>JYMV01044038.1_pt1 | contig 13387 bp, 16 predicted proteins | sample 338911 | NCBI WGS metagenome assembly JYMV01 (sample SAMN03354496, study PRJNA234377) | hydrothermal vent metagenome | biome: Deep sea; feature: Hydrothermal plumes at the Eastern Lau Spreading Center, Western Pacific Ocean; material: Seawater | place: Tonga | collected 2009 | depth 2000 m m | reverse complement strand
GATAGACACTAATCTTTTGCGTTTTGCGGTCCCGATGCTCAAACTTGACCACACCCGCAATTTTGGAAAAAATCGTATAATCACTTCCCAATCCCACATTGCTTCCAGGGTGGAAGTGGGTACCGCGCTGGCGGACCAATATTTCCCCTGCTTTTACTGCCTGCCCCCCAAACCGTTTCACACCCAGCCCTTGGCCCCGGCTGTCGCGACCATTTGAGGTACTGCCTTGTCCTTTTTTATGTGCCATGGTTTCCTCTGATTATGGAGCCGTAATTCCGGTAATTTTTAAGCGTGTCAAATATTGGCGATGGCCATTCTTGCGCCGGTATTTTTTTCTCCGATGCTTCTTGAAAATAATAATTTTCTTACCTCGCAATTGCTCGGTAACCTCGCACGCCACGGAGCAACCTTTTACAAATGGAGTGCCGATCTTGATGGAATCACCTTCTCCGCAAATAAGAACCTCTTTTAGATTAATGGTATCTCCGACATTGCCATCCAACTTTTCCACCTGGATGACATCTCCTTCTGATACCTTGTATTGCTTGCCACCCGTTTTAACCACAGCAATCATTTCCAGTCGCTCCTAAATATCAAACAATCTGTGGAGCCCCTCTCTAGGAAAACTCCATACATTCCAATATTGGATAAAACGGTTATATTATGAAAAAAATATCCTCTTGTCAAGAAAACGCCCATCGACACAAAGGAATATGTCCTGTAAGCTTCGTTCAATACTTACTCTCATTATTAATGGGCCGTAGGATAAATCCAGCCCTTGGGAAGTTCATATGTCTTTGAAAGATAAAGAAAAGTGGAACAAAAAATATGACACCGAAGAATACATAACCGGGAAAGAACCGAGTAGCTGGCTAAAAGAAAACGCGGGACTCCTGAACACCAACGGAAAAGCCCTGGACATAGCAGGTGGGGAAGGAAGAAATTCCGTTTTTGTCGCCAGTAGAGGTTATGAGGTCACTTGCCTGGACATATCAAAAAATGGATTAACAAAGGCCCTGGCCTTGGCCCATGAAAAAAAGGCTAAGATTACAACACTTCACGCCGATCTGGATGATAGCTCTCTCCCAGAAAATGAATACGACCTGGTTCTCTGTTTCAATTTTCTAGATCGTAATCTGTTTTCAGGAATCCGCAAAACACTAAAATCTGGCGGATTGCTTTTTTACGAAACCTTTACCCTGGACTACCTGAAATACAGTAGTTTCAAAAAGGAGTGGGTTTTAGAACTTAACGAATTGTTACAGGTATTTGCCGATTTTCGTATTTTGAGATACCGGGAAGTGGATGAAAATCCTAAGGCCTTCGCTTCGCTGGTCGCGCAAAAACCATAATGAATCACAGGCTATTTGACTGGCGGTCATGAAACATCACCTCTATAGGACTTTTTTCCTCATCACGGTATTGGTCTCAGGACTGATTTTGGGTTGCGCATCGACCAAGGAGAAAAAACTTCAAACCAAGGGGTTTACGCTTTCCTACAAAGACAAGTCTTCAGCAGGATCCTCTGTCAACAAGACGCAACTGAATCATCCCCTTAAAATATCGGAAACTGAAATAAGGAATTATTTAAGATCCCTCGTATTTGAAGAACTTTCTCTGTTTGGCAAGAAAAAACCCGTTTTCCTCTCTCAGGACATAGACCGAATCGGACGCTTGCTCACAAAAGCTTTCCATCGAGTTCGGAGCAACAAAATTATCTATTATGAACTGGAAACGCCTCGAGGGACAACGTCAGGAGAAATTTTCGCCAGCAAGAAATATATCCATTGGCGGTTTGACTCTATCAAAGGGATGGGGTTTACCGGACGATCTAAAACCAGTTGGGGAAATACTAATTGGAGAATGGTGCCACAGTCAGGGCAAAAGTATCAAGCTGTCCAAAAGCTTCTGGGAACCCAGGCCCAGGAAAACTGGATTTTTGCCGAACTGCAACCTACCTCGAAAAGGCAAAAAAATGCCCGGCAGAAAAACTTCCAATCAGGTCCTTCCAAAAGCCGAAAGGAAATTCCATTAAGAGAACCGGCAAATAACAGGCACTCGCCCCAAAAAAGTCCCCCCAACCCGGCTCTGGAAGAAAAGCTCGAGTTTCTGAAGGACTTGCATGAAAAAGAATTAATCGATGAAAAAGAATATGACCAGAAAAAGAAAGAGTTGCTCGATACCTACCTTTGACCTCGTTTGTTACCCCTTTTCGCCGGAGCAACGTGACAGAATTTCATCGACCTTATCCATAAGATCGTTTCGTTCCTGATTGGTAGTATCAATTTCCCTCTTAGTTTGGACAATCGAGGCATCCGGCAAATCTGTCCTGCGGGCCTCATCTTCCAAATGCCAAAGCTTGATATTACGAAAAGCCAATTCGCTCACCACTTCCCCCAACTCCTTGATTCCATCAGAGGATGAAACCATCACGAATACGAACTTCCCCCCGCAGGGCCGCACCCAGAAAGCCATTGACCTCATTCATCAGGTCCTGCCTCTGCCTGTCCGCCAGATCTCTTTTTGCCTTGAGTTCTTCCCTTTTGGAGGCGGAGATTTCTTCATTTTCCAACGCCTCATCCAGATGCCAGATACGTAAGTTTTTAATTGAAAGCTTATCAACCAGACTGCCTAAAGTTTCAGCCATGTAAAGTATTTTGAAAACGAGTTGAAGGTGAATTTGTAGAGGTTCTCTTATTTTTTTTCCAAATTAACACACCCCATGCAGGGGTTCAACCTTGCACGGAGAACCTCCGCTGGCCAGCGTGACGCCGGACCCAATGGGCAATAACTTTTTCGGGGGAGCAAAAAAGTTGTCTCGGCCTAATAAGCCCTTGCCTCGTTGCCCCCACGGCTAGTGGTCAATTCTTCACGATGCAATTCAAACCATCTCGCACCGTCAGTAGAACCGATTCTACCCGGTGGTCTTGCATGACCCGTTCATTAAACTGGTGGATCGCCTTGTCCGAATCGTCCTTGGGATCAAGCACCCTGCCACTCCACAGAACGTTATCCACCGCGATCAAACCCCCCTGGCGGATCAATGGGAGGATTGCCTCATAATAATTGCTATAATTCTCTTTATCCGCATCGATGAAGGCCATATCAAACGGACCGGTCAACGTTTTAATAGATTCCAGCGCGGGGCCTTCCAACAAGGTAATTTTTTTTTTATGTGAACTTTCGGAAAAATATTTCCGCGCAAAGGCAATCGCCACAGGGTCCAATTCACAGGTCACCAAAGTCCCCTCCTGCGGTAAAGCCTCCGCCATCGACAAGGCACTGTATCCGCCAAAGGTACCTATTTCCAGAATGCGTCGAGCCCCAACCAGACGGGCCAGAAGTTTCAAAAATCTGCCCTCCACCCTACCTGTCGTCATTTGGGGAATCTCCAGTTTTTCGTATGTTTCCTCCTCAAGCCTTCTTAACAGATCACCTTCTTCACTGGTGTGTAGGTAAGCGTATTTTTCTATCTTTTCATCAATAAAGTCCATGACCCCTCCCTCAGTTTTCCTAATACACCACAATCCCCTCATCCAAGATGCGCCAAGTATACCAGGTACCCACTGTTTCAAATGGATGCCATTTTTTCCCCAAAGTACGCATTCTTTCAGGAGTGGGCAATGCCCTCATATTATAAAGTTGTTTCAATCCGGCCCTGAGCCCCAAATCCCCTACTGGCAAAACATTCAGCCTATTCAGGGAAAATATCAGGAACATCTCCGCAGTCCACCGACCAATACCATAGACTCCTGTTAACTGCCGAATAATTTCTTCATTTTCCAGGTAAGCCATACGGTGAGGGCGAATAGTTCCATCGAGAAATTTTTCGCTGAGATCTTTCATATACCTCACTTTCTGGTTCGACAGTCCTACTTCCCGCAATTGTTTTCCCGGCAGATCCTGTACCCTTTCGGCCGTGGCCCGGACACCTGCAAAAAGGTTTTCAAAACGATGCGTAATGCTTTCCGCGGCTTTCGTCGAAATTTGTTGCGCGATGATGGCTTTGCACAACACCAGAAAATAATTTCTGTTCCGGCTCAGCTTGAAAGCGCCTACCCGGAGGATGACACCTGCCATCACCGAGTCCCTCTTATCAAAATGCTGCAGAATCATTTTTCTGCTTGGGAGTTTTTCCAGCATCTCGGGTCATCCTCTCCAGTCTACCTGAAGGGCTCTGACGCTTTTCAGATTTGGAGAAGCTCGAAGCTGATCGACAGCCTGATCGCTGATCCGGTTATGGTACAGGTCAAGGGTAATTAAACGGGGAAAGGCCTTTGAACGGCAAAGCAAATCCACAGCGCTATCTTCCAATCCGTTTCCCGCCAGGGACAAAAGAGTCAGCTCCTGGAAGTTGCCGGACTCGCATAACGGTCGCAGACCCTCCAGTCCCAAACCTGTCCGTTGCAGATAAAGTTCTCGAAGGCTTTGTAATTTAGAATCTCCCGCAAGAATCCGCGCACCTGCAGGCCCTACCGGATTGAGATTGAGGTAGAGCATTTGCAAATTGGCAAGAACTGTTGACTCTGTCAACGTTTTCAAACCTTCAAGGCCGATCCGGTTACTCTGGAGAAAAAGTTTCCGCAGATTACCCAGAAAGGGGGATACGGCTAATGATTGTACCGAGTAGTTCGTGAGTTTGTTATAGGCCAGGGAAAGAACCAGCAGTTTCTCCAACTGGGGCGAGTTTGCCAGCACCTCCACTCCTTCATCTCCGAATTCATTTTTATCCAACCACAACTCCTTAACTTTGCGGATTCCGTCATAGGTCAAAAGGTCCTCGACATCTTCCATGAGCACTTCTTTATCGATGAGGTCGAGTTTATAGATGGCCTTTTCGCTGTTCTCCATCTCGGCAATGGCCTCAGCCTCGCTCCAGACCATCGCGGTGGAATCATCCGGCTCATCAGCCAGAACTGTCAGGCTGTTTTTAACCAGGCTTTCAAAAAGAGGACTCATCATTTCAGCCACCCCTGCTCTTTAAAAAAAGCAATGATTTCATGAGCCGTTTCTCCGGGCTTGCGGGTAGTGGTGTCACAAATAAAATCTGCGCAAGAATGGTACTTTTCATGTCGGTCGGCAAGAATCTTTTTCTGTTCTTCCTCAAAACCGAGACCTTCAACCAGGGCAGGCCGATTGCGGTCTTTTTTAATTCTCCGGATGATCGCAGACAGGCTCGCCGTAAGCAAAACGCATTTCCCCTCTTTTTTCAATAGGACCATATTTTTGTCATCCAGCACCACTCCCCCACCACAGTCAATGATACTGCCCTGAGCCTCTCCGGCAACCCGACTCACAACATCAGATTCCAATTTGCGGAAGCTGGGCCACCCTTCCTGTTGCACAAATTCGGAGATGGATTTCCCAGCGGTTTGGGCAATCAGATCATCAATTCGATACAGTTGTCTCCTCAGTTCTTTGGAAAGAATTTTTGCAATCACTGATTTTCCAGTTCCCCTGTAACCCAGCATGACAATATTCAACGGTCTGTATCCTGTAATAGTTTAGACTTCCCGTGGGTCTTGTAATAGACCCTTGCAACATCCAGTTCTCGCAAAAGCTTTGTTTCGAATAACGCAAAAAGAGTAAAGGAATGTTCTCGCCGATGCAAACGAAACCTTCCACCCACTTGGTGCCAGCGTGATACCCCATTCGGGGCATGCGTGATGCCCTCTTCATTTGCCTTCATGCCCCGTAATATTTCACCTTAGCTTTCGCGCCCGGTACGGGTAGAAAGGGTAAAGGCCAATTTTAAGCATAACTCGCTGGACCTAAGGAGCCATAGCTCTATTTGGCGAACAACCATTTTCTTGACTTGACGAGCCTTGCTCGCCATAGAAAGTTATTGCAGTAGCCACTGGTCGGTGGAGATTTTCTTCTAATGGTAGCCCCCTATGTTATACTCATGGTTCCTTGGGAAATCGGTTTTTCACATTCTCTTTGACCAACCATTTTGAAGGAAAGGGCAATTGGTGAAAAAATTAATTGTTTTAACTATTTTAGCTGTGAGCATTTTTTTCCAGGCGCCTGGAATCTGGGCTGAAGAGGACGAAAAGACCCAGAAAAGAAGAGCCCTATGTGAAGAAGGCAATTCTGCAGCATGTTTTCAAATGGGGGAATACTATCGCTTTGAGTGGAGTCGTTATGGCAAAACGCAAGACCAGAAGACAGCGCTAAATTTTTACATCAAAGCCTGTGATGACGGCTATATGACCGGCTGCACCAACGGTGGAATTCTCCTGGTTATGAAAGGAACGCCTTACAGCAAGGAATTCAAACAAGCACGAAAAATGTTCATCAAGGCCTGCGAAGCGGGTGAGGACCCGTCCTGCTTCAACATGGGGAGCCTGTATTTCAAGGAAGGACGCCAGAAAAGATCTCTGCAGTATTATTTGAAAGCCTGTGATATGGGCAACAGGGCAGGCTGTGCAAAACACAAGAGGTTGTCCCGCTAAAAAATATGCAAGATAAACTCAAGAACTGGGAGGAACTGTGTAACGACGGTGAAAACTATGGCAGTGAAGGAAAAAACCTTTCACCAAAAGAAAAAATCCTGTTTGAAAGTATTAAGGACAAAAAAGTTCTTAAAATCCAGGATGCTTACCTGTTTTCCAAAACCGGGAAAATCGAAGAAAACCACGGGCCCGACCTGGCCGCAATGATCGCCAACTGCCAATTCATCAAAACCATCTCCAGCATAATCCTTACCCATAATCATCTTGGAGCGGAGGGGATAAAAATTCTCACCCGATCCCAGTTCCTACCTAAAGTCAAGGACCTTCATTTGGGTTCCAACAACCTTGGAGATGAAGGCGCTAAAATCATCGCCCAAGCAGAAGTTTTCTCAGAACTCGTGACCCTGAATCTGGAATGCAACGGTATTACCGCTGAGGGAGCCAAAGCCCTGGCCCAATCTTCTGTGCTGACAAAAATTGAATACCTGAATCTGGTTGATAACCGGGTCGGCGATGAAGGGGCTTTGGCCATCGCCAATTCAGATAATTTAGGCAACCTGACCTATCTGCATCTGGGCGGCAACCGGGTTAAATCTGAAGAAGCAAAAGCGGCTTTAAAAAATTCCCCAAAACTCAGCAAGCTGGAAAAACTTAAAGTATTCTAGCGGAGTACCTCCGCCGGTAACTTGGTCCTCTTGCGAGGGAGGCTGAGGTGAGGCTGAGCGTCTAAATGGAGTTGGGGTCATCGGGGCGAAGCAGTTCCGGCCGGGAATAATTAACCAGTCCAGGATCCTCTTCCACACCTTCTTTAAGCACAAGAGTTTTTAAATTTTTCAGGACTTTGCTTTCATGGATCGCTTGTGCCCCTTCGTTGCCAAAATAATTTCTTCCGACATAAAGATGTGTCAATCCAGCCAGAGAGGCAGATTCCCCCAGGGCTTTTGCGCCTTCATCCCCAAACATATTTTGTGAAAGCTTCAAAACCTTGAGCGCTTTCCATTTCGGGGCCGAGACAAGCACCTTCAATCCTTCATCCTTCAACTTATTCGCTGTAAGATTCAGTTCCTGCAATTGGTCCATAAGACTCCCCTGAACCATTTCTTTCAGGGCTTCAAGATCAATATAACCGCGCTCCATTTCCAGCTTCTTCAATCCGGGAAAAGAAGTGGTCTCCCCAATGGCTTTGGCCGTTTCGTTGCCTGCCTCATTCCACCCAATATCCAAAGATTCCAGGTTAGGAAAATTTTCCGACCGCATCAAATCTGCCACAGAGGAATCCGTAAGGCGGTTATCGGAAATGACCAGTGTTTTTAAATTCTTCATCTTGATTTGGTTGGAACGGGCGACATCCGTCAACCCCTGCCCTGTCAGGAAATTGATTCCCAAATAGAGTTCCTCAATTTGTGCAAGGTTTTCCGACTCAAAAAGAACAGGCAAAGCATCGTCACTGATCTGATTGTCAGCGAGATCAAGAATCCGGACCTTTTCCAATCCATGATAATTACAAATGATTGTTACATCATCGTTGGCAATATATTTCCCTGAAAGTTTGAGCAAACTCGGATCTTCTGCTAACAAGGACTGAAGGGTTTCCTCCCACTTTGCCGTTTTCTCCTCAAATGAAGGTTTGTACTCTTCATACTCCGAATTCCCACCTCGCTCGATACCCATTAATTTCTCCTGAACGCTTTCAAAAAACGGTTCCCTCTATATAGCGTGAAACGCTTTTCATATTAACAGCTTGCCATTCCCCTGCTAAACGTAAAAAGGGCCGGAAATGTCCTCAATTTAGCTGGTTCGTTTCGCGCACCTAACGGGCCAACCCCAAAAACCAAAATAACTTATTAAATTTCAATATATTAACCCGATTTATCCGCAACCGGCAAACTTGGCACGGTCCCTCTCAGAAAAACCTTCGTAAAAAGATTAAAAAAAATTAATCCCAGATTAACAGACTTTTAATCTTGGTTCCATACAATGTCATAGAAATGATTAAAGACCGTCCAGGTAAATCATGGCCCTGGCTGAAAATGGGAGGGATACTAAATGGAAATGTTTAAAACGATCGATATACGCGGGCTTTCATTTTTCAGCGCATTGCAATTGGCATCGAAAGAGTTTGACCGCATCAAAAAAAATGGGATTTTGGAACTCATTGTAGATAAAAAAAGAAATATTGCGGATGCCTTATCCAAATGGGCCAAAAACCAGGGGTATAAAATTTCGGATATCGAGGATGATCCTCGGATGGTGCGTCTGTTCATTCACAAGAGTTCTCGAGCAATAAAGGTTTAGCGAAGAATTAAAACGATAAACACAGGCTATTTCAGGTCTTTCAGGTTCCAGTCTCCTCCTCTAGCTGAAAATCTTAAGCCTGGAATAGCCTGTGTTTTTTTGGGTCCTACCTATTTCGGTTTTTTCGGATGATTTTTTTCGTAAATAATTCTCATCCCATCCAGAGTTAAAAATGGATCCAGCGTATCGATAACCGTTGATTTTGAAGCAATCCAATCAACGATCCCCCCTGTGGCCACCACATGCGCGTTTTGCCCCAGCTCCTTTTTAATTTGTCGGACCAGGTTTTCAATCATTCCCGCAAAACCATAAACTGCACCGGAACGAATACTATCTACGGTAGATTTTCCAATCACATTTTCCGGAACCAGCATATCGATTCTCGGCAGTTTGGCGGTGTGTTTGAACAGGGCCTCCAGTGAAATCTGAATACCTGGGAAAATGGCTCCCCCCAGATATTCCCCTTTCCTGGACACCACATCGAAGGTTGTGGCAGTGCCGAAGTCCACAATAATCAGTGGCCCACCATATTTCTCGAATGCCGCCACCGAGTTGACAATCCGGTCGGCACCCACTTCAGCAGGATCACGGTAGAGGATGGAAATTCCCGTTTTAATACCCGGCCCCACCACCAGAGGCTCACATGAAAAATATTTCTTCGCCATGTCTTGAAGGATGGGAACCAGCGGCGGAACTACACAGGCGATAACAATGTCATCAATTTTATCTATCTCAACATGGTTCGATTGTATAAATTCCTTGAACAAAACCCAGTATTCATCAGCCGTACGGTTCCATTCTGTTCGAATTCGCCAATGGGCCAGGAGTTTTTTACCGGAAAACAGACCGATCACATTATTTGAGTTGCCGACATCAATAACTAATAGCATAATAAAACCTATACAATATTTCGAGGACCCTGCGAAAATAGCAGAGCCCACAAGCGATAACAACCACGAAAAATCGTTTGTGTGGAATAGGTCCCTTTAAATATAATAAGATGATTCAAATTGGCTACTCAATTGGACCCTGTATATTGTGAAAGATAATTATAATATTGAAATGGAAGATATTTCAAAATTTCCCTTGGAACGGTCTGCGGATTTTTACAGGAACAGGTGTTGGACAACCTGGACACCGATAAGGTCCGCAGGTTTTGCGGGATCATCAGAACCGGGAGTCCTTTCCAATTAAACGATTACTATTATCGAATCAAATCCATTTAAATATGGAATACATCTCCAAACGACCTTACAAAATGTGCCGCTTTGTCCATTAACCCCCTGCCACCACTAGGCGTGGGGCCAATGTGCAATATCTTTACCCTGCGGACAAACGTTCTATCGGCTCAAAGAGCCATTCCTAGTCGGCCCCACGCCTAGTGGTTGTTTTCTGGTTCCAACCCTTCAGCTTCATACAACCCAGGTATCCCGTATGCTCCCCTTCGAATCCAAATTCACGGCCTTGGATTTTGTGGCTGAACTTATCCTTTTCCGCCATACACTTATGGGAATCTTCCCGAAATTTCTGCTCTCCTTTACCACTGTCCTCATTCATAAAATCTTCGAATTGGCGGTCTTCGGAGCAACCAACCGACAAAATAAAAATTAAAATTAATCCAACCCGTAGCATTCAGTTCTCTTTCTTTAATTTTCAGTCAGTTCAATATCGATTCATTCCACTAGGCGTGGGACCAGCAAGCAATAACCCGTCAAGCCGCGAGAATGTTTGCCCGCAGGGAAAAGATATTGCAGTTTGCCAGCGGAGGCTCTCCGCTGATTCCTGATTCTTACTTCTATTTTAAGCGGGTAAAGGGAAACCTATATTTTCGCAGCTCAAACAAGGCCGGAAGCATGAACAGGGCACAAACCGTGCAGGTTATTATTCCCAGTTCTACCACCGAGGCAATGGACCTGATCCCTGCATGATGAGCAATATTCAAACTGGTGTAGCCTGCTAAACTGGTCAAAGCCGACAATATTATGGCGCTTCCCGTCTCCTGCAGTGACTTGAGCGATGCGCCATTAGAATAATCCAGGATATGGTGACTGAGATATATACAATGATCTATCATGATTCCCACGATAGAAGGGAGCATGACGATATTGATAAAATTTAATTTCACACTAAAAACAGACATGAGTGCGCCGGTCAAAGCCAGACCTGTAAAAAGAGGCAGGAAAGTAATGACAGCCAAACGAATACTGCCAAGGTCCACTACAAGAATTAAGAACACCAGTGCGAAAGCGATGCCCATCGCCATTGGGCCCTTTTGCTTAACCCAATCCAGAATTTCTGCCGCGATCAGGTTTTCATTTAAAACTGAAATCTTAATATTTTTTTCCACCATCATGTGCTTCAATTTCCCCACTTCTTTTTCCAACTGATAAATATTTTCGACACGAAAAAAGTTTTTATCTGCGGGAGAAAGCAACAAAACTAAATAATCATCTTCAGCACGGAGTTTTTTCTCCAAATTATGGGGTATTCGATTTTCGTCAAATGGCTCGGCATTCACCAGCTTTTTAAAATTTTTATACCGGTCGTTTCCCAGTGAAAATTTGATAATATCCATATTGTCATAAACGATTTTTCTAATCCGGAAAATCACATCCTTCTTTGACTCATATTCCTCACGACTAAACATGTTTAAAGAATACTTGAGCCCTATGATGGTCTGGTCCCCACTCCTGCTTTTGATTTCCTCCAAGGCTGTATGGATTTCAAACAGATTTTTCTTTTCAGGGGTCAGGATCAAGGTAGGGGAAAAAGCAAAACCGAAATCATCCGTGGTAACTGTCTCATATTCGCTGGCTGGGGACTCCCCCTTGAGTTTCTGAAAATCATATTCAAACCTGAGTCCGGGAAGAAGAAATAAACTCGCAACCATTAAGAGAAGGAACATGGTAGAAAGGAAATAAGGCGTGGTAGAATACAGGTTGGAAATTTTAAAAGTGAATAACCTGGGCCGGGGTTTTCTCAACCAGCGGATTTTGTCATAAAACAATGCCTGCGCCGGAAATATGAAATAGTAGCTCAAAAAAGCGGAGACGATACCCAGCGTAGCGATTATTCCGAACTCTGAAAACCCCGGAAAATCTGAGAAACTTAAGATTGAAAAAACACTTATCGTCGTCAGCATCGCTATAAGCCCTGACCGTCCTACTTGGGTCACAACCAGTTCCGCTGCCTCGGCAATGGTTTTTCCTTTAAGGAGTTCCTGCTTGAAGCGAATATAAAGATGAATCCCATAATCGATCCCCAACCCCATTAATATAGCCACCAGAAAACCTGAAATTATATTCAAGTGTCCGATGAACAGGCGCGTTAACGCGAACGTATAAGTCAATGACAGCATTAAGGGGAAAATAATGAGCGGTATGGAAAACCAGGATCGGGTGTAGATAAGGATAATACAACTTGCCAGCAGGGCCGCGAGCATCGCTGACTTCTTGAGATCACTTTGGATAAACTGGTTTTCTTCCAGCCGCACAATAAGCGAACCGGTATTTCAAGTCCTGTCTGGTCAATCGCCTCTTGAACAAGCCGGACATATTGCTCTGTAAAATCTGTATCGGTAACCGTCCCCTTTGGTTTGACAAAAATATAATAATTCTTTTTCTGCTTGCCCTTATGATAGGGGTTAATATCTTCGAAGATATGGAAGCGATCGGCAAGCGCTTGAAGCTTGGTCGGATTGAAAAGTTCATCTTCCCCAAAAAACCCACCAAACTGACCCCGGGCATAGTCAACCGCTTCCTCAACCAAGGATTCCAGGTGAAGCAAATCTGCTTTTGGAATTAACAGGAGTTGGCGGTTTTTTAAAAATTCTGCGGGTATTTTCGAATCCACAAATTGGGTTCCGGGTACTTTTTCCAAAGCCCGTGCAAGTTTGCCAATCACTTCAGAAGCCTGAAAGGGATTCAACTGTTCCAGAACAATCATTAAATTCTTTTATTAATGGTAAATCCTGAGGAAGAAGGTTATCCATCCTGGGGTTGAAGCTCAAGCCACTAGCCCAATAAATGGACAACCCGCTTAAAAGGACTGCCAGAATCAGTAAGGTCCCAGGGTATCGGTAGGTAATTTTTTTGAAACACCAACCAAGAACTGTTTTCATACCTAAAATATTGAAGGGGAGAGAGGCAAAATCAAAAAACCTTTAACAGGAAAAACTAATAGGAACCTGCGCAAATATACACAGACCGATTCTTGTTGGGAACTGGGGTTGATTTCCAATTTTTTTATCTATTCCATCTTAATATTGCGTCGGTAAAGCAATCTCTAATCAAACTTATTTCTACCTCTGCCACGTGCCACATTGGTTTCCCTGGCGGCTTTAACCACTGCGACTGACACATTTTCCACCACCTTGGTATCAAACACGCTTGGGATGATGTATTCCGGTTGTAAATGGTCTTGGGCAATACAATCAGCTATCGCATACGCCGCAGCCATTTTCATTTCCTCATTGATATGTGTGGCCAAGCAATCCAGCGCACCCTTGAAGAGCCCGGGAAAACATAAAACATTATTGATCTGATTGGGATAATCACTTCTGCCTGTTGCCATGATCGCCACATGAGGCCCGGCCTCTTCAGGCAAAATTTCTGGAATCGGATTGGCCATTGCATAGA
>JYMV01006517.1_pt1 | contig 13389 bp, 10 predicted proteins | sample 338911 | NCBI WGS metagenome assembly JYMV01 (sample SAMN03354496, study PRJNA234377) | hydrothermal vent metagenome | biome: Deep sea; feature: Hydrothermal plumes at the Eastern Lau Spreading Center, Western Pacific Ocean; material: Seawater | place: Tonga | collected 2009 | depth 2000 m m | reverse complement strand
AAAAATTCTTTTTGGTTTTTTTTGTATATTTTTTACTCCAAGGTCATCAGGCTAATTCTTTGCAGATACATGAGAATACTTCCTTGATCCCAGCGGGAGAATTTTTAATGGGCACAGAAGAGGGGACAGAAATCGAACGCCCTATCCATAAAGTCTATTTGGGGGAATTTAGAATTAGCCGGTTCGAAGTGAGCAACCTCGAATTCGAAATGTTTCAGCCGAGCCATACACGAAGTGTAAGTTCTCCTTGCGATCAATGTCCTGTAACAATGATCAACTGGTTTGAGGCCAGTTCTTACTGCAAGAACAAAAATGGACGCTTGCCATCCGAAGCAGAATGGGAAAAGGCAGCAAGAGGACCTGCTGGGTACCGTTATTCCTTCGGAGAAAACCCAGATCAGTCTAAAAGTAATTTTGGATATGAGTTTCAAGTTGGGGTAAAAGCTGTAAATTCATTTCAACCTAATGGATTTGGTTTATACAATATGAGCGGGAATGTTTGGGAATGGGTTGACGATTGGTTTTCGTTCTATGCCAAAGCCAAAAGGGAAACACGGAGCGAAATGATGGTGTTTAACGAAAAGATACTTCGTGGCGGAAGCTGGTATAATACCGCTTATTATGTAAACGTGGGCATGCGTTTCAAACTCAACCCAGATATTAAATTAAATTCTATTGGCTTTCGTTGTGCATGGGATATTCAATAATAAATGAGGAGTTAGGTTCGTTATTCTAACTATTAAGACTAGGGTTTTGAAATGTTCGGAATTAAAATTTCCCCAGACTGGGATATTTCAGAAAATGATGCTACACCTGAAGAAATATATTTAAATCGTAGAAAATTTCTTGAGAGTGTCGGGAAACTAGGAGTTAATATTTTGGCGCTTAGCACACTCTCGAATCTTTTGATCCCCAAAAGAGTTTTTGCCGCAAACTCATCTTTCAGTGAACCGATATCACAGAATAAAAATAACCTTTTTGATTTACAAGATAAAGTAACTTCAGAGGTTCTTACTTCCCGTTACAACAATTTTTATGAATTTGGAACTAATAAAAGTGATATATCCTTTCTCGCGAAAAAATTACCAGTGGAAAATTGGAAGGTTAAGATAGAAGGGTTGGTTCATCAACCACGGATATTGGATGTTGATAAAATTATTCAGGCAATGCCTCTGGAACAACGGGTGTATCGGTTGAGGTGTGTAGAAACTTGGTCAGCAATTATTCCCTGGTCAGGTTTTTCATTGCGGGAGTTAATCAAAATGTTGAATCCTTTATCAACGGCACGGTATATCAAGTTCAAGACATTTGTCGATCCAAACATAGCACCCGGGCAAAAAAACCGTTTTTGGGAGCCGTGGCCCTATGTTGAAGGCTTGAGTATGTCTGAAGCTATGCATAATCTAGCGTTCGTAGCAGTTGGCATGTACGGACATCAATTGAATCCACAAAATGGCGCACCGATACGCCTAGTTGTTCCGTGGAAATATGGTTTCAAAAGTATTAAATCTATCGATGTTATTGAATTCGTCAAGGATCGACCAAACACTTTCTGGCAAACAGTTTCTCCATTAGAGTATGACTTCTGGGCAAATGTGGAACCCGATGTTCCATATGCGAAATGGGATCAACGCTTTGAAGTGCTTCTGGGAAAAACAAAAAAAGAAAAGACTATGCTCTATAACGGTTACGCTGCGCAAGTCGCAAAATTATATTCTTGAAATAGACTTTTTAGACAAATCTCCACTTGTATTAAGAGTGAATTTATAGAAAACAGAAAATGACTAGCAATGTTAGTCTGGGGTGCGTTTGGTTATAGGAGGCTTGCAAAAACTTTTTATTTCCTGAGGCATTGTTTTGACAACTCGTACTTCCCACTTTACGGCAACTCGATTCATCTTTATCCAAGAGTCAGCTAGTCGTCCCATGTCCCAATTTGAAATACGTAGTGGACCCCAAAAATTTTTTAGTCCCTCGAAGAGCTGATCATTATAGAAATTGATCATTGTTTTCTTTTTCACAATTCCATCTAAAAGAGGGTAGAAATCGCGTCCGTGAATGGCAAGGCCCCTTTTCTTAACTAAATTTAAAATATTCAGACCGGAGCCGGCAGTTACCTTAAGGCGTAATGCTCCGTTTTTTGTAAAACTTTTAACCGGCCATTTTTCATCAGGAAAAGGGGGTACGACATCATAGTTACCTTCTGGTGCTCCTCCACTTGATATTAACCTTAAGAAATCCTTGTCTATTTTTCCTTTCGCATCGACTCCGAGAAAACAAACTTTTCTAAGTTTAATGGTTTCGCTAAGAACTGACAAATCTCCAGGATAATTTATATCTTCAGACAGTCGGATTATGATTTCTGAACCTTGGCATATGCTCGGGGCTATTAAAAATATTTGGATGGTAAATACCAGCAAACCTGGAATGCGATAAATCCATAAAACTGTAAATACTTTAGTTGAGAAAAAGCAGGCCAAAGTACGATTGATTACCATTATGGAAGGCTCTATTTAAAAATTTCCAAAACAACAAAATTATTAATGGCTTCGCTAGAAACACTTTTTATATTTACTCCAGAATTCAAGTCTGAGCTAGTCACAACACCTTTATTTTGATTTTTTTTATCAGTCGATATGGGAATGATTCGTTTAAGATAAGAAGATTTAATGGCAAAATTCACGTGTTCAGGTGCATCCTTTAAATAAGTAAATGATTTTTGAGCCATAGATTTTCCCAATATCAATCCAATTACATTCCCGAGTTCATTAAATAGAGGGCCTCCGTCTTGGCCCTCTTTAACCGCAAGGTCCAGTTGGACTATCTTGTTGCTATTCTCAAGAGCATTTTCTTTAAGAATTTTTCCTTTTGACATAGAAGGGTTGAGGGAATGTAGTTTTGAAAAATCCATTGCATAAACAGTTTCACCTTCTTCGAAATGAGGGTTGTTTTCAAATTCTAATGAATTAAGTAAGTATTTTTCAGGATTAGATAGTTGTAAAACCGCAATTTTATATACAATAAATTCCCGAATTAATATCACAGGTTCTGTTTGATCATCCGAGAATCTCACTCGAATTTTATCAGCCCCCGCTATCGATGAAGCGGTGGTCAATAAGTTCCCTTGTTTTCCAATGAAAAAACCAACGCCCGAAGATTTCCATCCACGTTCAACCGGTATTAACACATCAGTTCTAAAATCTTCTGGATTTAGCCCAAGTTTTTCATAGGCCATTTCGAGATTATTTCTAATTACATCCAAATTAAACTTTGAATTTTTGTCTTTACGATTTTTATAGAATGACTCAGCTTGTTTGAAATGGTTGATTGCTTTAGCACCACTGCCAATTTGAAAATAAAGCACGCCCAAATAATGGTGAGTTTCTGCGGAATCAGGTTTGAGTTTTAGGGCCTGGAGGTAAGTTTGGATTGCTTTATTTATTTTTCCTTCAATGAAAAAATTAAATGCCTTATCGTGAAAACCCTGTTGTTGACTCGCTTCATTGGTACTGTGAAAAAAAATACCCGTTAATAGTATTGTGGTGTATAAAAATATTTTCAGGTCAACTTGTTTCACAATTAAATTTAAATGGAGCAATGCATAAAGATAGTTTCTGCTATAGTTTAGGCTTCTGGTCTCAGACACTCAAATATGTTTTTAGGTTAGGTAAATATTTGAGATAAAGGGGAAATGCTGATGTTTATTTTGATTTCCCGTTTCCAGTTCTATTGCTTGTTTGAGTTTTCCTGAGGCGACAAGATTTTTTACTTTAATTATGGCTTTGGAGTTGAAGTCCTTAATTTGATAAAGATTACCCTTATTTTTTAGTTTTCCGTTTACCGCTAAATTAGTATTGGTATCTTTTATAGCTTCAATCATAAGTTTGGTTCCTAAAATAATTGGCTTGGTCATTAAAACGAATTCAGAATCATTTTTGTCTAGAGCAATTGTGTTTTGAATCACAATGTTGCCGTCATCAATTCCTTTCCCTAAAAAGTGCACAGTTGCCCCTAAGAATTGAGGTTTCAAATCATAGATGGGCCAGAAATTACAGGAAGAACCTCGATAATATTGTGATAAGCCAACATGAAGGTTCAAAATTCGATCTGGGTATAATTTTAGGTATTTTGAACCCAGTAGACTGGTTCCAAAAATGATTATTTTGGTTGGGTTGAGTTTTTGAATAAGCTGTAAGGTTTTGTCGCTATTTAGACAGCCTTTTTTAATGTTAAATATTTTCGGATTTTTTTGAAAAAGATTATTTTCATAAACTTGCAACAAGGATTTTTCGGTTTTATGACGAATTAAGAAAAACTCATCCCACGTTTTTCTTTCTTCGTCTGAGTTGAAAGATGGGTCTGGATATTGAACATTTTCAATAAAAACTGCAGACAATTCAAACTGAGAACCCAATTGGTTTAGAAAATACTTATGCGTCAACTGGTTTCCTGTTATCACTAATAACTTTTGAGAGGTCATGGGGTTTAGATATGCTTAAAAAAAAATAAAAAAACTTCGGGCAGGCTATAACTTAAGATCCACCTGTAAAGTTGAATTTATTAGAAATTCTAGTTAGTGAATGGTGCATGGTTAGTTTAATTTTAAAACCTTAAAGTTTCTAAACCTCGAATAATTTTAATCGAAAAAATAGGAGAGTGGTATTAAACTTGGTTTTTATTTATCGAGGTATAGAATTTTATAGGCCGCCATGGCTTTGTAAACACCGCTTTTTATGGCTCTTACGGATAAGGTTGCTCCGCTAATCGAGAGAATCTCATTCGAGTTAGAAGAGGTATCTTTCCCATAAAACTGGCTACGAAAAGATTTGTATCTGACTTCCCACCCTTGGGGTTCTCTGTAGACCATGATTTCTACATCGCGAACCGTTCCATCTGTATTGAGAACTGTCATGAAAGTAATGGGGAATGATTTCCCAATAATGTTATCAATTAACATGGATCCCATAGATTTCCCATTTTTTATTCCGGTATAAAAGGTGAATCGCGTTTCATAGATTTTATACATATAAATTTCTTCGATCGCACGAATTTCCTCTTTAGTTAGCCAGAGTCTTTCTTTTTTTATTTTGTCTGCTCCAGGGAAAGCTATTTCAAATGCCTGTTTTTTGGTAAGGTATACTTGAAGTTGAAATTTCTTTTCTTCTTCGGCGAAGGCAAAAGTAGATAAAAATACAAAGGAAACCAGACTAAAGGAAAATGTCAGGTAAAAGTTACGGGACCGGAAAGGGATAAACATATTGTTCAATAGGTTGACCATCAAATTTATGGCTTAGTTTTTAAAATTAAGGGGAAATTAAATATTGTATGTTTATGTGTCGATTAATTTTCTAGATTTTTGTTTCGATTGTCCGAATGACTTGTCTTAGTAGGAAAAGGCTGATTCGATGCGATGTCTTGTGACATTGTAGAAAAATTCTTTATTTGTTCTGCTAGAAGTTGGATTTTTGTATCAAGCATTGAGATATGTTTGTCGATTTTACTGGTGTCGTCTTTTGTTTTTGGGTTTTTGTACATAGTTTTACATTTTTCAAGATGTATATTTATATGATTGACCATGTCATTGATATCTTCATTATCAAATGATTCTGACATATCGATTATCCGATCAATTTCTGTTTCTTCATCTAAAGTTCTATTTTTAGAAAGTTTAGTTTTTTTAATTTTTTTGCGATAAGAAATAATCATTAATCCAGAAATAGCTAAGCCGATCATTCCAATAGTAGCTATGTCTACCAACCAGTAAAAGTATGTTCCAAAAAATCTTCCCGTATGAATTTCGGTAACTAACTTACCAAGATCCATTTTAAAATCTTTTTTTGGCACTGTATTGCCTGATTCTCCTAAATTGACAAAGCTCCAAAGAGCTCCATTGTTTTTTGAGATAAATAACCCTGTCTCCGACCCGGCAAGGAGAAGCGAAGCCTGGTTATTGGAAGCAGTAATAGATAAAATTTTATTAATTTGACTTATTTCTAATTTGCCTTGTTTCGCTAGGTTTTTTTTGTGTGGTGTGATTTTCAACCACGTATCGCCGCTGTTATTTGAATAAAATAGTCCTTTAGTAGAAGTTAGAAAGATACCAGTGTTGTCCTTTGTGTCTATAGCTAGAGAAAAAATATTTTTTGTGTTTTTATTTTTATCCTTGATCCAATTTCGTCCTCCATTGAATGATTTGTAAAAACCATTTTTCGTCCCAACAAAAATAAACTCTGGATCTGTATTAAGGGTTATGACGCTAGATATGTTATTAGGGAGTTCGGTCCATTTTTTTTCCCACTCTCCACCATCATTGTTGCTTCTAAAAACACTATTTTTTGTGCTTATTATGAGTTGATCTGGGTGGGCGGCAGAAAATTGAACAGTTTGAATATTTTTATTTTTTAGAGTTCCATTACCTGCAAGTTCCCAAAGATCCCCTCCTTCATGTGAGACGAATAGACCACCTTGGGTGGCAGCGTAAATAGTTTCCGCTTGGTTGGGGTCAATCAGAAGATCGTTAATAAAGACACTTGTTAAACCACTGGCTTGGTCGAACCACTCATTCCAGTTTTCACCTTGATCTTCTGATTTAAAAATGCCTTTAGGAGTGCCCGCATATATTTGCTGGGGATCTTTTGGATCTACTGCTAGCGCACGAATATCCTGACTGAATAATCCTTGTTTTGATTCTGTCCAGTTTTCACCTGAGTCAATAGAACGAAATAAGCCATGATCTGTTCCTGCAAAAAGTACGGGTTGTTTCTCATTAGGAATATAAGTAAGAGATTGAATAGACCGATTTATTCCAGCTATATGAAAATATTTTTCGGGAAGAAATTGGCCTCCTACCATTCGTTTGCTGAGTTCTAATGAATCTGTATGCATCAACAGGATGCCGGAGACGGACAGAACAATCACAAAAAGAAAACAGGCCAAACCCAACCACTTGTGGAGAGTTCGGGTTGGTTTAAAATAGAAGGTGCTCAAGGAGATTCTTGTCCTTTTTTCTTCGGCATAATCGCGAAGCCCAATCGTTCATATCCATCAATTAGTTTTTCCTCTAGAGAACGAACGTGATCCGATAATTCATGAACTTGCGTATCTATTTCCTTTAGGTGACCAGAAAGTTCTTTCAGGTCTTTATCTTTTGTATCTTTAAGAAATGTTTCACAGCGTTGCGCGTGATCGGAAATATGCTCTGCTAAATCATGAACAAAACCAATATCATTTTGAATATGGTTGGTTTCTTCTAACAGATCTTTGGAGTCGACTTCAGGTTTGATTACGAAAGTATAAAGAACCCCGGCAACAAATATTACTAAAAGAATAGCCTGCCCAATAAATGTTTCCCATGTGGGGTACATTCCCAACCAGGGAATCTCAGGAGCAAACTCTGCTGCCGTCAAGGAAAGTGCCTCCCCCATTTGTAGTTCATGGAGGCCTTTACCCATAAAGGTAAATGCCATGAAATAAAGTAAGACACTGGTAAATCCAAAAAACCATTTAATGGGGACTTTAACCCCGATTTTGTTGATTAAGAAAAACATAATTGTTAGAAAGACACAACCCACTAAAAAACCAGGAACGATGCCGTTACTAACTTCTCCTGAATATAAATATAGAGCTTTATAGAACAAAACGGTTTCAAACCCTTCACGATAGACTGCAAGAAAGGCAACCATACCTAAGGCAAAAACGTTTCCCGTTGTTATGGCTTGAGTCATCTTCCCAGTGATATAACTTTGCCATTTTTGGGTTTCGATTTTTGTAAGTAACCAATAACTGACCCAGAATAAGACGACCACAGCAACAAGCATGATCCAACCCTCCAGAAGTTCTTGTTTGGCCATGCTAATATTAAGAACCTCATGGATGATATAGGCGGTAAGAAAACTCGCACCAATTCCAATAATCACTCCTTGGTAAATTATTTTAACCTTTTCTTTGTTTTTCGATTTAACAAGAAAAGCAATTAATGCAGCAACTATTAATATTGCCTCAAAGCCTTCGCGAACAATTATTGAAAAAGATTGCAAAAATAAGCCCGTAAACCCGACTTTTTGCTCGAGAATGGTTTGAGCTTCTTGCAAATCACTTTGAATATTCTGATTAATTTTTTCTACATGGCTTAAATCGGCACCTCTTTTGATTTCAGCACGCAAACGACCAAAAGAAGACTCGAGCCGGAGCCCTAATTCTTTATTCTTTGTTACTAAGGCTGTCTCAATGCCTTCATAGTTTAGATAAGCATCGAATGCCAGTTCAGCTGATTGTTCAACCTCACCCGCTTTAAAGGCTTTTATACTCTGATTTAAAACCATAATTATGTCAGCGATCGCTTGTTTTGTAGAACCTGAAGCTTCAGATGTGTCTATAGCTGTTGCTACAATTGGAAGCTCCAAATTTTTATTTGAAAATGTTCGAATGTAGTAGGTAACGTCCCACAAGTCTTCTTCTGGAAGAATTTCTGACCAAGCCATCATTAAAGTATTAGCTATTCCTACAGAAATTACTTGAAAGTTGTCATGTGCAGTACTCTGGTCATTACCTGTTATTTCAGGGTTAGAAAGAACGGCTGGTGCTGGCTCGATCTTAGAGGCAAGAGGTCCATCTCCATCTCCCGTCAAACCATGACATACAGCACAATTAGCCTTAAAAATCGTTTTACCATTCTGAATATTGATTGGTCGTGTGGGAGATTTACTTATTTCAATATCTAATTCCTTCAATAATTGAGAGCTGATTGCGTTAGCAGATATTTTTATTTCGCTTGGGTCATTCTTATTTTCTATATTTGCCCGAAGGTCTGTAAACTTTGTTCTTAGCGCCTCAGCATTTTTTGAATTTGGCATATAGCCAATAATGGTTTGATATCTCTCAAAAGATTGTTTCAGAAATATTCGGCTTTCTTCATATTCTGCAGCATTAATAACCGTTCCATTTTTAATGGCGATTTCGTATTCTTTTGGCAAAATATCAAGCATCATGACAACTTTCTTGACTTTATTGACTACTACTTCGGGGATTGTTTTAGCTATTACCGATGAAGGTAAGGTGGTTAGAAAAAATAAGAATAAAAGAAAAAATATAAAGGTTTGTTTGATTAAATCTAACCTTAAGAAACTGGTTTTGGTTTTCATGTTAAGTTTATTTAGTTTGTTAGAAGGTTGCTAGGTCAACATTGTTTGAAGCATTAGCAGGGTAATATTCTGGATAAAATAATTGTGTTTCATATGAGTCAGAGTTTAACTCCAACAAAAACTCTATAAAAACCGCACTAAGAGCCGTTTATCAATGAACTTTGACAGTTTAGGTGATTTTTTTTTTTGGGGGTTTCAGCACACTTTGATCAATCATGAACTGGGCAACAACTTCTTCCAAAAACTTCCGTTATTGTTTTTTGATTTTGATACAGATTGTTAATTTTTTTTGGTGTTTATTTTGATCAATGAACAGTTGAATGAGAATATGACATGAACCACAATTCCCTCCAGCCTCACAAGCTGAAGTTATATCCTTTACTTGGGTTACGTTATTTTTAGCAATGTGAGATCGAATCGTATTTTCCGTAATGTGAAAACACCTACAGATAATCTCATCCTCTTCCATATCAACCGAGGGGGTGTTTCTCATTTTCAAGCCATCTAAAATGGGTGTACATTCATCCTTTAATGATATTGATAATAATACTCATTATCTAAATATTGTCAAGTTTAACAATCTCTATTAAGGTGTAACTATCAATAAATAAAGGATTATTAGTTGGTTTGTTGATTGATTCGAATATAAATTGAGCTCCAAGCTAGTGTCAATTCTTAAGATTAACGATTCGTTTATTGTGGGTAATAGTAGGATGTTTTATTCTTGGTTTTATTCCGTTTAGTTGGAAGGCCCCGTGTTGGTGTTGAATACTGGGGAGTTTAATTGATGAAGATTGAACTAATCTTTGGAGGAAGGGGTCACTTTGTAGAGGGTGTTTACTTCTATGGTGAGTCTATCATGGAGATATAAGTAGAACCAACGCTTACAACCTTCCCCGGTTAGAGTAAAAGCGAAATCTTTAAAAAGGAGTGCGGGGTGTTTTTTTTGTATTACCTTAAATAACAATAATGAATATTTAAAGATGTATCCGAGTTTATGTTTCCTAACCCAAGATAATACTTGGTTGTTCGTTAAAAAATTCGCAGCATCTTTAGTTATCAATACGTGCGAAACTCGAAGGTCAAGAATTTTGTTTACAAAAGGGTAGGTTTGAATGGAAGCAATTTGCCCAGACAAATATAGTCCGCTTGCTAGTAGCTCAGAAAGTTTTACTTCGTAAATCGGTTGCTCTGAGTTTGGATGATATTCATGCGCAATGTTATTTATAAGGTTGATGTATATTCCTTTTACCTTTCCCCATTCAACACTCCAAGTATGGTAAAGAATTTCATCGCGCGAAACCTCTGAGATTAGCTTAATTTTTTTTGGAAGGGCATCCTTTGATTGGTTTCCAGGCTCTGGTATTGAGTCAAGGTCATCAAGAATCGATTCGATTGGTATTTCAGGATTTTCAACCTTATCGCTGTATACTTGAACAGCTAATTCCCCTACAACAAGATACCATTTCACCAAAAACATTTTGAGTACGATATCCTGAAGTATATAAGTGGTCATTTTCAATATCCAAAATGTCAAATCAAGACAACGAATAATAAAGAAAAGCCACCTAAATAAAGGATAAAGTCCGTGATTATTTAAAAAAACAAAGAATTTCCATTGTTTCCATGATTCCTTGGCTTTCCATGCGCGAGATAAAATAAGAACATGTCGTATGCGAAACTGGGTAATGGCGTGAATTCCTTTGTAGGTTGTTAGTGCAAGGAGATGGTTTCTTAATTCCATGAAGGCATTTAATATACACCGGATTCTAGCTTCCTCCATTGGGGATTCGGAATTGGGGTGGTAAGCGTAAGCAATTTTTTGTATCAACTGGTATGTGTTGCTTGAGAAATGAAGGTCAGATTCACTGAGTAACCACCTTGAATTTAAACTCTTACAATGGTCTATGATGATCGTCAGGGCTTCTTTTTTTTTAGGGTTATCGGTTTCTTGTATCGATTGCTGGAGTTTGTAAAGCCACGTGAAATTGAGATAGCGTAGTTTTATTACCCCAAGACCTTTGATCAAGATAAGAATCAATATGCCAAGGGCGACTCCTGAAATGAAAAGTTCTAGCGTGCTATTGTTAAGCATTGAGTAATCACGTCACTTTTTTAGGAAAATCTAAATCAGGCTATAAATCGAAAGAGCTTAAACCGTGGACGAAAGAAAAATCGGTTTGATTCTCTTAGTTAAAAATCGAGAGCAATCAAATTTTCAAAGGTAATTCGACCTGTTATCCCGTTAAGAATTTTTAAGGTAGATTAGGGCGCGCAGAAAAAACTGCTTAAAACAGTAGTTTTCTGTGAAAAATAATGGCGGGTGCTATTTTTTCAGTATACTGGACATGTCTTCCATTGCGGATTCAGCATCTTCTTTTTTTCTCCACACCCAGACTTTAAGAGTCGACCCTAAATAATAAGCTTGATCCAGAAGAGATTCTCCTTCAACGGCTCCCCAACTGCCATCTTCTCTTTCCGTTAGGTATTCGTAAATTGGATTTTCCGCGGAGGTATAAAATAGTTCAATATTGTCTTTGCTGATTTCTTTGTTTTGCAGAAAATCTATGGAGGCATCGTCAATGTCATGTTTTTCCTTAACTGTTTGTAGTGCTTCCTCAAACAAATTTCCAGCGTCGACTTCTTTGGTAATACTTTCCTCGATAGCTTTGTTTCTTTTTGCAAAAGGATATTGCGAACCTTCCAAGCTTTTTCCTACATGAAAATCTAAATCAGGGAAAAAAAGGTGGGCCCAATCATCAAAATCAACTTCTACTCCATTAGAAATTTTGTACTCCTCGGCTTTCTCCGAATTTTTTTGGATGGTTGTATTGTAAAAAGCGGTAAAAAACTTTATGCAATCATAAGTCAATGCATGGTAATAAGCGTTCATCCTATACCAATTATTAGATGAGTTGTGTCCGTTAATAAGCTTACGAAGCATAAAGATGATTTTGTCGGCACTTTTTAGAGGTTTGTAGGAGATAGGGAAGTTATTTTTTAGATAATCTTCCAGTTTTCCCTGTTCGGTTTGAAGTTCGGTCATGCTATTTTGCAGCTCTGTTTTCGAATAATCCAGAGCATGATAGATAAGTCGTTCGTGATCCAAGGCTCTTTGGTAGTCCATGTATTCCTTCAATTCTGAGTTTTTACCTTCCTCGGGGTGGTTTAGTTCCTTTATATTGATATCTTTGGCAAAAGCTAGCATTGTTCCCTCTAATTTATGTTTGGATTGCTCATTCTGGCTTGAATGAAGCCTAATTTCAACCTTATTTATGGGCACTAAGTTTAAACAATTTTTAGAATTTAGCCTAATTTTAGCATTAATTACCATGTTATGCGCGAAATCCTTTATTATTAAGAGGGCGCACAATCCTAGTTCTAAAGAAATCAGATTTGTCAGATAAAGGCGGTTCTTTATCTTTTGTTTAATTATTTATACTTTGAGATTGGACGCGGTTAACTTTTTTCGGTCAAAAAATAGTATTTGAAAGATAGATGTTATGAACATTATTTTAAACAGCTATTGCAATTTAAAATGCAACTACTGCTTTGCCGATGAATATATGGAAGAGACAGTCAAAACCCCTGGCAAGTCTATGGATTTTGATTTTTTTACAGCTGATGTTTTACCACGGGTCAAGACGGCGTCTCTAATAAATTTTATGGGTGGAGAGCCTACCCTTCATCCACGTTTCAACGACATACTTTCCAGCGCTCTTGAGAATATGCAGCCCTTCAGTTTTCTGGGGATTTTTACCAACGGTCTGATGCCAGATAAAGTACTCGATCTTCTTTTGAATACCGTTGGAAAGGAAGGCTCCATTCAAAAGCAAATTCAGTTCTCGGTTCTACTGAATTGGCAAACCATGGAAAATATCTCAGAGAAAAACCATGAGCGCTGTAGGGAGGTGGCAAAATTACTCCTTGGCAAAAACGGCTATGGTCTTATGTTTAGTCTTAACCTTTATTCTAAAGAACAGGACTTGGCCACACAATGCTGGGAGATTAATGAAATTTATCAGGACTTAGGTTTGCCAAGAAGCCAAAAATATAAAATCCGTGTAAGCCCAGCTTTCCCCATTGTTGGAGATCAGGAAAATATTACTTTACCGATACGGGATTACCCCAAAGTAGGGCGTATGATGATTGACTTGCTGAAGGAATATCCGCAACTATGTTTCCGGTTTGACTGTTCTTTCCCGCCTTGTTTTTTAGATGAGATTCAAGAAGATGAATATCCGCTGGT
>JYMV01033981.1_pt1 | contig 13391 bp, 7 predicted proteins | sample 338911 | NCBI WGS metagenome assembly JYMV01 (sample SAMN03354496, study PRJNA234377) | hydrothermal vent metagenome | biome: Deep sea; feature: Hydrothermal plumes at the Eastern Lau Spreading Center, Western Pacific Ocean; material: Seawater | place: Tonga | collected 2009 | depth 2000 m m | reverse complement strand
CGCGTCCTGTGGACACAGACATTCCGTCAAACCATCAAGTGAAGACAGCGCCAGCGGAGTGAAGAATAACTTCTCGTCGTGACTGTCGATTCATTGCTGAACTTGGTCGCGAGCATTCTGCGATCGCCATGAGACTCGGTATCTCCATGGACACAACCCGCCAGCGATTTCATCGCGCCATCGAACACCTGCGCGAGTTGCTCCACCGGGAATATTCCGACAGCATCTGATGTGAGCAGTGTCTGGGACACTTGGAGGCGGACAGCTCCCGAGGATCGTGCAGCTCACAAGAACTGCGGTACTGTTAATTCACGCGATGGGGCTCTGCTCATCTCCTGTGGGCCAACTCATCGTTCACCACAGCAGTCCCGAGCTTTGTCCAGAATCGCGCCCCACATCGCTTCGCTGCGCTCGTGTCCGGCATCGGGTTCGGCATCATTCCAGCCGTTGTAGAGATCGACGAGGGTCTGGATCGATTCAACAGGTGGGTCGAGTTGACTATCTTCCAGTGCCTGGAGCAGGCTGTAGGCCAGCAGCGCCGGTTCCTGTGCCTTCTTGTATTTTTTCATCTCCATCAAGATCCTGGCATGATGGATCAGGATGATCCCCTGCTGAACTTGTTGCTCGGTTGACGCACACCATGATCTGGCCACGGCCTCTGCGATGAGTTTCTCCGCCTCTTCGAGCTGTCCAGTTCGTTGCAGCAGGGTACCCAGGTTGTCCATTGCAGAGATGGTGATCGGGTGGTCACTTCCAATCACTTCCAGCGACTTCTCCAGAGCTTCGATGAGGAATGGAACGGCCTCTTCAAAACGACTCAACGCCTGAAGGGTAGCACCGAGCCCATTGATCGAATGGAGGGTGTCGAGGTGATCGTTGCCGAGAGTGCATCTTCTTCGCTCGAGAACTTCCTTGAACATCGCTTCTGCAGTGTCGAGGTTGCCCTTTTTCAGGAGACACATCGCCAGCTCGTTCTGGGATTGGAGCGTCTCGGGGTGGAAGTCGCCCAGCAACTTTTGTTGCTGCACGTGCCGGTCCCGGTAATACCTGACAGCCCAATCGAGCTCACCGAGGCCCTGTAACAACTCCCCGAATCGTTCTTCGGTTGGGCTAGATGGACAGGAAACCATCTGGTCGTCGGTGAAGAAGAACATCGTTGAACTCCAGCCTGGCGGGCGGAGTCTCCGGCAGCGCGAAGGGATCGGGCAGCTTCCAGAAGACCGTTACCCTCCTGAAATGCGTATCCGTGAATCCCATCGACAGGAATTCTGGAAAAAGGTGCGGCTGGGGTGAATTGCTGCCGTTTGGCCGACGTATGTGGGAGAAACGGTGCCAGCGTGGATCAGGCCAGCCCTGTTCCGGGCACAGCAAGAGAGTCGCACCGTGGCGAGATCAGTACGACTCTTCTCGTGGCTATGCGCCAGCCGCCGCCACGGCAGCGGCTTCTTCTGCGGTGGGGGAAGCCGTCAGAGCATCCAGCTTTTCTTGCCACTCGGCGGCAGACTGGTCGTGGCCTGCTTTCGGTTCGGCCTTGTGCCACGCATCGTAGAGAGCGACGAATCCCTCGGTGTACTCGATTTTCGTTTCGGAGGAAAAGTTCTTCCACGTTTCAAATCTGGCCCAGGCTTTCTTTGCGTGAACCTCCGCTTCAGCGAAACGATTCAGCGCAACGAGCGTCAGGCTGTATTTCCAGTTCACAAAACCGATACACCATTGTTTTCGATCTTGACATCGACGGATCGCTTCGGCACCGAAAAATACTGCTATCTCGAGATCGCCGAGTTCGCGATGCACCCATCCCAGGTTGCTGTACGATATAGCGATCTGGATGTGGTCATCGGGCATTACACGGCGGCGGCCTTCGAGACCTTCTTCCAGCAGTAATTTCGCCTTATCCAGATTTTTCTGTTTCAGGAAAAGAACACCCAGTTCGTTGATTACCCTCAAGGTGTTGCGGCTGTTGTTACCATAAATTCTCCGGAATCCAGCCAGCGCCTCCTCGTAATACGGTTGCGCCTCAGCATGCTTGCCACGAGCCGAGAATAACTTTCCCATGCTCTTTAGCACTGTACGGGTGGTGGGGTGTTCCTTTCTCAAAGCACTGCGACAACTTTCGAGTGCTTCCTCCAGCAGGGACTGTGCCTCATCCAGATTCTCCTCGACGTGATCTTTCTCTTCCAGATAGATGAGCACATTTGCCATGCTGGTCATCGTACCGATGAGCTGGGGGTGGTTTGCAGGCAGTTCACTCCGGCGTATCTCCAGCACCTCCTCGAGCAACAGGCGCGCCTCATCGAGGTCGCCCAGGCCGGTCAGCATCCCTCCCAATTGGTGCATCGAGGTGAGAGTAGCGGGATCATGATCGCCGAGCACGCGGCGACGACTCTCGAGGACCTTCCGAAAAATTTCCTTCGCCTGCTGAATCTCCCCAATTCGGCTGATCACCATGCCGATGGCAAAAGTCGACTCAAGAGTATCGGGGTGATCAGCTCCCAAGACGCTGAGGCGACCCTCATATGCCTTTTCAAAGTTACGCAAGGCCTCGTTGTGCTTTTCCTTACTCGCCTGGGCTTCGAGCTCGTGCCCCTGGTTCGATTGCAGCAGCCCCAGGTTGTGGATCGAGCTGAGGGTATCGGGATGATCGATTCCCAATTTCCTGCGGCGAATTGCGAGGGCCTCTTGTTGTGGAGCTGTCGCAGCATCCAACGAAGCCATTTCTCTCAAGGTGTTCGATAAAATCTGCAGAATATCGGCGCGCTGCAAAGGATCCTCAATCGCTTTAATATTGATAAGAGACGAATTGAAGATTCCCGGCTCTAAACTCTTCTTCGCAAGTCCTATCCAATTGATTTTGGATGTGAGTTTCTCGATTAGTCGGAGATGTTGTTCGAGCTCGATGCCATTGAGGCCCGAGTTTTCAATTTCTCTCCTCGTGTTAGTCGAAAAGGTTCTTTGCAATTGGACGGCCATCGAATCAAGATCGATATTAGAGAAGATGCCAGCCAGGTACTCCGTCACCTCGTCGCTTCGTAACTGACTTGCCCGTGCATTGTCACGTTCGATCAGCGTTGACGACATACCTGCGACCAGCGACAGAAACACCAGTGCAGTGGCTGTCAGGAGGCGCCGGTTACGACGGACCGATTTCTTCAGTCGATAGATGGCACTCGGAGGCCTCGCCTCGACCATCTCCCCTGCCAGGTAGCGCTCCAGATCCCTCGCCAGTTCCTGGGCGGTCTGGTAACGGCGCTCAGGGTCCTTTTCCAACGCCTTCATCACTACCCAATCGAGGTCAGATCGGAGGCGACGTGTCAGTTGTTCTACTTCCGTCTGAAGGGTGTTGGCGTAGCTGCTCGATCGTGCTTCGGCTACTGACTGCAACCGCATGCTCGGGAGTGCCGGCTCTTTGTCTGTGATCATCCGAACGATCTCTGCGTAGCCACACTCGCGTAATCCTGCGAAGGCGAGCTCACCGGTCAATAATTCGTAAAGGAGTGCCCCGAGCGCGTAGATGTCGGAACGAGTGTCGACGTCGATTCCCGACGATTTCACCTGTTCAGGGCTCATGTATTCGTAGGTTCCCAGCGCGATGCCCTGCCGGGTATGGATCGTCTGGTCACCGAGCGTTTGCTGGAGGCTTTTCACCAGACCGAAGTCGATGATCTTGGCCCGTGGAACTCCATCGATCCGCGTCACCATGATGTTGGAAGGTTTCAGGTCACGATGCACCACCGCCTTCGAGTGAGCGTGCTGAACTCCATGACAAATGTCGATGAAGAGACGCAGCCGGTCATCAAGAGTGAGGCGCTGCTGCGAGCAAAACTCAGTTAGTGGTAGCCCTTCTACGTATTCCATCGCGAAGTAAGGGAGCCCATCTTCGGTGGCTCCGGCGTCGATGACTCGAGCGATGGCAGGGTGATTCATCATCGACAGCGCGTTCTTTTCCACCTCGAAACGGGCCAGGATATCGTTGCTGTCCATTCCGGCACGGATCACCTTGACCGCTAGCTCTCGGTGAGGGGGCTGTTTCTCCTGACACAGGAAGACATTGCCGAAGGCACCACGGCCGATGTGGTTCTTGACGCGGTAGCCGGCGATCGACTTTGGTAGTTTCAGACGGTCACTTTTCGGTGGTTCAGCACCGGATAGAGACTTCGTAGATTGTCTGAATGACGGATGCCTGTCGAAGAGCCTTCGCGCCAGCTCACGGGGGTCCAGCGTGCTGGTTCCATCCCGGGAAGTTGAGGGGTCATCGTCTGTCCAGGAAGATGCTGGCAGTTGCTTGTCTGTCATGAGCACCCTCTGTCAACGCCCGGCGGGGAAGGCGGAGTTTTCCTTATGTCTCTATTGATCCGGTTTGAGAGCAGAATCGGACCACCTGACCGCGATTCAGCAGCTAAAGGGAGCCTTGCCAGGGGCTTCGAAGGCGGCGATCATCTGGCAGAATTGACGATGAAGGTCGAGATACGGTGAAATAGGGTGAGATGGGCGATATTCCCCAGAAGCCGGAAAAACAGTCGACAGACGACGGATCGATACCGGATCCGCCCGCGGATCTCGGTCCCTCCCATGACCCCTTCCACTCGGTACTGACCACCGGGCTGCTCTATTTATTCAGCGAGGGGGACGACGATGCCCTCAGCCACTTTCTCGATGTCGAGGGGGCACAATTGCTGCGTTACATCGATCGCCGTTTGCCTCCTCACGTGCGCGGACCCATCGGCACCGATGACATCCTTCAGGAAGTGGTGATCACCCTCGCCAAGAAACGCGACAGTGGCGACCTCGAGGTGATCAATACGGCGGCGTTCCGCGGACTCGTTCGCAAGATTACCGACGGCGTCATCTCGAGGGAATTGGCGAAAGCGCACGCCAAGAAGCGCGACATCAGCCGCAGGGTATCGCCGGGAAGGATGGGTAGGGGGGAATCCACCGGTGGGGGGGATCCACTCGACCGGGTGCCCGCAGACGGCGATCCGCCTTCGATGGAGGTGCGCCGGAATGAACAACTAGAACTACTGACGAGTTGTCTCTCCGAGATGACCCCGGAGGAGGTGGAGATCATCGACATGAAACACCGCATGGAACTCGATCATGCTGACATCGCCGAGCGCCTCGGTCTCTCCGTCGAAGCCGCTCGCCAGCGCTTCCACAGGGCGATAGAGCATCTGCGGGAGTTGCTACGCCGTAAGTACCCCGATATCTCGTGAAGAACCGCCATCCCAGTGCCGTGCGAAATACCGCAGTTACCTGAGTTGAGTGTTCGCCAGTTGATGACCTCCATCAGAAAATGAGAACATCGGCCGCTCCCCGAAAGGAGCGGCCGATGTTGGTCGGTCGAGTTGTGTTCACTTCCTACTCACAAGGAGGGAAGGAGAGGCAACCGAGCGGGCCCGATGTCGGGTCCGATCCGCAGCCCGGATAGGGTGGAGGCGGTGCCGGGCCGAAGCCGAACAGGAAATTCAACTTGTAGATGCCATCGGCGATATTGATCTGGTCATCATTGTTACAGTCGCAAGCGTCCAGGCAGGCACAGGGTCCGCCCTGGAACAAGTATTGGAGCAAAGTGATCACATCGGCGATATCGCAGTTGCCATCTCCATTGGAGTCACAGCGAATGAAGCACGCCGGTACGTCGAGACTGATCACGTCGCTACAACACTCCTCGACGTTGCCGATGTCGTCCTTGTGCATCAATGCAAAGGGAACCAGGATCACATCCCCGGCAACGGCTCCCGTGATCGGCACTTCGATGGTCCCGGTATCTCCCTGCTGAATTCCCGGACCGAACACGATCACGTTATCCCCGACGATGGCGGTGCCGGATGAAGTCGTTACCTCGCCTGGAATGACCGCCTTGTGCACCGTCACTCCCGAGAGATTTATGAAATTTATGATGAGGAGGTGTCCACCACCATCCGGATTACAAATGATCTCTGGGTCTCCTTCGAACTCGAGACAGGGTCCAAGTTGGTCACAACAGCAGGGTTCGCTCTCGAAGATGGACATTCCGCACACAATTCCCACGACGGTGCAGCAAATGGTCGACCCTGGGACGCAAAAATGGATGTATGAAGTGGCTGTCCCCGGCAAAGATGCCACCAGGGCACCATCACAGATGATTTCGAACGAGTCGTAGATGCCATTGGTGACCCAGTTGAGTTGCATCTGGCCGGGGGATCCAACGGTGCACTCGACGGCAATCGGATCGTTGAGGAATTCCTGTTGAGGGATGAAGGAAGCTCCATTCTCGACCACGAGAGTGTTTGTTTGAGGGGATCCAAGCGTGTCGCATGTCCAGACGACTGAATTGCTGAACACAACATCTGTTGTGCAAGTGTATGTACCTCGCGAAATCCAGTGAGTGCACGGTAAGAGTTCGCAGACACCAGTAAACGAAAACACAGTGGCCAAGGTATATCCCCCGGGAGTGCCATTTCCGTAGTTGTTGAACTGGAGAAAATCTGCAGATGCACATCCCTGGAGGTTGTCTTGCCAGTTACCCAGTACAGCTGAATCGAGGCTCAGGAAATTCGTATCGTGACAGACACCGACGGTGAAACCCTGGCAAGGGCCAGGAGCCGAGGGCAGAATCTGCAGGAAGAGGTCGACTGTGACCGTGTCGCCTGCACTCGCCGTGGCGACGCTGGGCACCAGCCAGAAGGTGTAGTCACTGGTAGATGGATACGGCTGCGCCAGCACCGCCTCGCTCGAGAACAGCAACAGCAGCAGGATCAGCATCGTTGTCGGTGTCGTCTTCATGTTGGTCACCCATTTAAATTCTGTTTCTCATCTTGGTCAGCCAGTTAGCCGCATCAGCCCGGTATTTGGCTGATGCGGCGATCGTCCCTTCACAATTCAGTCCTTGACATCGTCACACGTCGGGAAGCTGTTGCAGCCGAGCGATCCAAAGGTCTCATCCGGTCCGCACAGTTGATACGGCGGCAACGGCGAGGGCCCGCCGCCAAAGAGGGCCTGGAGGCTGTAGACGCCATCGGCGATGTCGACCGTTTCGTCATCGTTACTATCGAGCGCCACCAGGCACGGCACCGCCTCTCCCTGGAACAGGAAGCCGAGGGTTTTTACGACATCGGCTATGTCGAAGGCGCCATCGGAGTTGGCGTCACCACGCAGGAACTCCTGGGCTGGGGACGTGAATGGCAGGACACAGCAATCCAGTATGTCAATCGTCCCGGCGCCGCTAGAACATCCCAGGCACCAGGTACCGGTCATGCTGGGGAGCCCACCGATGCTGCTCAGAATCTCAACAAATCCGAGGTTGATATCCACTTGCATGTAGGCTTGGCCATCATGGAGCAGGTACAACTCCTGGCAACATTCCGGGTCGGTCGATATCCAGGAGATGTAGCCATCGTCGACTCCATCTGCGTCGATATCCTCGGTGATGGCGCATCCCTCGACAATGAGACAAGGTCCTGTTCCATCATCTGGAATGGTGACGCAGTGAACGATGCCACAGCACTCGTTGAGGGTGGCATCATGGATGGTGATCTGAAAACAGATCTCATCACCTGGTTGAGCACCGTTGATGGTGGTCGACAGAGCGATCGGGTCCCCATCGACAAGTCCGTTGAGAGCCTGCCACTCGTTGGTGATGGTGACTCCAGAAGGACTGATCACACCCATGAACAAGTGCTCTGCCACTGTTGGCGCCTCGCCCGAGAGATTGGTCACCGTGAAGTTGTAGACAAAGTTACCTGCTGCATCGGCGGTGATGGATTCATCGCTGATCGACATGCAGCAGGAGGGCAGTTCGACGCAGACCTCGGTACCGCAGCATTCAAAGAGGTTCCCGGTGGCATCCTTGGCCATCAGGCCGACCGGAATACAAACGATGTCGCCAGCAGTACCGCCGTTGAGGTAGAGCTGAATTCCGATCGCGGTGTCGCCATCGGCAAGCGGCGTAACCAGATCGATGATGTTGGGGGATACAGTAACTCCACCGACGAGCCCCGGGATGACTAACTTATGAACCTCGAAGCCGGAGTTGTTGACGACATCGAAAGTGACGGTGAACTCGGCGTTATTGGTAGCCGACCCGCACTGGATGTGGGCATTTTCGGTGGTGCATGTGGTGGGACAACTGCTGCTCTGCGGTCGGAAGCACTCTACATCGAACATCCACCACTTGTCGTGGATGAGATTGTCGCAATCTGCATCGATGAGATAACTATCTAGCATCCAGGGATTAACGGGATTAGACCCGGTGCTTGGAATGATGGCAAAGCCGTATATCCGATCGTCAGGTCCAGAAGGCTGAAGGTTGTGCAGGGCATCGGCACTTGCCACGACATTTCCATCCGGATCAAAATCCACGCCCCCTGCCGAGTTCTGTCCATACTGGGTAAAAGAGTTATAGTTTCCGGTCCTGAACTTATCGGGATCGCTGCCGATCCATCCCAGATGATTGCCGATGTACTCGAGATGCCGTGCGTTATGAGCATCGACTATTTCACTCACACTGTTTCCAGAATTCGTCAGATGCGAACTTCTTTCCGAGATGATCATTCGTGTTCCACACTCGAAAGCGATGTCAGAAACCGGCCATTCATACCGATTACCAGACCAATCCACATGAGAGGGAATGCTGATCTCCAGAGTTGCGCTGTTTTGGATAAACTCTCCGGTCATCGGATCGATCTCCACCGACCAGATCTCGTTGTCGGCTGTAGGATCTGGCTCCGACGCTGCATTGGAGGTATAGCTACTGGTATTCCATGCCGCATAGTAGAGGCGGTTCTCGGCTTCGTTAAAACGGAGGCCCCAGATTCGGCGTCCGAATGGGGTCAGGGGGTCGGCCGCGATATCTGGAATTGGCAACATACCTGCTGCTAATCGACCATCTACGCCGTGATCAAAGGTGTAACTCCAATCACTTCCGCAATTATCGGAGACCGCATATATCAGGCCGTCATCCATGTTGCTGACGTAGAGGATTCCGGTGCCGTTATCCAGGGTCACATGGTCAATCTGTCCAAGACTGACACTATCGTTGGTGGCGGGTAGGGCTGCCACGGTGCAGATTTCTCCAGTGAAGCGATCGAGACGATAGACCCCGCCAGCCCCACCGGGACCAAAGTGCGGAGTGACGGGACAAAATGCCCCGCCGTTATTGACGTGAAGCAATGCTGTTGCGCTGACGTAGATATTGGGCGGCACGGAATCATCGAGAGTGACTCCGAAGACTGTCCCGAGATTTGCCATTGTCCAGGCATTGGGATCCGTGGGATCGCACATTTCCGTTCCCGGTCCTGTGTAGCGACCCTGGGCTGTGGACGACAGACCGGGTACCCACATCGTATCGGTACCAAAGCCGGTGCCAGTGTCGATAGGGGCATCTACAGGCGGGTTTGACGTGTCATAGACCGCAACTACATAACTATTAGCATCGAGGCAACCAAAAAAAGTGGCTACCGTCATCCCCGTTTCGATTTGCAAGTGGTTGCTCTGAGGTGTCGGGCAATCCGGGCACTGCCCTGAAACGGGTACCGTCAGCAATAGCGCCAGCAGCACCGAAAATAAGAATCCGGGCCCACTGGATGCATACAACTGGGAAGAATACCTATGAGTATTCTCGCAGTACTGGGACATCGTCCCTCGTGAGTGAGTTGTGGTCTGGAACATCGCGTATCTCCAATCGTTTCGGGTCCAGTTTTCCCCGGGAGCGAATAGGGCCAGGCAGCCCCCGGTGGTACATAGGCCCGACAGGAAATACGCAAGCGCTCGAGCGCGTGACAGGAAAACCTGGGCCTCATTCGAGGCGATACGAGTTCAGGTACGCGAAAACAGCTGGATAGAGCCGAGAGAGGAGCATTTCAGGGCGGCCGGACCGATTCTCAAAAAAATAACAGCGGCCGCTCCCCGAAGGAAGCGGCCGGTGTTTTACGATTCTGTCCAGCGTCCAACCTGAGCCCTAACCCCCTTCGCACTCATCGAGGATGCCATTGTCGTTTTGATCAAGGTCAGCGTTCGAGGAGATTTCCCAGGAATCGATGAAACCATTATCGTTGCAGTCCCAGGGGCCGGATTCCATCAAGAAGGTGACTGTGAATGAGCAAGTAGAGATATTTCCACCGGAATCTTCTGCACTCAAGATCACCTCGACAACATCACCCACCGCATAAGAAATCCCGGGTGGAGGTGATTGAGTCAGTTGAACTTCGCTGCAGTCGCTCACTTCGATCCCGGTGAAGTCAGGAAGTTGACCACTCGGTGGCATGAAACCAGCTGTGATAGGCATGTTCCACCAATCGCAGCACAAAGATCCTTCGATCTCAACGATCTTGTCCGAAGGGCATTCGAAGATCGGAAAATTCGTGTCTTCCACGGTGGATATGTCGAAGGTGGCCAAGGGATCGCAAACCAGTTCTGCATTGCCAACACCGTTGTAATTCAGCAACGCCATCGGAATCAGCGGCACATCCATCTGCATGTTGCTGAAGACGGTGACGACCACATCCACGGATTGGCCGTTGGAGATGGCAGGGTCGATCACGATTTCATCAGGTGAGTAGGAGACCACTCCACCGCCGGGAAATTGCCTCGGTGTGGGAAGCGCGATCCTATTGACCTCGGTGCTATATGGGTTGGTCACTCGTACCAGGGCCGAGATGCTATCGAAACCGCTGCACCAGGCATCGATCACCTCGGCACTGCATTCGGCAGGTTGACCGGGCTCGAGCTCAAAGACCCAGGTGCTGCCTTTGGCATTGCCGGGGTTTTCCTCCAAACTGGAGACGATGGCCACAGTGCTGCCTGAGATCGAGACAGAATGTCCAAAGTTGTAATCACTTGTGACTATCGAACTGCACAGTTGGCCCACCTCTTTCCATTGTGCGCCGAGAGGCCCAGAAAGATCTTTCCTGAACAGAAAGGCACTGACTCCATAAGGTCCAGCTAAGTCGTCATAATCTGAACATATGACCAGGTTGTTTTCATCCAGGCCGACTCCGCTCCCGAATTTCCCATCTCCTGGGTGAATGAGCACTTGGGTTTCGACATCTGGCCACAATCCATTGGTTTGATCTCGTTCAAAAATGTACGCTTTTCCCTGATTGGAGCCGATGACGATCTCATTGTCGGAATTGTCCACAGACATACCGATACCCTCATGCAAACTCACCACTGCAGGGTGCATGTTGGCAGTGAGTGCCCATGTCCCGGACGGATCCCTCTCATAAACGAAGACCTGCCCGGCACCCTTTGTGGCATTGGTTTCATATCTCCAGGCACCAATGGCAAGTACATCCGGCGACAACGAGACTGAACTTCCGAACTCGTCAAAAAACGAGTCAGTAGCATTTGTAGGTGATTGCTGGATCAGTTCCTGTTTGAGAACCCAGCTTCCCGGAACGGATGGAGACAACGGATCTGTTTCATACCTGAAAATGAATGCCATGCCATTTTGAGAATTGCCCATGCCTCTTGCACCAACGGCAATTGTCTCACCTGAGATGGCGACGTCGACTCCGAAATGTCCCCATAATACCGGCACTGGTGGAGTCAATACCTGTTCCTCGAGCCATAGTCCCACGCCGTTGAGAGTCACGAGCCTGAAAACATAGGCGCTCCCTGCGTCCCAGGTTGATTGATAACTGTCCATCATAGAGCCGACAACGATCACGTGCCCATCGATTGCCACCGAGCAACCCGTCCAATCGAATCCGTCCGCATCGTTTCCTGTCAGCTGTTGCATCGGTTCCGGACCGAAGAGCCCCGTCAGTGGATCGCGTCGATAGACATAGGCTGCTCCAGTGCCCGTATCCCCGTGAATAACACCAGTGACCATGAATTCGCCATCGACTGCAATCGAACGGACCGTTGCAGGGTAGTTGCTTGTTCCACCGGATTCCGCCAGCAGGTGCTCTTTTTCCTGCAAGCAGCCACCTCCGGGGGGGGGGACAGGAACTGCAGTGCTGCAGGATTCATTGATCCAAACTCGGTCACCTTTGTTTCCGCCGTAGCACTCGAAAACATCAAGGTCACCATCTCCATCGACATCTCCAAGAACCGCGCACCCGCTCAGGGTTGCCGTATTGGTGTATTTCTGAGGGATGGACTGGAAGTCCCAATCGCCATTATTCAGGTGGACGCAATTGCCATCTTTACTACCCCTGGTGGCAACATAGGCATCCGTGTCCCCATCGCCGTCGATATCAGCGAGAGCCACGGAACTTGCCGCAGGGTTGCCATGAAAAGTCTGTAACAGCGAAAATTGCCCTGGTATCCCCAGCGGCTCTCCTTCGTTGTTTTTATAGATGCGTGAGCGCTGATTGGCATTCACGACGAAAGCATCCAGGTCGGCATCTCCGTCGAGATCAGCCAGCGCGACATTCAGACTCATGGATGAGCCGAGAGCCTGGCCACTGTCGATGAGTTTTCCAGGCGGCCCACCGTACAGGCCTCCGGCGTTGAGTAGCACACGATTTTCACCATTGTTTGCAAGGAAGGCATCGCAGTGGCCGTCGTTGTCGAGATCACCCAGCGCAACGCCCATGCACCGATACGCACCTTCCGGTTGCCATGGGCTGAGGATGAAGCGCCCATCGCCAACTCCCAGGTAAATACGGTTTGGCTCACCAATATCGAAATTCGCGACGAAGGCATCGATGAAACCGTCGTCATTGATGTAATTCAGGGCCACACAGCTGCTCTTCGAATCGACATCATCGTAAAACTGTGTGCTGGGAAGCAACTTGCCGTCGACATTCATGTAGACGAGATCGTGATGGCCCGAGTTTGTCACGAAGGCATCCAGACGCATATCTCCATTGAAATCAGCCAGGGCCACAGAAGTGCTATATCCTTGAACTGGCAGCAATGGTCCGGGAGGGAGTGCCAGGAAATAGTCGAACTTGAACACTCCTTCGCCATCGTTGAAGTAAACCCGATTCGGCCCAGCCCCCACTACAACCGCATCGAGATACTCATCATCGTTGAGATGACCCAGTGCGACGGAAGCGCTCGTGGATGAACCGAGCAGTTGGCCACTGTCGATCAGCTTGAAGCTGAATTCACAGTCCAAATCCTCGCAGTCGGTGGCTCCGTCCAAATCGTTATCGATTCCGTCGAAGCAGTCGCTCTCCTGGCCGATTGCTACCAGGGGTAGAAACAGGATGCAAAACAACGTCAAGATCTGAACGACCTGCTTGCTGCATAGCGGCGGAATTCCTTTCTGTCGCAAGATACTTGAAGAAAAGTACATCGTAAGACTCCTATCGAGGCAAGCTTGAAGTTGTCGGGGCACTTGGGGCGGGCAGCTCCCGAGGATCGTGCAGCTCACAAGAACTGCGGTACTGTTAATTCACGCGATGGGGTTCTGCTCATCTCCTGTGGGGCTTACTCATCGTTGACCACAGCAGTCCCGAGCC
>JYMV01022091.1_pt1 | contig 13394 bp, 3 predicted proteins | sample 338911 | NCBI WGS metagenome assembly JYMV01 (sample SAMN03354496, study PRJNA234377) | hydrothermal vent metagenome | biome: Deep sea; feature: Hydrothermal plumes at the Eastern Lau Spreading Center, Western Pacific Ocean; material: Seawater | place: Tonga | collected 2009 | depth 2000 m m | reverse complement strand
AAAGCCGGATGTCATTAAGATTCGTAAAGTTGTCCGGGACTTTGATCCCGATGATGCGTTCGGGGTTACTGATTTAAATGATTCTGCCAAGGATGTTACTTCAGCTTATACCCTAGACACAGGGCAGCGTGATTTTTTCTATGACAATGGATCAATTAAAGTTAATGATGGAGAAACGCCGCCAGCAATTTCATTGACATCTAATTTGTTTGTTTGTTTTGATTATGCAGAACGTCAGGACTATGACGGAACCCCAAATGCAAATTCTCCAAGTTTCTTTTCGATAGACTCATATCAATATACGTCAGATTTGGTACTGTCGAGTATATCTGGAACTGCCTTTTCTGCCGGAGATTATGTAGTAGGAAGTGCTTCAAAAGCTACAGGATATGTGTTTGACATTGCGGTAGATGGGTCTTCGGGGGCAATGCAAGTAGAGCATGTCAATGGAAAATTTTCTGGGAGTGATACAATAACTATTGGAGACAGAGTTACGGACTCGTCTGCCGAGGTAGATTCTGTTGTTTCTTCCGAGTTTCGATATGAAGAAATTCCAACTTATACCAGTTCTAAAAATGGAAAAACATATACTCTTAAAGATATGATTGACTTTAGACCATATGTTGCCAATGCAAATGGAATTTTACAGCCCTCTACAATACTTCCTGTCCCATCTACACATAGATTACGAACGGGTGTGAGGCATGGGGTTACGGTAGAAGAGGAAAGCCGAAGAACGATTCACAACATAGACACTTTTGTTGGCAGAATTGATAAACTTGTTCTTCATAAATCTGGAAATTATAGAGTAATTAGAGGGGAACCGTCTTTGGTTCCAATTCCACCAAGGGATGATACTTCTGGTGAATCTATAACTCTTTTTACTGTTAATATTCCACCCAGATCAGATTCTCCAAAATTGCTTCTTCTTAATAGCAATAAGAGATTGTTGCGACACACGATGGAAGATATTGGAAAGTTAGCTCGGAGAGTTGATAATCTTGAATATTATGTGTCCTTGAATGCATTAGAATTGGCTGCATCCAGCATGACTATTTTGGACGGCAATGGATTAGATCGGTTTAAAAATGGAATTTTGGTTGATCCTTTCGACAACAAGAGTGTTGTTGATCAAAACAATTTAGACATTGTTGGTAGATACCAAATTGGTGATGGAAAACTTCGTCCTGGGGTTGAAGATATTGCGGATCATGATGTTTTTATTAACGAAGCCGGACAATCTAATATTAATATGAGCGGGCATAGCCCCGGAAAAGCGGTTATAATGCTCGATTATGAATCGGTTCCTTTTATTACACAAGAGCAATGGACAGAGCCTGTGAGTGTAAATCCATATGACATTCAAAATTATACAGGAACGATGACGTTGACTCCCGATGCTGATCGCGGAATTGACTATACGCATCATCCGCAATTTCAATTAACTGTGCCGGGCCAGGATATTCCGGTAGATCCCGCTTCTCTTGTTATAGGAACAAATTGGGCAACCGACAATGAAGGAATTTTATCATCTCTTCTCGGAACAGTTGATGTCTGGAGTAGGATTTGCGGGGCTGGGCTGGTTAAAGATAATTCTATTTTGAGTGGATCTGTTCAAACTAGGGTTGATGGTATGCCGTGGGATCAGCCAAGCACGGTGAATCGAAATATTCAATTAACGGGAGCTGGCCCTGCCTCGACTCCAGAGCTTGATGCTGCATTGGCAGAACTTGCTTCTGTGCGAAATGTCCCTGGCTCAGAAATCGCTATCCCATATGTTCGTAGAAAAGATATTGTGGTAGATGCTCGGGGAATGAAACCAAACTGGAATCTTAATTCCTTTTTTGATAAAACTTATGTTGAACAATATCGTGCCAAGGCAACGGAAATTCATATGCAATGGGAGACGATGGTTCTTGGACATAATAGTTCAACTAATTTAGTGGATAGAGCATTTTTGCCGATGAGTTCTCGGGCAGGGGAGATGGGAGATTATGAAAAGATTGGATTATATACTTCTGGAGATGACCTTGTAGCAAATGCATGGCTCCTTGCGGTTCGTAGTTATCATCACACAGATAAGTTACATTCGTCTTGGGGCGTGGACTGTCAGGATGATGTGAAAATCGGATATATTGTTCCAATTCCAAACGAAGCAACGGGAGTTGTTGATTATTTTAATTTTCTTGATGGTTATTATAATCCGTCCGGCGGATTTAATATATCAACTGATGGGTGGAATGGAACAACCTCAAGATATATTAAGGGATATGTTTCTGGGGCAATGTGTGACCTTAAATCTACCGCTTCTCGTTCCCATGAATGGAATGGTCATTATACAGGAACGGCTGCCTTTTATACAGATCATTCGGGTGGGTGGGCTGCACGCCAAGCCAATCCGACAGTTCATTCAAACACCACTCATCTTGTTTTGTCCGAAGATGCAAATAGATATATTGCAAACAATTTTGGAATATATGTTTCGGGCGCGACAGGAGATCCGAATGCAGGATCTACCGCAACAACGCGGGGATACCCATTCCGAACTACTATTAAAATTGTAGGGGGCTCTGGCCGTGGTCAGGTTGGTTTTGTAGATTCGGTTTCACAATATGTAACGGGCGACGGACTAGGTAAGGAACACGTTGTTGTCGAATGGAAGGGCAACGGCATTGCCTCAAATAGACCTTTGGATGATACTTCGGTATATTCGATTTGTATGTCTCCGTGTGCCGTAAATAGACCTAATTTTCCTGGGATAAGTCAATTTGGTGGAATTGAATATGAAACTAATAAATATGGAGAACAGTTTAGTGTTTTACATATTCCAAATAATAATCTTGTTAATTTTACTTCTGGACAAAAGTTGGTGGAATTAAAAGATCGGGCATCGGATGCCCCCTGGTTAATAACCAGTTATTCTTCACAAACATATCACGCAGAAGGGAGCGAGGTTGTGGAAGCATTCGACAAAACTCCTGCAACTCGGGCATTGCATAAATTACGAACTGCTGCTCGGAGAATTGCCCAGGAATCCTCTGATCCATTTGCACTTCAATTTATTCCGGCAACTTCTGGAGAACTTGATGGAAAATTGGCAGTATGTACTCATGTTACTGTTAATAATCCGGGAACATCAGATTCTACCTTTGCGGATAATCGCGGTCCAGAGATATATGGGTCCGTAGGGTACGATTCCGGGGCGGGGGGTAGTTGATATGGGCGACCTAAACGGTCTATCTGGATTTGGTGGTGGCTTCGGCGGGCTTTCTATCGGCGGCGGTTCTATCGGCGGCTACGGGATCCTCGGGCCAGACATCATTATTCCCATTGACTTCGTTCTTCCACCAATTGAACCTACTATGTATGAGAAGCATTTAGATGGGACTGCCCATCCGAACGGAGAAGGGTGGGGGAGTGTTCTTCCGGCCGAGGCACAGGCTGATTATGAATCACATCATTTTCTTGCAGATCCGACTGTAACTGGAAGAGTTGCGAGTGGAAACTATGAATGGACATCTGGTTGTTGTATTCATGGATATGTTCGTAAGTGGGAATATGTGTGGCGCGACAGGGAATGGATATATACAGGATTTGATGTATGCCCACAAGACACCGATATACAGGGGCCCCATGGCCCGCAAAATCATAAATCCACAGAGGTTTCCGTGCTTCCTGCCGAGGACGATCCGCTCGCGGCTGATTTCGGAACGGGCTATATGGGAACGGGGAACCTCGATAGGGACTTTATTCCTGTTGGAGATCATCATCATGTATATACCCCAGACAATGACCCCTTTGGGTTGGCTTGGGATCATAATCACGGAGATGATCCGGCGTCCTGGCATGATGGCTCGATCCCGCACGTTGAAGATTTGAGGGCAGGATCTGGAGGTTGGCCAAGGGGGCAATCTCATCCAAATCAGACATACACACACACACATATCATTCGTGCGGGCCATTGGAATCAAGGGGTTAGCGGTTGGCGGGGAAGGTATTTTCCAATTGGAGGCTATACTTGGTATTCTCCAGTAGAGGGTGTGGCAGGAGGACAACCACAGGGAGGCAGTCGCGTTCTGTCTGCCACCACGTCGGCTCATGGATATGACCATATTCATGACGATCATGGATTGCATGTGCATTATCATATGTATTCTCATACTCACAAGGCTGCTCCTACACCAACCGAGCCAATTGAGATAGACCCTATAACGCCCGTGATCGAGCCCCCCATAGTGATTATCGAACCGCCGGTGGTAATTGTTGACCCGCCCATAAATCCCGTCGTAGTTACGCCGGTGGTAGTAGTACAGCCTCCAATAGACGATCTCCCCATTCCGGTTATAGAAGATCCGGTTGGCCCAATTGTTGTGCCGATTCCCCCTCCGTATGACCCAAGCCCAATTAACAGAATTGCTTCGGGCGCAAACCCTGAATTGATTTTTCTTGGGGGGGATGTTTTTGGCGTTCAGGGATATGCAGATGTATCTTCGGTGGGAGCTATTACTAAAATTACTGTTACAGATCCCGGCGCTACTGTTGTTAATGTTACAGAAGGAACCGCAGATGACGTTGGTGGAGATGGAATAGTTTCACCTGAAATTTTGATTACTAAACCAACGGCATCGGCTACATTAATTGCTGATTGGGTTTCAGAGTATGGAGCGGGCAGCGAACCTCTTCGATGGTTTGTTGGGTTCCAGGCTACTGCACACGTTTCTGCCAACCCGGTCGAAATTTCTAATCATCTTCCACAATTTTTTAAATCAGAAGGAGAAGCCCGTGCAGAAACTACCAGTTCTGCATATGTTGATCCTATTGCACAGACCTTTGCGGTTACTGATGCAGATGCTCCTCATGGATTGTTTATTACTAGCGTAGATTTATGTTTTCAAAATAAACCAGATTGGGATAATGTGGGCGATCCTATAACAGTTGAAATTCGAGAAACTGTAAATGGATACCCAAGTAGTGATAATGTGTTGTCTGGATATGGTGGAGCAACTGCAAGAAGAACATTAAATCCTGATCAAGTTAATGTTGCAGATGCATTCCCAACTCCGGCGCGTCGAGATTGGGAAAATCCCACGCTATTTAAAGACAATAGGTATAACGGTCTTTTGCCTGGATTTGCGGGAGAACCATATGCCACAGGAACAACAGCAATTTTGCAACAGGCGCGTCCGGCCATTGGTCGTCGCCGGGGGGGTCGTCGTGGTGGTGGTCGCGGCGGAGGTTATTCTGTAGCCAATGACGAATATAGAAATGATGTTACTGCGGTTCCGCCTAAATATACTCGTTTTGTTTTCCCCTCTCCAATTTTTCTTTCTCGGAATACTGAATATGCAATTGTAGTTTTATCTAATAACAAAGAATATACTTGTTGGATTTCTGATGCAAGATCAATTGCCGGAGCAACAAGTGATGCGCCGGGGGCATCTGGAGGAAGTATCGTGGAGAATTTTGGATTTGCCGGAAACCCAGCCAGGGCTGCTCATGCAGGAACTCAATATGGCGGGAGCTTTTTCAAATCACAAAACGGAAGAACGTGGACAGCAGATCAAAATAAAGACCTTATGTTTAGAATAAATCGGGCAGAATTTAACACCGATACAGATGGAACGGTATCAATGAGTGCCGGACATTGGTTGGGGTCTGATTTTGTATATGATCGCGCAGAATTAGATTCATTTTCGACACTAACTCCAGAAGGAACATCAATAACGCAATCTTATCAGACAAAAACAAAGCTCGCTGACACATCTTTTGTTTCTTCTAGGAATATTTCAGAATTAATGTTGACAACAAAATCATTTAATGAACGAATGGTGTTAAAGACTGATAAAAATTCGAGCGCAGACGGTGCCGACTTTAAGGTGACTTCAACATTAAGCACAATAGATTCTAAGGTTTCTCCTGTGATAGATAGAACAAATATAAATCTAAAAACAATTAGAAATAGAATAAATGATGGAGGATTGTCCAATAATCAGATTAATATTGTCGATCCAGGAACTGCGTTTGTTGTCGGTAATGAATTAGACATTCATGGCGGCGGAGGCATAGGAGCAAAATTGAAGGTGGAATCTATTGGCACGGGGGGTGATGTTATCTCTGCGTATATTTCTAATGCCGGAAGTGGATATTATAAGGCAGCCTATGCAAATGTTGGATTTGCGGCAGTAGGGTCGGGATTGACTCTTAATCTTCTTGGAGAAGAAGGAGTCTCTGGAGGAAACTCAAAGGCAAGATATATTACTAAATCTGTTACGTTGGCTCCAGATATGGATGCAGTAGATCTTAAAGTTTATCTTACTGCAAGCAAACCGCCGGGCTCGAAGGTCAGGGTTTATTATCGTGTCTTGTCGAAATACGATCCAGAAACTCTTGATGAGAAAACATGGACAGCAATGGATTTAATTTCTCCCGATGAAGAAGTTACGAGTGTTGAGGTTCCGGGATCAACTTCAACTCCTCTTGAGTTTGAATTTGGTACAGTTGACGATCATATTACATATACGGCAGGAGATCAGACGTTCAATGATTTTAAAACTTATGCAATTAAGATTGTGTCGTTTGCCTTAAACCATGCCAAGGTTCCCATCATTAATGATTTCCGAGCAATTGCGGTGACGTAAAAATGACATTAAAATTAGTAAAGACCGAAGACCCTAATTTACTAAAAGACGAAACTTCTAATGCACTTCTTTCTACAGATACAAAAGAATTGGCTAAGTATAAACTAGCTAAAGCCAATGTGGAAAATCAAAAAAGACAAGAGATTGACCTAAATAATATTAAATCTGAAGTCTCTGGTCTTAAACAAGAGTTGGGAGAGATCAAGGGCTTATTGTCTAAACTTTTGAATAAATAGGATGCATATTGTAAATGCCCAGGGTTGAATCCACATTAGAAATCATAGACCTTAAAGCAGTTGCAAATGCTGGGGTCCGATTTGCCACAAGTGCCAATACCTTAATTGCGTATTTTGGCCGTGATCGGCGCGTAGGTATAGGCACCGATAATCCAGAAACAACTCTTCATGTCAATGGTGCAATTACCACTACTGGCCTTATTGTTCCGCCTGGCCTTCTGGGTTCTGCCGTAGATGTTGCCAGCATCTGGGGGTTCAATCCAAACTTTGATGATTGGACGGGCGCAATTGCAGATGGATGGCAACAGGTTGGCGATGGGATTGCCATTCAATCTGAGGACAGAAATCTCGGTGCCTATAGTGCCAAATTTATTGCCAATACTTATATTTCAAACGATGAAATTCTATGGAAAAGAAATATTCGATTTCCTGAACCACTCTATGCCAATGTGTTCATTCAGGGAACATATACCTATAAGTTTAATAGCTATCAGGGCGGCGAACCCGGCCTAGTAATTAAGTTAAGGCATCGGGAAACCGCAGAAGTAGAGAGTGCGGAAACAACAAATACTTTTATTGCTCCTACCTATGCTTCTCATAACACAAGTCCAGATTCATGGCAGACTGTTAATTGGCGAGCCACTACGCCCGGCGGCAGAGAAATTACAGAATTAGAAATTCAGATTGTTACAAGCGGAGCCTCATTTACTATTGATGGTTCTGGTACTATTTCTGGCGGCGGCGGGATAGCAACTGCAATTGGAGGTACTGGCGGAAACTTCGATTGGCAGGTGGATGGTGTGTCGTTCCAATTTATGCACCCAGATATGCGAATTGATCAAGAGGGTCGAATCACCGGGGCATATATTTCATATGCGGCAATTGACGATGCTCATATTAAGAATATGATCTCTTCGGCAACTTCTAGGATTTATACTGATCCGCTCCCCGGTAGTGATATTGGCGTTCTTACTGACGGTCTTGTTGCAAATAGTTCATATGCAAATGGATGGAGTCTATCAAAATATGGAGGCATCAAAGGAACTGAGATTACAATTTATGACGGCAGCGGGAATGTGCTATTTCATAAAGGCGGATTTGGTGGCACGTTAAACCTTGCATCATTAGATCCAGATGCTGATGATTTCTTAAATGCTCTTCCCAGTACCCTTTCGATAGGAAATCAAGTAAAATTAAAATCTAATGTAGGATATTTAGATACCACGGGCACCTTTGCCTCGAATGGTCATGCAATACATTTTGCCAATGTCGTTGATGGGTCAGTAGGAACTTCTATAAATTCACTTTCAAATGGGGAAATTATTCTTAGCGGAATAAGTTCAAACGCTCCGCCCGGAAGTATCTATACGGGCGGCGTGTCCACGATGAAAAATCAGAGTGGCTATATTATGTTTCTTGCCAATACTGATAAGTGGAGTACGGGCGGGCCCCATGTTAATTATTGGAACCCAAATTTAGGTGAGTATGGGCTTTATGTCTTTGGTAATCCAACATATGGTGGTTGGGAATTTCATCCGCACGGAAATACCACACTTTATCCTGCCAACTCTGCCGGATTTACTGATAATGAATTTATTATCATTGGTAAAATGTATACTGATGAGAATGCAAATGTTTCATTTTCGACACACCTGACAGTTCCAGATTTTCCAGATTCAATTGCTGCTCTTACTTCTGGACTCGGAGATGTTGCAATTCCTGTTGGTATTCAACATGGCGGAACATTATTTGCAGACATTCATATAAATCAATATAATCATGCAGCCGTAGATGGATCTGTACAATTAACAAATTATATGAATTCTCCGAATACTGAATTTACGTTTATTCATCCCGGAACAGGAAATCCTGATGACGATCTTATATGATCTTACCCAGAATCGTTTTATTGTTTTTATTGGAACGGACACGGATCGTTTTGATCACGATGTCACAGGGCTGAATATTAATGCCGGACATTCGTCTGATTTTGTTTCTGCGGCACCCAGAAATCAGGTAGGAACAAATTTAGTAAAATGGTATTATGACCTCCCAGACGGATCTTCTGCATTCTTTGAACCGGCCGCCCTTGATTGTATTGTTGCCCGCGTTGATAATGAAAATGGTATTGCTCATCCTCCAATAGATCGACTGTATTCGCTTGCATCCAGAGAGGCGCGAACAAAAGAAGGCGCAACGCTTTCTGATATGATTCTTGATCCTCCGTCTGGGGTATCCTGGGGAGGTCATCTTTTTGGTGAATTGTATTTAAATCAATCCGATGAGACTGGCATATTAACTTCAAATTCTGGATTTATTGCAGTCCGAAATGAAAAAACAGTAAGATCGGGAGACGTACTAACAACAGAAGTTTCTAACGAAATTCCTGTTGTTCACCCCGATACAGGATATACTTGGACTGCCCATGCAAATCGTGGGATAATTACAAATATCAATAGTGGAATAAGGCTTGATGGTGTTTCGACGGGAGTGCGTCATGTTTTGTTTGTGGGTGGAGATTCTGTAAATCCGACAACAACCCGATTTACTGTTGCCCCAGGATATGATGATGTCTCAAATTCTTTTGTTTCCGTATCGAAATTTGATGCACAGGGCAAACCTAGAACAGATGGCGATTGGTACTATGATAATGGGCAGAACGTAACTTCTACATTTACGCCGATTGCAAATGATTTTATTGTTGCTTCTCTATCTTCTTATGATTCTACTATTTCCGGCATAGACCAATTGGTGCTTTGGGCTGCTCCCGAAACAAGAACAGGAGATGGTGTATTACTTTCCGGGCAGGTAATTACAATTGGACGAGATATTGATACCGTCAATGCTTCTGCTCTTTCTGCATATGCTCTTGCAGATCAGGCTCATGCAAACATTGCTGTTTCATTTGGATTGGCTGATGGTGAGATCACAGGATATTTTGTTCCAGAAGATCACACGGCAGAATTTAAAGACGGCGCTCTCCATGCGAGTGCTGGTTATAATGATATTTGGATTAATACGAATACATATAATCGCTCCGCAGCAGGAAAATGGCTTGCCAACGCAATTTTTAGATATGCAAATTCGGCCGGGGGATTTCAAAACACCTCCGGCGGGTTTGGGGTTGGGGGTGCGAACGAATGGTTGGCGTGGAGACATGCCGAAAATAGTTCCATTGGTCTTGCATATTTAAATTCTGTAGAGGCACGCGACTTTGCAGACAGAAGCACATCGGTATTTTATACAAAACGATTTCTAGAATCGGCAACATTTATTGGAACATTTTCTGGACCGAATGTTTCACATCTGGCATCAGGAGAGATAAATGTAAATCCTGAAGGCGATATGTGGATTGATCTTACCAGCGGAGATAATCGCCCATTCATTTATAGAACAAATACTAAATTCGACACTTCAAATTATCTTGCAACAGGTGAGGGGGCGTGGGCACAAACTACACACAACACATCTACTTGGACAGGGGGAACAGCGGATTTTAATGAAACTCTTTCTCCTACTGGATGGTGGAGCATTCTTCCATCCGGGGCTTCTGGAGAAGATCATTATGCCCGTGGACGAGTAGAACAAGCATTGTGGGCAGCCGCGAATTCTCAATATGCATCCGACCGAGAAATTCTTGCATTCTTTGAGACATTTACTACCAGTCCATTATTTACTCCAACGGGAAATGGTGATATTTGGATTCATACCGACAAGGCAATTAATCCAGACGGCACAAAGAATGTATATGCAGTTTATGTTGCCAACACACTTGCTACAGGAGGAATTAATTCTGGTGCATCGGGTCAGGACGGTTCTTCTTTATTTTGGCATACTGCACCCAACAATGCAATTGGCTCAATGTATCTTGAGAGTTATTCGGCAGGAATTGGCGGCGCATTCCAACGCGGCACTAATATTATGCCGAGAGGAATTTCGTTATTCGACGCTCCGCTTGAGGATTATGTAATTCCTGGTTATCAAGCTGCTGATGCAGGATCTCTTACTACTACAGTTCCATATCCAATTACCCGAACGCATAGCGAATCAGTTCCTGAGATTGATATTTCTGGAGGGGCTAATTCATATATTGGAAGCACAAGTCTAAAATATACTCATATTAATTTATCTTCAGCGATTTCCTCCCTTACTTTTGCTAATAACCACGACGCTTCTCCTTGGGCAACTGATTATGCAATTAATATTCCCCAAGGAAAGCGTTGGATTTTTTCTTATTACGCAAAGGTTTCTGACGCAGCCGCAATTAATAGAACTTATTTATATGGAGCAAACGCAACTCATAGATCTTCAATTGCTTTTGGGTCTGACGGAACACATTCTTTTTCTGGTGCCGACACATGGGATAGATTTTCAAGAATTATTGATTTAACTTCGTCGGTGGATGACCATAATAAGATAGACCAATTAGTTTTTTCATTAGGAACAGAGCATTCACCCATACAAAGCCGTTCATATTGGTTCGATGCAATTCAACTAGAAGAAGTTCCCAGCGGCGTAGTAACACCTTCGCAATTCAAAGAACCTTCCGATGGATCTGCAATTGTTCATGGAAGAAGAATAACAGATGGAAAGGTCTTTACGTTCTATGAACCGCAAACTTCTCTCGTCCTGGATACGGCTCCTTTCTTTGGGCCAATTCCAAATACGTCTCCCGGAAACCTGCCGAACCCAGAACCGCATGGAGATTTCTGGGTAAACACATCAAATAATAATATTGTATTTCGATACCATCAAAATGCAACTGTCAATTTTGCACAGACGATTTATTGGTCTTCTCCCGAATACCTCTATTCAACAGATAGGTCTGGATGGTACTCCACAGAAGACATAAGAACTGCCAATGCCCTCTTACAATCGACCGGGGCACTATCTACGGCAGCAGCCGCAAAGGCAGCAGCCGACCATGAAATCATTGCATTCTTTGAAGCGACTTCAAATGCAGATATGGTATTGAGTAGTGGAAGTTATCCCTCGACAGGAAATGGTGATATTTGGATTCAAACTGATACTGCATTGGACTCGGATGGGTTTGCCAACACGAATGCAATCTTTATTTCAAATACAGGAGTTGCCTTTGGGTGGGAATCGTCACCAACAAGCGCACTCGGCCGAGCCTTCCTTGAGGGTTATGCGGGTTCATTTAATGTAAATTGGGTGCCTGCCGCATATTCAATATTTAATGCTCCGTCAGACGATTATTTAATAGAACAAGAAATAACGGAACGTGGTTTTGATAATATTACAGACGCAAAAATTATTCCTTATATATTCGATCATCCGTCCAGCGGGTCTATCCTTTTAGATTCTAGTGGCGGGGCAAATTCTTGGTATGCAAATACTCCAACCTTGCGGCTTTCGGCAACCAATGCAGGAAGCAATGTTCATTTCCGCCCATCGACATATACATGGCAAGATAATAATAGTTGGATTATTAATATTCCAACAGGTAAGAAATGGATTTTGTCTTGTTACACCAAGATTTCAGATTTTACATCACCGCAGCCGCGATTTTCAATTAATGCAGAATTAGGAAACACCTCTAGCCTTTCTGCTGGATCTATTTCTCGTACATGGGACGATAATATACTCGGGACAACTAACAGAGAATTGTATCAAGTGAAGGGGGAGTGGTATAGGGCATGGATGGTTTTGGATTTGAGAAAATCAATTTTCCCTAATGATTATGCCACGCAGGTTCTTGGTAGTGTATCTCCCCCAGAAGTTGGTGTCGGAGATCAATCTAATCTTATTGATGTTGATAAATTAACTTTAACTTTCCGAGAAGATTCTGTGACATCAACTTATCATGATGTTTGGATTGATGCAATTCAACTTGAACAGGTATCTGATACGCGATTTACTCCTGGGGCATTTCAGCCTCCGGGCGGCGACGATTCTCAATCTAATTTTGCAAGGTCGATTGCAGACGGAAAAGTTGTTACTCATTATGAAGAGCAATGGCCGAGTGTATCGGTAGGCACATACGGGCCAAAACCCCACTTGACTCCCGGCGGATCATATAACCCGACGCCCGATGGAGACTTCTGGGTCAATACTTCAAATAATAATATCCTATTTAGATACCATCAAAATAATATTAACTATACGGCACAGTCTATTTATTGGAATTCTGTAGAAAACAATAGTGGACGGTCTGGTTGGTATTCTATACGAGATGCCTCTCTTGATGAATCTATGGAAACTGCATTCATTGATATTGCATCAAGTTATCAGGCAGCATTAAATGCCCATAGTTATGCCGATAAAGAACTTCTTACGTTCTTTGAGCCATTTACTACTATTCCATCGACAAAAGGAATTTCTCCAACAGGAAATAATGATGTCTGGATTCATACCGACAATGCCATAAACTCGGACGGAACGCAGAATTTATTTTCAATTTATATTTCTAATACGCGAACCGATGGAATTAATTCAGGTCATCAAGACGAACACAACAGACAATTGTATTGGCACACCTCACCGAACAATGGTGTCG
>JYMV01033904.1_pt1 | contig 13400 bp, 12 predicted proteins | sample 338911 | NCBI WGS metagenome assembly JYMV01 (sample SAMN03354496, study PRJNA234377) | hydrothermal vent metagenome | biome: Deep sea; feature: Hydrothermal plumes at the Eastern Lau Spreading Center, Western Pacific Ocean; material: Seawater | place: Tonga | collected 2009 | depth 2000 m m | reverse complement strand
AGTTTCATTTCGCAAAATCACAATTCGTAAAAAGCGTGAAGCTTGAGTTCAAGTTGCTCCTCTCCAGTTCGGGATTCAGTTCTTGTAAACTCGGAGGGAGTTGTGAAAAATCTTGTTATGACGATGGTGAAAGCGCTAGTGGACAAACCGGACGAAGTTAGTTTGCGGGAAGTGGAAGGTGAAAAAACAACAGTGCTGGAATTGAGAGTCGCGAAAGAAGATCTGGGCAAGGTGATTGGCAAGCAGGGGAAAACGGCTAAGGCCATGCGCACTATCCTGAACGCGACGGCAACCAAATTGAAAAAACGGGCCGTACTGGAAATTATTGAGTGATATGGATTGGATTCCGGTTGGTAAACTTGCCCGAACTCACGGCCTTAAAGGGGAGTTGAAGTTTTATCCCCATGACCCGGATGGGTTCGAATTTGCGGGCGGACAGACCGTGAGGCTGGCCGGGACAAAAAAGAAATTAAAGGTACAATCGATTCGTGGGGCTAATGTGCCCTTCATTATCAAGTTAGAGGGAATTGACGACATCGAATCTGCCAAACCCCTGACCGGGGAGGAAGTTCTGGCAAACCGCGAGGATTTTAAATCTCTGCCGCAAGGGGAATATTACCGATTCGAGATCGAAGGACTTGAGGTCTTCGATGAAGAGGGCCATCCTTGCGGGATCATCGAAGACATCATCCCCACGGGGAGTAATGATGTGTACGTGGTGCGAAACGGGGATTTGGAGTGGATGCTCCCTATGATTGATTCGGTGGTCAAGTCCATCGACCTGGAACAGGGTAAACTGGTTTTTCATCGCATTGAGGGTTTGTTTGAGGACACTCCGGTTTGACATTGTCAGCATATTTCCGGGGATGTTTGAATCTCCTTTTGCGGACAGCATTATTCAGCGGGCCTGGGAAGAAGGATTGCTGGATCTTCGCGTTCATGATTTGCGTGACTACAGCCTGAATAAACACAGGAAGGTGGATGATACCCCTTTCGGAGGCGGGGTGGGCATGGTCATGAATGTCGAGCCCATTGCTCGTGTCATTGCAGCGATTAAAAAGGAAGTTCCTGAAACCCGAACGATATTATTATCTCCGGGAGGCCGGCCTTTCGATCAAGAGAAAGCCTGGGAGCTCTCTCGTTTGCCGAGTCTGACTCTAATCTGCGGTCGCTATGAGGGTATTGACGAGCGGGTGCGACTGCATTTTGTCGATGAGGAAATTTCCATAGGAGATTATGTATTAACCGGCGGGGAAATTCCTGCCATGGTTCTCGTTGAGGCCATATCAAGGTTGGTGCCGGGGGTGCTGGGCGATCCGGAATCGGTAGTGGAAGAATCTTTTACGGATGGCTTACTGGAATATCCGCAATACACTCGGCCCCGGGATTATCAAGGGTTCAAGGTGCCGGAGATTCTGATCTCTGGAGACCATAAAAAAATACGCGACTGGCAAAAGGCGGAAGCGGTGAAAAAAACTGCGCGGGTTCGGCCCGATCTGCTCAAAAAAAATAAACAGCAGGATAAAGGGTCTTGATACAGGACATCATTGGAAGAAGCGTATTATTCGAATATTCATCTGGCGCTGGTCCATTTTCCCGTCTATAACAAACCCGGGGAAGTGGTGGTTTCATCCGTCACAACCTTGGATGTGCATGATATTTCGCGGGTTTGCAGGACGTTCGGGCTCGGTACTTTTTATGTGGTCACACCCCTGAAGACCCAGCAGGAACTGGTGGAAAGGTTGATCGGCCACTGGATGAAGGGCCATGGGGCACGATATAACCCGACCCGAAAAGAAGCCCTGCTGAAAACCAAGGTTATAAAAAGCTTGGATGCGGCGGTAGCCAGTGTGACGGAACAATGCGGGGAAAAACCCTGTGTGGTGGTCACCGGGGCCAAGCAGGTGCCGAACAGCATTGAGTTTGGAACTTTAAGAAAACAATTACAGGAAGGGCGGCCCACACTTTTGGTTTTTGGCACCGGGTGGGGCTTGGAAAAAAATTTGATCCGAAACGCCGACCATGTTCTGGAACCCATCGAAGGAAATGCCGGGTTCAATCACCTGCCGGTGCGAGGGGCGATAGCAATTATATTAGACCGCCTTTTAGGCAGAGGCGGGTCTTGACAAAATTTTTTTACCGAAATCGAAAATCTTTAATGAAGTAAGATGTATTTCCCAAGGAGAGAGGTTCATGAATTTAGTAGACCAGATTGAAGCGAAAGAAATGAAAAAGGATGTTGCCGATGTTCATATCGGTGACACCGTCAAGGTGCATATGCGCATCGTTGAGGGAGAGAAAGAACGCATTCAGGTCATCGAAGGTGTAGTCATCAAAATGCGCGGTGGTGGGGCTCGTAAGACCCTGACGGTCCGCAAAATTTCCTTTGGCATCGGTGTGGAGCGCATATTCCCGTTCCATTCCCCCCGAGTCGAAAAAATTGAGATCCTTAGACGCGCCAAGGTGCGTCAGGCAAAACTGTATTACCTGCGCGAACTGCGGGGTAAGGCGGCCCGCTTGAAAGAACTCAAAGCCCAGCGGCCTACGACCAAGACGAAAAAGGTAAAGGCCCGTGGTAAAAAAGCCAAAGCTGCAAAAGCCGCCGCCAAAAGTTCTTGAGCCCCGCTAGGGGCCGGCGAGCCACCGGTGGCAATGAACACGTGATATTTTCCCTTAGCCTTCGTGCCCCGGAGGGATAATTATTTTTACGGGGCTCGAACCGTGTTGGCAGCTTAATAAGCTATCGCTATTTGCCTCCCCTGCCAGAGGGTGACAGCGTTTCAACAGAAACGCCGGGAACAGGTTTGGGTTTTTCCGGGCTGTCTTTTTGTGCAGGCAGGTTGAACGTTTCGCCCAGGCCGTGTTTCAGTTTGATGTTTTGGTATTTATATTTTGCGCGGGAAAGGTAGGCCTTCAATCCTTTTATACGGGTCTTGTCGGCAGGATGTGTCGAGGCCCACTCGGGAGGGTTCTTATCTCCTTTTATTTCACTGAACCGTTTCCAGAACCGGATTGCCTCAGCCGGATCGTACCCGGCTTTAGCCATATAGACCAGCCCTATCTGATCGGCTTCCCCTTCATCACCCCGGCTGAAAGGCAGAGTGATGCCATATAAAACCCCCAGCCCCAAAGCGGCCATGATAATGTTTCGTTGGGTATTGTTCTTCAGGCTGATGCTGGCACCCATCATGGCTCCAGTCAGCAGAAGTTGTTGCGACATTCTCTGGGCTCCATGCCGGGCAATCACATGAGCGATTTCATGACTCAGCACGGTGGCCAGTCCCGCTTCGTTTTTACAGATCGCTAGCATACCTGTATAAACCGCGACCTTGCCGCCTGGCAGGGCAAAAGCATTTTTATCTTTCGACTCGATCAGCTTGAACTCCCAGTCCAGGTTGGGCATGTCACTCACCTTGGCGATCCTCCTACCCACACGCAGAAGCACCTGATTGAGATGCGCGTTTTCCGATTCTTTTTGATCTTTAAGGGCCTGCTTGTAAGCCTGCTTACCGAACTGAATTTCCTGCGCCTTGGGGATAAGAATCAGAGCTTGCCTGTTTGAAATCGGTGTGGTAGCACAGGAGGTCAAAAGAAAAACCAGAATGATAATTTTTAATGGCTGCGGCATAGACCAATTATAGAAGGCTCGGGTACGGTTTTCAACCACCACTAGGTACCGGCGAGCCGCCGGTGGCAACTTAGTAAGGGCATGCTGGTCCCCACGCCTAGTGGCTTGCGTCCAAAATGGGAATGCCTTATGCTTTGCCCATGGAACGGGATTTGTGGGATTATGAAACCAAGGCTCGTGAAAAGGGTTACCGGCTTGTAGCCGGGGCGGATGAGGCCGGGCGCGGTCCCTTAGCGGGGCCGGTGGTTGCCGCCGCTGTGGTTTTGCCTGCCGATGCTTTTCTTCAAGGCTTGGACGATTCTAAAAAACTTTCTCCCGCAAAACGCGAGGAGCTGTTTCCGAAAATACAGACGCAGGCGATCGCTTATGGCGTGGCCGTGGTCAGCCCGGAAGTGATTGATGAAATCAACATTCTCCAGGCGGCGCTATTGGCGATGAAACAGGCGGTGGAACAGTTGAAACCAGTTCCTGACCTGTTGCTTATCGATGGGAATCAGAAAATAAATTCAACCCTGGACCAATGGGCGATTGTGAAAGGTGATTCCAAAAGCCTGTCAATTGCCGCCGCTTCGGTTCTGGCCAAAGTGACCCGGGACCATATTATGCAAGACTATCATCACCTGTATCCGCAGTACGAGTTTGCCCGTCATAAGGGATACGGCACTAAGTTGCATCGGGATTTGATCGCCAAGCACGGTCCCTGTCCGATTCATCGCAATACCTTCAAGGGCGTTGCAGAATATTTGAACCGGTAATTTTTGCATGCTTTCTTTATTAAATAAAAAATGGTGTCTGGCCGAACCGTCTGCAGAAACAGTGTCCCGGCTTGAGAGCGGACTCCATTTGCCCACCGCCGTGGCAGTGCTTCTAGTGAATCGTGGGGTGACTTCGCTGGAGTCTGCCCGGGAATTTCTGGAAGCTGATTTTAGCCACCTGCATGATCCATTTTTAATGATGGACATGCGTAAGGCCGTGGAAAGGGTGATTCAGGCATTGGACAAAAAAGAGGCTATTACCGTTTTCTGCGATTACGATGTTGATGGGGTGACTTCTGCTGCTTTTCTCACGCATTTTTTTCGCGACTTGAATTGTCCAGTGGAGGCCTATTTGCCCGAACGCCAGTTGGAAGGCTATGGACTCAATCCGGACGCGGTTCGCAAAATCCGTGAACGGGGTGCAGGGTTGATGATCACCGCAGATTGCGGTATCACCGGTGTAAAGGAGGTGGCTCTGGCGAATGAAATAGGCTTGGATGTCATTATCACGGACCACCACCAGGTTGGGGAGGAGGGATTGCCCCCGGCCATTGCGGTTCTCAACCCCCATCGGTCGGATTGTGAATATCCTTATCGGTTTTTATGCGGAGTGGGTCTGGCGTTCAAGCTGGCAATTGCGGTGCGTAATGGGTTGTATTCAGCAGGCTGGCCCAAGGAACGCCTGCCTAATTTAAAGCGTCATTTAGATCTGTTTGCCCTGGGTACCATTGCCGATGTCGCGCCGTTAACTGGGGAGAATCATATTTTGACTCTGCATGGACTAAAAATGTTGTCCACCACTTCCAAACCCGGACTGGTCGCCTTGAAGGAAACCGCAGGCATTGTAGGCAACGTTTCCGCCCGCTCGGTGGGTTTTTCCCTGGGCCCCCGGCTCAACGCCGCCGGCAGACTGGGCAAGGCCGATAACGGCTTGCACCTGCTGACATCTACAAATTTAAAGGAAGCCAAAGTTCTGGCGCGGGAACTGGAACAAATCAACAAGGAGCGTAAGGAAATTCAGGAAGAAACCGTGGCGGAAGCGGAATCGCTTTTCCATCGCCAAATCGATATGGAAAAGGACAGGGTGATTGTGTTGGCCTCGGAAATTTTTCATCCTGGAGTGATCGGTATTGCCGCTTCCCGGTTGGTCGATAAATACAACCGACCCACCGTGCTGATTGCGCTGGAAGCGGGGCAAGGAAAAGGGTCTGGACGCAGTATCCCCCGATTCAACCTGTTCAAAGCGTTTACCCATTGTTCCGGGCATCTCATCCAGTTTGGCGGCCATGCTTACGCGGCAGGACTCAGCATCAAAGAGGATCAGGTAGATGTGTTCCGCAACACTATGAATGAGGTGGGGCATCGGTACCTAACCGAAGAGGACCTGATTCCTGAAGTGCAGGTGGATACCGTATTAGGCCTTGAGGAAATCGACCGCTCCCTCCATAGCCGGATGGCTTTGCTGGAGCCGTTCGGTGCAGAAAATCCGATTCCCTGTTTTTTGTCCCGGGAGGTGAAATTTAGGGAGGTAAAATTTATCGGTAAGAAAAAGAACCATGTCCGGTTTCGGGTCCAACAGGGTAAGGGGCAGATTGAAGGCGTGGGCTTTGGTTTTGCCGATTTGTTTGAATCGGTCGACCCCGCCACGGATCTTTTCGATATTGCCTATGAACTCAACCTCAACACCTGGAATGGCAGGGAAAAACTGGAGATAAGGCTTTTAGACATCCGTTTGTGTGAAAAATCTTTTGCAGTATAAAATCAGTTGTCATGCTGAGACTTGGAATGTAATTTGTACCGGCGCAAAGCTATTTTGAGGTTGTGACGTGCGTCGGCAAAGTCAGGTTTGAGTTTAATAGCCATCCTGTAATGAAAAATTCCTTCCTCTGTCTTCCGTTCAACCAACAGAGCATTCCCAAGATTGTAATGGGAAATGGCACTACCAGGCTTGAGTTTAATAGCTTTTTTGTAATGAGAAATTGCTTCCTCTGTCTTCCGTTCAGTCAACAGAGCATTCCCAAGGTTGATATGTGTCAAGGCGAAGTCAGGATACTCTTTATCCGTTACTCTAATGGCATGCTTAAAAATGGTAATACTGTTTTTCCAGTGACTCACTTGGTTCCAAGTCGTTACCATTAATATTGGGAAATATATTCCTGCAAGGAGTATCAAAAACTTGTCCCGATAGCGCCACTTTGCCATAAGCTCTGGCAATCCCCACGCAACAATGATGAATATTCCGATAAGGGGTATATAAGCATACCGGTCTGCCATACCATGTCGGCCTGTCTGCACAATCTGCATTACTGGCACCAAGGTTCCCAAATACCAAAACCATCCAAAAGCAAGATAGGGCACCTTCCTGATAAATCTGATTGTTACAGCTGAAATGCCCACCAATACCATGCCGCACAATATTCCTTTCCATACAGCCAAAGCATTTCCGGGATGAGGATAGAACACCGCCAGTCCCTCTGGCCATAGGGTCTTTTTCACATACTCCAGGTATGAAACCATTGCGTAGGTAAGGCGTGCTGACAGCGAATTTACCTCCATGGCATGTAATGCGCCACCGCTTTTTTGAACTATAAAAGTCGTGATGCTTAAACCCGCTGTAAGTAGAAATAAGGGGATTTTTTCCCGGACAAGGCTCCAGATGTCTAATCTCTTGCCTGTATATTCGCCTGTAATCTCGTTGTGGCCTTTTTCCTGTGCAAATTTCAATCGTCCCAAGGGCCAATAGTCCATCATAAGAAGGACAAAAGGCAGTGTGACCAACATGGGTTTTGACATTAGACCCAAGGCAAAGAATAGAGCTACCAAACCGTATCTCTTGACACCCGGTTTTTCAACGTAGTGAGCATAAGCCCACATGGTCAGTAACCAGAAGAAAGTGCTGAGAACATTTTTGCGTTCGGCAACCCACGCAACAGATTCAACATTTAAGGGATGAAGTGCAAATAGGGCCGCAACAAAACAGCTCTGCCATAATGCTCCTGTCATGCGGAGGAGAACCAAGAACAGTAACAGGGTATTAGCTATGTGAAACAACAAATTGGTCAGGTGATGACCTTTGGGATTTAAACCGTAAAATTGATAATCCAGCATATGTGACAACCAGGTCATTGGATGCCACATGCTAAAGTGCGATGTGGTAAATGCCCATTTAACACTTTCACTGGTTAAACCAGCTTTAACATTCAAGTTTTTGGTTACATAATCTGGATCATCGTGATTAAGAAACTCATGGTCTTGTACTTGCCCGTAAACAGCAAAGGTTGTTACCACCAGAAAAATGCAGATAGCAAATTTAATGATTTTGTTAGCCTCAAAAGAATTAGAATCCCCACTTGGTCTGGAAATATTCTCTTCTTTTGTTTTCATTGGCTTCCTCAAGGATAAAATATTCCTGTTTTTATTCCCTCTGTATCCTGCCCTGCTACTCTATTCGGGGCATGCGTGATGTCCTTTTCATGCCCTACAAGGGTAAAGGCAAATGAAGAGCATATAACTGGGGCATGAGGGCTAAGGAAGAATATCACGGCCACCGGCCGTGAGCCGGTTATTCGACTCGCACGGCTTCTTTGGGGTTGAGTTTTGCTGCCAGCCGGGCGGGGTAAAGTCCGGACAGTAAGGAAATTCCCCAGAACAGTATCACCATCACCAGAATGAACAGAGTGGGAAAATGGACCTGAATGGTCCAGCCGAAGGATTGTTTGTTGATCACGAAGATCAGGATATAGGAAACAACCACTCCCGCCACAAAACCCATTGCCGAGCCGATCAATCCCAGAATTCCCGCTTCGATCAGCACCATACGTTTGACTTGTCCCGTGAATGCGCCGATGAATCGCAGGATTCCAATTTCCCTCTTGCGTTCGAGAATCAGCGAAATCAGGGTGTTGAAGAGCCCCAAAACTGCTACCAGCATGGCGATGATTTCCAGCGAGTAGGTGATGGCAAAGGTTTTATCGAATATTTCGAGAACCTGATGTTTCAATTCGGTGTTGGAACGGATGATGAGTCGATGGTCTTTTAAAATTTTAAGAACATCTTGTCTTATAGACTCCAGCCGGGTGTTATCTTCAAGATAAATGATAAAGCTGTTGATCTCGGTTTCACGGTAATAGTTTAAAAACGTGGTGCGGTCGAGAATTATATAACCGCGTTCGCGGGAATAATCGAAATAGATGGCGCCGACTTCAATTTGGGCCGGGCCGTTAGGAGTCTGCAGTTTAAGCGTATCCCCCACATCCACCTTGTGCTTGAGGGAAAATGCTTCGGAAACCAGAGCCCGGTTCTGGCCGACCATTATTCGATCGAGCTCTTGGGCGGGCGGGCCGGTTTTGATCAACAGATTGCCGTATTTTGAGAGCACGGAAAAATCACCCGTTGCAAGCACTACCGGGAGATCGTTATAAGTGATGTCGAGGGCACGGAACTGATCGACCGCGACAATGCCTTTCAAGGACTTCAGTTGATCTACCAATTCGGAGGGCAAGGTGTGCTGGTAGTCTATATCCCGACCTCCCGCTAAGCGCACAAACAAGTCGGCTCGCAGTGTCTGGTCGATCCAGACGATCACGGTTTGGCGGAAGCTGTGAACCATGATCAACATGCTAATAACCATCATGAATGCGATGGCCAGTGATGAGATCGCAAGAGCATTGCGCCCCACATTTTGCGACAGGTTCATGCAGGCCAACAGGCCTTCTCCTCCAAACCAATTCTTACAAAAGAAATGTAGCCGGTCGCGGGCCCACAACAACACTGCGGGTGTTAGCAGGGAAACGCCGAGTATGATTAAAAATACCGAAAAGAATCCAAAGTAAGGGAAGTGATCGATCGGCGGCAGTTGCGTGCAGAACGCTGAAAGTAGAACTACTGCCAGGGCGGTTCTATTCAGCCCGCGACTTCCGCGAAACAGTTTCAAGTCATAACTGCCGCGCCGCATGACAGAGGTGGGTGGGGTAGTGGCCGCATCCCAGGCGGGGATGAGGGCCGATATAAAAGAAAGCACCACACCTAAAATAAAATAGGGTCCCATTTGGCTCCATTGGAAATCTACTTCCGTGACATAGCTTGGCGCGTAAAGGTTGTTGACGGTGAGAGAAATGGCATCGAGAGAAAACTGGGCGAAATAATAGCCCATTCCAATTCCCAGCAAAGAACCGATGGCGCCAATGACCCCAGCTTCCAGGAAAAAGATCAAGGCGATCAGGGTAGGGGTGGCGCCCAGAGCGCGCAGAGTACCAATCTCCACCCTTCGGCGCACCACCGAAAGGGCGATCATGTTATAGATCAGGTAAAGGGCTACCAATAGAGCCACGAAACTTAAGGCCGTGAGGTTATATTGAAACGCCTGCAACATTTTTTCGACTTGACGGTTCTTGCGTTGTGGGCGTTCCACCTTCATGAACCCGGGAAGTAGGGCGGCGATTTTTTCCCGCATGGGTTCGAAGTCGGTAGGGTTGAGGAACTGGATGTCGATGCGGTCCAGTCGGCCTATCTTTTCAAACACGTTTTGTGCCGCCGCGATATCCATCAGGGCGAAGTTGCCGTTGAGGGCCTTGGCGATTCCTTCATTAACCAGCACGGCGGTGACGTTGAGGGTTTTCTCTTTTCCATTGATCAGGAAACGGATGGTGTCGCCGGGAGCAAAGCGGGTGCCCGGTACAAAATTTTCAGGAAGGATGATTCCAGACGGATCCAATATGAGCGGTAATAAACCTTTCAGGTCTTTTTCAACCGTTTTGATGGTAAAGTCGCGAATGCCGCTGTCTTGCAAAAGGTCGGTGCCAATAATTTCCACCACCTCCCCGCTGGTGGATTCGACTCCATACCCTTCGATAACCGGGTAGGCCTTGATCTCCCCCCTGAGAGTTTGAAGTTTTTCTAAAACCGTTTCATCGAAATCCATTCCCTCCACACGGATTACAGCATTGGCTCTGCCTAAAACCAGGTCCACACTTTCGGTGAATGACATCATGGTTTGTTGGTTGGCTAGGCGAATGCTGAGAAACACGGCGACCCCTACAGCCACGCCAAGGATGGTGATGGCGGTGCGAAACGGGTCCCGCAATAAAGGACGCAGGATGAGCGCGGTGAACAGGTCTTTAAAATAAAACAGAAAGCTCACGGTGTTTTGTCAGTCAGTTTGCCATCGCGGATTTCGAAATGGCGGTTTCCGATTTTTGCAACCTGAGGGTTGTGGGTGACCAGGATCACCGTGGTTTGAAAGTCGGTCGAGGCCCGTTTCATGAGATCGAGAATTTTCATTCCGTTTTCCGAGTCGAGGTTGCCGGTAGGCTCATCGGCAAGGAGGATAGCAGGTTGGTGCACCAAGGCACGGGCGATAGCGACCCTTTGCATCTCTCCGCCCGAAAGCTCTGCGGGAAAGGAATCCGCCCGGGGCCAGAGTCCGACATAGTCGAGCAGGGTTTTAATGCGCTGGCCATCGGTTCTGGATGAATGCGCCAGCAGAAGTGGCAGTTCCACATTTTCCATCACCGTGAGAGTGGGCATGAGGTTGAAAAACTGGAATACGATACCGATCTCTTTTCGGCGCAGCAGGGTCAGATCATGGTCGGAAAGGTCAGACACCTTCCGGCCGTTGAGAATAATCTGCCCCCGGTCGGGCAGGTCGAGTCCTGCCAGCAGGTTGAGCAAAGTGGTTTTCCCTCCTCCGCTGGGACCCATGATGGTGGCGAAGTCTCCGGCATGGAGGCTCAGGCTCACTGCCTCCAGCGCGGTCACCGGCTGGGCTCCGTTCTGGTAAGACTTGTGAACATCAATAAACTGGATAATAGGTGAAGTCATAGCTGAAGCGGAGAACCTCCGCTGGTGATTGGCAATAGCTTTTTACCCCTTCTACCCCATGCGGGGCATGAAGGCAAAGGAAGGGGATATAACTGGAGCACGAAGGCTAAGGTTAAATATTACGTTGGTAGCAACCGTTCTTCTCTGCTTAACAAGCCCTTGCTCATTGCCTCCCCGGTTAGTGGTTAGAAAAACGAATCTATCTTAATATAACATGGGTCACCGTTGATCCTGATTGGGGAATATGATATGGATGGGCCTGTAAAATCTGACAGGGTATGAAAAATCACCTCAACTATCCGCTTTGAGTTTTTTTACAGTGGAGTTTTAATATGGCGATATCGGAAAAAGTCAGTGAGTTCATGGAGAAGTCTTCCTGGATTCGCAAAATGTTTGAGGAAGGCATCCGGCTCAAACAGGAGTTCGGTGAAGAAAACGTCTTTGACCTTTCTTTGGGCAACCCGGTGATGGAGCCACCGGAAGAGGTCCTTAAAGCGCTGGTAGAAAGTGCGCAGGACGAAACCCCCGGCTTGCACCGTTATATGCCCAATGCCGGGTTCGCCGATGTGCGTACTGTCATTGCCGAGTCGCTGTCTCCGGAATGCAAGGTAGAGCTTTCGGCCAACGATGTGCTCATGGTATGCGGCGCGGCGGGCGGACTCAACATTACCTTAAAAACCCTGCTCGATCCAGGCGATGAGGTCATCATCTTCACACCCTATTTTGTGGAATACCTGTTTTATGCGGACAACCATGGGGGCAAGGCAGTTCCTGTGCCTACAGGGGATGATTTCCATCTCGATTTTTCAGCTTTAAAAAACGCGCTCAACGAAAAAACCAAGGCGGTCATCATCAACTCCCCGAACAACCCGACCGGGGTGGTTTATTCGCGTAAGGAATTGCGGGATTTGGCCGACATATTAAAAACGCATTCTAACCGGTTCGGCAAAGCCGTTCATTTGATCTCGGATGACCCTTATAAAAAGATCACGTTTGATGGGGTGGAAGCGCCGAACATCTTGGAGTTTTACGATAACAGTATTTACATCACTTCGCATTCGAAGGACATCGCGCTTCCTGGTGAACGCATTGGCTTTGTTGCGGTACACCCTCGATGCGAAGATGCCGGGCCGATCATGGCGGGGTTGATCTTCTGCAATCGGGTGTTAGGATTCGTAAACGCTCCTGCACTCATCCAGCGCGTGGTGAAACAGGTTCAGAGTGTGACAGTGGATGTGGAACAATATCGACGCAAACGTGATTATTTATATAAGGAACTGACGCGGATTGGGTATGATGTAGTGAAACCTCAGGGCGCGTTTTATTTTTTTCCGAAATCACCGCTGGAAGATGAGGTGGAGTTTGTTAGAAAGCTGGCCGAAAACAAGGTGTTGGTGGTGCCGGGCAGAGGATTCGGCCTTCCGGGCTATTTCCGTATTTCCTATTGCTTCCCCGACTCGGTCATTGAAGGCTCCATCCTCGGGTTTGAACAGGCATTTCGGGCCTTCTAATACCCCTCTTGCGGGGCATGAAGGCTGAGGATGAATATCACGGCTCCACGCTTAGTGGATTGCAAGTTGCCCCCCACGGCGAGTGGGTGGTAGAATTAAATCTAATCAGAAACAGGAAAAATGGGGTATTTTTTTTAAAGGATTATTAGTTATGGCTTTGACACAGGATCAAATCAACCGTTACAGTCGGCACTTGCTTTTGCCGGAGGTGGGGGTTGAAGGACAGGAGAAAATTTGTAATTCCAAGGTGCTTTTGATCGGCACCGGTGGGCTGGGCTCGCCGCTGGCCCTTTATCTCGCGGCGGCAGGGGTAGGAAACCTGGGCCTGATCGATTTTGACGTGGTCGATTTCAGCAACTTGCAAAGACAGGTGGCACATGGGGAATCGACAGTAGGAAAATTGAAAGTGGATTCGGCCAAAGCCCGTATTGCCGATCTGAATTCCAGCATTAATGTCACCACTTACAACATGCGTTTGACCGCGGAAAACGCGATGGAGATTTTTGCCGACTACGAAATTATCGTCGATGGCACGGACAACTTCCCCACTCGTTATTTAGCCAGCGATGCCTGCGTATTGTTGAAGAAACCGTATATATATGGAAGTATTCTGCGATTTGAAGGCCAGGCTTCGGTATTCGATTCTCAATTGGGGCCGTGCTACCGTTGTCTGTATCCGGAACCGCC
>JYMV01049474.1_pt1 | contig 13402 bp, 8 predicted proteins | sample 338911 | NCBI WGS metagenome assembly JYMV01 (sample SAMN03354496, study PRJNA234377) | hydrothermal vent metagenome | biome: Deep sea; feature: Hydrothermal plumes at the Eastern Lau Spreading Center, Western Pacific Ocean; material: Seawater | place: Tonga | collected 2009 | depth 2000 m m | reverse complement strand
AGATTCAGGAGGTGAGGAAGAATGACGGAATCTAATATAGCACTCAAAGTTTCAAACTTAACCAAAGATTTCGGAGGTTTGCGCGCCGTAAACGATATTTCGTTTGAGGTAGGAAAAGGTGAATTTGTTGGCCTTATAGGCCCAAATGGTTGTGGTAAAACAACGACATTCAACTGTATTTCAGGCTTGCTTGAACCAAGTGACGGTAAGATTCAGGTGTTAGGTAAAGATGCAAACAGCCTTCGACCAGACCAAATCCAGAAACTTGGACTGACTAGAACTTTCCAGCATACTCGTTTGTGGAAAGAGATGACAGTGATTGAAAATTTGCTAGTTCCACCGCGAAAGCAATTCGCACCTAATACGATTTCATCCTTGTTCCGTCCACATTCGCGTGCGGCCGAAAGAAACCGTCTTGAAGATGCATATTCTGCGTTGGATATGTTAGAAGTCCCACATATGGCTGAGAATCTAGCAAGCGAATTGTCAGGAGGTCAAAGCAAACTAGTTGATATTGGTCGGGCACTGATGGGTACACCTCAATTCCTTCTTCTCGACGAACCCGTAGCCGGTGTAGCTGGCCCTCTTGCAGAGAAGATATTCCAGAATCTCCGCGACCTTGTTACAGATACTGGAATCAGTATTCTTGTAATTGAGCACAATATGGACTTCATTCTCCGGCGGGGAGTTGACAGAATTATTGTGATGGACCAAGGCAGGATTTTAATGCAGGGTACTCCAGATGAAGTAAAAGATAGCCGCGAAGTTGTCGAGGCATATCTTGGTGGAGGGGGTGAAGAAGAGTGACGCGCTTGTTGGATGTAACCGGCCTTGAAGGTGGCTATGGCTCAGTTAAAATTCTGAATGGAATTGATTTGTATGTTGACAAAGGTGAATTTGTCACCATTATTGGTCCGAATGGCTGCGGGAAATCAACATTCATCAAGGTTCTTTTTGGTATTGCTACTCACTACGAAGGTACCGTAATTCATGATGGTGAAGATGTTTCTTCTTGGCGTACAGACCGTCTCGTGAAGAGAGGTATTGCGTACGTCCCCCAAGTCAACAATGTATTCCCTTCGCTGACCGTTTATGAGAATCTGCAAATGGGTGGTATCCGCCTGCCTCCTGGAATCCTCGCTGAAAGGATTGAACGTGCTTTCGATATGTTCCCCGATTTGAAACCGCGGGTTAGCGACTTGGCGGCTTCACTTTCTGGTGGTCAACGCCAAATGTTAGCGCTTTCAAGGGCGCTGATTTCTGACCCTCAATTTTTACTTCTTGATGAGCCAACTGCGGCGTTGTCACCGCTATATCAACAACAGATTATCGAGCGAATTGATGCGCTTCGGGAGCATGGGATTACAGTATTGATAGTTGAGCAAAATGCTCGTCTTTCGTTGGCTCGTTCTGACCGTGGCTACATAATGGCTGGTGGAGAAATTGTTCATACAGCGAAGGCGAGTGAAATTTTGAATGACCCTGATATTGGCAAGTATTTCCTTGGCATCAAAGATGAATAGTTTTATTCTATTCAACAGGCAACTGAATCGAGAAGGGCACTCATCGTTCAATTGTCTTCTGAAATCCATTTGATGAGGGTTGATTCGGCTCTGTGCAGGTGTTCGCCCAGAGTACTTCTAGCAATTCCAATATTAGTAGCGAGTTCTCGCATGGAAATTTTCTTTGGTTCATCGTAATAACCGAGTAAAACCGCTTGACGAACAACCTCTAATTGTCGCTGTCCTAAAAGTTCTTGAGCATCGTTCTTGGGATCATCGTGGGTCGTGACTGATACCTTGTCATGAGGCAAGAAAATTTCTACTTGGGTTAAGAATTGACGAATTCCTTCTGGTACGCCGCGGAGAGTGATTTCAACTCCTTCATCAGATATTGAGTAAGGAGGATACACCGCAATGTCATCAAAGGAGATGGCTGAGACAACTAGCGGATGACGATTCATTACGACTATTGCTTCTGGGCCTTCACCGCGCTTAGGTAGAATTCCTTCAAAAGTGAGAAAAGATACATCATTAATTGATTCAAAGTCAGCACCATTTCTCATTTCACAACGAGCTAGTTGGCGTACGCCTTCAGGTTGCACATCTAAATGAGCTACTACCTCAAAAGTTGAGCAGATTTTCAGCAGTTCTGCGAAATCTGACTTCGCTACAGTCGCTGCTGACCAGCGAATCCTTACCTCCTGCACACCCACTGCGTGGGTGGTATCAGATATGACCCTTCGTTTATCTTGGGAAACTAATGGTGGTCGGGTGAGAGTTAATGTGTGAGTATGCACAATGCTCCCTCATGGCAAAGGGTACTGAAGAGGATAGGACTAGATTTCGGGATTTTTCAAAACTAAAGCAACAAGTAAGGGTTGAATCAACCGCAGGTGAACACTCAACCTATTTCCCAGGCGTTTCTGTTGAATCACCGATTTCTGTAGTTGGAGACGTTGATAGCGCAAAAATGGGCATGTTATTCTCAATAATTGGTGGTATGATTGCGCTTGCTTTCGCTATCGGCCGCTTCATGACTAGTGAACTTGATAGTGACATGGAATTCCTCTATCTCGCTATTGGAGCGGGTTTGATGGTAATGTTCTCTTACGGATTTGTTGAGGTGCAATACCGTCGCCATCAAACTATCTCAATTGTCCATGATTATGTACTATCATTTGGTCATTTATTCGCTGTACTTGGTGGGTTTTGGTTGTCAAGATGGGGGTTGTTTTTCTATTGTGGGTATTACCCTGATTCAGGCGTGTTATGCAATGGAGTTTCAGGCACTGATGGGTGGATGCCAGGAGAATGGGGTGCACTCGTCCAAGCCTCAATTTTTGTCATGATTGGATATGCTCAGTGGCGTCAGAATGAACGGGTTGGAGCAACAATTTTGCCTCGTTTGGTCACCACTCTAGCGCCGCTTATCGTGTTATTCATTGGCGCTGAAATATGGGTTGATTGGGCCAATGGTTCGATTTCACTCCCTCTGATTATCAGCATGTTGATATTGACTGGTATGGGAATGTGGCTTGGTTCGGTTTCAAACAGAGCCCCTCTATTCCTTTCGTCTGCTTTCCTTTCTTCCGTGATTCCCATAATTTACGAGTTGAAAGTTGGTGGTGGGGCTGGCCTCACATTACTAGCAATAGTCGTTCTTATGCAAGGAATTTTTGCATCTGCAAAGGGCTTGTCCCAGCCAATGATACAACGTGGTTCAATTGGATTAGTTCTGATTGTTTTGATTGCAGAGTTTTGGGCTGTTGTTGGCGACTTGGATTTAGTACTGGTTCAGCCAATTGACAATTTGATTGTAAGTCTGCCACTTTTCCTTTGGTTATCACTGCTAATAGGTTACTTTGCGGCAGTTCACATGCGACGAGTTCCATGGATGCCAATTGGATTAGCAGTAGGTCTAGCATTTTTGCCTTCTCCTGGTTCTGCGTTTGCATGGACTACTGCGATTATCATGTTTGTTTACATGGTGACTAGGCCGCAAACAAGACGCTGGGTTTCTGATTGGACTTTCTCAATGTTAGCAACATCTTGGTTCTTGGTTGATTGGCTATCATCAAGCGGTTCTACATTTTCAAACTTAGAACTTGACCCAGCGTTCCTAATTGTGCCACCAGCGGCTTTACTTTTCATTGGAGCAATAGCAAGTAGGCATGGCAAACTATCCAAGGCTGCCCATCATTTGATGGTGGTTTTAACCCTCTTATCTCACGAAATGCTGTTTGGGGTTGGATCATATTTACCGCTAATCTTTGTTGTCTACCTTCTAGTACTCGTGCTGCGCGAGGCGAGTAATGTTGAATTGGTAGATCTAGAGGATAGTGAAGCGAGAAAAGAGGTTTCAGTATTGGTGCTAGTGACCGGTGTTTCAATCTTAATTCTAGAATGGATGGGCCGGTTGGAAAGCGGGCTTGGCGATAAGATTGGGATTTCGGGATTGGGTGTTGAAGCACTGATGTTCGCTGTTGTTCTGTACGCTATAGGGCGTTCATTGCGGACGATTGAGTTTGATGTCGGTAAACTCAGTGGCATGCTGATAGATGCTGGTAGCACAGTCTCAGTTTGGGACCCTCAAACAGGGCAATGGTCGTCTCAACCTAGTGCTTCCATTAACCAGCGGATTGGGGAATGGGGACCAGCAATGCGTGGAAGTATGATTCTACCATTGTTGATTTTCTCGCTAGCAGCCGCAGGGTCGACTGCGACTTGGACAGTCATGCTGTTGTTGTTGCCAATTATGGTTCTAATGCGGGAAGTATTGTTTGAGTTACCTCAGGACAATCGTACTAAGGCCGGTGGAGTGTGGTTACTTTTCTTCGTTGGACTTCCCTGGTCATTCCGTATCCATGAGTCGTTGATAGATGCAGGTGGAAGTGAAGTTGTTCCTGCACAAATAATGTTTGATTTGATAATGTTAGCAGGTCCATTACTAGGCCAATTTATGTTGATAAAACAAGGTGTAGTTAAGGAGGAAGGCAAAGCTGCAGATTGGCTTCTCATTGGTGTAATGATGGTGGCATTACTCGATGTTTCAGGAGGTATTTTACTACTCGGCATGATGTTTTTGGCCATGACTCGTGCACTACTACATCGCCGAACAATTGCTATCAATTTATTGCCATTTGCTTGGGCTGCTGGTATTTTGATGTTAATTCAGTTGCCAGTTGCAATCATTGACAGCGTGCCGTTCAGTGCATCACTTTTGACGATGAAGTCATCGTTCGTATTTGGAATTAATTACCCTGCATGGGCCGGAATTGGATGGGTGATTATTGGAGCCATACCATTGATAGGATTTGCTAGGGACCTTAGGCTAGCGAAGGGTGATGATGCGGGTAAGCAAGAAGAGTTTGCACAATACCCCACATTAATTCCAACACTTTCAATTCTAGTAGGTTTGCATCTTCTTGTTTCCGACCCCTATCTACTAGTTCTAGCAGTAGTGGTCGTTGCTGGAATTGGTGCGTGGGCAACAGGCCAGTTAGCAGCATTTTGGGTGTGGCCACCAGCATTTTGTTTCTCATTGATGTTCACAGCGAGTGAACATGATTGGTTTGGAGAAGATGAGGTATTCACAATCGCTTCTCTAGTTACTTGGATAGTGGTGATTCTATTCTGGAAAGGAATTATGCAATCGCGGGCTCCTGAAGCGATTCCGGGCAAATATGTGGCACCTACAAAGGATATGGTTAGATTTGATGCGGAGGCAAAATACCAAGGAACAAGGGATATTTTAGCAAATGTGCAACTTGGTTATGCAGTTATTTTCAGCCTCTTTGGCATGATTGCTTGGGGTGGGATCGCATTTTTGGCCACAGCATTCTTGTTATTTTGGAGAATGTGGAATCAAAGATATGCAAAATTGATGCTGGCAGCTATTTTCCTTCAAGCAATTGCAATTGGAAACACTGCTAATGAAATTGGAAAATATGAATTTGAAGCAATGGGAACTTGGCTTGTTCTATCCGGCCTTGTACTCACTTGGGCGTCGTGGAGAATGTGGGACTTTGAGTGGACAGAGAAGAGTGACGAGGAGATTCTTGACCTGACAAAATTGGCTGGGATCGCTGGAGCGATTTACGTTCCACTAGGCGCTCTTTTCCTCGCTGACGACATTGGGGCGTGGTTATTTGGTTCTGTATTAGCGGTATTTGGTGGGATTCAGATGATGATTGGCTTTGAGCAGGATGAAAAATGGAGACGGATTTACACGCTTGTAGCCATTCCTGTAGGCATCCTGATTGTGGCAGGTGATATATCGAATGGAGTATTGCAAGGTGTGATGTATTTACTAGCGGCTTTGACTCTATTCGGACAGGGATTCCTGTACATGAATCGGGCAGGAGTCATGGTATCAGGCACTGCTGCACATTCTACTCTAGTAACGGAGAATATTGTTCCAGCAAACACTGATGTAACTGAGGTTATAGATGGTGAAGAACCGGAGCCAGTTGAGGTGGTGGAAGAAGTCGTTGAAACCATTTCAGAGTCTGATTCAGTTGATGAGGTATTACCGCAGGTTGAGCCTGAACCAGTTGCTGAAGCATTACAACAGATTGAGCCTGAGACAGCTGTTCCTACTCGATTTCACAGCGGCGAAGGATTTGATATTGAATTACCATCTGATGTATTATTTAGAATCCGCTCTTCACTTCGGGGTGCTACATATGATGGCTACAAGCCGATTGTAAAATGGGATCAACATGGTAGAGTGATTCTTGACTTTGAAGCATTAAATGAATAGTTGACTGAAATCAAGCATCACGCCAAGTAGCCTCTTCGGGGTCTTGGGATTTGATGCGGGCAAGCAATTGCCCAACCACTGCAACAGCAATTTCAGCAGGAGTTTCCGCCCCAACATTGAGTCCAATAGGGCAGTCAACTTGGTCTAGGTATTGTTGCTCAATACCTGACTTCAAAGCTGACTTGGAGAATGCTTCCCACTTACTTTTTGAGCCAATCACTCCAATCCGACTTCTCCAAGCATCAGGGCCTTCTTGTTGCGCAAAGAGCATGCCTTTCAATAATTCTTCATCAACAGACCATTCGTGACCAAGCAACAGGATATCAGAATATTGTGCTAAATCAGAAGCGCCTTTCCTAGTCAAGAAATTAGATGCTGATGAGTTGTGAAGTCCCACTGCATTGGGGTAGGTTTTTTGGTCAGTATATTCTTTTCTAACATCAAATACGGAATATTTCCAGTCAAGTAATTCACATGCGTCTGCAATCGCTTTGCCACAATGGCCACCGCCGCAAAGAAGGATGTGTGGCATCGGCTGAATCACCTCAAAGGAGAGCGTTACTCGCCCTCCACAAAGGCTGTTGAGAGGTGTTCCCGCATGACCTTTTGCCTCTTTTTGAAGTTGGAAAGTCTCAACAAAACCCCCCTGTTCACCATTCTTTTCCTGAAGTAGAGTTGAGAGTTTTTCGGTGGTTGTTAATTCAAGGCCGCCACCGCCTACAGTTCCACACAGTTCACCAAGGTCTGAGAGCGCTAGTCGTGCGCCAGGTTTCCTTGGAACCGAACCGCCAGAGGAGAGCACAGTAGCCACAGCAACCCTCCTGCCATTGGCCAGTTGGGCGGTAGTCCAGTCTAGTACGGTGTGGGTCACGAGACTTGCGAAGGCGTTCCTCCCCTTTGAATTTGGGAGGGGTGAAAAATATTGAGAATGTTCTTCAACCAATGTCTTGTCAGAATATTTGGTTGTATGGGCTTAATCGCGTTTATGGAGGGATTTAGCCCTATTCAGCAGGCCTTAATTGCAGGTATGTTTACATGGTTTATGACCGCCTTAGGGGCAGGTTTAGTCTATTTTTTCAAGGAGGTTAATAGAAAGGTTCTCGATGCGATGCTTGGATTCGCAGGCGGCGTAATGATTGCCGCAAGTTTCTGGTCTTTACTCGCGCCGGCTCTTGAATTATCTGAGGGTAAGAGCTTACCAATTTGGTTTCCTGCTTTAGTAGGATTCATGCTGGGTGGTATAAGTATGAGAATTATTGACATGTTTCTACCTCATCTGCATCCCGGCGCTCCACCAGAAGAGACAGAGGGTGTCAAAACTTCGTGGCATCGCAGTATGTTACTTGTTTCAGCAATTACACTTCACAATGTTCCTGAAGGTTTAGCAGTAGGCGTTGCTTTTGGTGCAGCTGCTTCAGGATTGCCGGGCGCTACGGTTGGTACGGCCATCGCTTTGGCGATTGGCATTGGTATCCAAAATTTCCCAGAAGGTGCTGCAGTATCTTTGCCACTGAGGCGTGAAGGCTTATCGCGAAAGCAGAGTTTTGTCTGGGGTCAATTATCTGCTACGGTTGAGCCGATTGCTGCAGTTTTAGGTGCGGCATTAGTGATTGCCGCCGCCCCTATCCTACCTTATGCTCTTGCATTTGCAGCGGGAGCGATGATCTTCGTAGTTGCTGAGGAACTGATTCCTGAAGCCCATCGTGGCGGCAACGGGGATATTGCGACTATGGGTGTGATGATTGGATTCTCGGTGATGATGGTCTTAGACGTGGCCTTCGGTTAATTCGTGCTTTACAGAGCCAAGTAATTGGGTTACAATTCATCAGCAGCTTGTTGTAATTGTTCTAAATCATCTGGTGTGTCAATATTTAGATGAAGAAATTTGTCAGAAACGTTGATTTTCATTGGTGAAATTAAGTCGCGAAGTGATGTTTCTGGTTTTGCTAACATGATTTTTTCAACATCATCTTCGGTAATCAAAACTGGATGCCCGCCGCGTCCATCCTTTGCAGGGCACGCACTGAATTCAGTGTGACGAAGAACTTCTAGAGTTGAATTGGAGAATCCAGGTCTGTCAACAGGTGCTATCAATACCTGCATCCCTCTCTTACTCTTGAGATTGGAGATGATGGTTGCAAGGCCACACTGGATTGAACCTGTCCTGCCTTTCTCCGGGGCTGGATTCAGCACTACAGTACGCCCCGGAATTGCAAAGGTGACATCAATCAGTAATTCTTGATTGGTGACCACTATTGGTGTGATTCCACAGAATTCTAATCGCTCAACAATCCACTTAACAAGTGGAATTTCACGATTTCCTAGTTTGATAGGTAGCATCGGTTTTGGTTGGCCAAGGCGTTCACTAGCACCCGCTGCTAGAATAACCGCGTAGAATTGCTGCATCTATCCTGTTTCACGCGGTGAAGGTTCTTGACGAGTTCGGTCACATAACTGAAAGTGATATGATAATTTGTCATCACTAAATCGCCAACGAATTACCAGATTAAATCAGAAGGTTTGGTGATTGGGGCTTTACAAGACATTCCTTCACACAGCCAAGCCATCCACGGTGCATCGCCCCTCTCTTTTCCATCGCTAGAACTCTGTGTTGAGATAACAAGTTGACAGTCACCTGCAGTATTACGTAGTTGCCTCAATTCCTCTGGTTCAGTGCCGTCATGGTGAATATGCCATACAGCCCATGGCCTAAGCAGATCTTGTGAAGCGTTGAGAAGAGACCAATATGCCGGGCCGCGCTGCTTGAGCCCCTCACCAAGTTTAGAGATAGAATCCATGGCATAGGTACGCCATGAGTCAGATTCTTCGTGGGCAGGCCATATCCCAAGCAGGGTTGAGAGAAGACGTACAACAATAGAAGTTGAACCGGGGACAGCTGAGTCAGTTTCACAGCGTTGGCGGATTGGTAATTCACCATGATTGGAGGTTGATAGCCAGAATCCACCATCTGTATCTGAGAATTCTTTCAATAATCGCTTGGTTATTGATAGAGCCCTTTTGATACAGGTTTCGTTATCAGTTGCGATTCCCCAATTTAGCAAGCCGAGCGCGGCCCATGCATAGTCATCCAAAAAACCGGGCCCCCCATCCGTTTCGCCACGCCAAGTTCGTAAGACTGAACCATTTTCATTGGTTGAACGTTCAAGGAGACCTTGAACGGTATGTTCACCTATTTCACTTGCTAAATCGCCTTCAAGTTCGGTAAGTGCGACAAGTAGCATGCCGTTCCAAGATGTCAATACCTTGTCATCTGTGCCTGGTCGAGAGCGTTCTGCTCGTTTTTTAAGCAAAGTAAGACGTAATTCTTCCTCTTTCTCATCACTAAGTTCCTCAACATCTGAAATTGCTAATACACTGCTTCCACTATTCTCAAAGTTCCCTGCTTTCGTAATTGTCCAGCGAGAGCAAGCCAGTTCACCGTCTTGCACCCCTAAGGAAGATTCAACCTGTTGTGGAGTCCAGACATAGAATGCGCCTTCTTCTTTGTGACCAGTACCATCATCTGAGTCGGCATCTAGAGTTGACCAAACCCCACCATTAGGGTCAAGCATCTCTCGTTTTAGCCATTCAAGTGTTAATTGGATAACCCTTTGATGAACTAATTTGTCACCGACTCCATCTCGTAATGCGCGGCTGTGGATGGGTAAGAGGAGTGCATTATCATACAGCATTTTCTCGAAGTGTGGTACTGCCCAAGCGCTGTCAACACAGTATCGGTGCCAACCGCCACCAAGATGGTCAAATAATCCTCGCTCAGACATACAGCGTAGTGACATTTCTACGGCCACCTTAGATTGTTCAGAGCCATATCTCAGTAAGGCCTCAAGCTCCATCGGGTGAGGGAACTTAGGAGCGCCACCAAAGCCTCCATTTTCTGTATCAAACAATTTCAATGAATGTTGTACTGAACCCTCGGTCACAGCCTCAATCAGTTCTTTTAGGTCACCTTCATCACTAGTTGGATTGGCTGCCATTTTATTGATGTGCTCGATTATCATATCTGAGTTATTGACTAGCCCATCTCGCTGCCCACTCCACGCGTCACTCATTGCGATAACTAACTGAGGCCACGACGGTCTCCCATAGCCTTGTTTAGGTGGGAAGTAAGTGCCAGCAAAGAATGGTTTCAGTGTATGTGGGTCGAGGAATGCATTGAGAGGCCAACCTCCTTGCCCAGTCATAACTTGACAAGCAGCCATGTAAAGAGCATCAACATCAGGGCGCTCCTCCCTATCGACTTTAATGCAAACTAATTTTTCATTCATCAAGGCAGCAGTTTCCTCATCATCAAATGATTCATGCTCCATCACATGACACCAATGGCATGCGGCGTAGCCGATTGAGACCAGCAATGGGCGATCCAATTTACGAGCCAATTCAATTGCTGTATCGTCCCAAGGTTGCCATGCAACTGGATTTGATGCATGTTGAAGAAGGTAGGGCGAAGTACATTCTGACAATCGGTTTGTAGGCTCTTGCTTGGCCATATTCATCTACCTCAATTTAATTTTGGAAATAAATTCAGTCCTTTTCCCAAGGAGCCCATTCAGATTCGGAATTATTTCGATACCACCAATCTTCACTTCCGGTTGGCCATTGAAGATATTCGTGGCCATCGTCCTCATATTTGCCCTTCATTTGCTGGTCAGGAGCGCCGTCATAAGTAACCTCTTCCCATTCTCCTTCAGTATCCTCTTCACGTTTTGCTCTCATAGCAAGGAACATTGCTACCGAGAAGAAAATTATGATACTAAGTCCACCTAAAGCAAGCATAGATTGAGAAATGAAGAACCCCTTCTCAGGTGAGGTTTTTTCTACAGAAACGGTCCAATTTTGGGTATTGGTTTCGTTTCGCTCTGTAATCAAATTTGTTGTGTCAAGTGTTACAATTAAATCAAGTTCGCCATGCCATTCAGGAGCCCAACTAAATGAAATAATTGTGGTAGTTTCACCTTCTAAGAATCTTATTTCTTGCAAACCAATTTCCGAGCCCTGCAGTTCCTCATCGTGCTGAATTAAGGTTTCAAGAGAAACAAAAAATGGTTGGTAAGTGTAATTTCCTAGGTTGACTATAGTTATGTTCACTAAGGTTTCTTTCCCGTAGATTGGTGTTTCGGGAAATAAGGTAATATCACTAGAGTGAAGGTCTGGCCTTAGTTCAATAACAGGGAAACTGATGGGCCAGTTTTGTGATGAACCGGCCCCAGTCAACTGATTACCAGCTAGGTCATCCAATGTTAACCAGCACTCAAGGGAATCATCCTCTTGGAGAGGTGTTGATGTCAGATTTGCGATATGACGGGATATCACTCCAGCGCTTTGTATGAGTGCAATGCCGTGTATTTCTGTACCGACTGGTTGGAATCCCCTCATGATTTTGCAGGTTACTAGGATTTCTTCCTGTGAAATCCCAGAATCCTGTTCTTGAATGTCAAATTGTAAGGATAAATTGGTAGAATTTGCTGGTATGAAATTAGGTTTTGAACCAACGATTAAAGGGGCTTGGTCATCAATCTGTAACCTGAGAGAAGAAGTGGTTGGTGCAACAATCCCCTTGCCTCCAAGTACTTCTAGAGAAACGCGAAATATTCCACTACCATGAGCGTTCATTTCGCCAAAAAAGGTCCCATCAAGAGCCGGGTTAACTGCAAGAGGCAAATCAAGTGGCACCTCAATTTTTATCTCAAATGAATCGGCTTGTGGAGGTAAGTCAATTGCTGTGTAACGTACTCTCCCTACAATTAGTAAATCTTCTTCTAATTTCAAATAATCATCGTCTTGAAGTTGAATATTTGAGGAGTCATTGATAAAAATTCCAAAATCAGTTAGCATGATATCTGCATTAAATTCCCAATCAAGGAATGTTGAAATTGAATTCAATCCCGATGTGTCAGTAATATGAATCAAAAACTCACCATGCGATTCAGCCGGATTAAAAAGTGAAGTCACCATGAATGAGAGATTTAGATAAGCGACATCTCCGTTACTCTCAAAGAATGCGCCCTCAACTAAGACTTCATTGTTATTTGAGGTAATGGTCCCACCTTGTTGCCAAGTAAACTCAATTCCTTGGCCCATATCAATAACTATGTTCTCAATATCTTCGCCACCATTGACATCGTTTAAGGTGAGGTTAAACCATCCTTCGTAGGATGGTACAATCACAATTCCTGCCGGGAATTCAAGAGTTGCGGATGTCAAGGTTGTGGGTTCGGGTACCAATGAAATGTAGTGATGCAAGTCATTGTCAAACCCAGCACCTCCTCCATTTAGCGAATTCCCTGCATTATCTGTCCCTTCAACAAAGAGTGAGACTTGTTCACCCTGCACATTTTGAAGGTCTTCGTAAGTGGCGTGGAAATGTTCGTCAGTCCCTTGTCGTACTAGTGGTCTAGCCCTATACTCGTCTTCTTCCGGAATTCCATTTTGATTATCATCGTGAAGAGATTCAACCCACCAGCGGAGTTGAAGAGTACCCTCAGCAATGCCACTGGCATCAGTGGATTCTGCGATTGAAATGTTGAACAGTTGGTTATTACTAGGAATCATCCTTGAAAGAATTGGGGCATTAAGTACCATTCCAGGCATTGTATTATCTAATCTGAATGTGAGAATACTTGTTCCCGCCGGAGTCGCATCAAGTGGTCCTGTGATTTCCGCTTCAATGGTAAATCCACCATAACGATTTTCACTTGGTGCTTGACTGTTGATTGAGAATGCGCCCATACCATCAACCGTTCCATTTCCAGTGATATTGATTAATTCAATTTGCACATCTTGTGGTAATGGATAACTCAACTCATCAAGGAATCTAACATCGCCTGAAATAAGCAATATATCGCCACCACCAACCCATTCATTGTCAAGAATTTCAGGGCTGCCATCAGTTGGGTTTGTCTCATCAATAACATGGAAACTAGTTATTTCCATTCTTCTTTCATGGTCTGTTGAATCAGTTGAGAGGCGTTCAGTGTGGTTAGAATAAACAGTGCCAGCCTGAGCCTCCCAAACAATATCTTTCTCAGGAGGCCAAGCCCAATCAACTTGTAAATCCCATTGAATAAGACCGGTGTCAGAGTTAAGAGACTGCCACTGTCCAGATAAACTTTCAACATAA
>JYMV01005301.1_pt1 | contig 13403 bp, 12 predicted proteins | sample 338911 | NCBI WGS metagenome assembly JYMV01 (sample SAMN03354496, study PRJNA234377) | hydrothermal vent metagenome | biome: Deep sea; feature: Hydrothermal plumes at the Eastern Lau Spreading Center, Western Pacific Ocean; material: Seawater | place: Tonga | collected 2009 | depth 2000 m m | reverse complement strand
GGACATGCTCCAGTGCCGGTCCGCCAGTCTTGATATCGGTGTAGGTCAGTTCGCAGATGACATTGGCATTACTCTCGCGGATGGTGGTGAGTGCGTCCCAACCCGACTCACATCCTGGGGAGTCTCCGGCATAGTTACTCAGGTCTTTCCCCGAGCAGGTAAGATCCAGCAGTTTGTCAATATCCAGTCCGTCAGGACAGTAGATTGACCCCTTCAGAAAATCGGAAACGGCGACAATATTGAATTCGTAGTCGTGTTTTTCTTTCAACATCTGGCGCTTATCCCGCAAGATTTCCACCAATCCCTGTCCCACGGTTCCAAATCCGATAAGTGCAATATTTTGTCTGTTCACGTTTTCATGTCCAAGTTGAGAATTTAGGGAGTTTTCATAATTCATTGAATTTACGTTTAATCAGGATTTTTACTTATACAATTGAGGATTTCCAGGTTAGGGGGAAATATACTTACCACATGGATTTCGATTGTCTGTCTCCTGTGATGGGATAAACTTCCCGCCGTGAAAATCGCCGGACCTTTAACCGATGCTGTTTTCCTGGAGCGTCCCAATCGCTTTCTCACTGTGGTGGAACTCGACGGCGAGCGGGTGGAAAGTCATCTGCCGGATCCGGGACGACTAAAGGAACTCCTTCTCCTCGGTGCGTCACTGAAGATCAGGAAAGCGGAAAAAACCAGCGGAAGAAAAACCAAGTGGACCACCGTCATGGTGAAAAGCGGAAAGCAATGGATATCGTTGGATACTACATTACCTAACCGTTTTGTAGAAGGGCTGCTTAAGGATAAGAAGCTTCCAATGTTTGCTGATTGGGAGTTGAAAAGGAGGGAAGTCCCCCACGGCAGACACCGCTTCGATTTTCTGCTGAGTAAAAGTAATCGCGAGCTATTCCTCGAAGTAAAGTCGGTTACTCTGGTGGAGGACGGCATGGCCATGTTTCCTGATGCGGTAACTGAGCGGGGTACCCGGCACGTTGCGGCTTTGGCGGAGATTGTACATTCCGGGAAGAGTGCCACAGTCCTCTTTGTCTGCCAGCGATCGGATGTAAAGCTTTTTAGGCCTCAGTGGGAGCGGGATCCCCGGTTTGCTCAGGCATTGCAGAAGGCGGAAGCTGCGGGAGTGGGGGTGCACATCATTTCAGCACATATTACACCCCGGGAAATCACGTACAAAGAAGTGATTCCCTATGACCTCACTCAGCCGTAATTTACTGTTAACTGTTACTCTTGTGAAAAAACTGTATCCACTTGCGATTTTATTCATTCTCGGGTGCGCCGCGGTGGCTCCTCCGCCTGGCGGTCCCGTGGACGATATACCACCCACACTGACAGCCGTGGAGCCTCCTTCGGGAACAGTGAGAATTTCTCCGGGATTTACAGTCCAGCTCACGTTTTCCGAGCGGCTGGATGAGAACACCGATGCATCTTTCATTCGCGTCCTTCCCTCTCTGCCGGAGCCTCCTGAGGTAAAGTTGAAGAAGAATGTACTGGAAGTGACATTCCCGGATAAGCTTGCTGAAAATCAGACCTACATCCTGACGCTCACGAGGGAAATGAAGGATGAGCATAAAGTCCGGCTGGACCAGACTTACCAATTAGCTTTCAGCACCGGTGATGATATTTCAGAAGGGATTATCAGTGGAAAGGTGTACGGCGGTGAAGGTTCCGCCACGGTTTATCTCTACAATCTCAGCATTATAAATAACGATTCGCTTTTTGCTGAATCACCAAAGTATTTTACGGAGACGGACGATTCCGGCGTATACGTGTTCTCATATCTCGAGCCGGGGGATTACCGTCTGCTGGCGTTTCAGGGCGGTAGAGCCCCATCACCACTCATTCCCAGTCGCATGCCGTACGGGACGTTTTGGAAGGATCCAGTGACTCTCGTCGGCAATCCTGATTCGGTGAATTCTATTAACATTAGAATCACTTCTGAAACACCACCTCTGAAATTGCTGGAAGCCCGTATGGAAACCAATCATCGCGGCTACGTTCGCTTTACCAATCCGGTGGAGCTGGCAAAACAGGAAGCAATAAACCTCTCGCTAAAAAGAGGAGATGAAGGTGTCCTGGAGCGAACTCTTTTCCAATCTGAAGAGGATTCTCGCCGTATTTCCTTTTACTTGACGGATGTCGCCGCAGGTGATTTCCTTGACCTGTCTTTGTTCGGTATACGTGATAGTGTGGATCAACTGCTGGAGATGACCGTTCGTCAGTTTACAGTTCCGTCTGACACGTCCAATGTTCTCAAATTACTGTCGCCCATTGCATCTAAGACTATTAAAGTGACCGAAACTGAGACTCTCTACCTGCAGTTTTCAGATCCAGTTGTTCTGGAACCGCTGGACAGTGCTTTGGTTTTGGTTGATTCCAGCGGAGTCGAGGTAACGCCAGAAGTGGGCTGGGACGATCCTGCTCGGATTTCCGTACAGCCGAGAGCCGGTTGGCGTCCGGGAGAAGCTTACGAGATCAAATTACGAGGCGAGTTTATTCGCAGTCCCGGCGGTGACGTATTGAGCGATTCTGCAGTAACAATTTCCATACTAGCTGTGGAAGCTCCAGGGACAGGAAATATTCTCGGGATGGTTTTGGGTCACTTCGCGGAAAACTCCATTGTGACTGCTCAATCAGTAGAAAACGCCTCACTTTCTGTTTCAACAGATGTAAATTCCGACCGTGGTTTTACACTATTGGAACTTCCGGAAGGCAATTGGATTATGAACGTATTCCAGGACAAAGACGGAAATGGCCGATACAGTTACGGCAAGGCAATGCCGTTTCAGACAGCAGAGCCGTTCGTCGTTTTACCTGATACCGTAGAAGTGAGAGCAAACTGGGACAATGAAGGAGTAGATATCCATTTCCCAGATAATTAAACTGATTTGAGTCCTATGAAAAAAAGAGGAAAGATAAATGCTGTCATAATGGCCGGTGGGAGGGGTACCCGTTTCTGGCCGTTAAGTCGAGAAGCAAGACCGAAGCAGCTATTGAAGATACTTGGCGATTCGTCCATGCTACAAATGACAGTGGACCGCCTCCGCAAGATTTCCTTTGTTGAGGAAATCTACATTATTTGCGGCGCAGATTTAAAGCGGAAGATCAGCCGTAATCTTGAAGGAGTGAAGACTCGGAATATCATCGTGGAGCCGTCAGGTAAAAACACCCTGCCGTCCATCGGGCTCATGGCGGAGCACCTCAAAAGAAAGGAACAGGATTCAGTTATGGCAGTTTTTCCGGCAGATCATCTCATCATCGGGCACAGGGCGTTTTCTAATGTTTTGAAAACGGCACTCGATCTGTCACTTCAGGATGAAACATTGGTTACTATGGGAGTTGTTCCTTCCTCGCCTCATACTGGCTATGGTTACATCCAGTTTGATAAGAAGAAGGAAATGGTTGCGGGAAAAGCTTATGGAGTCAAGACATTTGCTGAGAAACCTAATTTATCTGCCGCAAAACGGTTTTTAGCAAGTGGTGATTTTCTCTGGAACAGCGGTATGTTTGTCTGGCGGGCATCTGTCTTCCTGAAGAACGTTCTGGAGCACATGCCAGAAGATTTTGAGGCTCTCGAAGTTATCGGAGATTCGATTCACACAAGACAGTATAAATCAAGTCTTGAGGAAAACTGGGACAAACTGACATCAACATCGGTTGATTACGCCATCTTGGAAAGGTCGAAAAATATTTCGGTGGTTAGAGCGGAATTTAAATGGAACGATATTGGTTCTTGGAATGCCTATTTCGAACTGTTGCCGAAGAATGGTAAGGGAAATGTGATCAAAGGTGATGGTTTGATCATTGGCGGGAGCAATAACCTGGTGCATTCCAACGGCCGCTTTACAGCAGTTGTTGGAGCTGATAATATGGTAGTCATAAACACAAAAGACGCTACTCTTGTGGTACCTCAAGACCGGGTCGAAGATGTAAAAGAACTAGTTGAAAAACTTCGTGAAGAAGGGAGAGAAAAGGTTTTATAATGACAGAACAGAACACCTTTTCCCAATTTGAACAGTTAGCCGAGCAGATGGGTATTTCATTTGTTGAAGGAAAAGGAGATTTTGCAGGTGGTTTCTGCACATTGAATGGTGACCGCTTTATTGTATTGAATCGTTTAAAGCCCATGAGTCAGCGACTTAGAGTTCTTGCTCGATCGTTTCATGAATTGCGCTTGGATCAGCGCTATGTGATTCCTTCACTTCGCGAGTTTATTTCAGAGCAGATATTCAAGGAAAGTGGTGCCTCTACACCCTCGGAAATCACTTGATTTGCCGTGCCATTCTTTTTATACTCGTCAACTCTAAACCAATACAATAATACACTCCTCAAGTTTCCAAGGAATCAGTGAGGAAAATTTATGAAAGGATAACTGATGACTGCTGTAATCAAACCTTCTGACATTCGGAATTTTTCTCTGGTTGGTCATGGAACATCAGGGAAAACTGTTCTCTCAGATGCCATCCTTTATAACGGCGGAGAGACCAATCGTATCGGTAAGACAGAAGATGGCAATACTATCTCTGATTACCATCATGATGAAATATCCAGGGAAATTTCTCTTAGCGCCACGCTGCTTCACTGCAATTGGCTTGAAAAGAAGCTGAATATGATTGATGTACCGGGATTTCTGGATTTTGTAGGTGAAGCAAAAAGCGCTCTTCGTGTTTCTGATTTTGCTGTGGTTGTGGTACATAGTGTAACCGGACCTGAGGCTGGGACGGACACAGTTTGGGATTTTGCCACTGACTACGGCATTCCGAAGATTCTGGTGGTAAACATGATGGATAAAGAGCACACAAAATTTGACACTGTTTTATCGCAACTGCAGTCCCGTTATTCTAAACGAGTATTTCCTTTTACAATTCCCGTAAATCCCGGCCTCGGATTTAATCAAATAGCTGATGTCCTTCGTAAGGAACTCCTTACCTATTCAACTGACAGCAGTGGAAAATTCCAGACGGATGAATTATCCGGCGAATGGAAGGATCGTGTGGATCAGCTCCATGAGGAGTTAATCGAGTACATTGCTGAATCGGATGATTCCCTCCTTGAGAAATTTTTTGATCAGGGGAATCTATCTGAAGAAGAACTTCGGGCTGGACTCCACGAAGCCATTATTAATGGAAGTGTAATTCCTTTGGTATGTACAGCGGCTGATTCCAATGTGGGAGTTACGCGACTCATGGATATAATGGCTAAGTATTGTCCATCCCCGGATGATTTTTCTCCCTCTAAGGCTTTAAAAGCCGGTTCAAAGGAAGAAATAGAAATTAAAGCGACTGATCCCGAAAGTTTGTTTGTATTTAAGACGGTTAGCGAGGCACATGTGGGAGAGTTGTCGTTTTTCCGCGTCTACTCAGGTGAGGTTAAGCATGGGATGGATTTGAAGAACAGTTCTCGTCAGTCATCGGAGCGGCTCGGACAGCTGTTCGTCATGAACGGTAAGAACAGGAAGGAGGTGGGTGTTCTTGGAGCAGGGGACATGGGTGCTGTTGTGAAGCTGAAAAATACTCATACCGGTGACACACTTTGTAGTTCCAAACTTGATATTGAGTTTCCAAGAATCGATTTTCCTCTCCCCAATATTAACGAGGCTGTGATTACTAAGTCCAAGGGCGATGAGGAAAAGATCGCCACAGGTCTTGCTACTCTGCACGAAGAGGATCCGACTTTCCTGTTCCGCGTAGATTCTGAGCTGAAACAAACGATCATTTCCGGTCAGGGAGAGTTGCAGATCGAAGTAGTAGTTTCTCGGCTCAAAAGAAAATTTAACGTTGAAGTAGATTTGGTCGAGCCTAAGGTACCTTATCGGGAAACGATCAAAGGAAACGGCAGCGCAAAATATCGCCATAAGAAGCAGTCAGGTGGTGCTGGTCAATTCGCAGAAGTGTGGATGCGTGTGGAACCCAAAAATCATGGCGACGGAGTAGAGTTTTCAGAGTCCCTCGTGGGTCAAAATGTAGACCGCGTTTTTGTTCCATCCGTTGAGAAAGGTGTGAAAGCAGCTTGCGAAGAAGGTATTTTGGCCGGTTATCGAGTCGTTGATCTAAAGGTGGAATTTTATGATGGAAAACAGCATCCTGTAGACTCCAAGGATATCGCTTTCCAGATTGCGGGGAAGGGGGCATTTAAGGAGGCTTTCATGAGCGCAAGACCCTGTATGCTTGAGCCGATATTTGAAATCGAAGTGAAAGTCCCGGAAGATCATATGGGTGAGGTCATGGGCGACATTTCCGGTCGAAGAGGTAAGATTCTGGGTATGGATAACGAAGGTGATTACCAGGTAGTGAAGGCACTTGTGCCGCAGGCGAATCTATATCGCTATTCTACAGTTCTCCGTTCTGTTACCGGCGGTCGTGGTATGCATTATGAGAAATTCAGCCACTACGAAGATCTCCCTAAAGAGATGGAAACCCGAGTGGTAGCTGCATCGAAATCAGATGAAGATGAATAAGCTTTGGGCTCCGTGGCGGATTGATTACATCCGCCAGCCAAAGGACGAGGGCTGTATCTTTTGCGACAAACCTCAAAATAGTGATGACCGGGAGATGCTGATTCTCCACAGAGGTGAGTTCAGTTACGTACTTATGAATCTTTATCCTTATAACAACAGTCATTTGATGATTGCCCCTTATGAACATGTAGATGATCCACTCCAGATATCATCTGAGACCAAGTCGGAGATTATGGCGTTGACGGATCAATCCATGACTATTATTAAGCAGTTAATGAATCCTGACGGGTTCAATTTTGGAGCGAACTTCGGAGCTGCTGCCGGCGCAGGAATCGAAGAACATATTCACTATCACCTGGTTCCAAGATGGCGGAGCGATACCAACTTCATGCCGGTTCTAGGCCATACAAAAGTTTTGGTTCAAGGTTTACAAGAATCTTATGATGAATTGAAGAAAGAGTTTGATAATTTCTGATATGTTAGATTTTTCCAGGGTTTGGCTACCTTTTATTTATCTTTATGGACTAGGAGGAATCCTTTTTATCGCCGGAATTGTTATAACCATAAAAGCCGGTTCGTTCGATTTGGGACGGTTTAAACATAAAAAATGGATGTGGGTTTTGCTCTTTGGATTCGTCTGGTATCTGATGATGCATGCATTAATGACTTTGGCTGCCTTGGGAACGATCTCTGTCTATACGGTCCCGGTCATTTTGCTCTTGATGGTCGCAATATTTATTGGTGTTACTGTTGCACTTAGAAGGAAAACAAAGGCATAGTGCAAACATTTCATAATATCGGCACTTCCACAGACTGGATTGTCATGGTGATTTACTTTATTGTGATTATGCTATTTGGAAGTTATTTCGGACGGTATACAAAAACCACTTCAGACTTTTTCTTTGGCGGACGCAGATTTTCGTGGTGGTTGATCACCATGTCCATTGTCGCCACCGGTGTGGGTAGTCATAGTTTCGTGAAATATTCTGCCAAAGGATTTGAACACGGAATATCTTCCTCTATGACTTATCTGAACGACTGGTTCTTTATTGCGTTTTTTATGTTCGGATGGCTTCCGATAATTGTTTATTCCAAAGTTCGATCTATTCCTGAGTATTTTGAAAAACGGTTCAGTCCGTCAGCTCGGTTTCTCGCTACTATCCTCCTGCTTCTTTACATGATTGGATACATCGGCATTGGGTTTCTTACACTCGGCAAAGCGGTCATACCTATGCTCCCGGAATCCTTCAGTATATTTGGAACGACATTACCCATTACGCTCATGGGCGCCATTATTGTCATCGCTGTTATAACGGGTATCTATATCACCTTTGGCGGCCAGACAGCAGTTATTTTTACCGATCTATTACAGGGATTTATACTTCTGTTTGCCGGGATGCTGCTTTTCTTTTTCGGGATAACTTATCTGGGTGGTTTTGACATATTTTGGAATCTGCTTCCCACGGAGTGGAAGCTTCCGCTTGCGGATTTTAATAAGCCATCGGATTTTAATTTTGTAGGCATATTCTGGCAGGATGCCATTGCTGGTTCCATAGGATTCCTGTTTATGAATCAGGGTCTTATCATGCGTTTTATGGCGTGTAAAAACGTCAATGAAGGACGTAAAGCTGCTGCAATTAATATTTTGTTTATCCTCCCCATTTCGGCAATTGTGGTAGGTAATGCCGGCTGGATAGGTAAAGCAATCTCTGTGGTAAATCCAGACGTTGTAAGTCCTGCAGTCTCTCCTGACCAGATTTTTGTAGTTGTGGCAAATATCATTGCCAGTCCCGGAATGTTCGGCTTCATTATGGCAGCACTCACAGCCGCACTCATGAGTACGGTTGACACCCTCATAAATGCCACGGCCGCCATTTATATCAACGACGTATATAGGCCCGTTCGACAGTTTCTGAAACGGAGAGTAGATACGAATGCTGAGAAAGAACGGAGAGAACTGAGCGCTGCTCGGTACGCATCTATCGCTGTCACAGCACTTGGAGTTTTGGCAGTGCTTGCCTTTAAAAATTTCCCCACGGTTTACGAAGCCCACGGATATTTTCACTCAACGCTGACACCACCGCTGGTGGTAGGGATTTTCCTGGGTGTGTTTTGGAAACGATTCACACCTGCGGGTGTGATTACAGCATTTGTTGGCGGTGTAACACTCATGGTTCTTGGGGCAAGATATCCCGGAATTCTGATCGCTCCATTTGACCATGGGATTATAATGAATCCTGAGCATCCATATTCTTACATCCGCGCGCTGTATAATACGCTGGTATGTACCGGCGTCGCTGTTTTCGCCGCTTTAACAAACCGCTGGCAAATTAAATTGATTTCAAAGATTCGCAGCAATCCGAATGGTACATTCATCATGAATAGTTTGGCCACTTTGACTGTTCTGTTCTTTCTATTAGTTTTTTTCAATATTTCAGTAATTTCTCTGCAGGTCACGGCTGCCATTGGTGTCGTTATTTTGGTTCCGTTGGTTGTCACTTATTTTGTTCGGTATGATGAGGAAAAGAATACTAGAGGCTTAACTGCCTCATCTCTTGATGTTGCCAGGAAAATATTCAAAGGTGGAGAACCAAACGATACCGAAGGTGAAAAAGTGGATGTAACATGGAAACAGATTGAAGGTGAGGGTTCAATTGTAAGATTTTCAACATTTGATATGGGAAAGATGAATGCTAACGTAGGCGATCTAGTTTATGTTTCTGATAAACGTAAGTGGTTGGGCGGATTAAAATCCATTCACTCGATCTTTGGAGAACCTCATGAAGAAACCGGCATCGCTTACTTGACATCGGATCAAGCTGAGAGTGGAATGTTTGTTACAGGTCGTATGCTCACTGCCGAAAAAGAGATGTAAGGTCTTTGTGGGGATAGTCAATCCTGATTAAATTACCCCGCGTTTTGAGAAATATTAAAAACTTAGAAATTCCGGAGTAGCTCAATGGGTAGAGCGGGTGGCTGTTAACCACTAGGCTGGGGGTTCGAGTCCCTCCTCCGGAGCAAATTAAAACTTCATCCGGGACACTTTTTTCCAAAGACTTAATCCCGAGAATTTCTTTCAAAAATATTTTTTGTATTTAGAAAGTACTTATTTGTTTGTAATGCAATTTTCCCTCCATTGTGGTTAATTTCCTCTTGAGACTAATGGAAAGCGGAATATTACTAAACATTTTTCTGGGCAGCTTGGCTCTCAGTGTTGTCCATTTTCTGATCCCCAATCACTGGATGCCTATTGTGGTGATGGCAAGGTCGGAAAGGTGGGACCAGGGACGTTCTCTGAGAATAGCCGCTCTCGCCGGATTTTCACACACCGCTAGTTCTATTATTATTGGAGTTGCAGTTGGTGCTCTCGGTTTAAAATTGACGGAAGTAAGTAAAACTGCCATGGAACTTGTGGCGCCTGTAATCTTCCTGATATTTGGAATCATGTACATTCTGGCTGGGATCAGAGACAATATCCGGGATCATAAACACCGGCATATTCATCTGGAAGAAGCCACAAAAAAGAAAACACGTGCAGCCGTGACTGCTATTGTCATCGCCATGTTCTTCTCTCCCTGCATGGAAATTGACACCTATTTCTTTAACGCCAGCCTGGCAGGATGGCAGGGGATTCTCATAGTTCTGGTGACGTACCTTCTGGTGACGGTGGCTGGCATCATCCTTATGGTGCGGCTGGGACTAAAAGGAGTAGAAGCCGTCAAACTGCAGTTCTTAGAGCAGTACGAAAAGCACATCATGGGCTTCATTCTCATCCTCATGGCACTAACGTTTTACGTTTTCCTTCACTGATGGTTTTGATCCAAAATGAAAAATTTTCAGGTAATAAAACCGTTAAAACGGTTTATCAGCGTTTGTTTTTTAAGTGTAACCCACGACTTAAGTCGTTTGTTATCAATATATTACAAGAATATATAACCATTTTAATGGTTTTAGTAATTAATAGAAAATTCTGTGTAATCACCTTTTCAGAATTGGATCATTGATGGCTTCAGAAACTGATATTACGGTGAAGCTTGTTGAGAATGACCGGGAATTGGAGGAGGCATTTTCTATTAGAAGAACTGTGTTCATCGAGGAACAAAATGTGCCTGAAGTGATTGAACTGGACAGTTTTGACAAAACGGCTGCTCACATCCTTGCTTTTGACAGGGAGAAACCGGTAGGGACAGCCCGCTGGCGGTCGACTGGAAACGGCATTAAACTGGAGCGGTTTGCTGTATTGAAAGAATTTCGGGGAATTGGGATAGGGAAACTATTGGTGCAGTTCATTATGGAGCATTTAGGTTCTGACAAAAGGATATATCTTCATGCCCAAGAGTCAGTTGTTGCCTTTTACGAAAAGTTTGACTTTCAAGTACAAGGAGAGTTATTCTCTGAGGCAGATATTCCTCACCGCCAGATGATCTACAACAGTAATTCTGACTAACTGATGTACAAACGCGTATTAAAACTAGCAAAGCCCTACTGGCATATCCTGACACTTTCGGTTATCGCTTCGCTGGCTTATGTGTTTTTTAACTCCCTGTCAGTCTGGATAACTGCATCTCTTATCAATAACATATTAACTGATTTCGAAACGCTTACCGCAGGTCACAAAGCGTTGGAATCTGCGTCGAGTCTAAGCTTGAATGATTCCCTCAAGCTCTGGACCAACAGACTCGTGTTAAAGGAGACCCAAGTTGATACACTAAAGGCGTTGTGTGTGACTATTTTAATTGTTTTCCTGATGAAGAACCTTTTTCAGTATCTGAAAAATCTGCTGACCGGCTTTGTTCAGATTAGTGTAGTCAGAGACCTGAGGAATAGATTGTTTAACCACATTACGTCTCTGTCGCTCTCATATTTCGACAAGACCCGGGCGGGTACACTGACTTCGATTGTTCTTCATGATGTGAACAACATCCGACGATCCTTATCGGTCAGCTTCCATCGTCTTCTTGTTGAACCCATTAATATTCTAATGTTTACTGTCTTATTGATGATAATAAGTTGGAAGCTGACATTAGCAGTACTTGTTATCCTACCGCTGGCGGGATTTGTTATAACAGTGGTTGGGCGGAGCATTCGCAGGAAAGTCAAGCGGACGTCTATTCAGGTAGCGGATATCACAGCGACGCTGACGGAGACTTTGAGTGCTATCCGAGTGGTTAAGGCGTTTGTCATGGAAAAAACTGAGCGACTGCGTTTCGGGGAAAAGACTGCACGCCATCGCCGGCTGGTTTACCGACAGATGAAGCTTCGTTACGGCTCAACTCCTGTCACTGAAACTATTGGTGTGGTTGTTGGTGTGATACTTCTTTGGGTGGGAGGGATGCAGGTTATAGATAAGGTGATGAATCCGGAAGATTTCATCCGTTTTATCCTTATCATGTTTTCGGTGTTGACACCCATTCGCCGACTCAACACTGTCAACCAGGATCTGCAGACGGCTATGGCATCAGCAGAAAGGGTGTTTGGTCTGCTAGATAAACCCCAAAATATCATTGTAAGTGAGAATGCCAAGGAGATTGAAGGATTTAAAGAATCCATCCAGTTTGACAACGTATCCTTTTCTTATGACGGCAGTAGCGACTCAATTTTAAACAATGTGAATCTGGAGATCAGAAGGGGTGATGTTGTGGCTGTTGTAGGTGAGAGTGGTGCAGGGAAATCCACAATGGCAGACCTGATCCCGAGATTTTATGATGTTCTTCATGGAGCTGTACGCCTGGATGGGATTGATGTACGTGATATTAAGCTGGATCCTCTCAGGAAATTAATGGGAATTGTTCCGCAGGAGACGTTTCTATTCAACGATACCATCCGGAATAATATCTCTTACGGCACGGAGGGAGTGGGGGATGAATCCATACGGGAAGCGGCTATTGCGGCCAACGCACTGGAGTTCATAGAGGAACAGTCCGGCGGTTTTGATGAGGTTGTAGGTGACCGCGGTGTAAAACTGTCTGGCGGTCAGCGTCAGCGAATTTCTGTAGCCAGAGCTTTAATCAAGAATCCGCCTATTCTTATTTTGGATGAAGCGACCTCTTCTCTCGACAGTGAATCCGAGATAAAGGTGCAAGAAGCCATAGACCGCCTTATGAGGGATCGAACTGTGTTTGTGATTGCTCACCGTCTATCCACAGTAGTCAACGCCGATAAAATTGTGGTGCTAAAAGACGGCAGCATTGTGGAAGAAGGGACTCATGATGAATTGCTCCATAAGAACGGGGAATATAGACGTCTCTATGAAATGCAATTCAGAGCAAATTCCTCTGAATGAAATTTTATCGCTTATGAAAAATTCCACTTCAAATTCGTCAATCTTAATCTGTTTCGGAACCCGTCCAGAGGTGATCAAACTAGCTTCTGTAATAGAAGAACTGACGGCCAGAGAAATATCTTTTCGGACGCTCTTTACTGGTCAGCATGATGAGCTCTTTAGTGATGTAGCAGATCTGATTCCACAGCCGGATATGAACCTCGGTATCATGAAAGCTGAGCAGACTGCAGCAGATGTGTTCGGACGAGTAGTCAGCGAGGCCGCTATTATCCTCCGACGTGAGCAACCAAGTCTTGTCATTGTTCAGGGTGATACATCCACTGCGGCGGCAGTCGCTCAAGCCGCATTTAATGAGGGAATTTCCGTGGGACATGTGGAAGCCGGTTTGCGCACTTATGATCTTGAATCTCCATGGCCGGAAGAGCAAAACCGCCAGTTGATTTCCAAGATAGCTTACCTCAACTGGGCACCTACAGAGACAGCCGCCGAAAATTTGCGGAAAGAAGGTGTCAGCAATGTCCTTGTCACCGGGAATACGATTGTTGATATCTGCAGCAGGCATGACTTACCTGTGAGTTATGGTATGAAAGTTTTGGTAACACTCCACCGTCGAGAGAATTTTGGCAACAGAATGGAGACCCTATTTCGGCAATT
>JYMV01008805.1_pt1 | contig 13405 bp, 13 predicted proteins | sample 338911 | NCBI WGS metagenome assembly JYMV01 (sample SAMN03354496, study PRJNA234377) | hydrothermal vent metagenome | biome: Deep sea; feature: Hydrothermal plumes at the Eastern Lau Spreading Center, Western Pacific Ocean; material: Seawater | place: Tonga | collected 2009 | depth 2000 m m | reverse complement strand
ATTATGCTATGTTAACGTATTGGCATTATTTTTAGACTTTAATTGAAATTCTAACAAATTTTTGATAACTGATACTCTATCTATTAGATTCTAAACAAGGCTAAAGCACTTTTTCCTTAAAAGGCACGTATAATATTCAGGACGTTAACATGAGAAAACAATTTTTCAAAAAAATATTATTTTTATTTCAATTATCGATACTTTTTGCATCTTCCCTCCAATCCCCCGTGGAATTTCTGGGCTATGATCTAGGAGATAAATTTACGTTTCATCATGATGCGGTTGATTATTTTGATCATGTATCAACTGTTTCAGATCATGTCAATTTGATTGAATATGGTGAAACCTATGAAGGTCGGCCGCTCATTGTGGCTGTGATCACCCATCCAGACAATAAGGAATCCCTGGAAACCATTCGTACACATCATTTAGTCACATCAGGATTACAGGAAGGTGAGACATCAGGGAATAATTTTTCCATCGTCTGGCTGAGTTATTCCGTCCATGGCAACGAGTCCAGTTCTATGGAAGCCGCAATTAAGACACTTTATACCTTTTCAGATACGAGCAATGTTGAACAAATGCAGTGGTTGGAAAAGGTGGTTCTGATCATTGACCCATGTATTAACCCTGATGGTCGGGACCGGTACGCACATTTTTATCGAATGACCGGAAATATGATTCCAAATGTGGATGCAAAAACCCGGGGGCACCGGGAGCCCTGGCCAGGTGGAAGAACAAACCATTATTATCATGATTTAAACAGGGATTGGTGCTGGCAAAATCAAAAAGAATCCCAGGAACGGAGCAGGTTGTACAGGCAGTGGATGCCCCATGTCCATGTAGATTACCATGAACAGTCTTATAATGATCCTTATTATTTTGCACCTGCTGTTGAACCTTACCATGAGTTGATCACACCCTGGCAAAAAGAATTCCAGCAGATCATTGGACAAAATAATGCAACTAGCTTTGATCACAATCAGTTGCTTTATTTCAGGAATGAAGAATTTGATCTTCTTTATCCAGGGTTTGGCGATACCTACCCCATTTTCAATGGAGCGCTTGGTATGACCTATGAAAAAGGCGGCAGTGGTGCCGGGGGAGTAGCGGTAAAAACATCTGCAACAGATACACTGACATTAAAAGAACGTTTAGAGCATCATTATTTGACAGGACTTTCTACTGTTGAAGCCACCTATGAGAACTCTGAAAAGGTTATTGAGGAGTTTCAACAATTTTTCAAGAATGCCAACTCAAATCCACCGGGTAAATACAAAACATTTATTATTTCCCACGAAAACAATACGAATAAAAGAAACGACCTGATGGATCTTCTGGATATCAATGGGATCACATATGGCTATGTATCAACATCTGGTTCTCAGTCCATTGACAATGCATTTAATTACACAACTGGAAATACTGAATCCATTGAAATATCGAATAAAGATCTTTGTATCTCCACACGGCAGGATTTAGCTGTCCTTACCCATGTCCTTTTCGAACCCGTCACCTATTTTTCTGATTCAGTAACCTATGATATTACGGCCTGGTCACTGCCATATATTTACGGTTTACAGGCTTATGCTACAGAAACTGTTTTTGAACTGACTGAAGATTCTTCAAAACCTGATGGTTCTACAGATTACGATTTTGGAATAAATCCTTACGGTTATTTGGTATCGTGGGGCACGATTAACGAATTGAATTTTCTGGCTGAAGTATTAAAAAACAAGGTGACCGTTCGTGTGGCAGAAAAATCATTTACCCATAGCGGTATCCATTACGAACCCGGTGCTCTGTTCATTTCACCCAAGGGAAATGAACATTTGGGAAATAAATTACACAAAATTGTTTCCGTCGCAACATTGAACCACCTGCCTGATTTAAAATCCATACAGACAGGAGGATCCAGTAAAGGGATTGATCTTGGGTCATCCAACTTTAATGTTATTACACAACCAAGAATTGGTGTACTGTCAGGAGAAGGTGTCTCCAGCAGTAACTTTGGTGAAATCTGGCATTTTTTTGAGCAGCAGATCCAATTCCCCGTATCTGTATTTAATTCTTCAGATTTCAAATCTATTCCTTTTGAAGACCTCGATGTGTTGATTCTCCCTAATGGCAGTTATGGGTTTTTAAAAACAGAAGTGCCTCCCAGCCCACAGGTGAAAAAAGAAACGTCTGCATCCATGCTGGTTAAACCATCGCCTCCGCCACAGTTATTAAAATGGGTCAACGGCGGGGGTCGACTGATCGTGATCGGGTCAGCCATGGAAAAATTTTTGGATCAGAAAGGCTATGGTCTGGTGAAATATGAATCTGAAACTGCAAAAAAGGAAGCTAAGAAACTTGATGAAAAACAGAAGTTGGAAGAACGGGATAAAAAGTATGGTAATCGCCATCGACAACGGCTGGTCGATACCATGTACGGCAATATTGTAAAGATTGAAATGGATAACACGCATCCCCTGGCCTTTGGCTATGATAAACACTATTTCAGCTTAAAACTTGAGAAAAAACTGTATCCACTATTACCAAAAGGGTGGAATGTTGGCATTTTAAAAGATCCTGATTCTCATATATCCGGATTTATGGGACACCGAATCAAGAAAAAGATCAAGAATAACCTGATGTTTGGTGTATACGAAGCAAAGAAGGGCCGTATAATATACATGGCTGATAATCCGCTTTTTCGGTCATATTGGTATAACAGCAAAGTATTGTTTGGAAATGCTGTTTTCCTGATAAAGGGGTAGTTCACAGCTATTATTAACAATTGAATTAGCCAAGTTTGGTTTATAATTCCAAAGTGAAAAAAGCACGCTGATTTTTTTCATTTTAAGGACATGATTCCTAAGAGAAATCCAGCCAAGTCCAAAATGAAATTTTGGACCACGGTTTCCGCTATGTTTGTTCTTTATTGTGGGGGGCCATACGGAATCGAAGAAGTAGTCGCTCAATCAGGCCCCACGATTGCCATTTTTGGACTGCTGTTCATGGCTATTTTTTGGGGCATTCCCGGGGTGTTGCAAAACAGTGAGTTAATCAGCGCAATTCCCATAGAAGGTGGTGTTTATCAGTGGTATAAAAAAAGCTGGGGGTCTTATTGGGGTTTTCAACTGGGCTGGCTGGAATGGGTTACCTGGATGTTCGATGCTGCACTTTATCCTACCCTCCTGGCAGAATATTTTATTATTTTCATCTGGCCGGAAGCACCTTTCCTTGTAGCATGGGGACTAGCCTTAAGTGTGATCTGGCTGACCGTTTTTGTAAATATCCGCGGAATAAATTTCGTAGGACCCTTATTCAATATTTTGATCTGGATGCAGATCATTCCGGTTATTTTGATCATCTACTACGGCATTGGTTTTATTGATCTAGACGTATACGGGTCCCTGCATTTGCCACCGGAAACAGACCTGACTCAGGCAGTGGTTTTTGCATTAATTTTTGGAATGTGGAACTTTTCTGGTTACAGCGGACTCGCTGCTGCTGCTGATGAGATTGAAGACACCAAGACTAATTATCCAAAAGCACTGATTATTACCCTGATGATTTCTGTAGTAGCCTACGTGATCCCGTTAATGATCGGGATCGCCGTGGATCCAAATTGGGACCAATGGAATGAGGCTCAGCTTAATCTGGTAGCTTTGGCATTGGGTGGAACAGCATTTGCATGGTGGTTTAACCTTGCGGCTCAAACATCCAATTTCGGTCTTATCAATGGTGAAATGCTGTTAATGTCCCATTTGCTTAAAGCCATTTCTGATGATGGGCACCTACCAAGTCATATTTCAAAAACCAATCCCAAATACGGCACACCAGTAGGTGCTTTGGTCACTCAGGGATTGGTACTGAGTATTATGACAATGGGTATGAATTTTGTAGATCTTTTAGTAGTGGGAACCTGGATCAGCATCCCTCTGTACATCATTGGATTCTTTGTTTTTATTTCATTGCGCTACACCCAGCCTGATCTTACCAGGCCTTTCAAAGTTTCCGGTGGAATGATCTTCCCATGGATCACGGTCATAGTTCCCACAATTATTGCTCTTTTCATATTTATTTACTCGCCAAACCAATATCTCTTTCAATCCATACCACTGCTTTTATCAGGATTTGTCATTTACTGGGGCTGGAACAGATTCAAATCATCAAAATAATAGACTAATTTCCTTAGTGATCTCTTATGAATAAAAAAGCAGTCATACTACTTTCGGGAGGGTTGGATTCAACCACCTGCCTGGCCCTTGCCAAAGACCAAGGATTTGAACTGTTTGCACTTACTGTAAATTATGGTCAGCGTCATGATTTTGAACTCCAATCTGCAAAAAAGACCGCCCAAGTTTTTGGCGTCCAAAAACATTCCATAATCCATATTGACCTGGCTCAGTTTGGCGGCTCTGCCCTCACAGATCAAATAGAAGTCCCCAAGGATCGGGATGAATCTGATATGACTGAGATCCCCATTACTTATGTGCCGGCGCGCAATACTGTTTTCCTTTCCCTGGCATTGGCCTGGGCTGAAACATTGGAAGCATTCAATATATTTATTGGAGTGAATGCCCTGGACTACAGCGGTTACCCGGACTGCCGGCCTGAATATATTTCATCGTTTGAAAAAACAGCAAACCTGGCTACGAAAGCCGGGGTCTCAGGCAAAACATTCCATATCCATACACCCCTTATTAATATGACCAAAGCGGAGATCATACGTACAGGAATTAAACTGGGTGTGGATTATGGTTTAACCTCCAGTTGTTACGACCCAAAAGATAGTGGTGACCCTTGCGGTCATTGCGATGCCTGTTTTTTAAGAATAAAAGGTTTTAAGGAAGTATCCATTCCAGATCCCCTGAATTATTCTGATGAATGATGTATACAGTTAAGGAAATTTATTTCACACTCCAGGGGGAAGGATATCATACGGGCCGGCCTGCAGTATTTATCCGTTTCACAGGATGCAATCTCTGGACGGGTCTGGAATGGGACCGCCAAAGTGCTATCTGCGACTGGTGTGATACGGATTTTGTGGGTACAGACGGTCCTAATGGCGGTAAATATTCTACCACGGAAATAACGAATATCATTACAGATCTCTGGCCAGAAAGCCAGTCTTCTAGACCCTACGTAGTATGCACAGGCGGTGAACCTCTGCTGCAAATGGATAATACATTAATTGAAACCATACACGATACCGGTTTTGAGATCGGACTGGAAACAAATGGAACCATATTACCCCCTCAAGGAATTGACTGGATCTGTGTCAGTCCCAAGTCTAAGGCAGATTTTATCTTAAAAAAGGGGAATGAATTAAAAATTGTGTTTCCTCAAAGCGGCATAAACCCCCGGCAACATGAAAATCTTGAATTTGACCATTTTTTTATCCAGCCCATGGATGGGAAAAAACAAAAAGAAAATATCAAAAAGTCTGAAGAATTCGTGTTTAAATATCCTCAATGGAAACTCAGTCTTCAGACCCATAAAATCGTGGGCATTCCCTAAATTCACCCATGGAAGTATTTAAAACATTTTCAATTGAAGCAGCCCGATCTTTGCCGAACCTTCCGGATGACCATCCCTGCACAAATGTTCATGGCCATTCATTTAAGATCACCATAACAGTAAGCGGCGACATAAATGAAAAAACAGGGTTTATTATAGATTTTGGCGATATTGATACTGCATTCAAATCGATCTTTCAAATGATTGATCACACGTATTTAAATGATATAGAAGGGCTGGAAAATCCATCCAGTGAAAACCTCTGCCGCTGGATCTGGACCCGATTGGCACCTACCCTGCCTGGTTTGTCGCAGATAGAGATAAAAGAGACAGATTCCACAGGCTGTACATATAAAGGAGAACGATATGGCTAAGGCGGAAGGGAAAACATTTGATTTTTTAGATGAATCTCACATCGACCCGAGTCTGCTGGAGATTTTTGACTTTGACAGCCCGGAACAATATATTAAAACAGAAACAGATGAATTCAGCGCTGTCTGTCCCTTCAGCGGACTGCCGGATATATCCTATGTAAAAATTGAATATTATCCTACAGGAGGCAAGTGTGTCGAACTTAAATCCCTAAAATATTACTTTGTAAGTTTCAGAAATGTTGGCATCTATCAGGAGGCTGCAACAAAGCGCATTTATACCGACCTTCGAACTGCCCTAAACACTGACCAACTCATGGTAACCACTCTTTATAATATCCGCGGTGGATTTCAAACCACCTGTGTGGAAGGCTCCCTGGATTAAATAATTATGGCCTGGATTGCCGAGATTGATGAACGGGAAGCGGAAGGATCATTAAAAGATCAATATTTAAAACTGAAAGAACCCTGGGGCGGGATTGATAATATCTTAAAGATCCACAGTCTGAACCCGGAATCATTAGCCGCCCACGTACAATTATATAAAACAGTAATGTTTGGGAAATCTCCCATCCCAAGGATAGACCGGGAAATGATTGCTCTTGTGGTCTCATCAATAAATCAATGCCATTACTGAATAACCCATCATGGAGAAGGTCTTCTCAAACTCAAGATAGATAAATCATTTATTCACCAGTTAATATCCAATTACAAGATCGCAAATATCACTCCTTCACAAATGGCTATGTTGGATTATGCATCGAAACTCACAATATGTCCCAAAGATATGATTAGGGAAGATGTGGAACGATTGCGGGAAATGGGTTACAGTGATCGCGGCATCTTGGATATTAACCAGATCGTTTCCTATTTCGCCTATGTGAATCGCATTGCCGATGGATTGGGTGTTGAATTAGAAGATTTCTGGAATAAGAATGGCTGACTTGAAACATCAGATTGCATCTGCTGTGGATGCTTCCCAAGATGAAATTATTTCATTTATACAAACATTGGTTCAGTCTCCCAGTTTAGCCAATGATGAAGCAGATGTACAATCCATTATCTTAAATAAACTCGAATCCCTTGGCCTTAAAGCGGAAAAAGTGCCTGTTCACTTTGATGAATTAATGGATCACCCAGCCTTTAATGATGATGGTTATTCCCCCGATTCTCGATACAATGTTGTGGGACATTGGGAAAATACCGGGAATGGAAAATCTCTTATCCTCAATGGTCATGTGGATGTGGTGCCGACCGGTGATGAAAAACTTTGGAGTGATTCTCCATGGTCCGGAAAAGTAGAACACGGCAAACTTTATGGAAGGGGTTCCTGCGATATGAAAGCAGGATTGGCTTCAGGAATATTCGCAATCCAGATTCTCCAAGAGATTGAATTTATACCAACCGGAAATGTGATGGTACAATCGGTGGTTGGAGAAGAATCCGGTGGTTGCGGTACCCTAGCCAATGTTGTAAAGGGGTATTCAGCCGATGGCGCTGTAATATTAGAGCCTACATCCTTGAATATTTGTCCTATTCATTCCGGTGCTCTCAATTTCCGATTAATTATTCTAGGCAAGGCAACCCACGGCGCCATGCGCTTGAAAGGTGTTAGTGCTTTAGAAAAAACGCATTTGATCCACCAATCAATTTTAGTTTTTGAACAGGAAAGGAATTCAGCATATCAAAGTGATTATTTTAAATCATACGCCCAAGCGGCACCCATTAATCTTGGCACAATTCAAGGAGGAGACTGGCATTCATCCGTACCAGATACAGTCGTTGTGGAGGGCAGATTTGGTATTTTCCCCGGTGAAACACCTGATGATGCCCGGCTGGCTTTTGAGAAACATATTCATAAAACTGCATCACAAGATGCATGGCTCAAAGGTCATCCACCCGTTGTAGAATGGTTTGAAGGACAATATGAATCTGGGTATACAAATCCTGATCATCCCTTTATTCAATTACTGGTTGACTGTTATGACCAAACTACCAGCCAAAAACCAATCATTGAAGGTGTCCCCTACGCAGCTGACATGGCACTATTTACCAATTATTGTAAAATCCCTGCTGTTCTTTTTGGCCCTGGTAATGTCCGTCGCGCCCATAGTATTGATGAATACGTGGAAATTGATGATATTATGAACTGTATAAAAATTATTGCCTACCTAATTGTGGACTGGTGTGGTGGGACAGATGGTTAACTATGGTTGCCAGAATATGGTGGATCCCATCCGTCGTGTTTTAATCAAACACCCAAAAGATGCTTATCAAAATCAACATAAAGTCAATTCCAATTCCGAACAGTTAAATTACATCGGTATTCCTGATTATGACACGTCTTGTAATCAATATGATACATTTGTAGAACTGATACAATCTGCTGGTGCTGAAATTCATTTTTTACCCGCTGACAAATCCACGTCACTGGATTCGGTGTATACTCATGATCCTTGTGTTGTTTCCAGTGGCGGGGTCATACTCTGCACCATGGGTAAGGATGAAAGGCATGCCGAACCTGAAGCCATAAAAACATACTTTCAGTCTATCAACGTCCCGATCCTTGGAAAAATTCAAGAACCAGGTACGCTGGAAGGTGGAGACGTGGTATGGATTGATGAACGGACCGTAGCTGTTGGAGAAGGATACCGATCCAATGCTGAAGGAATTCACCAGTTCAAGGCCTTATTGGGAGACCTAGTGGATGAGGTGATTTCAGTCCCTCTGCCCCACTGGACCGGTCCCGGAGATTGTCTCCATCTTATGAGCAACGTGAGTCCCATTGACCATGACCTTTACCTGGTCTACTCCCGTTTGCTTTCAGTCCCTTTTCGCCAATACTTGATTAAAAGAGGTATTAAACTGCTGGAAGTCCCCGATGAGGAATATGAGTCTATGGGATGCAATGTGCTGTCTGTAGCACCGAAAAAATGCATCATGATCGAAGGTAACCCCATGACCCAGCAGCGGCTGGAAGCAGAAGGGGTGGAAGTCCATACTTATGATGGTTCTGAAATTTCCTTGAAAGGCGCAGGCGGTCCCACTTGCTTAACCCGTCCATTTCTAAGATTTGCTTCATGAGCTACGAAAACCAGTTCAAAGCTCATACCCAACTCAGGCTGTCACCTTTTTTCAAGCGCACATCGAAGCTGAATGAATCCCAGGAGTGGCGACGCTGGTCCGGATACCTGTCCGCCACCAATTATGAGCTCACCCACAAGAATGAATATTTCGCCATCCGCACCAAGGCTGCCCTTTTAGACATAACCCCCCTATATAAGTATCTCATTGAAGGACCTGACGCCCAGAGGTTTCTAGACCGCCTAGTGACAAGAAATATTAAAATCTGCAAAGTAGGCCAGGTCATGTACACTCCTTGGTGCGATGAAGACGGAAAACAAATTGATGATGGTACTGTACAGCGATTGGCTGAACAAGAATTTCGTATTACCAGTGCTGAGCCTAATTTGGAATGGATCGAAACGAACGCTGTCGGAATGGACCTAACGGTTACAGACGACTCCTATACCACTGCAGCTCTGGCCTTGCAGGGGCCCAATTCCAGGCCCATTCTAAATAATGTTGCTAAGGATTCTTTAGACAGACTGAAATTTTTCTGGATGATGGATACAACTTTTGGCGATATTTCAGTTTCCATTTCCCGTACGGGATACACAGGTGATCTCGGGTATGAAATTTGGATGGATCCAAAAGATGCCATTACTGTTTGGGATTTACTTTTAGAAAAAGGGAAACCTTATGGCATCACCCCTACCGGGCTCCAGGCTCTGGATGTAGCTCGCATAGAGGCCGGTCTGATCCTACTGGATGTGGATTATATTTCATCCCGCCACGCCATTATTGAATCCAGAAAATCATCTCCCTATGAACTTGGATTGGGCTGGGCAGTGAAAATGAAGAAAAAAGATTTTATAGGCAAACAGGCTCTGGAAAGAGAAGTAACACGCGGACCGGAATGGGAATTTGTTGGCATTGAGATCGAATGGACTGAACTGGAAAACCATTATCGAAATGTTGGTCTTGCCCCAGGGCTCCCTTCTACTGCCTGGCGTGCCAGTACCCCTTTATATAAAAATTCTGAACAGGTAGGTTACGCTACCAGTGGTGCATGGTCACCCATATTGAAACGATACATTGCCCTGGCTCATGTAAAAAGCCCTTACGCAAAAAAAGGAACCGTTCTGGATTTTGAATTGAAGGTGGAACATTTTAGAAAGTTAACCTCAGCAGAGGTAGTCAATACACCCTTCTTTGACCCGAAAAGGAAACGTTCATGTCCGGAATAAAAAAATATGATGCAATCGTCATCGGCGGCGGTCATAATGGATTGACCGCAGCTGCGTATTTGGGAAGGGCAGGTAAAAAGGTGTTGGTTTTGGAACGGCGTTATGTGCTGGGCGGTGCAGCAGTCACGGAAGAAATCTTTCCCGGGTTTAAATTTTCTGTCTGTTCTTATGTGGTGAGCCTTATGAAGCCTAATGTCATGCGGGAATTGATGCTGCCCAAATTCGGTTTGGAATTGCTGCCTCTAGAAAGCACCTTCACACCGCTAGATGATGATTACCTGCTCCGCACTGCGGATCATGATCAGACATACCGGGGAATTTACCGACACTCTCCTAGGGACGCTGAAGCCTACGAAAGATTTGGATCTTTGATGAGTCAAATTGGGATGGCAGTAAGACCGATACTGGAAACGATTGCCCCAAATGTTATTCGTCCTAGTTTATCAGATCTGGGTTCCACGAAAAAGTTACTGGATCATTTTAAATCGTTGAGCAGGGAACAATTTGAATATTTAACCAAATTGATGACCATGAGTTCAGCAGATTTCCTGGATGAATGGTTCGAATTTGATCCCTTGAAAGCCACTATGTCTTCCAGTGGTATTATCGGGACATTCATGGGCCCCCGATCTCCCGGTTCAGCTTATGTGATGCTGCACCATTATATGGGTGATATCGATGGCGCCTTTCGTGCCTGGGGCTTCCAGCGCGGAGGCACAGGGGCTGTCAGTATGGCTATCGCCCGCTCGGCTGAACATTATGGTGCAGACATTAGGACGGAAGCACCTGTGGAAAAAGTCATAGTAAAAAATGGCCGCGCTGTTGGTGTTGCACTTGAAAATGGGGATGAATACAGTTCTGATATTGTTATTTCCGGATTGGATCCAAAATTATCATTTTTAAAAATGGTTGATGAAAGTGACCTGCCTTCAGACTTTGTAACTTCAATTAAGAATTTTCGGATCCGGGGTTCATCCGGCAAGGTCAATCTGGCTCTTGATGAACTGCCTGATTTTACGTGTCTGCCCGGCAACGGTCCCCACCTGCGCGGTGCTATTTCCATTAGTCCAAGCTTGGACTATATTGAAAGAGCTTACGATGATGCTAAGTACGGTAATTTTTCACAATCACCTTATATTGATATTGTTATTCCTTCAGTCTTGGATCCAGATATGGCTCCCCCTGGGAAACACGTTATGTCCTGTTTTGTGCAATATGCTCCTTACGATATTAACGGTGGATGGGATGACAGTAAGCGTGAAGCATTCGGTGATGCGGTCATTAATGCCCTAGCCCGTTTTGCGCCGAATATTAAAGATATTATCCTGCATCGACAGGTGCTAACACCTGCAGACCTTGAATCTACATTTGGTTTATCAGAGGGGAACATATTCCATGGGGAATTGTCATTGCAACAACTTTTCGTCATGCGGCCAGCTGTAAAATGGGCGAATTATGAGACGCCTATCAGGAACTATTTCCAATGCGGTTCCGGGACCCATCCCGGTGGCGGAATCACCGGATCTCCCGGTGAAATGGCCGCTAAAAAAATCTTGAAGGAATGGTGATGGGCCAGTATGATGTCATTGTAGTAGGCGGCGGCGTTAACAGCCTGGTCACGGCTTCTGTTCTTGGTAAGGCCGGAAAAAGGGTTTTACTCTTAGAAGCCCGTGACCATGTTGGAGGCCTGGCATCCACATCAGAATTTGCGCCGGGATTTAAATGCAATTTAGTGAATGACACCATAAAATGGATCGATCCCAGGGTCAGGAAACAATTGGATCTTGGATCCCACAATTTGGAATTGGTTTCACCAGATGTGGTACGGATTGCTCTGGAAAAGGATGGTCAGCATATTTATTTCCATCGGGATCTAGACCAAACAGCCGAATCCATCGCAAATCACTCCGATAAGGATGCCAAGGCATGGTCAGGATTTACCACATACATTGATAACCTGTCTCACTTTTTAGAAAAACTCTATGGATTGACTCCCCCCAAACTTCCTGATGTGGGATTGAAAGAGGCATTCGCCATGAGATCCATGCTGACACCGGTTCGGAAACATGGCACTCGCGGATTGGTAGACCTTATGCGGGTGGTCCCCATGACGATGCCGGAACTTGTGGATGAATGGTTTGAGAATGAACACCTTCGATCTGCTATATCTACAGCCGGAATTCACCATCTTTCATTCGGGCCTTTTGCTGCTGCAACCGGCTTTAATCTACTTCATCAACATGTTCATAATGACTGTGTATTTCATAATGCCCATTTTATAAAAGGCGGCACGGAAAAATTGGCGGATTCTATAAAATTATCTGCTGAATCTGCCAATGTTGAAATTAGAACCAATATAAAAGTGGGATCAATTGATGTTGAAAATGGAATTTGTAGTGGCGTGACATTAGATGGCGGAGAAACAATTCAAGCGGATCAAATCGTATCAGGATTAGACCCGAATAATACATTTATTAATTTGGTTGGGTCGTCGAAATTAAATCCATCCTTTTTTACCCAACTCCGGAATATTAAATACCGCGGAAGTGTGGCCAGGATTCATTTTTCCTTGAATGGTCTTCCGGAGATCAAAGGTGTGAAAGAAGACCAGATGAATACCGTTTTTTCTATCAGTCCTTCCATCGAATATTTAGAACGAGCCGCAGATGCGGCCAAGTACGGCCGGATCGCTGAAAACCCGTTTATTGAATTCACCATTCCTTCCATGAATAATCCTGACTTTTCACCTGATGGTAAACATGTGTTATCTGCTACAGTGCAGTATGCCCCTTATCATTTGCGTGACCAAAATTGGACTGATGATTTGAAAGAGCAGTTTAAAAATAATGTGGTAGCCACTCTAGAAAATTATATTCCTGGATTTTCAGCACAGATTAAATCTTCCGCTGTGTTTTCTCCTACGGATCTGGAGTATAAATTTGGCTTGACAGAAGGCAACTTAAATCATGGTGAAATGACATTAGATCAGTTCTTCTTCATGCGCCCCACTATAAGTTCTGCCCAGTATAAATCACCCATAGAAAACCTGTATCTTTGCGGTCCAGGAACTCATCCTGGAGGCGGACTTCATGGGGCCAATGGATCTAATGCTGCAAAGGAGATACTCAAGGGGTGACATTTAAAAAACAGCAGATACTTTTGAAGCCGGTTGCAATCGATGAATGGAATGGATTTATTTTTTTAAATTTATCT
>JYMV01010014.1_pt1 | contig 13409 bp, 17 predicted proteins | sample 338911 | NCBI WGS metagenome assembly JYMV01 (sample SAMN03354496, study PRJNA234377) | hydrothermal vent metagenome | biome: Deep sea; feature: Hydrothermal plumes at the Eastern Lau Spreading Center, Western Pacific Ocean; material: Seawater | place: Tonga | collected 2009 | depth 2000 m m | reverse complement strand
GGGCTTCGATCCCTCGACCTGTAACTTAGGAGGCTACCACGCTATCCATATTGCGCGTCTTTCGACTCTGCGCCACAAGCCCAGCAAAAAACACACACATAACAATTTAAGCTTATTAGTTTCGAATCATGTTTTTTTGGTTAAACGTTAATAATCTGCAAATAGTTTTTGGTTGACACGGGCCGATGGTCTAGTTGGTTAGGATACTGCCTCGACACGGCAGTGGTCGAGAGTTCAAATCTCTCTCGGCCCATTTTTTATATTTTTCAGTTCACAGAAAGCTATAACGAGCTTTCAAATTCTATATCAAGTAACTGCCAAGCAGTTTCTACGGTGTATTGACCTTTTACGCTAAACTCAACATATTCACCATTAACGATCGCTAAATATTCATCATTATAATCCTCAGTTTGAAAAATCTTCATATCACTTCCTAAAGGGATCTCTGCTCCAGGATAAAATGGAGCTCTGCCGGTCATTGGAATGTCCTCAACATTATAAGATGAAGTTCCAATAGATTTTCCGTTTGCAAAGAGCTCATAAGTAATTAATGGAATAACGAATGTCTTTGCGCCGTGATTTGTAATAAGAAAGCTAATTTTCAGCAAGGCATGATTATCAATACTATTTACATCGATTACTTCAACACTGCCCAGTTTGATTTCAGCTTTTTCTAATTCTGGGATGTCCATATAGGAAACACCAACCATTACAAACAAAAATACGAACAATCCTCCAATTGCCACGTATAGAATCATTTTTGATTGAAGGTTCAAGCATTCTCTCACACTGTGTACAACTAAAAAACCTTCCAGAATTCACATGCCTAATATTTGAGACATAGATCGAATTTTTATGACAATGGAACAGGCCGTAGTAACTTGGATTCATTTACTTTGTGCATCAATTTGGGTCGGCGGTTCCATATTTCTCGGTCTTGTTTTAGCACCACTTTTGAAAAAAATGTCATTCCCTACCGAAGAACGTCTAATTTTAATGATCAAGACTGGTAGACGATTTAACAAAATAGCCTTACCGGCACTTATAATTTTAATCGCTACGGGAATCTATAATTCACATTTGGTGCTTCAAAGTAATGAAATTCTATTCTCAACCAGTTATGGCGCATTCCTGATAACAAAAATCATTCTTGTTATTGCATTGATTGTTACCTTTGCAATTCATATTCGTGTATTTAACAAAAATGTTGAAGAAAAAATTGCAGCAAAACGAATTACGGATAGCGAGCTGAAAAAACTTACAAAAAATGGCATGATTCTAGGAGAAACTACGGTTGTAATCTCAGTAGCCGTATTATTTTTTGCTGCCTTACTTGATGCAGGAGTTTGAGAATATATTTTAAGGAATATTTTAAAAGTAATCTTATGAACGGGCTTTTGATTGGAAGGTTTCAACCCTTTCACTTAGGACATCTTGATGCCGTGTTGTTTGGATTGGCAAGGGTGGATGAGCTATCGATTTGTATTGGAAGCTCAAACAAGGATAATGAAAAAAAAAATCCCTTTTCTGCGGCAGAAAGAAGAGAGATGATCCTCTCATCAATTGACCCTTCAATAGTTAACCGTATCAAAATATTCAATATACCCGATGTTGATAACCACGAAAAATGGACTTTTGAAATTGATCAAATTGTACCAAAATATGATATTGTTTTTACAAATGACGAATTTACTAAGACCTTGTTTGAGAAACGCCAAATTAATGTCATTCAGGTTATGCTAAAAGATCGTGAAAAATTTTCAGGAACCAACATACGCCAGCTAATTCTGGATGATAAAAATTGGGAGGACTTGGTTCCACAAGGAACACGAAAAGTGCTGGATAAAATTAATGCCACAGATCGTCTAAAAAATCTGTAATTATAAATAAACCCATAAGCCAACCGGATCGGGTAATTATTTGGAATATCTTGTAATGTTGCCGGGACCAACAAACGTCCCTGAAAGAATCATGCGAGCTATGTACGTGCCAATGATTAACCATAGAAGCGATGATTTTGTAGAACTATACGTAGACTGTGTTGAAAAAACAAAAAAAGTATTCATGACAGAGGGTGAGGCTGTATGTCTTTCTGCATCTGGCACTGGTGCTGTTGAAGCTAGTGTTGTAAATCTCATAAAAAAAGGCGATAAGGTTATCCTTCCGGTGAATGGTGAGTTCAGCAGCAGACTGTCACAAATGTTAGAGTGGGCTGGCGCTAGTGTAATTAAACTTGAAACACCTCCTGGTGAAAACGCTAGTTTTGAAAATGTAAAAGAGGCATTTGATAACAACAAAGACATCAAAGCATTCTATTGCGTATGGAACGAAACTTCCACTGGAACTATGATTAACTATCTCGACAAGGTAAAGGATCTTACTTCCAGAAACGATTCCTACTATGTTGTAGATGGTGTTTCAATAGTTGGCGGTGAGGAGCTCAAGGTAGACAAATGGGGAGTTGACATTGCAATGACCGGTGCTCAAAAGGCATTTGCGGCACCACCTGGAATATCACCCATTGTTGTTAACGAAAGAACCAAAAAATACATGATTGAAAATCCTCCCTCAACAATGTACTTCAATTTACCACGTTACTTCAAATATTACGCAGAATCAAAGCACACTCCGTTTACTCCTGCAATACCATTACTTTATGCTTACAGAGAGGCATTGACCATGATTTTAGAAGAAGGACTTGACAACAGAATTAAAAGACACAGAATATGTTCTAATGCTCTATATTCTGGACTTAGTGCAATAGGATTAACTCCGTTTGCAAAAGAGGACTCTCGTTCTACAGTAGTAATTGCATTGAACTATCTTGATGGTCTAGAAGACAAAACATTTCGAGATACTTTGGCTCGGAAATTCAGAGTTCTTGTTGCCGGGGGATTTGGAAATTTGAAAGGAAAAGTGTTCAGAGTTGGCTGTATGGGCGAGGTTCAAAGATATCATGTTATGAGAACAATTTCTTCCATTGCTTCAACATTAGATATAATGGGTTACAGTGTAGATGCACAGGCAGGTCTTAAAATCGCTGAAGAGAAATTAAAAGATCTATAATACCTTACACTCATATAAGGAAATTCAAAAACGCTGTATACATTGGCTTTCAGTAAAGGTTCTTTGCTTCTGGTAGATTATACTGCCAAAGTAAAAGACACAGGAGAAGTTTTCGAAACAACTAGTGAGGAAGAGGCAAAGAAACATTCCTTGCATGAACATGACATCAAATACCAACCTAAACTAGTCTCGGTTGGAGAATCATGGATTATCAAAGGCGTGGATGAGGCGTTAGAGAAAACTTCAGTTGGTGATAAGAAAACGATAGAGGTTCCTCCTGCAAAAGGATTTGGAGAAAGGGATGCAGGTAAAGTTAGAAAGATTCCACAACGTAAACTTGGCGAAGATGCAGAAAAGGTTTCAATAGGTGATCGAATAGAGGTTGATGGCAAAAGTGGAATCGTCAGATTTATCGGAGCTGGCAGAGTTCAGATAGACTACAATCATAGATTTGCTGGTAAAACTATTCTTTATGATATCAATGTACTTAAGGAACTGAAATCAGACGAAGAAAAAACAACAGGAATTTTAAAGAGATGGATTCCAGTAAAAGACGATAAAATTTTGTTCAAGAAAACTGGAAACGTGATAGATATTACTATGCCTGAAGAAATGTTTCGTGCTGATAATTTACCAGCCGTTAAACACTTGATTCAAACTGATATTTTCAAATTTATACCTACCTTGGAAAAAATAAACTTCATAGAAACATATGTAAAAAAACAAGCAGAATCCGCAGAAAAAACTTCTAAGGCTGCAAAAACAGAATCGAAAGTGACTAAAAAAACTAAAGCACCTTAGTGCTTTTGGCAAGTGCGATAGCTTTCTTTTCAGTCATATTAACTTCATTTAATATAGTATATCTTTCTGGCCTTAATGACTGCGCAATTGTTAGCGCCTTTGCAAGTGTCCCAGGTTTTAATCCTATTTCTTTTGCGGTAGTAGGAACACCAACACCCTTCAATGTTTTTACAATTTTTTCCCAGTCTTGTCCTTGCAATTTTGCAATCATGATAGTACCAATACCACATTTTTCACCATGAAGACCTACACCTGGTTCTAATTTATCCACAGCATGGGAAAACAAATGCTCTGCACCTGAACATGGTCTGCTACTGCCAGCAATACATGATGCAACTCCAGCACTTATCAACGCCTCCACAATTTCTCGCACATTCAATCCTTTTTTTGAAAAGATGGTGGAACTTTCCATCAAAATTTTTGCACTCATCAAAGCTAAATCAGCTGAATATCTCCCATAATATTCACCAGTTTTGTCTCTACCAAGCTGCCAATCTCGTACTGCTGTAATTTTTGCTATAAGATCTCCACAACCACTGGCTAGCAATCTTTTTGGGGCTTTTTTTATTACATCTACATCAACAAAAACCCCAAGCGGAGCAGTAGCCACTAAGGAATGTGGTCTATCACCCCTAACTGAAACAAAAGGGCTTGCTATGCCATCATGTGAAGCTGATGTTGGAATGCTAACAAACGACTTGTCAATATTAAAACCAATCATTTTAGCAATATCTACAGAACGTCCACCACCAATTCCTATAACTAAATCACTTTTGTTCCGCAACACTTTCTTTTCTATTTCAATTATAGATTTTCTATCGATAGTTTTAGCTAAGTGCCAAATGTATTTAATTTTAGATGTACTAAGAGACTTTTCAATTTTTTTTTGAACTATTTTTTTAACATTGTTTCCTGAAATTAGAGATACACTCTTTGGGTCTTCTAAGGATTTTAGAAAAGCACCTATATCACTAATGTTTTTTTCGCCTACCACAATTTTACGGGGTAATTCCATCGTGTGCGATCGCATATGTTTTTTTCGTTTTAAGCACTTCTTATTATTTGCCACTACAAAAGTTATTTAATAGGGTAAAAATAATTTGAAAACAACTCATACGAGGTATATTCTATGACACGACCACTGTAGGGATTAAGGCATCTGACGGTGTCGTATTATGCGCCGATATGCGGGCTAGTGCTGGATATTTTATTGCAAATAATAACACAATGAAAATTCAAAAGATCTATGACCATGCTGGTCTGACATTGGCGGGCGGAGTTGCGGACGCTCAAAACCTAACCGATATTTTGAGATATCATGCAAACGTACACGCTATTCAAAACAATGAGAACATTATGATAAAATCATTAGCAAGACTTTGTTCTCTTGTTTTTCATCAAAATAGGGGATATCCATTCATCGCAGACATCTTGCTTGGTGGATATGATCGTGATGGCCCAGCATTGTTTAATATTGATATGTTTGGTTCTGTAGAAAAAAAATCATATGTAACAACTGGTAGCGGTTCACCCGTTGCATATGGTGTCTTAGAAGATGAGTATCGTGATGATCTTACCGTCAACGATGCGAAAGCCATCGCACTTCGTGCAGTAAAGGCTGCTATCGTAAGAAACATTGGAACCGGTGATGGGATCAACGTGGCAACGATTGATAAGAATGGATTCCAACTTTTGAACAAGGAACAAAAAAAATCCATAATCTCGCTTTAGTGATTTAATGCAAAAAAAACAACAACAGGAATTACCTACAGGGCAAAACATCATGCCAATAATACTGAAAAGTATTCCCAAAGAAGCTAACATTAACAAAATTGATTATGAGGGTCCCAGAATTGCCATTTACACAAAGACACCCAGATATTTGCTTGAAAATACCACAATAATTTCAAATCTTGTTAATGTGATAAAAAAACGAATTGTAATAAGAACGGACAAATCTATAAGAAAAAACGAAGACGATGTTAGAAAAATTATTAGCGAAAACGTGCCAAAAGATGCAAACCTACAAGCAATTTTTTTCGATACTACAACCGGCGAGGTATCAATAGAAGTAAAACGCCCATGGCTTTGTCAAAGAAATGTAGACGAGTTTAACCATGCTGAAATGACAGAAAAAACAGGCTGGAAAATACGTATTAGAAAATCTACAAACAAACAATCAAGCACAATTCAAAAGATAAACTATCAGCTTAAAGCTTCTTCGGCTGAGAGAGCAAAACATCTCAAACATGTAGGCGAGCAAATTTTCAGGTCACGCCTCACTCAACAATCTGAAGTATCATTACTGACACTGGGAGGTTTTGGTCAAGTTGGCAGATCCTGCATGTTATTGACTACGTCTGACAGCAAAGTTTTGATTGATTGTGGCATAAATCCTGGCGCCCGTAATCCTAGTGAAGCGTTTCCAAGGCTTGATTGGGCTAACATAACTCTAGATGAACTTGATGCGGTTGTAATTGGTCATGCACATTTTGACCACACTGGGTTTTTGCCAGTACTCCTCAAATATGGATACAAGGGACCAATTTACTGTACGGAACCTACACTTCCTATGATGAATCTAATACAACTTGACTCAATCAAAGTTACAGCAGCCCAAGGCAAAATGCCAATATATTCGGAAAGAGATGTTTTTCAAGTTATGAGACAAACCATCACTCTTCCTTACGGCGTTGTAACCGATATTTCTCCTGACATTAAACTGGTTCTGTCGAACGCAGGACATATCCTTGGTTCGGCTACATGTCACTTTCATATTGGAAACGGTGATCATAATTTTGTATACACTGGAGACATCAAATACGGCAGAAGCATGCTTCTTGAAAGTGCTTACACAAACTATCCGCGTGTAGAAACACTTCTTATCGAAAGTACATATGGTGCAAAGGAAGACATACAGCCAAGCAGACAGGAGGTTGAAACAGCGTTCATCTCATCAGTCAATTCAGTTCTCAAAGATGGAGGAAAAGTTCTCATTCCTATTCCTGCTGTTGGTCGTGCACAAGAACTTATGATGGTTATTGACAAATACATGAAGTCTGGGGAACTAACTGAAGCTCCAGTATTCATGGAAGGGATGATACAGGAGGCTACTTCAATACATGAGTCATTTCCCGAATATCTGGTAAGGGAACTAAAGCAGAAAATTTTGGAAACAGATGACAATCCGTTTGACTCTGAATACTTTACAAACGTAGAACACCCAAATGACAGAGATGAACCGTTACGTGAGGGGGCACCTTGTATCATAATTGCTACTTCTGGTATGCTAGAGGGTGGTCCAGTACTTGATTACTTTAGGAACATTGCACCTCACAAACAAAACAAGATACTGTTTGTTTCCTATCAGGTGAATGGAACGCTAGGAAGAAGGGTGATGGACGGTGCGAGACAGGTTTCGATTTTTGGAAATGGGGGAAAGATAGAAGTGATTTCAATTAACTGTAGTACAGAGCGTCTGGACGGATTCAGTGGACACAGTGATTATAACCAGTTGATGTCATTTGTACAAAAACTACGACCTAAACTTAGACGTGTTCTTGTAAATCACGGCGAAAAGAGAAAATCAGAAAACCTATCCATGTCGATACGTCGGATGTACAGAGTTACATCGCATTATCCACAAATTCAGGAAGCAATTAAATTATTTTAGATCATAGTCTGGCTTCCAGATTTTTATTCTTGGTGGGGTTAGCAATGTCAGCGTTACAATCACGGGAAATTACATACAAGTCCTCTACAACCTTTCTGAGCTTTTCAATGTCCTTTTGTGCCAGCGGTGTGACCCTGAGAATTAAGATCATGCCTTTCTTGATGTCTTCCTTAATTGAGTGAATATCACTCGGGTCTCTTATTGTAATTGCCTTTAGATAGGTAGGATTTTCCTGCTTTTGCATCATCTTCCTTCTAACCAGCTATCCAAAAAGCCTTTCTTATTTTTTTATTAATGAAGGAAATTTTTTACGCCTAAATTCTAAATTGTGTATATGAAATTTCTTCAGCACAATCTACCGAAATTTCTGTAACACCCTCATTTTTGTGGACGGTAACAACACCGGTTTCATTTTTTGGTGCATCCGAATAACGTAATGTGATTTTAGCTGAAAATTCGATGTGTTTTTCGATACCATTTCCTCTTAGCAGTGTTGTCGGTCCTACATGTTCCTTAGCTTCAAGTAAGATATCATTTGATAATGCCAGAGCATGCATTATTTCATTTTCATCCTTGTTTCTTCCAACAATTAACTTTGTATTTTGATCTAGTCTGAAGTGTCTTCCAATCTTTAACAAGTCTATGTCATTTGTTGTCGGCGTCTCAATATGTTTGAACAAGTCAATAGCTCTTAACGAGAACGCAGGATCTGTTAATAGACATCCTCCTCCAGCATTGGGCGGATCCTCGATTCCAAATTCTTTTGCCATCTTCAACTGCTCTTTTCTTGAACGGCCACGTATCATACCAAGATCTTTTCTTTTTATCAAACCATTCTTCTCTGGATCGGTAGCTGGCAATAGTGCTGCTGACAACGGTCTAACAATTTTTCCTTCTAGATTAGATAACTTCTCAATTTTTTTAAGTGCAGGAGCAAACTGACTCATTGGTCTTTGTCCGAGTACTTCACCTGAAATAATAAACTCTGCACCAATTTCTTCCATGTGTTTTTTACCTGCTTCAAACATCATTGCTCTACAATCAATGCATGGATTCATACCAGATCCGAAACCATGCTTTGGGTGTTTTAACATCTCGATGTACTCGTCTCCAAGATAAACGGTTTTTAGATTAACTCCTAGATTGTCTGCCTTTTCTCTGATCTCAAAGCCACATCCTCTCCCGCAGTCAAAATCACAAAACGGAGTCTTGATCGCTACTGCTGAAACTTCAAACCCCTGTTTCTGCATGGTTTTGATAGCAAGCGTGCTATCTAGTCCACCCGATAGTAGCGCCACTATTTTCTTTTTTTCTTTGGTTTCCGCCAATACAGTTACAAAATAATCTGCATATACAAACTTTGCAACAGACATAAATTCACAAAAACACCTTTTTGAACAGTGAAAGCACGTAGAAAAAGACTGGAAAAATATTGTAATTCTGTTAACTGTGATACACTTGTTACGTTTGAGCCCGAGAACTTATTCTACCTAACTGGATTTTGGGGAGAAGCGGTAGGTATTCTTGAAAAGGGCGGACAAACTACAATCATTGCTCCAGAACTAGAAGCTGGCAGAGCAAAAGACGAGTCGATTAATTGTGATGTTATAACCTCACAACGAGGTGGACTAATCTCTACCTTGGCTTCATTAAAGAAAAAAAAAATCTGTGTTGACTGTCACAATTATTCTGTAATGCAGTCTTTGAAAAAATCTATCCCACGATTAAAGCGGTCTTCTGAACCGTTTTACAACGCTCGAATAATCAAGGATTCTGATGAAGTTCATATTTTGAAAAAGGCATCTTCCATCATAGATCAAATGTTTGAACTGTGTACACAAACCATCAAAAAAGGTAGATCGGAATCAGATCTACAGGCAATTTTGATGTCATTTGCGATTGCAAACGATATGCATGATACTGGATATAGATCAACCTTGAATCCGTTAATCATAGCTGGTGGCCCAAACGGCGCACTGCCACACGCCCAAGTTACCAAAAGAAAATTTGCAAACGGTGACATGATTGTGGTTGACTTGACACTGCGATACAAGGGATATGTTTCAGATGCAACCAGGACATTTGGGCTAGGTTCAATCTCCAAAGAGGCAAGAACAGTATATGAAATTGTCAAAGAATCACAAAGGGCTGGTCTAGCGGTTGTAAGACCGCAAAAGACCTGCAAGTCCGTAGATGAGATATGCAGAAAAATTATCGAAAAGCATCATTATGGTCCACATTTTATACATTCAACAGGTCATGGCATCGGGCTTGATGTTCATGAAAGTCCGAACATTACCAGTAAAAGTACTACAAAACTGAAAAAAGACATGGCGGTTACCGTCGAACCTGGCATTTACATACCAAACAAGTTTGGAGTTAGGATTGAGGATTCTGTAATAGTTAGGGACAGACCCATTATAATGCACAAGTTTACGAAGGATTTGGTTGTAATTTGAAAAAATTAACCAGTGTCTACTAAAGTCTCCTAAAACGATACTAACGAAATTATTTTCTACTAGATCATATTTTCAATGATGGTATTTTGGGAGACATTAGGAGACAGTAATTTTTTGGCGTAAAAGTAAAATCAAAACAAACAGTTTTGTCAAGTTTTGTCGTCTTTTTTCGCCTTAAACAAATCTTGTTATAGAAACCATGAGCAATTGGTACGATCCAGATCACCTTTCTGAAGGTACAGTGAGAGACAATCCTGGACATGAGGAGAATGATGATTGGGACTGTGAAATTGAATTAAGCTGTCACAAGACAGAAAATAGCGGTCGGGTAAGCACAGTTTTCATGCGTTACTTACGAGATAAATATGGTCATAAGGTCGCTGATAGGACATTGAAAAGAGCGCAGAAAAGAGAACAAAGGTCTAGAGCAGAATACACTCCAACTATATCTACAAGCACACAGATGCCATCAGGCGTATTCTAGACAATCAATCTTTATTTTTTGTAAACTTAATATTTCTAGAACACAATTTCCGATTCGGCCAACTTTAACTTTAACTCGTAAATTTTCCTCGTCAGTTCACGAATTTTTTCCATTTCATATGGTCGGTTAAACTCAAGACTACGCAATTCATGTTCCATTTTATCAAGTTGCGCATGCAAGTCACTATTTGAATTTTCGTGGTCTGCCATAGAACATCTACCTAGGACTGTTATTTATACAAATCACTTTGTTTTCCTTTTGGTATGTTTTAATTTCATTTTTAATTGTTCTAGTTGTTCCTGTAAGTTTTTGATTGTATTTACCTTCAACATATCTTCCGTGCAGGAAATTTCTTGTTCATTCGTATGGCTCCATTTAGCTCTGTTACAAATTGGACACATACCAAATTTATCATTAGACAAGTTTTTCACGATCATAAAGTGCTGTGTGTTCCATCACACTTTCCAGTTTCATCGTTACTGTGTTTGCATCCGCAAAATGCAATGAAGCCGTCTTCGGTAGCTTTGAAAATTCTTGGTCCAAGACCCGAGCCCGCATGAGAACCATCACATAGTGGCTGGTTTTGGGATTTTCCACACATGCATACATGATATTCTTTTTCTGTGGTATTTCTGGTTCAGTCATAATTTTTCTGAAAACATCTTCCTTGTAAGTGTATCATTATGATTTTGTTTGTTTGCGCGAGCACTCAATGCAAAATTCCCCAACCTCAAAAACATAAAGTAGTTTTTGACACGCTTTGCATCTTCTCTCTGATCTGGTTTTGTCGTATCCGTATGGCATGACGATGACTACCAGTAATTTCCCTTGTCAGAACAGTCCAAATGTGCACCACAATTTTTACAGAGCAAATGACAAGGTTGCATAAATGACATTACTTCGTTGCATCTGGGGCATTTTGTTTTCTCTGGCATGATTATCATTGTATGGTTATGTTTTAAGATTTTTTGTGAACTAATGTCCAAACGTTAATTAGTAGTCTGGAGATTTTTTTGAATACTTGGCAACATTCAAGCTAACACTGTCAGATAAGAAAGGAAGATCAACTTCTAAGGAACTAAAAGATAATGACGCTAATCCTTTGCTTGGGTTGCGGGTAGGTCAAGAAACTGATGCTTCGATTGTGGGACTGCAAGGAAAGATCGTGATTACTGGTGGCAGTGACAAGTCAGGTGTTCCTATGCGAGCAGACGTACATGGAATGCCGAGAAAGCGTATCTTGATACCAAAAGGAGTTGGTTTGCAAGATGCGGAAAAAGGTCTACGAAAGCGAAAGCTGATCAGAGGAAATACAATTTCTGAAGAAATTTATCAAGTTAACTGTAGATATGATGGCGAACTTCAGGTAGAGGAACCAAAGAAAGAAGCTCCAAAGAAAGAAGCTCCAAAGAAAGAAGCTCCAAAGAAAGAAGAGCTCCAAAGAAAGAAGCTCCAAAGAAAGAAGCTCCAAAGAAAGAAGCTCCAAAGAAAGAAGCTCCAAAGAAAGAAGCTCCAAAGAAAGAATAGGTTAACATAACACGATTTTCAATTCAGCCTATTGCACTGGAAAGAAACGCTTCCTGATTGGTACTTGAAAAAATATGGAAAGCAGCCATGTATCAACATTGGTACCGCTGGTCATGTGGACCATGGTAAGACAACTCTAATTCAGGCTCTAACTGGCTCATGGACAAGCGTACACAGCCAAGAGCTAAAAAGAGGCATTACTATCCGTGTTGGATATTCAGACTCGGCATTTTACAAGTGTAAGAGTTGTAAGCCACCATCATGTTATTCAACAGATCCAAAATGCCATAATTGTGGAAAAGAAAGTGAGTTATCAAGAGTAGTAAGCTTCGTTGATAGTCCGGGGCATGAAAGTTTAATGGCAAACATGCTTTCAGGCTCTGCACTAATGGACGGTGCCATGCTATTGGTTGCGGCAAATGCCAAAGTTCCTCAACCTCAAACCAAAGAACACCTTCTTGCACTGCAAACATTAGGAATTAAACAAATTGTAATTGTTCAAAACAAAGTTGACCTTGTATCATATGAAAACGCTTCATTAAATTATTCTGAAATTACAAAGTTTGTAAAGGGAACAAAAGCTGCCAGCTCTCCAATTATACCAATTTGTGCACAGTCATCACTTAACATTGATGCACTAATAGGCGCCATTGAAGAGAATATTGAAACTCCAACCAGAGACGAATCTAAGGATACTATAATGCATGTTTTGCGATCTTTTGATATCAATAAGCCTGGCACCAAAATAAAAAATCTCAAGGGTGGCGCAATTGGAGGAAGCCTAATACAAGGAAAGTTTTCAGTTGGTGATGAAATTGAGATTAAGCCTGGCATATTAAACGGGAAGAAAAAATCTTACGAACCCATACAAACGGAGATAGTTTCTTTGGGAACAGGTGCTGGTACTGTGGACAATGTAAAGCCTGGAGGTCTTGTTGCGATTGGAACAAAACTTGATCCATCCCTTTCAAGGAGTGATTCATTATTGGGTTCTGTCATTGGTAAGCCTGGCACGCTTCCTGAAAATTCAACAGTGTCTAAGCTGGAAATTAATTTGTTTGATACTGCTGTAGGCACCCAAGGAGATACCAAGGTCATGCCAGTACAAGTTGGAGAACTGTTAAGGGTAAACATTGGAACCGCTCCAGTTCCCGCCAAAGTAAACAAGGCAAAGGCTGACGATATAGAAATTGAGTTTAGAAGACCAGTATGCCTTTTTACTGGAGGAAATGTTGCACTGAGCAGGAGAATCTCAGAAAGATGGAGACTCATTGGAGCAGGAGTAGTTGTTTGAAGTTATCTGTGATACTAATTTTCTAATTCACTTATCCACTAGAAGGATCAAAAATATTGATTCTGCTAATTCAGAAATAGGCGATTTTCAGTACGTTGTTCCCCT
>JYMV01003488.1_pt1 | contig 13410 bp, 5 predicted proteins | sample 338911 | NCBI WGS metagenome assembly JYMV01 (sample SAMN03354496, study PRJNA234377) | hydrothermal vent metagenome | biome: Deep sea; feature: Hydrothermal plumes at the Eastern Lau Spreading Center, Western Pacific Ocean; material: Seawater | place: Tonga | collected 2009 | depth 2000 m m | reverse complement strand
TATAGTTCTCATTTAACCAACAGAATTTTCTTTGTTTTTATATCAGTATTATGGACCAGCCTGGCAATATATAGTCCGCTGGATAGATCTCCACTAGACCATACTACCTGATGATTACCAACCGTGCTGTAGCCTTTAATAATTTGAGACACCTGCTGCCCTGTAACAGTATACAAAGTAAGTTTCGATTCGCCCGGATTCGATAAAGAATAACGGAAAGTAGTGGTTGGATTAAAGGGATTTGGATAATTCTCAAATAAATGGATCTGATCTTTACGAAGAATAATATCTGGGTCCGTTTCAAGTGAAAATAACGAATCCTGTTCAATGACCATTGCGTTTAAAAAAGGTCCTGAATAATCGTAACCCTCTCCGTAGTCCACCGCAGAAAAATAAAAATCCAATATGCCATCATCCACCCTTATTCCACTCAGTGTAGTGTCAAAAGCAGTAAACTGTCCTGCGAGTGCATAAACATCCAATGCAGAAATCCACATTGAATCTTCAGCAAAAATGTCAAAAGATCGTTCACCGGCTTCGGCGTAATGATTTTCAGATAACTTTATGGTTGCGGAATATACTCCATTTGGAACCCGTACCTTATAAGAGACAACACGATTAAGGGATGAGCGGTACAGGTCTTCTTGATTGGTGTTACTTATTCCCTGATCTGTAACCTGATAATTCCCATTCATATGCCCATATTCCACAACTGACGACCATAACTGATCAGGAAGATATTCATTGTAGGCACCGCCAGCATTATTGATCATTAAAGGAAAAAATAAGGGCTGGGGCATATCAATCTGCAGCCATTGACCCATTTGTGTATTTGGGGGCTGGGCATCATCTTTAATTCCAAGCAGCATGAGATTGTATGTACTATCCAGCATGAGCCCTGATACATTCAGTTTAACGGTGCACTGGTTTGGCATGAGAGTTGCAGAAAGTACCGATACACCGGTTATAATATAATTGTTCACCGTCTGAGACGTTTCCGGATCCAGTTCTTCACTGAACCGCACTGTGATTGAATCTCCTTTGGCACGGGCCCATAATCCATAAGGTTTTGTTTGATCCTGATATCCAATATGTTCATCATCGGTTAAGCAAAGGATCAGGTGCCCGTCATCAAAAACTGCATTTTCCGTAATAAAGATTGATTGGTTACCATTCCAGGTATGGTTATCACTTTTTTCCCACCGAGTCGTGTCAAATTCAGAAAAATCGTCCTGCCACTGGTGCGTAAAATCATTATTGGTCCCTGTGTCGCCGCTGCCTGGAGTGTAGGAAGCGTAACGCACCCAGTCATAGTATGCAAACCGCGGCAGCACACGCTCATCCCAAAATCCAACCCAGTCATCAAAAACAGGGTTCCAGATATTCATCATAATTTTTACCGGATGGTTTAAATCTGCCACATGGTCAGCTGTTTGCCTGTATACTTCTTCACCATTGATGAACCAGGCCACGTAGTCAGGTGTCCACTCAAAACCATACTCGAAAAAGTCCAGATGGGTAATAATAGGTACATAGTGTGTTCTTAAATGAGAACCGGGTGTCATGGCATTCATATCCACTACCTGTTTAAACCGTCCCAGAAGTTCAACATCAATCTCTACCCAAGGCGTATTAGGATAGTCATCATTATAAACAAAAAAGCTAGAGACCAAGCCCTCGCCCTGGGCTGGTTTATAACGCGCTTCAAATTTTCCATATAATAATGAATCAAGCGTGCGAAGCTCAGCTCCCCGTTCTGCTCCCAATAGCCAGGCAACTAATAATAAGTAAACTAGTGCGCTATGTTTTATCATATCAGTTTTTTTTTGAGCCATAGTCTAAACGGTTATCTGTTGTAATGATCGGGAACAATGGTACCATAATAGGGTAGGGTACACCTTTCTGAGTAACAACCATATCGGTAGTCGTGAGTTCAATATCTTCAAAGGCGTCCATATTAATTACGATTTTATCAGAATATACTCCCTGCAGCGAATCTATGACTGGATTAAAAAAATCCAATAGTTCTTTTTCCGATTCAACACCATCCGTATCTGGTTTTTTCACATCAATGTACCGTTTACTGGCGTAGGCATCATGCCATAAATCTACATTGGACGCAATGGTCCAATTACGGTCGATACCGGCTTCATAACACTCCTGAGTTATTTCGAAATCCATGAGTACATCGGCCACAGCCAGCCTGAGCTGAGAAGGAAATTCGCCCTTATTCATTTTTCTTTTTCGAAAAACAAGGGGACGTGACTTCAATAGATCATTAAATGCCTGGATGGTCCAGGTTTCGCCGTTATAGGTAAACAGGGTTGCTGTTAAATCAAGCTCAGGGATTACCTTAAAGTTCTTGACGTCTGGCTGTTCAATCTGATCCCATATCGCCTGGTTCAGGGCATCTTTTTTTTCATCATCATCCTTGATATAATAGTCGGCTGCTAGGGTTGCATAGGTGTCAAACACGTCTGGATTAAGCTCCATTTTGTTACCCGCCATCAAGTTTTCTACATATTCCATGTAATGTGACCTGGCCGTTTTTTCCGTAAGCCTTTCCCGTACATCATTCCAGCGAAGTTTCTGGTCTTCGCCTGTAAGTGCAGGCCGATCGATCCAGCCACTCACTTCCATAATCAGATAGGTATTGTCTTCTGTTTTAAAAGGCCCCACCAGCTGACCTTTTTTTAATTCCTTTTGAAATAATTGAGCATGAATGACTTCCGGTTCCCGGTCAAACCATCGTATTTCCCTGGTTGGTACATCGCCTTCCCAAAGACTCTTGAATATAGAATCCAGGGATACATTATCCTGGGAAAGTTCTAGAATCTTTTGAATTGTTTTAATATCCGGCAGGTTCAGATAGTTGACTTGAATGGTCCTCCCCGCCATTGCAAAATGGTCTTGAATTTCTGTATCAGGAATTGTTACAGCATCGTAGAATTCATCGTGATAGAATACCTGCCGCATGGCCTGCTCTTTCCTGCCTTTCAAGAATGATTTGAAATGGGAGCTTGCCAACAGTTCATCTTCATTCTTTTTCATTTCCAAAGCAGCCAGTTTTTCTGCGATGAGTGAGTTCAAAACGATTTTTTTATGCACATAGTTTGACTGGCGGCAATAGGCAGGGCGTATTGAATATTCAGCCCTGCGGATAAAATCCTGAATGGTAATGGTTTTATCTCCAACATGGGCCAGGACAAGGTTTTTTGGTATGGGTTGGGGTTTGGTACAGCTGAAAGCACTAAAGGAAACTATTATGACGCAGGACAGAGCCCGTATCATAAAAAATTAAAAGGAGATGCCCACGGTATATACATGAATATCCCCAAGGATCCCTATGTTCTTATAGGCATAATCTATGGATAGGGATCGGTTCCCCAGATAGTACATTTTAATTCCCAGGCCGCCTGTAAAACCGTACTGGGAACTATCCATGTATAAAGCTTTCACACCGCCCCTCAGGCTGAACACGCCAAAACCAGGGATTGTATTATCCATGGAACAGCCCAGGTTAATGGATTCAGAATTATTGTTTGGATGCAGTGCATCAGCAGCAATCGTTACATTTGTGAAATTTGAGACAATCGGTTTTAAGGCAATCCCGATCCGGAATATAAGAGGCAGTTCCCACTCTGAAGGTCTGAACTGGCCAGCCACATCTCCATAGTTCCCTTCTTCATACTCTGACACATCTATAGGTTGATATACATCAATGCCGTCAAACTTCATTCGGGTACCATAGTTGGAGATACTCATCCCAATGTTCATTCCATCCTTCTCCTGACCGTTAAAGGAAAAGAACTTTGTGTTGACCAAAACACCCAGGTCCAAGGCAAAAGCGCTGGCCGAACTGTGCCAGATATTGGATCGTATATATTTTATTGATGAGCCAAATGAAAACCAGGAGACGATCTTGCGGGAAAAGGTCAGGGAAGCTGCCAGATCGGTCGCTGTGAATTTTTCACCGGTTCCATCCTGATATTCCAGCGTGGTTACATCCATCTCACCGTAGTCCATCTGGGTAATGCCAAACCCAATATTCCCCACCCTGGGAATAACCACTGCGCCGCCTGTAAAGAGCATATTGATATCCACGAGCCAGGGCTGAAGCATAAAGGATACGGAAGGCGCGTCAAGATTTGCCAGGCCTGCGGGATTCCAGTAGATCGATGAAATATCATTGGCAACGGCAACATAGGCTTCCCCCATAGCATTGGCGTCACTCCCCACACCGATTTCAAGAAAATTAGCGGTTGTGGTGCCGTACCGGTTTATCATCTGCCCATTTAGGGCAACAGAGAACAGGACCATGAATAATACTATGATTTTAGATTTATTTATCATTTGATCACCGCAAATTTCCCAAGCTTTGAATGGCCATTATCTGATTCAATATGGTAAAGATACATACCAGCCGCGATCTCCAGGTCTTCCCGGGTAAGCATATCCCAGTGAATAATGCCATTATCCGGTTCATTGCTGACCATAATTTCATCGACAAGAATACCGCTTATTGTAAAAATTTGAATAGTGCAGTTGGCAGGTATATGGGTGAACATTAGGCGGCGGCGTTGATTTAAAAAGGGGTTTGAGACTTGCGATTCCATCATATTGGTCATGACATAAGGGTTAGGGACTACCTTAATCTTTTTCATGTCGCTTTTTAATGAATCCAGGTTTATTTCATTTGCTGTATTTACAGAAAACCGGATGGTGTCGGTCTCAAAAAATGGACGCTTCCAATCCACCTGGTATACATCTCCTGCTTTGGGAAAGGTAGTTTCAGTTGCGAGCTGAAAATCAATCACGAATGCAGTCCCTCTCCAGCGGGTTCCTACTGTAGCGCCGACAAATATTCTATCTTCAAAAAGGTCCAAAATGTCGTTACCATTTACGTCATGGACAACTACGTCCATGATCCCATAGTTGCCTGCTGTATCCACAAAAGACGTATTCTGGATATAAAAACTAACTGCTGGTTTTGTGATTTTGTCTGAGCCAATAGATGTTCCGGTTTCATCCCGTACCGTCCCGGAAGTGGCAATCCCCACGTAGGCTGAATCATTATCAGTAAAAATAATCTGGTATTTCCAGGGCATTTTAATTCCTTCTGATTCAGATGGGGTAATCCGCATAATTCCATTCCCGGTTACCCAGCCTGAATTATCATAACTATATTCCGGAATTTCAACACCCGCGTTAATCTCTACCTGCAGCCCATCAAAAATATCAGTTGAGATCACCCCGTTTGGATTCAGTGTCCAATAATCCAGGGTATCCCGGTACAGCAAATTATTCCCAACGTATTTAACCGCATCTTCCTTGTAGACTAGAAAAGTGCTATCGGTTTCATCGTAAATATGAATTTCATTGGTCACATATTGAAACCCGTAGTCATAGCCGCTGATAGTTGCAACTGTATCTACGCCAAAGGTAAGAAAGTAGTCATGCCCGGTTTGTAAGCTTCCCTGAGCCCTGATCGTGGGAGTGACATCTCCTGAACCCAATAAATCAGTTTCCTGTGTTTCTATGTAAGGCGAAATATATCCTGCAGCAGGCTGGTGCGGAACCACAACAGCTACATTTTTCCCAATGGATCGAACTTCCTCCGCTTCATCCAATTCAATGACCGTATTATTCTCTGACGGGGAAATACCGGGGCCAATTTCTGGCGCACCATAGTCATAGGCTACAATAGCATAATAATAGGTGCGTCCGTTCTGAACAGTATTATCCACAAATATATGAGTAATTCCCGTATCTTCGCCAAGATTGTACCCCATACCATTTACCAGCCCAAAATCGGTGAAACCTCGGCATTGATGTGTCATTCCATTGATTGGATTAGGATTGTGTGGACTCCGGTCTGTTAAATCACATTGGTAAATCGGTTTTTTAAATAGCGGTGTACCATAGCCATCCGTAATGATCTCCGGGTCAGACATATATTTGTCTGATGAACGGTAGACCTTATACCCTTCAAAATCATTCACATTTCCAACAAATGGGTCACGCGTTTTTGTATCGGCCATATCATCCCAGGTCAGAATCACTTCATTGTCGCCGGCTGTTGCAGTGAGGGTTGGCATTTTTGGCGGCTGGGCAAAGCGATAATCTTTTTCATAGATGACCTGGACTATCCGCTTCAATTCATACAATGCAGGTGCAGTATGAGCATCAGAATTCAGTCCAGCCAGTGGATCATAGGAATGCAGTTCTGCCATAGAAATTCGTTCTACCCGTCCCTGAAAAAGAGGAAATGGCCCGGAAGCAAATACTTCCACCAGATTAGAAATATTTTCTGTGTATTCTTCCAGAGAATCAGTGCCAACCAGGTCCCACATGGCTTGATCATTTTTAAACCAATGGGTTTCATTGGAAGGGGCGTGACTGGGGATTGGAAACATGCGAAATGCAGTTAAACCCACCATGTCCGATTCGGAAACATCTGTTGTATTAAAATTGGGCTCGCAGCCAACCCCTTCCTGAAAATCGGGTCGGTGATTGCATTCAGAACCATCCAGATCAGGTCCGTCATAGTTCAGTTCGCCAGGCCCCACTCCATCGATCCCAATATCATCCCCATAATATTCTGATAACTGGTACATACCATCCCCATTCAAATCTTCACCGTCTTCCCAATCCTGGTCTTCATCTGCATCCCAGTGCTCTCTAAGGTCCTCAGCATTAAGTTTATAAAACTCAAGGAACGCATCCAGATCTGTAATGCCGTCTGTTGGACCAATGATTCCTGTGGGTTCGTTATCTCTTTTTTCATCGGTTAAACCATCACCGTCATTATCCTGGTAGTCGTATGCCAGCCCCGGGCTTTCCAGGTAGGCAAACCCCATGACACCGGTAGGAAGTCCGCCAGCCCCAATCCCGTTAATATCCCAGGAATAAGCCATATCCACATCTTTATTAAAGAATCCCAGATCATCGTCACCGTCTCCGCCAATAGAATTGTCCAACCAGTAACCAAAGGCAACATCCCGCAGATCATAATCAGAAATATTGGCAACGGAATATTCCCAAAAAATTGCATCCCTGGCCTGGGGATTATTCCACTGAAATCCCCGGACAGCAACACGCACTCCAATCCCGCCCCAGGGTACACCTGACTGAATCGTTACATCAGGTTTAAGATCCCCCACATAATGACCAGGCCTGGGGAAATATTTTACATCATCCTCTCCACCCAGGTTTTCCTGATCCTGGGCATCATTAACCACGTAATAGCATTCCTGATCTGCATAAATCACACCCCGGCCAAACCGACCATTCCATTCGCCGGGCCATTTGGTCTCAAACCCTGTGGATGGCCAGCCGCCAATAGGCCAGGAATTTTCAATGTTGGACAATGCCGGGTATTCTCCCGTCTCATTGAAATACCCAAATACAGGATAAAAACCCCACTCTACCGTTCCTGTTGGATCTCTATCCATTTCTTCCCGGTAGCTGGTCTGCAAATAATAAAGTGTGTGGTGGTCCTTAGTATAAATATCCGAAAGCTCCGTCAGAGGGATTGTATCCAACGTGGCTGCATTGCCATCATCTTCAATGAAGACCTTGGCGCTCACCAGCAGTCCGATCCCATCTGTCATTTTTAAACCGTTGGGATTGTTGGGCCACTTGGAAACATTAACCCTGGGCCAATCAGAAAGCTCCGTCGTATTTCGAAAATATAGATACACCCGGTTTCCAATCATGTAGCCTTCTTTTTCAGCGGCAATATCTCCCGCAGAATCCTCGGGACCTTCATACTCCTTGCCCTGGCCCCAGAGCAGACTCAAAAAGATCAGCATTATGGGAAATTTTATTATTAGACGATTCATTGGTCTAGAAATTGATACCAACCGCCAGCTTAATCATCCGGGGTGCGGAATACATGGATGGGTTATGGATACGATCTTCATACTCATTGAAATCACTGCGGTGACCAGCCAAATCCGTATCTTTTATAACAGCTGTGTATGCTCTTCCGGTCTGTCCATCCACCCAGTTCTCGTTCAGGCGGTCCAGAAGATTGTAAATGGTTAAATCAACCTTGCCATGATAGCGGCCCTTTAATTTGAAATTGTAATACAATGTAGCATCTGCACTTGTTGTGGATGGTTTATAGGCATTGTTGGGATAAAGGTTAATCCTCGATAGGACACTCTCGCTCTGTGGAGAAAAAGTATAGGGAGAACCGGAGTTATAATAGGCCGTTACGGTAGCTCCATAGTTTTTTCCAAAGTACATCACTGTGCCATTCAGCGTATGCCTCTGGTCCCAGCTCATAGGAATAAAACGGTTTACCGGGTCCATGTTTGCCCCATCCCGTGTGAATGTTTGCGTAGGGCTGTCCGCATTGCCCCTGGTATACTGAAGTGTATAATTCACCAAACCCTTTACAGCACCTAAACCCATATCCAGTTTCACTTCCAAACCCCTGGCATTACCATAATCTTTGTTACTATATAGGCCGTACTCTATCTGGTTATAGGTAGAAAATACCTGGGCGCTCAGTAGATTATAAATATCCCTGTAGAAAAGAGCAACATCTAAGCTTAAACCGCGGGTCAGCTCCTGCCAGAGACCGATTTCATAGGTGATTGTTTTTTCAGGCTCAAGGCGAACATTCCCCATGGTGGTACCGTGGTCATTCGGTGGAATCAAATAACTGTGATTCTGGTACATAGCATAGAGGGGCGGCATCTGGAAAAAATGACCATAGCTGAAATGGAGAACAGCCTGGTTCCCCAGCTGGTAGGCAAATCCAATCCTGGGGCTGACCTGTTCAATGATGTCTGCCTCCGGGTATGTAGACATGAGTGAATCTATCAGAACACCGGAAGTATCTTTATAGAGCAATTGATTGGATGGATTCCTGCGATTTGATGGATAAACACTGACAGGGTCAAAAACATCATACCGTAGACCCACATTAATTACCATTTCATCAAATTCCATTTTATCTTGGAGATAGGCAGCACCCTCCTGCGGTGCTACTTTGTATAAATCGGCGTAGACGGTTGTATCCCCAAATATTTCAGGCTTGTAAATATCCGCCAGACTTGCTTCGCCATCATATTTGTTTCGTATGGCATGCCACTGCTGGTCCACGTCATGAAAAATTCCCAGTAGACCCAGCTTGATATTGTGGCTGTAATTGGCCTGCCAGTTCAAATCAAACTTGACTGTTTTATCAATCATGGAAAGTATGCTGTGGTTCTTCTGCTGTCCACCTGTGAAAAAACCTGAGCCATAATTTTCAAGGTACTTATCATGAACATATGAATAAACAGTGTCCCCAATATCATGAAAATTCCCATCCTGATACATCCCGGCAGTGTCAGCAATAATGTGATCAAAAGGATCTTTATAGAGATAATTCCCAGTGTAATTATCCAGATAGGATACCTTTAGCTCATAGAACATTTTGGGGCTAATCATATGATTCAGCTGGAAAGACGTATAGTTTGTTTCTTTATAGGAACCGGCTCTGCCATCAGGATTATATTTAAACCCATGGTCGTATCCAAACCAGCTGTCATCACTTTTAGAGTGTAATAAGGAAAACCTGATGCCATCAAACAGGTTGAAACTCAGTTTAAAAAGTGCTGATAAATTTTCACCCGTGTTCATGGGCACATAAGAACTATCGCCAGACTTTGATGAAATCCATTCTGATGGGTTATCGGAATAAAAATTGCTCATGTCCACTACTGAAAAAATACGATAGCCATTCAGGTGTCCCCGATTGTCCTGGACTCGAACATTAGTAAAAAAGGTGATTTTATCCCCTAACAAAGGTCCACCCAGGCTGAATTTGAAATCCTGACCCCTATTCAGTTCTGGAGACAATCCAATAAAAATATCTGTATTAGCTGTTTGAAAAAAAGACAGTCCAGCTGATGCAAATCCTTCAAATTTGGGCCCGCCGTTCCGGGTAACCACATTCACAACCCCGCTCATTGCCCTGCCGTATTCCGCATTAAAGGTTCCTGTGATCACTTCCAGATCCTGTACCGCTTCCGGCTGTATCTCCACAGCAGCACTATTCCCGCCGAACGTTTCATCCACCTGGACTCCATCGATCATATAGGTTACTTCTGTGTTTCTGCCTCCGCGAAAATGGCCATTGACCACGCCTGCCTGCATATTGATCACGGAGCCGATGCTCTCTACTGGGAGAGCATTGATCTCATCCCCGGAAATATTTTTTATCGTGCCGGTCTGGTCTTTTTTCTGTGCCACCCGTGCAACTTCAACAGTAACAACTTCTCCTTCCAAAACTGTTTGATCCATTTCAATATCCAATGAAAGTGTTCGATTCACAGAGACATTTACAGCTTCCAAACGAACCGATTTATAACCGATCATATCTACCTTAAGCGTGTATTTACCAGGAGGAATATTGATTATAGTAAAACGACCATCTACATCTGATGCTGTTCCATAAGATGTCTGTTCTAGATAAATATTCGTGCCAGGAAGCGACTCAGAAGTTATTTTATCCGTAACTGTACCAGAAATTTTTCCAGTAGTCTGGCCAAAAAGACATCCAAGTAAAGCAATGATAGAAGAAAATTTTCTAATGGGCATGAATATTCTGCTTTTAAAATTGAAATTTAAATATTTCTAATTAATGGCATTAGTGAATAATAAAAAAAGGGGGGCAGAAAATAATTTTCTGCCCCCTTTTTTTGAGGTGCTATTTCATCAAAAGCATTTTTTGTGTGATGGTCTTTCCTCCTGAAGACAACTTAGAAAGATAGAGACCAGATGCCATATTTTCCGCATGCCAGTTTATGGCGTGGTAGCCTGCAGGCAGTTCCTTGTTAACCAAGGTAACTACTTGCTGTCCAACCAGGTTATACACTGATAAGGTAACCTTCTGGGCATCGGGAAGTGAGAATCCAATCGTTGTCACTGGATTGAAAGGATTCGGATAATTAGGGAACAAGGCAAACTGGTTCGCGATTATATCCTCGTCCATATCTAAACTGGGTGTTGATTGATCACCAATCCAGGTATTGGACCATACTTCGCATGTCTGGTGCGCATTATCGTCATTTGTTGGAGATAATACCATAATTGCCTCCAACCCATCTCCATCATTATCATAGACCATTGGTTCAAATGGCGTGCGCGTACCATTTCCCGGGATTAATCTGACGTCATCATCAATCAGTATTGAATCAAGTGATATTCTGAATTCGAAAACATAGTCTGGATTAAATACTTCATGAAAATAATTTCCATCACCATGCTCAGCTAACACCCCTGCACCATTGTCTGAGTTAGCACCAGTCGGTGTGAAATACATCTTATAATCCGGCTCTGCTCCTCTTTGCATACCTACATGTTTTGGACCGCGTTGATCATAAAATCCAAAACATATTTGTACCACATCAGCAGTCCACCATCCTCCACCGTCATCATTGTTCACCACATTATCCAAGATTTCTGCAGCTACATAAAAGTAATCATCATCGACAGCCGTGTAAATAGTACCATACAGGTCATCATCATTATCCACTTCACCAAAGCCTAAATGAGGTGTTCCATAGGAATTATCTGTGGCGCCAAGTTCAAACGGTACAATTCCGCTGTCATACCATTCTTGCAAATCACCGTCTGCAGCGAATGCTGCGGGCGGATCCAGCGAAATCGTTGGAACTCCTTTTGCTGTATTGGTAATAGAAGCATCAGACGAGCCCGGCTCACCCACATTATTAGACGCATCCTTACAGGCGACGGCGTAGTAGTAGGTTACTTCTGTATCTTCCAAAGGATAATGCAGGTAATGCACTGCAGCCTGAGACCCTTCCAAAACACCCGTAGCCACAACATCCACTGTTGGGGAAGATAGATCAGTGATTGGCTCTGTACTGGCGTAGACATTATACGTCTCCCCTTCTTCACCATCATTATCGGACCAGGTGACCAGGTTGTAATAGGAAGCAGGTACTGCTCCTACATTTTGAACAGGATCTGGAGGTATAACGTCCAGCACTCCCATGCTCATGAGGAACATGTCATCAAAAACATAGTCGCATTCTGAGCCATCCCAGCGCGAGGCCACTATAACAGCCGCAACTTGCGTTGCTCCCTCTGGCATGACAAACTCGAGTGAATGCAATCCCCACTCATCTGTGATTGGCAAAAACACATCACCAGTCGTTCCCAGAACAGTACCATCGGCATCTTTAGCTTCGAGTTTGAAAGCACCAAAATCTCCATCAACGCCGGAAATGCTCTTGCCATAACCGCTAAAGCGCCAGGTTTCACCAAACTCGGCGGGAATAACACCTTCTGTATAACCGACTGCCCAGTTATCAGTAACACCTATATGAAAATAGTTGTCGCCACTATGAGCCATTGATGCGTCAGTGACAATTTCCGCATGTCCACCGCCTATAGCAATACCCCAGCCAAAATCATCATCCTGTTCGTCAGCAAGCTCGAAACCGGGGTTGGTTAGTACATTTTGTGAACCGGTCAGTTTAAAATCATCCAGGATGATTGTACCGTAATTATAAGAACCATCTCCACCGCCATCGATGGAAAATTCAAGGTGGAACCCGGCAATAGCATCTTTGTCTAACTCACCATTACCAGCATCGCCAGCCCAGCCTGTAAGGTTGAATCCACCGCCGCCCCAGTCATCGTTCCGAACCAGAGGCATCGTAATGGTATTCCAGCCTGGATCATTATCCAGGATGTAATGAAAAGAGTAATAATACTCTCCCAGTCCCGTGTAGTTGGCGGGATCTGCAATATCTCCGAAGTCACTCAGGTTCAACCTCAAATGAACTGTTTGGCTACCAGTCGATGTCTGTGCAACCGAATTGTAGTATGAAAATGAAATACTATCATATCCAGACCAATCCCAGACTTCACCATGATCTCTTGAACGAGTTTCCAGTATAGTCATCCAATCGTTTGCTTGAGCAAGTGTTGATCCAGCTTCTATAAGTTTAAAGGTCCAGAACACTCCTGATCCACATTCAATAACCAGGGTCATTATAGTGTTATTTTCTGAAAGGGTTATAGTGTAAGTGATTGATTCTGGAACATCTACATTGGGTAATTCCCCCTCATTGTTTGCCTTAGGAAGCCCTAAATATGCACCCACTCCATTGAGTGTAACTGTGCCGGCACCTCCGTCATACTCCCATGTCGCAGCATTGGAACCATCATGTGGATAAACAGGTGTTCCACACTGGTCTGAGTCTACACCCTGCCAAGCTTCAAGCCAGGTTTCTTCTCCTAAAACATTATTAAATGAACCATCTGCATTGAAAACATAATCGTCATCAAAGTAACAGGCCCTTGTTTCAACATCACCTTCAGAGTTTGACCACCAGCTTCCATCATTAGGGGATGGACCTACCATTAATGCTCCTGCTT
>JYMV01023996.1_pt1 | contig 13411 bp, 13 predicted proteins | sample 338911 | NCBI WGS metagenome assembly JYMV01 (sample SAMN03354496, study PRJNA234377) | hydrothermal vent metagenome | biome: Deep sea; feature: Hydrothermal plumes at the Eastern Lau Spreading Center, Western Pacific Ocean; material: Seawater | place: Tonga | collected 2009 | depth 2000 m m | reverse complement strand
TCAATCTGGTGATTGAGCCGCTCCACCTCCTGCACATGGGCGATCGATTCGCGTGCAAGCTGCCGATCAAACCGCTGGCGCAAAATGAGCGAGAAGAGCATCGAAACCGCAATCACAAAGAAGATGTAGACCGCAACGGCGTACCGATTGCGCCTGAGAAAAAGCGATGCTCTGGTCCATCGCCCCTCTTCCACGCCCGCCACCGGCCTGTGCTGGATCATGCAGACAAGGTCATGCGCCAGCGCCTCCGCGCTCTGATATCTCTCGCTCGGATCAAGCGCCAACGCCTTGAGCAAGATCGCGCGAACGGTCGGGTGATGAATGCTCAGGGCATTCCGCGACGGCCCTCCGGCCTCTCGCTCGTCGAGCCACCCGATCGCCTCGCCTACCCGATCCCCGTTTGGATAGCTCGTCGTGACCATCCAATACAGGAGCCCCCCGATCGCGTACACATCAACGAGCGGGGCATCCTGCATCTCACCCCTGAACTGCTCGGGAGCCATGAATGCCAACGAGCCACGCGTCCCATACCGCCCCGAGAGTGATGGGAGCTGATGCTTCGTGCTCGCGATACCAAAGTCCGTAATAACCGGCTTGCCCGAATCATCAATAATGATGTTCCCAGGCTTGATGTCGCGGTGCACAATCCCCGCCGCATGCGCGGCCTGAACGCCCTTGGCAATCTCGATCACCAGGCGGATCTGCTCTTGGTTGCTGAGGCCCGGATGTCGCTTGACCCAATCATCGAGGGGTGTCCCGCGGATGAGCTCGTAGGCAACAAAGACTTCACCCGATTCCGATTTCCCATGATCGACGACCGCTGCGACATTCGGATGGCGCACCTTCCTGGCAGCAACGCCCTCGGTGCTGAATCGTTCGGCCTCGTCCACTTCGTGGAAGATTTTTACCGCAACATAAACAGGCTCGAACTCATCTGAAAACAACCGATCGATCGCTTCATACATCACCCCCTGGTTTCCGGCGCCGAGCACCCGCCGGAGCTCATACCGGGGTCGCCCATCAAGATCCTTGGGACCAAACTCTCTGGGGAGTTGTGCCCCCCACTGCAGATCGGATTGCGCTCGACCGGGATCCTGAGGTGCCGAGTCGTCACCCTGACGCATGATCTCAGTGCGTGCGAGCAGGCGGAGTTGCTCTTCGAGATCTTCGGCACGCCTTTGGCTCTCACGCCCAGTCGCGATCAACCCATCGATACTGATCTCGACGGCCGCCTCAAGAACACTCTCGTCTTCAATAAGCTCGGGGATCGACTTGGCAATCTCTTCAAGCTGAACCGGGTCGCCCATGTCCATGCGTTTGTCCGCGATGACATACAGCGCTTTCAGAACATGATCGACCTCATGTGTCTGCGCGTCCTGGAAGACCTTTTCGAGTTCAATCTTTGTATTCCCGAATCGCTCAGCGATCTGCAAGAATCTATTGACGATGATCATCGGGATTTCCCTCGCTGAGCAGGCCTCGTGCTCTTGACTTGAGCCTGGTCCATCGTTTCCTTACGACCGAGTCAGACATACTGATCGATGCTGCGATCTCATGCAGCTTCAACCCCCGCGCTCTGAGCATCGCGATTTCACGATCAATCGGGTCCTGTGCGAACTGTCCTATACGGATGCACAGCTCCGGAGTTGGTATCGTGGCCTTGAGCTCGGGGTTGGTTGCGAGTGCTGCAACAACCTGTTCACGCTTCTTGAGGCGCTTGGCATTGCGGGCTTTCTCGAGAATGGTTCGTTCGATGACCTGATGCACGAGTGCGAACAGCTGCGCATCGGTCTCTGCTCGCGCTTTGCCAGAGAGTATGAGCGAGTCAATACGACGCAGCGCCGTTGAGAGGACCTCTTCGGTGTCGGTGATCTTTCTTGCCTGAGACAGCATTCTTGAGTGGATGCGTCTGTTGACCTTGTCCCTTTGGGAAAAGAGCAGATCTGCGGCACGATTCCGTAGCACATGCGTTTCGTGCTCATCGCTCGCATCGCTACCAAATCGCGGTTGACTCTGTTGCTTTTCCAATTCTGTGCATTCTCACCGGTTTGTTGTCCCACTGTTGGATTCGACGGCCACCTGCATATGCGGAATCACCCGCATGCAGGAGCTACTGATGCAGTCGAATCAAAACTATAACCGAACATCCATACTTCGAGCAACCTCCTCGCTGGGACTACGCGGTGTTTTCTTGCTCACCTTGATGATGAATGCCACGCCTTGTCATGGTCAGTCTGTTCAGGGTATGGCGTCTGTGGGAACGGTGAAAGCAGGCGAAACTCTGATATTGAAGGTGCTGATCAATCATATTCTGGATCTGTTTGATGTTCAGGCGGCGGGTTCAACGATGCAGAATGGGACGCTTGAGGATGATGCGGCGGGTTTGGTTTCGGTGTATCAGTTGTCGGCGTTGCGCTCGAGTTTGACCGATTCGCAGGTTACAGATGGGCTTGGCGATTGCCATGAAGTCCAGCATATTTTGCTCGATCCGAATGCGGAATACGAGCTTTCAGATCAGATGAGAAATGAACTCATGCGCACTGTGGATTACATTATTGGAGACCTTGAGGATGCCAGCCCAATCAACGATTGAACAGGATAATGAGTTTATTGCGCATCAGCTGACGCGCTATCTTGAGGACAAGAGCTATCGGGAGATTGCTTCTGTTACGGGTCATCATGCGGAAACGGTGCGGAGGTATCTCCGCGATGCGAGCCGCATTAGCGCAAGCTTTATCCGCAAGTCATCGAGCGCATACAACATCGATGCGAATCTGTTGCTGCATGGGCGTCCTGCTCAGGTTGAGGAGAAGGACCTGCGATTTGTCGGCACTTCTTCGCTGCTTGCTGAGCTTGGGCGAAGAATTACCAGAGTCGAGGATTGCATGATCGGGCGGTCGCTTGCGAACGAGGTTCAAGCCGAGTTGGAAATCCATGTGTGTCGCGATGAGCCGGACTGAACAAGCTGGCGAGCATGTTCAACACATTGGGTCGCGTGGGGCGTTCGGCGAGTCGATTCGATCATGTATGTGAGCAAGCTCCGTGGATCGTTGGATCGGTGGGCTTTCTCTATTCGGTGATGGGTGATGGGCGGCTAGGCCGCGTGTTGGGGCGGGGGTGCGCGCTTATTTGTCTTTGATGCGGACGGGGCTGGGCTTGCATCGATGTTGGATGTGCTCGAAGCTGGGTTCGATGCTGGTTTGAATGGTGTTGATGCGCCTGCGCGGTTGATGAGGTCGCGAGCGGTTGTCGTTGGTGTTGGCTTTGGTGTTGGCTTTGGTATGGGCTTTGATGAAGGCTTTGGCGTGGGCTCGGGCGTGGGTTTGCGTGTTACTGTCTGCGGCGTGGCGGCTTGGTTGGACTGGGGGTCGGGGTCGTCTGGCCAGTCGCTTGTGGGCGTTGGCTCGGGAGGGGGTGCGTGGTTTGCGGTGTTCGGGTTCGGCGCGGGCGGGTGCGTCGCGGCGGAGCCTGATTGAGGATCGGCCTGCGGGACGGGGTGAAGATCGGGCTGGAGTTCTGGCTCTGGGTCTTGATGGAGGTCTGGCTGATGGGGTGTTTGTTGGTCTGCGATGGGGTCGGCGTTGGTGACGCGGAGGATCTGTGCCGCGGCGAGGCGGATGGTCTCGGTGTGGGTTGGGCAGGATGGTTGTTGGGCGGCGATGTCTTCGAGGGTGCGGAGTGCGGCCGTGCGTCGGAGGGTGTCGGTGGCGGTGCATCGTGTCTGCTCGACGGACTTGAGTCTTGCGGCCGCGTCTTGGAATGCGGGCGATTGGACGACGGCTTCGAGTTGGTCGAAGGAGAGTTGGTGGCGTGTGCATATATCGATGGCGGTGAGTCGCCGATCGATGAGGTCGAAGAAGAGGTCTGGCGTGAGCTGTGTGCGTGACATCATGGGGTGAATGTACGCGGTGGTCTGGGGTGTGGGCAAGGATGTTTTTGGGTTTTGATTGGTAGTGAACGGATTTTGCGCACATATCCGGTCAATCGGGACCAAGATTCGGTGTCCACAAGTTGATGAACTCATCAACTGTGTATCTCTCAGCGGTAGCCACGAACCTCGGCTGTCGCTCTTGTAGACGCTCATCGGAGTCCTGAGGGATGCACAGCACTAGGTCTCCACGCGTTCGTGTAACTGCGACATATGCTACGCGACGCTCCTCACGATCATGCTCTTCCTGAGACCACCAAGTCGTAGAAATGCATTGGGCCGCCTTTTGCTCAGGACATACAATAACAGTTAGATCATGGGTTTGGCCTTTGACACCGTGAATCGTATCTACTCCTAGATTAACTCCGCACTCTACCTGCTCGCTGCTCAAGAAATCGCTGACCGATGTGTTTGCATCTTTGCGTCGTTGAGGCTCGATTCGACGCACTTCAAGCCCCAACATCTCCAACTGCTCACGCATCACCACTGAAGCGCAAGCTTGCCATTCATAGAGCGATAGATCATTAGAAATCTGCTGCGCACGCATGAGCGATTTCACTGCTGCTCTTTTCCAGTTCGCCGTTGACAATCCTAGTTCGGCCAGACTACCTTCCTCTACACCTTCATACCGAAATACTACTAAATCAAGAGCGGCAAGAGCTAAAGCAATCGCTTGATTTTGTTGACCTTGCCTCAAAGCACGCACTGCGTTACACATGTGTGTCAATGCTGGCTGGTGCAAAGAAGGCACTGGCCTGGTCTGCCGACCAAACAGCTTGTCCAAGACTTTTCTTTGCCGAGCAACGACACGAACCTCTCTGGAAGCGTTTGATTCAGCCAGTCTTCTGACGACTTGCCTGATATCACTGTCCATATTCTGATATCTCACTAGATACACAGTCGAATCTTCAGACCGGCTCGAAGCAAGATCGCCAGTAGAATCTTTCAAATGTGTAGCACACGCTAGAACGGCTGCAGTACACCGCCGACTTTGCGACAAGGGAAGGGATTCGGAACCGTCAATATCGTTGAACCTATTAAATAAATCTGGCCGCGCACCACTGAATTCATAAATCGCTTGATCAGGATCGCCTACAAGGACACTTCGTGATATTGACCTTTCTACCAAACTATGTATACATTTTCCGAGATAGTAGCCGGTATCCTGCAACTCATCGACTATGAGAAACGGGAATCGCCGTAGTAAAATATCTTTGATCACTAGTCCATGATCTGGATTTGAAAGCATTTTGCTGGCCAAGAAAGCCGTATCTGCATGACTTAGCCAACCCATATCCCGCCACACTCGCTGCTTGGCCGCTAAAAGATCCGGCCGGTCCTGCGGGCTTACAGGCACTACACTTCTTCGGTACCTCTCAGGATGAGCTAATATTGGGCCATTTTGATCTTCACCAATGAAGCACAATTCAAATAGGTTGTAGTTCTTTGCACTGCGGCCACCTTGGCCTCGGACCGCCCATTTGCCACCTTCCGGCCTCTTCCTCCACTTTTCGGGCTGCCAATCTGCGGGAATGAGACGAGGGGCGGCATAGTTTGGATAGACTTGCTGTAGAAACGGGCGAATTATGTATCGAAACAAGAAAGCATCAATGGTTCCGACGAAATGCGGGTGCCCCAAAGAGTGCCCCAATCCCTTCCGAATTTCATCGCCACCAACTCGAGTAAAGGAGAGGGCGACGATTCCGCTTCCGTCCCGGGGCCAATTGCTGAGTTCTTTCCGAAGGATCTCCGCCACAAGCCATGTCTTCCCGCTGCCTGGAGCGGCCCGTACAATGCGGACCCTTGCGGTGCTATCCACCACAGCTTGTTGTTCTGCAGTTGGTGTCCGCATCACCCTACTGCCTCCTTACATGTTTGATAATAAATTCAATCGCCGACTGAATATATTCTGGAGCCTCAAACGCCACCTTATAATTGCCAGCGCCATCGACTTCAAGTATTCTTGTCGCAAGTCGTTGTGCGAGTTCTGTCTTGCTACCCGAATGGCCTGCACGACATATGCCACGCCAAGCCACCATCGCCTTGGCCGCCTGATCGTTAGCGCCCTCCAACATTTCGGTATTAAACGTCCGCGGAGTACTTGCGAAGCATGACTCCCAAGCCGCAGCCATGACAGCCGCATTGTCAACTCCAGCTGCCGCCAAGTCATACTCCAGCGTGAGCTTCGAGTGAAATACGTTGACTAGCTCATGTTGCTGAAACTGCTGAAGCAGCTTAGTCATTCGGGCGCACAATGCAAATTCGCCATTATTCATTTCAGCAGTATCATCATGCCAAGTATCACCTTTAGTGACAGGAGGGTCTGCATCACTTAGGATCGCTACTGGAATCCCAAGCGCAGACTTACCGAGCAGCTTATTGAACGTATCGAAGGCGACTCCGCAGATTGGGACAACAGAAACATGTTCCTTTTTAAGATCATGCCCGAGGCGTTTAGCTAGAGCAGGAATTATCAAGGCCTCGCTCAGCCCTTCAACGAGGATTGCGCCTTTGGCAAAGTAAAGCATCGATCGCGTGACATCCATCATACGCTGTAGCGATCGCTCCTCATAATCACTCATCTGTGCTCGTGCCAAGCAATTGCAACGCAATACACCATCAGGCTGCACAAACATCGTATGAATCCGACTCGGAGGCACCGCGGCCGCGAGGGTCGGCGAATGCGTTGTGACGAGAGTTTGCGGCCTGCCTCCTCCAGGCGTCTCCTTGGAGAGATATTCGGCCAGAAGGAGTGTCAGTTGAGGATGAAGATGGGCTTCTGGCTCCTCCACGAGGAGAAGGGGGCATTCATCTGTTATGTCCTGTTTCAGATGCTCGAGAACTACCGCGATATAGAGAAGGTTGTTAAAACCGAGACCATTTGCTGCAAGTGACGCAATAGGCGCACCGCTCATCTGCACTTGCAGTGTTCGAAGTATCTTTTCATATTCCATATCGGCTGCAGTGATCGAAGAAGGAATGGCGTCCGTCCCAGCGATTTCAGCTGTCCGTGACTCCAGTGACTCTGTAGTATTCTTTATGACATCAAGCTCAAGTAGCCCCGCGTTGGCTGAGGCAAAGAGGTCAACGATTTCTTGCCGGACCTTGTCCCCCGATCGCGTAACCAGATCTCGAAGCAGAAGCGCGAGCCGACTGCGACGACCGGGAGTTAATGCGCCTTCAGCATCGCGAAGTGCAGGAAGATAGGTGATAGGTAGCGACTGCAGCAGAGCGGCTGGAACATCAGACGCATCCCCTGCGGCTGGACCGCCCGTACGCTTTACAGAGGCATACTTTTTTTCAGGAGGCCATGTCGCCTCAAAGCGGATGATCGCTTTTGATTTGGATATGTCAGCTATATCAAAGTCAACGATTTCAAAAAAGTGCGATCGCTGATCCTCACTGAGATCCTTAAATGTGAGGACGATAGTGATCGTTTGTTCCGGGACACTCGTGGCAGACTCTCTGTAGAAATCATCTCGAGTAAGCCAGATTGATTCGCCGTAGGATGAAGCAGGCCCGAGCGCATGGCGTATCGCGTGGAGCAGATTGGTTTTTCCTGTATTATTCCGTCCAACCACAACATTAAAGCCCGCTTGTAAATCGACATGCAATTCCTTGAGAGAGCGAAAGTTCTTGATATCGACGGAAGCTAGGTACATGGTTGTCCCCTATAGCCAATCTTGACCATTTACAAAATCCTGTGAACCTCCAGCTTACTCGTACTCGATCTACGATGCTTAACATCGATTGCGCACAATGGCCATATATGCCAAAACCATGACGTGCGTTGTGTACCGCTGGAACCCATACCATAGATTTATTCTTCCATTATTTTTTTTGCAGTACGATTTTCAAGTGCAAATGAGTAAAGGAAATATTGCGGGATACACCTCTGCCTCTGCAATGACACCTACTCAGCAATATGTTCCCCATGAACTCACACTGTGGCGGGGAGGGTTCCCCGCCGGCCCCTCTTTTGGGTTGGGGGCTTTGGTGGCTTGCGATTGGTTGTTCGGGGTGGGATTGGGTGCCGCTGGTTGGGTGGGGACCGGGGCTCGGAGCCTCTCGATTGTCTGGGTTCCACGGCTCGGACGGGCGGGCAGTAGATGAATATTGGGATCGCTGCTCGCTCGGTGGATGCGGGCGGGGTGAGGCGGTGGGTGCGGGCTTGTTTGCTTGGGGGCGGGCGGGGGTGTCTGCGTTCCGCTCTGCCTTTGGTGGATCTGTGACCTATTGAGAGGAGCGAAAGAGCCCCCTCCGCCTCACTTTGTGAGGCACCTCCCCCGCTCCGTCTGCGGCGGATCTTCGACAACCGGGGAGGAGGCGGGGTGGGACAGGAGCGGAGGCCCTCTCCGTCTCGCCCCTCTTACTCCGGCTGCCCGGGGGTGGTGCTACTTGAGTTCGGGCGATGCGAGGAGATGGTCGAGCTTGAGATAGCTCATCTGCATGCCTGCGGCCATGCCGGCTTGGAGGGCCGCGTCTCGGGCTTGTTTGGAGGGATAGTCGATCGCTGTGCGGAGCGTGGTTGCGGTGTCTTTCTCGGTGAATGTGATCGTGACCAGTGATTCGGGGGGCGGGCTTGCGGATGGGGCCGCGGGTGAGGTTGTCTCGGTGTGGACGATTCGGGCGTGCGTTTCGATCTGTTGGAACTCGCCGATGAAGCCGAACTCCTGTGCGTTGTCATGGCTGCGCCAGCGGTACTCGTATGAGCCTCCGATTTGGAAGTCGGACTTGCAGACCGGCATGGTCCATCCGGGTGGGCCGAGGAGCCACTGCTTGACGAATGCTGGCTCTGTTACTGCCCGCCAGAGCTTTGATAGGGGCGTATGGAAGTGACGCTCGACTTCGATGCGTGTGTCGGTGGGTGTGTTGAGCGTGACTGTGTGTGCTTGCATTGCTTCCCTTTGGGAGGTGCGCGGGCTCTTGGCCGAGTCGTCGCCTTGTGGGGCGATTCGTTGATCGTGTGTGATTTGGTATCAAAACGGCAGAAGCCCTCAACTCAAACGCCGTTTGGACAGGCACTTGGGGGCTTCTTCGAAAGCGGGTGATGAGATTCGAACTCACGACATTCACGTTGGCAACGTGACGCTCTACCACTGAGCTACACCCGCGTATTTGGTTGTCTGCGGGGCTTTGGGGGGCCTCGCGGGGGTAAAGATATTCCCGATTTGGGCGTGCGTCAAACTCTTTGGGCAATCAACCTGCAAATGGGTGCTGAGAGCGAGGATTTGGGGAGATAATCGGGCGTTGGAACGGGTCCGGCGGTGTGCTTGGTGTTATTGGCGTTTGCTGCGGGCGAGATCGATGCCTTCGAGGACCTGGTTGGAGGTGTAGGCGTTGCTGACCCATACTGGCTGATCCTGCCCTGGGGTGAAGATTGCTAGGAATGGGATGCCTGTCTGGCCGAGCTCGTCGTTGAGGAATGACCAGCCGGGGGCGCTGAGACTGGTTAGATCCGCGACCATTGGGACGACATCGGCGCTGAGGAGCTCGGGTTTTACGGGTTCCTTTGCGAGCACGGTTGCTTCGAGGGCCTTGCAGTTGAGGCACCATTCTGCGGTGAAGTCGAGTACGACGATCTGGCCGTTGTCGAGGGATGCCTGGAGGAAGTCGCGCGAGTATGGCTGCCAGAAGTTGTGGTACTGGTGCATTGTCTGGCCGTATGCGACATATGAACCTGAGAATGCGAAGAACAGCCCGATGATGCCGAATGCGGCTCGTTTTCCGATGCTTTTGGTGATGCGGATTGTTTGTATTGCGAGCCAGAGACCTGTGGCGATGCCGACGATTCCGATTGCCCACCAGTGGACTGTTTTACCCCACCATACAAAGTTCCATCCGTTTCCTGAGCCGTATGAGATTACGGAGGTTCCGAGGAAGTATGCGGCTGCTGCGATCATGAGCAGGCCCATGACCTGTTTGACGAGTTCGCTTGCGGGGCCGGTCCTTGGTACGGATTTGAGGAGTGCTGGGAAGACGGCGAGGACCACATATGGGAAGGCCATGCCGATTCCCATGAATGCGAAGACGGTCATGACGAGCATGGGTGGCATTGTTGCTGCACCGGCGAGGAGGGCGCCTGCGACAAAGCCGAAGCATGGCAGGCCGAGGATTGCGGTCATGACGCCGAAGACGAGTGAGCCCCAGAGTGAGTCTGCTTTGGGATTGACTGCGTAGACCTGCTGTGGGAGCTTGATTTGGAAGAGCCCCATGATGCCGATGCCCATGACGAGGATGATGATGCCGATGAGTGCGGTGAGCCACCAGAATCCGAAGATCATTGATGGGTCGAGCTTGCGTGCGATGAATGCCATGGGGATGCCGATGGCGATCCAGAACGCGATGACACCGGCGGCCATCCATAGTGAGAGCATTAATGCTTTGGACCTTTTTTCACCGGCGTGCTGTGTGATGGTCATGACCTTGATGGGGATGACGGGGAGCACGCACGGGGTGAGGTTGAGGACGAAGCCCCCTACTGCTGCGAAGAATGCGAGAACGGCGATGCCCGCCGCGGAGTCGGGCGCGGGGAGGGTGATGAAGCCGAGGAACTGACGGGATGGGACTTCGGATTCTTCTTGCGACGCATCGTTTGTGTCGACTGCTGCGATGGAATCGGGGTCGTATGCATCGAATACATCGGGCCACGCGGCAGGATCAACCGTTGCGTTGGGGTCGATTGTGATCGACAGGGTCATTATTTCTGTTTCTGGCGGGAGGCATGTCTTGTCGTCGCAGGCCTGGTATGTGAGGCCGAGATCGAATGAAATCTGGCCTGCGGGTGCTTCTGCGGACACGCTGACGGGCACATAGAGCACTGCCTGCTCGGCGTAGACCTGATACATCACGGGTGTGCCGGTGAAGAGGAAGTCGACGGGCACGCTTATGGGCTCTGGCCATTGGACTGGGCCGAACTCGAGGCCTTCGGCTTCGGGGAGGGCGAGCTGGGTTGGAACCGGGCGGAAGCTTCCCATTTCATCTGGGACGATGGGATCGTTGAGGTTTGTGTGCCAGTGCTCGGCGTGATCGAGGGTGATGGCGACGACGAAGTCGCTGCCTGGGGCTGCGGAATCCGTGCTCAGCTGAGCGGAGATGCTAACTGGCGGGGAGGCGTCTTCATCGTCGGCGGGAATTGTTGCGACGCTCGGCTGGGACCCAAACGGATCTCCGTAGGATGGCTGGGCACCAACCGCTGAGACCGGCAGGAGGAACATCATCAACAACAGGGAGAGGGTTCTGAGCATGTGTATTTCTCTGGGTCGTGGTACATCGGGGACCGCCGTCGTCGAGCAGGAACCCTGTTCCGTTGTGTTTTGTTCCCTCGGCCCAGAAACCGCGTGATTGCGGGGGCAGAAGATGAAGAGAATCGCCATCCCGGACCGATAGTGAGTGAGTGTATCCCCGCCCTGTGGGGGTTGTCGCTTTGCCCGCGTGGGCATGGATGAGGTATCGACGCCAATGAGCATGCTCGACCAGAACGACATCGATGCCCTCTTGGCGGCGAGTGCGACCGAAGCGGAAGATACGCCCACTCGACCTGAGAAGCGGCTCTTCTCGCATAACCATGCTGATAATGAGCAGGTCGAGATCCGTCAGTATGACTTCAAGCGTCCTGAGCGTGTGTCCAAGGACCAGATGCTCGCGCTTGAGACGCTCCATGAGGCGTTTGCGAGGAACTTTGGGGCATCCCTCTCTGGGTTTCTTCGCACGATCGTCGAGGTCCGTGTCGCGGCATGTGAGCAGATGACCTATGGGGAGTTCGTCGCGGGGCTGCCCAATCCAACGAGCTACAACCTGATCCAGCCGGACACGCTGGAAGGCCAGATGTGCCTTGAGGTGTCGCCGCTGATCATCTACCCGATCATCGACCGATTGCTAGGCGGGACGAATCAGGACCTGTTTATCCCACAGCGTCCGATGACAGCGATCGAGCAGCGGTTGATCTCGACGGTGATGGGTCGAGGGCTTGACGCGCTTTCCGAGGCATGGGAGAGTGTTCGCCCGCTTCAGTTCGAGATCACTGCGACTGAATCGAACCCGCAACTGGTCCAGATCGTTCCGCCCAATGAGGTCGTGATGGTCATCGGTCTGGAAGTGCGCATGGCCTCGCGTGCGGGGACGATGAACCTGTGCATTCCTTATAATGTGATCGAGCCGGTGATGGAGGAGTTGAGTTCTCAGAGCTGGTTCGCTGTCAATCGGACTGAACAAACGCAGTCGACTCAGGAACGGATCACCAGAAATATTGATCAGACGGGTGTTGAGGTTGCTGCTGTTCTCGCGGAAACGACGATTACGCTCCGTGATCTCAATGAGATGAAGCCGGGCGACATGATCGTGACCTCGACGCCCTCAGACACTCCCGCGACGGTGATGGTTGGTAAAGAAGCCAAGTTCCAGGCCGGAATTGGCCAGCATAAAGGGAATCGGGCGATCCAGATTGTGCGTTCGATCGACCCAGGCCAACGCCGGCATGTCAAACTGCCCAAGAAGAAGTGACACCGACTGCGTGTTGATTCTGTGCACCGCTCTGTTCTATACTTATTTGGACTGTTGGGTGAGTTGCCCAACGCAAAGGAGCCATCGGTATGCAGACGGTTTCACACCATGACGGCTGAGCGCGTTTCGATCTGGATCGAGACCGCCCCTGAGGGGAAGGTATGGGTTATGCGATAAACGCGTGATCCATCCTGTCGGCGAAGGGACCCTCCCTGCGTCATGGCGACTGCAGACCGCGGCTTTCACAGCACGCGGTCGTTTGCGTTTTGAACGCGATTGACGCAACCGGAAAAACGGGGCCCGCACGAGGCGGTTTCCCCATATCGGGCAGGACGCCCTGACAATCGGACATCTCACCATCTCATCAACATGAGCCCGGACGGGCAGACAGAGCACACTGGAGCACAGCATGAACACTCAAGAAATGATGCGCATCCTCGAATCGATCGCGATCGAGCGCAACATCGACAAATCACTTCTCATCTCGGATCTCGAGACTGCGATGGTGTCTGCCTGCCGTAAGTTCTTCGGCACGCTCGATGCGGAGGAGTTCCAGTGTCGTGTTGACCCGATGACGGGTGATATCCAGCTCTACCGTTACGAAGAGCCGCTCGACATGTCTCCTGAGGACTTCGGGCGAATCGCTGCCCAGACCTTTAAGCAGGTCATGATCCAGCGCTTCCGTGACGATGAACGCCAGTCGCTTATGGACGAGTTCTCGAGCCGGGTTGGCACGCTTGTGACCGGCACGGCACAGCGTTACGACCGGGGCGCCTTGGTCGTTCAGGTTGACCGAGCGGAGACGGTGATGCTCCGCAGCGAGCAGATCCCCGGCGAGCAGTTCAACCCTGGTGATCGCGTTCGTGCCATGATTCTTGATGTGAAGGACATGGGCTCGCAGGTCAAAATCTATCTTTCGCGTGCTCACCCCGACTTCATTCGCCGCCTCTTTGAGGTCGAGGTGCCTGAAGTTCTGGAACG
>JYMV01004890.1_pt1 | contig 13412 bp, 11 predicted proteins | sample 338911 | NCBI WGS metagenome assembly JYMV01 (sample SAMN03354496, study PRJNA234377) | hydrothermal vent metagenome | biome: Deep sea; feature: Hydrothermal plumes at the Eastern Lau Spreading Center, Western Pacific Ocean; material: Seawater | place: Tonga | collected 2009 | depth 2000 m m | reverse complement strand
ACCAATTGATGAAACCCTCGTCCAATTGCCATAACTGACAATATTGCAATACGATTTCTTTCAGTTTGTCACCGTTGTAATCAATTAACTCGCAAGGAATGATGATCAGCCCTGATTCTTTGCTACCGGCAAAGTGTTGATAACGGTGGTGCAGCCATTGCGTCAGTTTTGCAGGAAACGCCGCAGCCGGTGAATCCGTTAACTTATCACTCGCGATAAACTCAATTCCCGCTTCAGTGGTATTGGAGAAAATCAGTTTAATATCCGGGGATTCAGCCAGTGCCATATAACGATCAAACTCTTTGTACACCGGAATTTCTTCGTTAATACAATCGATGATACGAATTTGCTCCACCGCTTCGCCAGACTCGTCAATACCGCGAATAATGCTGGTGTAGAGTCCATCCTGGGTATTGAGCAAAGGCAATGTGTCGTAATCAATGGGCCGAATCACCGCAACACCGGCTTGCAGATTATTCTCTTTGTTTAGGTGATCAATTTGCCAATCTACAAAAGCACGTAAAAAGTTTCCTTCGCCGAATTGCATGATACGGGTTGGGTAATTTTCGAATGGAAATTCGGTTCGGTTTAATTTTTTCATCGTCAGCCCCAGCTAAATTCACAGGTCATAAAACATTGCCAGCCTATATGCAGAAAGCGTTCGGGTTCTTTCTCCGGAGGCTGATTACTATTTAAATTACGCGATTTTGCCACCGGTAGCAATTATTATTTGACATTTTGCCACCGGTAGCAAAAAATACAACAAGTTATTAAGTTGTTAATCAGATGTTGACGCTGTATGTCTGTGGCATAGTTCTCATCTGTGAAGACATTCGCAAATGTATAAATATGGAGTTGTGATGAGTTCATCAATGTTTTCTCTCTCTGATAAAGTCGCATTAGTTACCGGAGCCAGTCGAGGACTGGGACAAAAAATCGCTGAAGGTTTGGCGGCTGCCGGAGCTCAAGTTATTTGCAGTAGCAGCAGAGACAATGGCTGTGACCAAACCCTGCACAACATTCATGAAGCCGGAGGCCAGGCTACGCAAATCGCCGCGGATTTAAGCGATACCGACTCTGTTACACGACTTGCCGATTCGGCCCTGAGTCAGCATGCCTGTGTGGATATTTTAGTTAATGTAGGTGGTACCATTTTCCGCAGCCCGGCGGTTGAATACCCCTATGAACAATGGCAAAACGTTATGCGGGTAAATCTGGATGCCAGCTTTTTACTGGCACAGAAACTGGCACCAGCCATGATTTCCGCGGGTCAGGGCAAAATTGTCAATATCGCGTCAATGCTGTCCTATACTGGTGGCATTACGGTGCCCGCCTACACCGCCAGTAAGCACGCGGTTGCGGGCCTTACCAAAGCGCTGGCCAACGAATGGGGTAGCCACAATATTCAGGTTAACGCCATAGCGCCGGGATACTTTAAAACCGACAACACCCAGGCGTTGCAAGACGACCCGGTGCGCAACCAGGAAATCCTGAACCGCATTCCTTCGGCTCGCTGGGGCGAACCAGAAGATCTAATAGGAGCCGCCATATTTCTTTCGTCCCATGCCAGTAATTACGTTAACGGCCATATTTTGGCGGTTGATGGCGGCTGGCTGGCACGCTAAAGGAGTGTATGACAATGACCCGCACTCACTTTGAAAACCGCTACGCCATTGGCCCTAATGAAGTCAAAAGTATGGATACCGGGCAACTTCGCTCGGCATTTCTGGCAGATAAGTTAATGCAGGGAGATGCCATTAGCTGGGTTTATACCCATTACGAACGCTTCATGGTAGGTGGTGCAGCACCGGTACACAAAGCCCTGACGCTGGACACTTTAGACGCACTAAAAGCGCCGTATTTCCTATCTAACCGTGAAATTGGCATTATCAATGTCGCTGGTGATGGGGTTGTGATTGCCGATGAGGTACGCTACGAGCTGGGCAACAAAGACACACTGTATCTGGGTAGAGGTACCCAGAGTGTCAGCTTTGAAAGTGTCGATGCCAGCCAACCCGCGCGCTTTTACCTGAATTCAGCACCAGCCCACAAAAGTTATCCCAACAAAAAGGTCACCCTGGCTGAAGCCAATGTGTTACATCTGGGTAGTCTGGAAACCTCTAATGAGCGCAACATTAATCAAACCCTGATCAATAAAGTGGTGCCTACCTGTCAGTTACAGATGGGGATCACCTGTTTAAAACCTGGCAGTGTCTGGAATACCATGCCGGCACACCAGCACGACCGTCGCAACGAAGTCTATTTCTATTTTGATGTACCCGAGTCACAGGCTGTCTGTCACTTCATGGGTGAACCTGAAGAAACTCGTCACCTTTGGGTACACAATGAACAAGCGGTTATTTCGCCGCCCTGGTCTATCCATTCCGGATGTGGCACACAAAATTACAGCTTTATCTGGGGTATGGCAGGTGAAAACCTGGACTACGACGATATGGATAAGTACCCACCCGAAGCGCTTAGGTAAGATTATGATGATTAAAAAATCCCTACTGGCGCTCTTTGTCCTGCTACTCAGCGCCTGTGGTCAGCAATCGGATAAAACCCGATTAACCCTGGCCCACACTTTAGATACCCGCCATGTAGTGCACATCGCGATGGAGCACATGGCTGAACGTCTGGCCCACTATTCCGGTGATACTATGGAGTTGGTAATTTATCCCGGTGGCCAATTGGGATCAGAGCGGGAACTGGTGGAATTATTGCAAATTGGCAGTCTGGCGATGACCAAGGTATCTGCCAGCTCCTTAGAAGGGTTTGTACCTGAAATCAAAATCTTCAGTCTGCCTTACCTGATAAGGGATAGAGAGCATTACTGGAAAGTACTCAATAGTCCCATCGGTCAATCACTGCTGGATAAAGCTAAAATAGCCAGGCTCAAGGGCATGGGCTATTACGATGCCGGTAGCCGCAGTTTTTATACCGTTGATGGCCCGATAAATAGCCCTGCCGATCTGTCCGGTAAAAAAATCAGAGTGTTAAACAGTCCAACCTCCATGGCGACTGTAAACGCGCTGGGCGGTGCTGCAACCCCCATAAACTGGGGTGAGCTTTACGCCGCACTGCAGCAAGGTGTGGTGGATGGTGCTGAAAACAACCCACCCAGTTATTACCTATCCCGACACTACGAAATAGCTCGCTACTACAGTCTCGATGAACACACCTTTGTCCCGGATATCATTCTGGCCAGCTTACCGGTGTGGGAAAGCCTGAATCCGCAACAGCAAGGTTGGTTGTCGCAGGCCATGGCAGATTCGGTGGAATACCAAAAGACACTGTGGCAAAAGGCATCCGATGAAGCATTAGCCACAGTGCAAAAAGAAGGGGTTATTGTCACCTACCCCGACAAAGCGGCTTTTCAGGAAAAAGTGGCGGAATTTCATCAGTCTTTCGCTGGTACGCCAGTGGGAGATCAGATAATCAAAATTAAAAACATGTAGGTAAACCATCATGTCTCATCTATTACATCTGATCTGTCAGCTTCTGGAAAAGCTCTTAATGTTCATGATGGCCGCCATTGTGGTAGCCGTTAGTTGGCAGGTGTTCTCTCGTTTTGCACTGCGCTCCCCAAGTTCAATCACCGAGGAGCTGGCGCGCTTTCTGTTAATTTGGATTGGTATTTTGGGCGCAGCCTACGCCTACAAAACCCGGGCACATCTGGGTCTGGATTTGTTTTTGGAGAAACTCAACCCCCAGGCACAACGCAAAGTGCGTTTGTTGATTGAGGTGCTGGTGATGTTTTTCGCCCTGAGCATTATGGTGTTCGGTGGCATTTCGCTGGTGAGTATCACATTAGAGCTCAACCAAATTTCCGCGGCAATGGGTTGGCAAATGGGCTGGATTTACAGCGTTATCCCCTTTTCAGGTGGGCTGATCACCCTGTTTTGTATTAACAACATTAAACAACTGCTGTTTCAGTCAGTCGCTAAAGGAGAACTGTAATGGATATCACTGCGCTGATTCTGGTAGCGGTATTTTTTGCCCTGCTGTTCATTAATGTCCCTATTTCTATCTGTATCGCACTGGCCACCTTACTGGCGATGCTGTTTCACATCGACTTCGTACCCGCTACCACCACCATTGCGCAGCAAATGGCAGGCGGTATCGACAGCTTTGCCCTGTTAGCCATTCCGTTTTTTATTCTGTCTGGTTTGATAATGGGACAAGGGGGCATTGCACGCCGTCTGATTGAGTGTGCCATGGCCCTCATTGGCGCACTGCCGGGCGGTCTGGCACTGGTAAACGTAATGTCCTGTATGATGTTTGGTGCTATCTCAGGTTCCGCGGTTGCTGCCACATCGGCTATCGGCAGCTTTATGATCCCAGAGATGAAAAAGCACGGCTACAGTGAAAACTTTTCAGCCGCGGTTACAGCCACCTCAGCTACTACAGGAATGTTGATCCCACCGTCGAATATTTTGATTATTTACGCCATCGCCAGTGGCGGTGTGTCCATTGCAGCCCTTTTTATTGCCGGATATCTACCTGGCATTTTGCTGGGACTGGCACTGATGACCGTTTGTGTAATATACGCTATGCGCAACAATTATCCGGTGGCGGCGCGCCTGCCCTTGAAAGTCGCGATGCAAAAAGTTCTTGCAGCTCTACCCAGTATGCTACTTATCTTTATTGTGATTGGCGGCATTATCATGGGGGTATTTACTGCCACTGAGGCGGGTGCTATCGCTGTGTTGTACGCACTAGTGTTGTCAGTGGGTATTTATCGGGAAATCGATTTTAAAGCCTTGCCGGGTATTTTACTCAAAGCCAGTGAAACCACCGCAATTGTGATGTTGATCATTGGTGCTTCATCAGCGATGTCATGGTTGTTGTCTTATGCCCATATACCGCAAACCATCAGTGACTTTCTACTGACCCTGAGTGACAACCCCATCATGATCCTATTGCTCATCAATCTTATTTTGATTCTGGTGGGCGCCTTTATCGATATGACTCCGGCAGTATTAATATTTACACCGATATTTTTACCTGTCGCCATGGAGTTAGGCATGTCGCCAATTCAATTCGGTATCATGATGGTATTAAACCTGTCTATCGGGTTGGTATCACCACCGGTAGGCAGCGTTTTATTTGTCAGTTGCGCTGTGGCTAAAACTTCTATTCATCGCATCATCAAACCCATGTTACCGCTCTATCTGGTAATGTTTTTGGTGTTGATGCTGGTGACCTATGTGCCTGCGATCAGTGAAATACTGCCAAGATGGTTTGACCTGATGTAATGCACACAAAAACCTGTGATAGACTCGACGAAAAGGCATAAAGCATTGACAATAAAAATGGATAAAAAAAGCAATACCACCATCAACGATGTCGCCAGAGTTGCGGGCGTTTCCAAGCGTACCGTTTCACGAGTCATCAACAATTCGGCTCTGGTGGGAGAAAAAACCCGTGCAAAAATTCAACAGGTTATTGACGAGTTGAATTTTCAACCGGACAAGCAGGCCCGGGGGCTCGCTTCCAAAAGGTCTTACTTGTTGGGGTTGATTTACGACAACCCGGACGCCCTGTATATCGATCAGGTGCAACGTGGCGCATTGGAAGTCTGTACCAAACTGGGCTTTGAATTAGTCGTTCATCCCTGCCACTGGAACAATGCCGATTTTATTGATGATTGCATCAGCTTTATTCAGCGTTCCCGTGTTGACGGCGTGCTGATTTTGCCACCGGTATCGGAAAGCCGGGAGTTGGCCAAAGCCCTACAGGAGAGAGATTTTCCTTATGTGCGCATTGCCTCTGCCGACCTCGACGATCACAGTAATATCGTGATTTCTAATGACAGGATGGCTATGTCCGAAATTGCCGAACACCTGTTGGCGTTGGGCCATGATGATATCGCAATAATTTCCGGTCCCTTGCACTTTTGCTCATCAACAGAGCGTCTGGAAGGTTTGTGTAGCGCTTTAAAAGAAAAAGGTCACGAAGTGCCCAAAGCTCGCATTCTGGAAGGACAAAACAGCTATGAAAGCGGTATAGAGTGCGCTAAACAATTGTTTGCATCTAAACCCTTTCCAACGGCTATTTATGCCAACAATGATGAAATGGCCGCTGGTGTCATGCGAGCTGCAAAAGACTGCGATATCGCTATCCCAGAACAACTGTCGTTGGTGGGATTCGATGACAATATCATTGCCTCCAGAATGATACCTTCACTAACGACCATTCGCCGACCGGTTGAACAAATCGCATCATTGGCCACCAAAAAGCTGATCCGCTCCTTTGCCTCAGAAGCCAGCAATGAGACCCTGGAATGGGAAGTAACACCTTACCTAATTGTTCGTGAATCAACCATTTCACCACCAGATAAAGAGAGTTCCTAAATGTCATTCACTCGCCATAACACACGCCACTTTAAAGCATTGGTTTTCAGTAAAACACTACTGTTAGCTATTTGTCTGATTTGGAGTTCTGGGCTGTTGAGTCAACAGTTGTTTATGGCGGGTGATTCTACAATGGCCATTAAGCACCCAAAAGATCTGCCGGAAACCGGTTGGGGTGTACCTTTCAGCCACTTCTTTTCAGACCAATTGAACATTGTCAATCTGGCTAAAAATGGTCGCAGTACCCGCACCTTCATGAGTGAGGGCTTGTGGCAACAGATATACGACAACCTCCAGGCGGGTGATTTTGTCATTATCCAGTTCGGTCACAATGACGAAGTAGAACGCAAAAAAGATCGATACACCACACCGGAACAATATCAGCAGAATCTCACCAGCATGATCCGCCAGGTACAGGAAAAACAAGCCCATGCGATTCTAATGACACCGGTGACTCGCCGTTACTTTAACGATGACGGCAGCATTAAACTCACCCACCCCTACAGTGAATATGCCAGACAAGTAGCGGAAAAAACCGGCGCTCTGTTACTGGATATGGACGAAATTACGCGCGACTATTTTACAGCACAAGGCGATGCCCAATCCCGCTTGCGCTTTATGCATATTGCCCCTGGATTACACCCCAATTATCCCAATGGTGTGCGCGACGATACTCACTTTAATGAATTAGGTGCACGAGAAGTTGCACAACTGGTATTGCAGCAATTGCGCTCACTGCAGCATCCACTACTGCAATATCTTAGGGAAACCGATCCCAAACACCTGAAACTCAGCTACTAAAGGGTATTTATCATGTACAAGAAACATTATGCGGCAGCTGCCGTAGGGATACTGCTATCTCAAAATCCAGCTATAGCCAACCCATTGAACCTGGGAGAAGGCCTCAGAACCGCCGATCCATCAGCCCATGTCTGGCAAGATGGTCGACTTTACCTCTATACCAGTCATGACATGGAGTGCCAGGCTGACTTTCATATGCAGGACTGGATGGCGTTCTCTTCAGAAAACCTGAAAGACTGGACCAATCACGGCGTCATTCTCAGCCTTGACGATTTAAGCTGGGCCGACAACTATGCTTGGGCACCGGACGCTGCCTACAAAAATGGTAAGTATTATCTGGTGTTTCCCGCCGGGACGGGCTTTAAAGACAGGGTAAACCCGGAGAAAAGCACCAAATGGATGGGTATTGGCATTGCCGTCAGTGATTCCCCAACCGGACCATTTAAAGATATTATTGGTAAACCCTTGTGGACCGAGCCCTATGCCAACGATCCCAGTTTATTTATTGATGACGATGGCACAGCCTGGTTATATTTTCATGGCAAAAATCACGACTACTATGTAGCAAAAATGCAGGATGATATGCTCGCCATTGACGGGGATTTTATCAAAATGGAAATGGGCGGCTATGAGCCTAAAATGGAAGGCCCATGGGTATTTAAACGCGGCGACTTTTACTACTACACCATGCCGGAAAATAATCGTGTACTCACCTACTACATGGCCACCTCACCCACAGGCCCATGGCAATATAAGGGCGTTATCATGGAGCAGGAACATCAGGCCAATAATCATCACTCAATTGTGCAATATCAGGGACAGTGGCTATTGTTTTATCATCGTTGGTACCAGGCCAATGGCTCAGACTGTCATAAAAGACAACGCCACTCCACCGCCGAATACCTATACTTCAATGAAGATGGCACCATTCAACCTGTTCAACGCACAGATACCGGTATCAGTGACTTTGCCGACAAGGTCATGAAGTAGTGTCTCTTTACCCTATGTTGATAACAGCGAATACGACGATTGTTATGGGTTATTCCGCGATTAATTTGCAACATAATGCCACCGGTGGCATTATGTTAACTAAATCTCTATATTCTTTTTAAACACTCAGGAGTTTGCAGTATGAAAATCGCCTTAATGAACGAGTTTAGCCAGGCCGCTAAAAACCCGATTGTGCTTGAACAATTAGAAGCCGTCGCCGGAGACCAGGGGCATAGCATTTTTAATGTAGGCATGGATGGTGATAATGATCACCGTTTGACTTATATCCACCTTGGCATCATGGCCAGCCTGTTGCTAAACAGCAAAGCAGTGGATTTTGTTGTTACCGGTTGTGGTACCGGTCAGGGCGCATTGATGGCAGCAAATGCTTTTCCCGGTGTGGTCTGTGGTTATTGTATCGACCCTTCTGATGCTTACCTGTTTGCCCAAATCAACAACGGTAATGCCCTTGCCCTGCCCTTTGCCAAAGGCTTTGGCTGGGGTGCGGAGTTGAATATTCGCTATATCTTCGAAAAAGCCTTTACCGGTGTAACAGGCCAGGGATATCCCGCTGAGCGTAAAGAATCACAGGTCACAAATGCCGGTATCCTTAGTCAGCTCAAACAAGATGTGGCCAAAGATTACCTTGAAGCATTGAACAGTATCGATGAAGAACTAGTGAAACAGGCTGTTGGCGGTCCACGTTTTCAGGATTGCTTTTTCACCCACTGTCAGGATGAGAGCATCGCTGCGTTTGTAAACAAATTCGTAGCCTGAAAGTAAGAAGAAATATGGGGATAAGCAGTTGCGCTGCTTATCCCTTTTTTTATGCTATCGAACAGGATGCAGCATTTGCTGCATGGCAATACCAGCTAAAATGAAGGGACCGGTGCCTTTAGGGTCATTCTGCCAGACAGGTTCAGACATATAATATTGATAGCTGCCATCACGGCCAAAGCCTAAACCAGCCACATAACACTGATTAATCATACTAATCTCGCCATTGTCATGTACCAACACAAATTCACTGATCAGTCCTTCATAGGCCTTTTCTGCAACAGCCTGATACTCAGGCGCAATGTAACCATTGGCTACCGATTTCGCCAGAAAGTACACGAACATAGCACTAGCACTGGATTCGCGGTAATTACCGGTCGCACCTGGCATATTCATGATTTGCCACCAGGTGCCGGTTTCATCCTGACTATTGCTCAGAGCCAACGCCAACTCTTCTGACATGGTGAGCAGTGGCATCCGCAATTGTGCTTTGTCTTCGGGAATAATTTCCAGCACATCCACCAGCGCCATAGCCAACCAACCTAAACCCCGCCCCCAGAAATGAGCAGACAAGCCGGTATCGGGATCGGCCCAGTCTTGTTGTTTGGCTTCATCCCACGCGTGATAATACAAACCTGTTTTAGCATCTTTCAGATAATGGTGGGTAAGTTCAAATTCTTTAACCACTTCTTCCAGACTGTGACCATCTTCAAACATCAAACTGTATTCTGCCAGGAATGGCATTCCCATATAAACGCCGTCTAACCACAACTGATGCGGGTATTTTTTCTTGTGCCAAAAAGCCCCTTCCGATGTCTTCGGATGGGATACCAGTTGCGCCCTTAAAATATCAGCCGCCTGTTTATATTTTTGTTCACCCGTTTCTTTATACAATGCCAGAACCGAACGGCCAGGTGCCACTGAATCTATATTGAAATTGGATTGTTTATAGCGTTTGATATTGCCATCATCACTAATAAAGCTGCCTGTTATTTGATGCAGAGCCTCTTTGTATTTGGCCTCATCCGTGGCTTTTGCCAACTCGTAGAGCGCATAGGGATATAGCCCAACAATATCGTACTCGAACTTAGGCGGACGCTGTCGATAAACGTCCCAGCCATCATACGCATAAACAAAGCCCTTGCGCTGTAATTCACTGTCCGCCAACTGTTGACTCCAGTAAAGTGGCTTTTCCAGTGCAGGGGATTGTTGTTTAGCGGCTATAGCGCGCTGTGTTTTTAATCTAACTCGTGCCGGTTGCGTTAGCTGTTCAGCAGTGTTGTTCAGATATTCAATAAAGGCTTGCTTGTCGGCGATACCGCTTTGAGGTTGCCACACAGCCGCAAATGAATAATTTATCTGTGCTGCCATAGGCGCTGAATCGGCTCGTTCATCTGGCGATAGAATTGCCAGATAATTTGCCTCATCCTGGCTAACCTCATCCAGCAATGTGCGCGGAAAGAATACCGCCATGCCCAGCATACTGCCATCCAGTGCTTGCTTTCCCCAACTGGCAATATAGGTATAGGCGGTGCCAGTAATATCAGTATTCCCCTGCAACAATTCAGTGTCCTTGTGTTTCACCACTCCCACCGCCATTTGCGAAACTGACTGTTGAAAATCCAGAGTCACATTTACCAGAGGACTGCCAGCCTGCATAGCAAACGTCGCTTTCAGATCTTGTTCTCCAGCGGGACTTTTCCAGCCCTGATAGTCGATGCTGAAGGCTGACTGCAAAGCACTGTTATCCAAAATAGTGGCACTGCGTTGCTTGGCGTCACTGATTAAATGCAGTTTTTCATCCTGCCACAGGCCAAATCCGCCCGCTCCCAATGAGCTACCAACTTTAAGAATATCCATGCCCCAAGCCTGCATATCATGGTATGAAGCATAACCATCCTGCCCTATTTTTTGCAGTGCCATATCGGTAGTGAGTTTACCGAAAATATCAAAGCCATTGCGATGATCCAGGTAAATACGATAACCAACTTGATCTGATTCAATACCAGGTCCTTCATAACGAATCCAGTTAGAATGGTCGGTATAATGCTCTGGCGGGGTGACTTGTTGCTGATTAACAAATTCACCATCCACATATTCCATGAACTGGGTATCTGGATATTTTGAATGGGCTTGCCATTCGCCACCCTGCTTTGTGGCTATCTCTGCCTGAGTGCGTTTCACCAGAGCAGCGTTTTGGGCACTGTATGTTATTTCAATGTGACGGGTTTCAGCCGCCTGCAATGGCACAACTACGTGAAGACCGTCGGGCTCACCATCCAAATCCTTGTCAGCCTGTTCTGCCTGCAGAATTTCGCCGCCGCTGCTGACCTTGAATTGATGCGAGCCCGAGTTAAGGCCAAGATCATAATAGCTGAAATAAAGTACTTCATCCGGACGGGCAAAATCCGACGGATTGTGCACTTCGGCACTGGCCACAAGCTCAGACTCTTTGCCAGCAGCAGACTGCACAGTGTTATCACTCGCCTGTATTTGCCCAGCATTGTTGCATCCCACCAACCCGGCGCATAGGATGATCGAAGATAACGCCAGGGTAAGCGTTGAGGTAGCAAATTTCATAATCTTCTCCCAGCAATTAATTAAAACTTGTACGCCTTTTTAACCAGGCCATAAGTCAATTGATAAGCAATCTGTTTTGCTTCATCGAAGCTAATTTGATGATTGCACACCAATTCAGCCAGGTAGCGACAATCCACTCGTCTTGCCACATCGTGTCTGGCAGGTATAGACAAAAATGCGCGGGTGTCGTCGTTAAAGCCAACAGTATTGTAAAAACCCGCGGTTTCGGTGGTTTGTTGCCTGAAGCGCAACATGCCTGCAGGACTGTCATGGAACCACCAGGCTGGTCCCAACTTCAGACTCGGATAATGCCCTGCCAGCGGAGCTAATTCTCGGCTGTAGACGGTTTCATCCAGGGTAAACAAGATAATATTAAGGCGAGGATCATTGCCGTATTTTGCCAACAAAGGTTTTAAGGCATTGACGTACTCAGTGCCAGTGGGAATATCAGCGCCTTTGTCTCGGCCAAAACGATCAAATACTTGTTGATTGTGATTGCGGTGCGCTCCAGGGTGAATTTGCATAACCAAACCATCTTCGATGCTCATTCCCGCTAATTCGGTTAACATTTGCGCACGGAAAAGTTCTTGTTGCGCTTCACTGGCCTGGCCTTTGATACAGGCAGCAAACAAGATTTCACACTCCTGTTTGGATAAATCCGCGGTGCGAGCGGTCGGGTGCCCGTGATCAGTGGCCGTAATACGCCCGCTCTCTTTAAAATATGCACGACGGGCGCGAATAGCGTCCAGATAGCCTTGCCAGGTTTGAGTGTATTCTCCTGTTATTTCACCCAGCTTTGCAACGTTTGCCACAAAATCTTCACGACTGGCATCCACAACATCATCCGGACGGAATGTACTCACCACCCGCTTTTCCATTTCCGTCCCTGCAATATTGCGATGATGCGGCAATGCATCTAAAGCGCCTTCTGTAGTGGCAATGAGTTCAATATTGAACTTATCCATCAAAGCGCGCGGACGAAATTCCGGTTGCAGCAACTGACGGTTAATTTCATCGTAATACTCCATGGCATTTTCGCTGCAGAGCTTTTCATCAAAACCGAACACATTGGCGAAGGTAGAGTCTAACCAATAACCCGATGGAGTACCGGCAAACAGAAAATAGTTTTGGGCGAATATTTTCCAGATTGCCACCGGATCAGCCTCTCTGGATGCCTGCAAGTCACCTTTTAAGCCATGTTGCGGAATGCCCAGTGTTTCCAGTGGGATGCCCTGACTATAAAGCATCCGAAAAACGTAATGATCAGGCTTGATCAACAATGCCGTTGCATTGTCAAAGTTCTGATTTTGGTCAAACCATGCAGGATCAGTATGTCCGTGTGGGCTGATGATGGGCAGATCCTTCACGTCCTGATAGAGTTCTCTGGCCACAGCCACCACATTGGGTTCACTGGAAAGCAGACGATCCGGATGTAAATTAAGTTTAGTTCTGGTTTGACGCATGATGCGATCCTATCTCTTGTAGCCTTTCTCGGGCGTGTTTAACTGTTTGAAATTAACTGTGCAGCGTCAATCGTCTTGCCGGCGATACTGACATTGTGTAATTCAAATTGATTGATATTCCTGACAATTGAAGCCTTAGGCGACTCATTGAGAAAGTGGCAATTTTTCAGAGTCAGGTCATAAATGGGCTTGCGTTCAAAGCCCTGAATGTTGAATGGACGAACCAAAATATCGCGACACACCAGGTCTTCAATCACCACGTCTCGCACGGTTGGATCAAACTTCCCGGCATCGCCTTCTTCGTAATAAAAATTAATCACGATAGCGGTTTTCGCTCTACCCACAGTGATATTTCGGTAGCGGAAATGCTCAAGATTACCGCCTCTGACAGAGTTGGTTTTGATACGAATAGCGCGCTCAAGATGCGGGCTATCCATCACGCATT
>JYMV01050606.1_pt1 | contig 13415 bp, 13 predicted proteins | sample 338911 | NCBI WGS metagenome assembly JYMV01 (sample SAMN03354496, study PRJNA234377) | hydrothermal vent metagenome | biome: Deep sea; feature: Hydrothermal plumes at the Eastern Lau Spreading Center, Western Pacific Ocean; material: Seawater | place: Tonga | collected 2009 | depth 2000 m m | reverse complement strand
TTGGATACAGGACTGTCCAGGGAATAGTGATTAAAATAAAAAATTCCACATCGTTTCCTGGAAAGGTAAAAGATATATCCGGCCTGATTGATGATATATCCATCATGACACCGGAATTATGGAAATTGATTAACTGGATCAGCGACTATTATTTGACCCCAATTGGACAAGTTGCTAAAACCGTTTTTCCTGGGACACTTTCAACGCGATACACACCTCCAAAAAACTGGTATGTCCTACCTAAATCTATTGTTGATGACCAAAGTATAGAGTTAATCGAAAAACGAGCACCAAAACAATATAAGTTATATCAAATAATATGGGCTGCTGATAAACCAATAAAAGTTACCTCTTTAAAAAACCATGCATCAAATCCACTCCAAGTCTGCCGTGCATTAGAAAAACATCATTTAGTAACATTATTTGAAAAATCGTCCCTGCCTGATGTGACGGGATTCACCTTTGACCCCATCCATAAAGAAGTGGTATTCAATACCCATCAGCAATCAGCTGTAGATACTGTGGTACAATCCCTTGATGAGGAGCGTTATGCCCCTTTTCTTCTGCATGGAGTGACTGGAAGCGGAAAAACAGAAATATATATTGAAGCAGTTCGCCATTGTCTTTCCCAAAATCGCACAGCCATTATTCTCCTTCCGGAAATTTCACTTACGCCTCAGATCGCTGGACGATTTCGAGCAGTCTTTGGTGACATGATCGCACTCTGGCATTCGAAGCTAACCCAGGGGCAGAGATCCTGGACTTGGAAACAAATTTGTGTAGGTACGTTCAAGGTTGTAATAGGTGCCCGGAGTGCTGTATTTGCCCCTTTAAAAAACTTGGGTTTGATCGTGATGGATGAGGAACAGGAATCCTCTTTCCGGCAGGATTCACCTGCTCCAAGATATCATGCAAGGGATGTAGCGTTAATGCGGGCGACTTATGAGGGTTCCGTTGTGGTCCTTGCCAGCGCCACCCCTAGTTTGGAGAGCTATTTTAACCATCTGAATAAAAAAATAAATTATCTGCATTTGCCAGAACGGTTTGGAGGTTCCCAATATCCCCGTGTTCATCTGGTGGATATGTTGTCAGACCAGGGGGAATCGGGGAAATTTGGACAAATCATTTCCGGATTACTGCAGGATAAGATAGAAGATCGTCTTAAAAAAAGCGAACAAATCATTTTACTCCAAAATCGTCGTGGTTTTTCCCCTGTGATTCGTTGTGGAGATTGTGGTGAAATTGTTATGTGTTTCCAATGCAATGTTGCCCTCACCTATCATCGAAATGGCGCACAACTTATCTGCCACTGCTGCGGTCATAATGAAATAAAAAAACAAAAACCTTGTTATCATTGTAGCAGTTCAAATTTGCAATATTCCGGTACAGGGACGCAGAAAGTGGAAGCTTTAATTGAAGAAACATTCCCGGATGCCCATATAGGCCGCTTGGATATGGATACATCCAGGACCGGTCATGGAGTGACGTCTATTTTAAAAGCATTTTCCAAAGGTGAAATTGATATTCTTTTGGGCACACAAATGATTGCAAAAGGACTGGATTTTCCAAATGCGACCTTGGTAGGGATTATTAATGCGGACTTGGGATTATATGTACCGGACTTTAGGGCAGGCGAAAAAATTTTTCAGTTAATTTATCAAGCATCAGGGCGTTCAGGCAGGGGCGATAAACCAGGAGAAGTAGTAATACAGACTTATGTCCCTGATAATCCCGTGATAAAAAATGCTGCAAAATTGGATATGATGAAATATTATAATATTGCATTAAGAGAACGAAATGAATTGAAATACCCTCCCTTTAGCTGGCTGGCAAAAATAGAAATTACAGGGCAAAATAAATCGCTTGTAACTTCTCTTTCAAAACGAATCTCAAAAGCGTTGAAAGGACAATATAAAGGGTTGGATATTTTAGGACCTGCACCGTGCTATTTGGAAAAACTTCGGAACCAATACCGATTTCAAATCGTCTTTAAATCAATAAAAACTATGGATCCTAATGGACAAAAACTTCACCGGTTTATTAAATCGAACTTAAAGGACTTCAAGAAAAATTTTCGACCCGGGCAAAATCGTATTAATATACATTTTGATCCATTAAGTTTAATTTAATGATTCGTTTGCTGCTAAGGATAAACATGCACCCATCCCTCCCTTTTCTCTTCTTACTTCTACTCTCTCCCTGTGGAGCTGAAACAGGTTATCCAGCATTTGATGTGTTTACTTCTTCAGCACAGTTAGGCTTAGGCGGGGCAGGATTTTTAAACCCCTCTTCTATTTCATCAAAATTGAACCCTGCCTCTACTGTTAAAGACAAGGTGTTTACAACTTCAATTATCCGATATCCGGCTTCCATTACCAGCCAAAGTGCCGGGCTGAGTCTTCCCTGGAAGAACGGGACCGGGTCCGCATCTATAAGGCATATATCTTATGGTACATTTCATGGATATAATGATGATGCACAACCCACAAAGACATATCAATCTGGCGATACTTGGCTGCGGGGTTCCTACTCCAGACAGTTGGTAAATATACCATTACGATTTGGAATGAATACCCAATTGTATTCATCATCTTTAGAAGATTATAGAATCAGGGTGCTGGAATTTTCAGCGGGCGGCATTGTGTATTTTGAACAGGAAAAAGGCACGCTCGGTCTTTCCATTCATCAAATTGGGAAAGAATTTAGCAGTAACGCTGTAGGAATACTTTTGCCAAAAACTGTTTTGAGCGGCTCAAAAAAATTAGCACACCTGCCCTTAACACTTTTTATAGACGCCCTGCCATCCTGGCTGATTTCAAATACAGAATTATTTATCGGCGGAATATTTCAAGTCAATAATGTAATGCAGATCCGCTGGGGTACATCTACCAGGAAAGGTGATCATAATATACAACAAGGATTATTACAATCAATACTTGGTGCATCCGGGTTTGGTGTCGGCTACGCGACGGGCCCAACATTGATACATTACAGCACCTTTATTTATGGTACAGGGGCCGTAATACAGGGTTTAGAAATAGGGATCAGGTTATAGTGAAACAATTATCAGTCATCATTTTATTCCTTGGATGTATTATAGCTCAAAATAATTACCCTATTGTATTAATCCATGGTTTTATGGGTTGGGGACCAAATGAAATGGGTGGCTACCATTACTGGGGGGGAAGAAAGGACTATGTCGAAATGCTGGAACTGGATGGGCATGGAGTTTTTGTAGTGTCTGTAGGCCCAGTATCATCAAATTGGGAACGTGCAATTGAGGTCTACTATCAATTAAAAGGCGGACAGGTGGACTATGGCAGAAACCATTCAGAAAAACATAATATCATTCAAGAGCCTGAAGGTAAATCCTATGAGGCGATTTATCCCGAATGGGATGAAAACCACCCGGTACATTTAATAGGCCATAGTATGGGGGGGGCAAACAGCACGTATGCTGAATTATCTATTAACCCAGGAAATATATGAGGATGAAGAAAATAAAGTCAGGGAACAGTCTGACCTTTTAGGTGGTGTTCAAAGAAATTTAATTAAAAGTATCACTGCCATTTCAGCGCCTCATAATGGTACAACACTTACCGAAGTGGTAACAAAAACAATTCCATTTATCCAGTATTTCGTGGGGGTTGCCGGTGTTGTGGGGACACAATTTTATAATTTTGATCTGGACCAATGGGGTTTTAACCGCAAGGAAGATGAAACGCGGGCAAGTTATATAAATAGGATGAGAACTCATGATGCCTGGCAGACTAAGAATATGAGTTCTTGGGATCTGAGCTTGGATGGGGCACAGGAATTAAATGGCTTCCTGCAGGCAGAACCTGATGTTTTTTATTTCTCTTTTGTTACATCAACAACCCAGAGGCAGCCCGGTTCTCAGATCCATATCCCCATCGAAGGAACACCTATATTGATACGGACTCGGTCAAAATTGTTGGGGTCCAGAGTAGGCTATTGGAGTGATGGGTCTCAAACAGATTCACTATGGTATGAAAATGATGGCGTTGTGAATACAATTTCAATGTATGGCCCCAGTACCGGTTCAAATGGCCCCGACCCAATTGTTGAATATGATGAAAATGAGCTTCTAATTCCAGGTCAGTGGTACTGGATAAAAGTGTACCCCATGGACCATTGGAATATCATTGGCCATTTGGGCAGTAAAGAAAGAATGGAAGCCGCAAGGATGGTGTTAAAAGCGCATGGAAACCGATTAAAAACACTGCCTCCTAATTAATATATATTTGTAATATACAAATATGAATTATGGCGAATTACTTAGCATATTTCTTATCGACCTGCAAAGTATATTTCGTAAAAACGTTGTGGTTAAAGGCGCCTCTTTCCAGCAACTGATTGCATTGTCTGTCATTCCAGATGATGGGATTGAAATGTCCCCCCTAGCAAGAAAAATTGGGATCGATAACAGTACTGCAACACGACTTGTCATTGGTTTGGAAAAAAAAGGCTGGACAATAAGAAAAACACCCCTTCATGATAAGAGAGTTATTCAGGTATTTTTAACTGAACAAGGAGACAAAGTGCAGAGTCAGCTGGAAAAACAATTCGAGAAAATTGGCGCAGCAATAGAGAAAGAAGTAAACCCGCTTGATAGACATGAAACAATCGAATATGTTTCATCTCTGCACTGGATTTTATTAAAAATAATATTAAACAATGATAAAATTGTATAATGCAAATAAATAGCATCGTAAAACCAATTCTGTCATGGTACCAATCTGAAAAGCGAATTTTACCTTTTCGAGGCATTGATGATCCATATAAAATTTGGCTTTCTGAGATTATGCTGCAACAGACACAAGTCAAAACTGTTGTACCCTATTACAACAGATGGGTAAAAAGATATCCATCCATTAAATCAGTGGCTCTCGCTGATCGGGGTGCTGTTTTAAAAATGTGGGAGGGTCTTGGTTACTATACTCGATGCAGGAATTTCCATACAGCCGCAAAAATCGTGGTAAAAAGGTTCAATGGTATTATTCCGAATGATTGGGAAAATTTCTCTTCATTGCCTGGAGTGGGAGATTATACCGCAGCAGCTGTTCTTTCGATAGCGTTTAATAAACCCTATGCGGTGATGGATGGTAATGCAAAAAGAGTTATGTCTAGAATCCTGGGGATAAAAAATCTTACATCATGGAACTTGTCTAGGATAAATAAGACTCTTTCAAATATAATCCCTGAACATACACCAGGTAATTTTAATCAAAGTGTTATGGAATTAGGTGCTACACTCTGTACACCCCGAAGTCCATCTTGCAACAAATGTCCATTGTCTTTTGGCTGTAAGGCATTTAAAACAAACAAACCGGACTACTACCCAAAACCTGCAGCTAAGAAAAGAAAACCTCATTATACAATTGTGGCAGGCATTATCTGGAGGGACAATACATTTTTCATACAAAGGCGTCCGGAAAAGGCTATGCTGGGTGGGCTGTGGGAATTTCCTGGAGGGAAAGTAGAAGAGGGTGAATCACTTGAAGCAGCACTGAAACGTGAAATAAAAGAAGAATGCGGGGTGGTCCCATCCATTAAAAAAAGAATAGGCGCTGTGGACCATTCATATTCCCATTTTTCAATCACATTTCATGGGTACCATTGTATAGAGAATGGAGATAAAATTAATGAAGTGGATCATTCTGCCTGGATCACTCCTGATCAAATAGATCAATTCCCTTTTCCGAAGGCCAACCACAAATTATTTAAAATCATTAACGAACAAGGGTGGCATGTATAAAACAATTGTTTCTTTGATTTTATGGCCGATCTGGTTCCTGTTTTTCAGTTTTTCCATGATGCTGCTTCTCATACTTATTTTAACAATACCGCGTAAGTACCTATACATATATGTTTGTCCTCTGTGCTGGTTTTATTGTTTTCTTGGAGGACAATGGCTGAGAAAAGAAAATAACCCTCCTGCTTTAAAAGGGCAGCCGTATCTTTACATGTTCAACCATGTATCTATGTTTGATCAATTTATGATCGGCGCCTATGTCAGACATTATATAACGGCAGTCGGAGCAATTGAACAATTTCATTATCCCATCTGGGGACAAATAATAAAACAATATGGCGTTATACCAATCATTCGGCACCAGATCAGAGAAGCTAAGAAAAGTTTATCAGCGGCTGAAGATGCCCTGAATAATGGGGTTTCCTTCATAATCTCTCCGGAAGGAACAAGAACACTAACAGGAGAATTAAGTCCTTTTAAAAAAGGTCCATTTCACTTAGTAAAAAATACGGGTGTCACAATTATTCCTATTGGATTACATGGTGGATTAAAGGCAAAAAGAAAAGATGATTGGCGTCTAAGGCCGGGTATTCTTACGACGCGCTTTGGAACTCCGATCACAAACATTGAATATGGTGATTTAACCGTTGATGAAATAAAAGATCTTGTTCGTGAACGTATTCAACAATTAATTGCAACCTGAGGAATCCTATGAAAAAATCAAACATAATTATTTTACTGATATGTCTCATACATCCCATTTCCTTTGCTCAATCCGTAGCAGAACAGTCTCAATCCGTTGCGGAACTGTATGGTGATCGGATAGAATTATTGGGAATAACCTTTAGGGATCCTCTGGTTCTCTGCCAAATCTTAATTGCGATTTTTATATCCATCGCATTCATTCAATCCGGGATAGATAAGATTATAGATCGGAAAGGTAACCTCGAGTTTTTTAACGCCCATTTTTCAGATTCCATTTTAAAAGGTTTAACTCCTCTGCTATTAACCCTCCTGACGCTATTTGAATTAACGGGTGGAATCATGCTCGTATATGGTATTTACTTTGCTTTTGCAGAAAAGACGACTCTTTGGATATTCTATGGCTTCGTTGTTCTCGCCCTTACTCTCATTCTATTATTTGCGGGCCAGAGAATTGCCAAAGATTATTTAGGCGCTGCTGATCTTGTACCTTATTTTATGTTAATTATACTTGGCATTATGAGTATGTACTGATTATTTTATTTGAAATCATTTAATCATTAATCAATTTCCAACTACCTGAAAATAGCATATTGAATACATTGCATTATGAAAAATGAAAACATTACGACGACCACCATTCTCTTAGCATTTAATATACTTCTTGTTTTATTGGGCCTGTTAATGATAAACAAAAGAATTATCAACAATGATGAAAAATCCGATTCCCTGAAGGTGAAAATAAATCAAATTGAATCTCAACTTGATGTCCTTATAGAGGGTGCTAACTCTGCTAAGGAGAAAGTAATTGTGGCCAATGAAGATTTTATACAGTTAAGTAATTCAATGGCTGTAAGTGATAAGATACTGAAAAATTTAGATAGTGGAATCAAAGGCGCTATCAAGGAGATCAAAGAAGTTAAAAATATGACTGAACTTCAAAACAGGAAATTGTATATCTCCGAATAACAGTGGAAGCTAATTGAGATTAGCTTTTCCTATAGCCTTGCGCCATTGGGCTTTTTTTTCAATTATATTGGCTGATTGTTCGGGGTAAAATACTGTATCCACTTGATTTGAGTTTTCACCCATATAGCTATCATTCAATATTCTAAAAACCCCCAAAGCAGTTCTGTCCTTAATGGAAGAATAGCCAATCCGCATACCGGTTACATTGGCAATAAACTGGAGAAGAGATGGTCGGGCGCCTCCCCCAGCTGCCGTAAGCATATTCGGAAATGTTACCACTGCTGGCTTTAGGCATTCAAGAATATCGTTGACCAGAAAACCGATAGATTCCACGGCAGCTCTCACGATTTGGTCGGGATCATCTTTAAGACCAATGAAAATATCTTCAAATCCCGTTGTCCAATAAGGCGCCGAAAGTCCACTAAACCCAGGTATATAAATTCCATCTGTATCTGTGGAACGTGCCCGTTTATCCCAATTCATTTCTTTATGGGGAATAGACAGCATATTCTCTAAATGATAAAAAAGTGCATTACAAGCATTGATCGTTCCTTCAACCATAAACATTCTTTTTTCTTCATCAGAATACAATACACTTGAAATCAGGCCCTTAATGATAAACGGTTTTCTCCCCGCATTATATTGGATGCTTCCGGATGTGCCAAAATTTGCTCCCATCGATCCGGTTTTTAGCCCTCCCTGCCCAATTAATGCTGCTTGTTGATCACCGATAATAATGGATAATGGTATATCTGTTTCAAACAAAGTCCCGTAATTCTTTTTAATGGGAACAAGGGGCGGCAGGCAGGTTTGCGGTACCTGGAATAAGTCTAGGGCAAACGCAGACCATTTCCTTTTTGAGATATTGTAAAATAATGATCGACAGGCAATGGAATCGTCAATACCGGGCAATCCAGTAATCGCCTGTGATAGAAAAGCACTCAGGGGGCCAAAATATAAATCCCCGTTATTTATGCGCCTCTTCAATGCCTGATCCTTTCGAATCAAGTGCAAGAACTTTGGTCCTCCGAAATGGGCACTTAAAGGAGTGCCTGTTATTTCCCATAATTTTTCCCCAAACTCTTTAAACTCTTCTGCAATCCCGTAGGCGCGACTGTCCTGCCAACTGAGTGCGGGCGTGACCGGCTTACAGGTCTTTTTTTCCCAGAAAAGAAATGTGGATCTTTGAACCGCCAGCCCCGCCCGGTGAATTTTAGTTTTACCAGATGTCCGTACCATTTCTTGAAACAGTAGTTTTATTGCATTAAGGATTATAGATGGATCACTTTCAACGTGAAACTGCTTCGGTCTATATAATGCATGTTTAATCTTATTGGTGTGAAGAAATTGTCCATGTGCATTGAACAAAAATGCTTTTGTGGATGATGTTCCCTGATCGATGACTATATAATTCATTATAAAAACTTACCTGAGATTTCTTAACATAGGAATCATTAGACTGATAATCCCGCATAGTGCAGCGCCAACTCCAATCCCTAGAAATACCAATTTTACCGATATAATAGAAGTGCCGATACCCACCAAAGCCGATGAAACAGCTGTCGTTCCCACAACTCCTAAATGAACCATAGAAAATAAGCGTCCATGATACCTATTTGGAGTGTGCAATTGAATGATGGATGTCCTGCTGACCATGATTAGAGGAATGCCGATCCCGTGTAAAAAAATCATAACCATTGCCAACTCTACAGAACTGGCCCAATAAAGAAAAGAATATGTGATTCCATCCAAAAACAACCCAATTGACCAGATAATTCCATTGGATAATTTCCCATTTAATTGGGCGACAATTATGGATCCACCCAATGCGCCTGCAGCCATACAGCCCTCTACAAAAGCAAAGTCTGATGCAGTGCCATTGAGCGCTGTTTTCACCAAGACCGGGAGTCCAACAATCGCTGGCCCCATGATGAATAGATTATTAATGAATGTTATAATAATCATCCAGAAAATGGGTTTTTGTGAAAAAAGATAGGAAAGTCCCTGTTTTAATTCAGACCAGTGGCTGTGATCTTCCGGCTGGCTAAAATGAATAGGCTGAGTGATAAAAAGTAAAAGCGCGAGACCCAAAAGGAAAGAAGCTGCGTCAATTAAAAATAAATATTTTATTGAAAGAATCGATAAAAGAATCCCGGCAAAAAAAGGCCCAATCATCCATGCAACGTGTCCGGACGTAACTAGAATCGCATTGATCTTTACAATTCGTTCCGGAGGAAATAACATAGGAATAAATGATTGCAATGCGGGCTGAAACAATGTGTTGAAGCAACTTCGAATAAAAGCAAATCCACAAATCAGCCAGACATTTTCGTGTCCATACCATAATACCAATGGAATCAATAAAACTGTTAAAGCTTGACCTGCGTTAGAAAAAATCATCAGTTTGAATCGATTCATTCTATCTGAAAAGACACCTGCATACAATCCAAAGATCAAGGCTGGTAAATAGGCGCTCATAGCAATGATGCCCGTAATGACCGTGGAATGGGTCATATCCAGCACAAGCCATAGTAGTGCAAGTTGGTAAATTGCATCGCCGGCCTGTGAAATGGCCTGTGCCAACCAAAGCAATATCAGGTTTTTCTTTTGGGCGTGTTTCATAATCTAGATTTAAACAGGGAAATTACTCCCAAAACATTTTTTACAGGCAATTTTTCATTTTAAATTGATGGCCTTTTAGAACTAAGAATTAAACATTATCGTGAAGGAGTACTACAATGACTTATATTATTTGTGAACCTTGTGTGGGGACCTGTGATACCGCCTGTGTAGAGGTTTGCCCAGTAGATTGTATACATGGACCAGAGGATAAAACTGGTGCTGGCGCAGAAGCAAAAGAAGATGGTTTTGATCCTGATGGAAAACAACTTTATATCGATCCAGAAGAATGTATTGATTGTGGTGCCTGCGAGCCCGAATGTCCTGTAGAAGCCATTTTTGAAGAAAGTGAAGTACCTGAAGAATGGCACGAATACAGTAAAATTAATTATGAATGGTTCGGTCAGGAATACTCAGGGTAATTGAGCCATTCAGATTTTATCCATAAAACGGCTGCCAAACGACAGCCGTTTTTTTTGCAAAACCTATCATGAATAAAGAACAGGTATTAGACCATTTAAAATCCATCAATTATCCAGGGTTTTCCAGAGATATAGTTTCATTTGGCATGGTTAAGGATGTTGAAATAAACGGCGATCAGGTTATTGTTCATCTCAATATTTCATCTCAAAATGAAGAGAAAAAACAAGAAGTTGTAGGTGCGGTAAAAAAACAACTGTCAGGGCATTTTAACACTGTAAACATTGAACTTTCTGCTGAAACAAATCAGCAAGCAACTGCTCCCGTTGGAGATTCGCCATCTGTTTTGGGCAATGTGAAACATATCATTGCTATTGCCAGCGGAAAAGGCGGCGTTGGCAAGTCAACAGTCGCTGCAAATCTGGCCTGTGCAATGGTCAGACAAGGGCAGCAAGTGGGGCTCCTAGATCTAGATATATATGGGCCATCTTTACCTATTGTACTTGATTTACATGACCAGCCTAAAATGACCCAAAATAAAAAACTGATTCCACTGGAGAAATTCGGCATGAAAGTCATGAGTTTTGGCTTTATCAGCGGTAATGATACACCGGTGATCTGGCGAGGCCCTCTGGTATCACGCATGACCGAACAATTCTTTCGGGACGTTGAATGGGGAAACTTGGATGTAATGATTCTGGATCTTCCACCGGGAACAGGGGATATTCAATTAACCCTGACTCAAAAACTCCGGATGGCCGGTGCTGTCATTGTTACAACCCCTCAAGATATGGCCCTGTCAGATGTACGGAAAGGAGCAGATATGTTCCGCAAGGTGAATACACCCGTTCTGGGTGTAGTTGAAAATATGTCAGGATTGGTCATTGAAGGTGAAGTGGACACTGCTGTTTCAACCATTCAAATCAATGGCAGCCAGGTACAGGTGAATCATGCTGGAAAATTCAGTTTTATAATGGATCTCTTTAAAAAAGGAGGCGGTGAAAAGGAAAGTGAACGATTGGGTGTGCCTCTTCTGGGTAAAATTCCCCTTTCAGAAGACATAATGTCATCTACAGATGCTGGCACTCCACTTGCGGCGGCAGACCCGGTTTCAAGCTTAGGGCAAATCTATCTGGATATTGCTGAAAAACTCTTATTATCAATTCAATAATTCTTAGATGGAACATTGAGGCATCGGTGCCGTTCTTTTGTCATATCAGAGATCATCGCAGGGATTGTAACCCGGTTGTATCCAGAAATTGCCCTAAGTAATTTCGCCCGATTTTTTCTCCGCCAACACTATGCAACAATCACTTAGAGACAATGTTCTATCAGGGCAGATTCCTGACCATATAGCAATTATTATGGATGGTAATGGCCGCTGGGCGCGGGCGCGGACTTTACCTCGAATTGCAGGGCACAGGGAAGGGATCAATTCAGTAAGAGAGATTACCCAACTTTGCGGAGAAATTGGGGTAAAACATCTCACGCTTTATACATTTTCCACTGAGAATTGGCAAAGGCCGAAAGCAGAAGTCAGCGCACTTATGACACTTTTACTTAAAACAATCAATAAGGAAGTAAAGGAACTGCATAAAAACAATGTAAAATTCACGGTTATTGGAGATTTAGCAATGCTTCCTGGGTCTACCAGAAAAGGACTCCAAAACGGCATAGAACTTACTCAGGATAATGGAGGCCTGAACCTTTGCCTGGCACTGAATTATGGCAGCCGGCAGGAAATGATCGATGCCATACAATCACTGGCTTCGAAGGTCCAATCAGGAGAAATGGAACCAGAGGAGATCAATGAAGCAATATTCTCTGATGCCTTATACACAAAAGGCATTCCTGATCCTGATCTTTTGATACGTACCAGCGGGGAATGTCGGTTGAGTAATTTTTTATTGTGGCAAAGCGCCTATACAGAAATCTTTATAACGGACACATATTGGCCTGAGTTTCGGGAAGAACAATTAATGGATGCTATCCATGTTTATCAATCAAGAGAACGGCGGTTTGGCAAGGTAAGTGAACAGGTACAAAGTTCATCATGAAACACTCAATTATACTGTTTTTAGCTCTCGCCTTTGGGTACTCCCAAGGGATGAATGATGATATTCAACTGGCTCAAGTGCGAGTGAGTGGGAATGCTATAACATCAGAGAACACAATCGTCTTCACTGCCGGGCTGCGCGAAGGGCAGACCATTACGCCTGCAGATTTTCCCCGGGCCATCAAGAGATTGTGGCAGTTAGGGCTCTTCCAGGATATACAAATACAATATGATGAGGAAACGGATGAGGGTCTTTCATTAACTATTATTGTAAAAGAGAATTTTATTTTAGGTGAAATCAAATATGAAGGAAATAAAAAATTAAAAGATAGGAAACTTGAAGAAGAGATCACCTTGGCCAAAGGGCAAAGAATTAAACCCAATACACTTCATGAAACTGAAGAATCAATTAGAAAAATATATGCAGAAAAAGGGTATTTGAATGTAATGATTGATTCAGAACTTGCAATTCCTGATGAAGAAACTACATTTTTCGAAGGCAAAGGAAAGGATCTGGTCCGGGATATTGTATTTAATATTCAGGAAAATAATAAAATAAAAATTGGCAAAATTATTTTTGAAGGCAATAATTCGTTCTCTGATTTTCGACTTCGCTGGCAGTTGAAAGAAACGAAACAACAACCATGGTATATGTTCTGGCGATCCACGTTCGATAAGAAAAAATTTGACGAAGATATGAATCTTGTGTCAACGTTTTACCGGAATAAGGGATACAGGGATTTTCATTTTGTCAGCGACTCAGTTCAGTACTCTGATAATCATAAAAAAATGTATTTGATTCTTATGGTGGAAGAAGGCCCCCAGTATAAGTATCGAAATTTTTCCTGGGAAGGAATGACGTTATTTGAAGAA
>JYMV01011336.1_pt1 | contig 13418 bp, 12 predicted proteins | sample 338911 | NCBI WGS metagenome assembly JYMV01 (sample SAMN03354496, study PRJNA234377) | hydrothermal vent metagenome | biome: Deep sea; feature: Hydrothermal plumes at the Eastern Lau Spreading Center, Western Pacific Ocean; material: Seawater | place: Tonga | collected 2009 | depth 2000 m m | reverse complement strand
ACGGAAGCGGTTGCTTTGCAGGATCCTTTGTTAGCCAGCACCACCATGCAAACTGAAAACGTCAGACTCTAATTGGATCAATCGAGTACCTTGCTGTCGTCGACAAATGCCATGAAATCATCAGCCGGTAACGGCTTGCTGTACAGATAACCCTGAATTTCGTCACAACCAAATTGTTGAAGCGTTTTCATTTGCTGCACCGTTTCAACACCTTCGGCAATGGTCCGGATACTAAGGCTGTGGGCCATTTCAATGATTGCTTTGACAATGGCTTTGTCACTTTCACTCTGCTCAAGGTCCCGGATGAAAGACTGGTCAATTTTCAGCTTTTCCACGGCGAAACGCTTGAGATAACTCATTGAGGAATAGCCGGTTCCAAAATCATCAATAGACAAATGGAATCCACGCTCGGTCAGTTTTTGCATGGTGGTGCTGGCTAACAAAGGATCCTGCAAAGCAACCGCTTCCGTTAATTCAAACTCGATTGTGCCAGGTTCCACCCCCTGATCTGAGACAATTTCTGACAAGTGCAGGGCCAAATCGGATTGTCGAAACTGCACAGCAGACAAATTGATTGCCAGCACGAGATCAGACATTCCCTGGACTCGCCACTGTTTTAACTGTTGACTGGCAGTTTTCACAACCCAGTCGCTGATTGGTATGATGAAACCATTGCTTTCTGCAACCGGGATGAACTCCCCAGGTGAAACCTGTCCAAGCACGGGATCATGCCAGCGCAAGAGTGCCTCCGCCCCCACAACACACCGTTTTGACAGGCTGTATTGCGGCTGAAACACCAGCGTCAGCTCGTCATGCTCAATCGCGTGTTTCAGGTGATTACTGATCTCCAGCACCCGGCTGGTCTGAGATTGCATCTTGGGTTCGAAGAAACGCAGGCTGTTACGCCCTGACGCTTTAACCTCAAACATGGCGGCTTCCGCCCGCATCAGCAGCGTTTCCAGTGATTCACCATCGCCCGGATACAGAGAAATACCAACGGACGCTGTCATATTCAGCTCTTTGTCATGCACCCATAACGGAGACTCAAGGACATTCAACAGGCCTGAGGCGACGGTTGCGGCACGATCTCGCCCTACCCCCGGAAGCATGATCATGAAGGTGTCAGCAGATTGCCGGGTAACAACGTCCCGGACAGCCAGCGCCAACCTGAGCCGACTTGCGACCATGCGCAGCACTTCATCCCCTTGCCAGGGTTTTCCTTCCAGTAACATCTTCCACATCTGGTCATAGACTTGCCTGGGGTTTTTATCTGATTTAACGATGTTGGGCTGCCCGCCAATGGTTTCCTCGCGGCTGAACCCGGAATTCCGGACAAACGCATCGTTTACATATTCAACCGAGCCATCCAGCCCTGAAATCATGACAGAGTTCGGGCTTTGCTCCAGCGCCAGGGACAATTTCTCAATGGTTGACTCCTGGCGTTTTCTTCGCAGGGACTGCCAGACCGAGCCCCCAAAAAACTTCCAGCGTGGCAAGATCCCTTTGTTGATAGCGTTCTTTTTTATTAAAGACACAGATCAAGAGCCTGGTTTCGTCACTCTCGAGTACAGGCATACAAATGTAGCGGCTGATCGATTGGGTGACTTCAGATGAAGTCTCATCTTCACCTCTGTCGTTCATCATTACCGGCTCGCCGCAGGAAATGGCTGACTGGATAATTGCCTCAGGCATGGTCTGCGCATCTCCACTCTCGAAATGACTGCCTATCTCGCCGTTATGATCGATAAGACAGAGGCAGGCCTGCTGGCTTTCGGTCAGATACCGTGCCTGATCTACCGCAAAGTCCAGAATGGCCAGTTCAGTTTGGGGAGACATATCACGGGCAAGTTGTAATAAAACTTCATTGAAACGGGCTTCATGCTGCAGTTGTCGCTGGTGCTGAATGGAATCGTTGATATCCCTGGCCAGTACCAGAAACCGGCCTTCCTTGTGGTGAGCAGTGGTCATGTATGAAATCGACAGGGAGAAATAACGCTGTCCCTTGAGGGTATCAAGGTCGATCACATAACCTCTGGCAATATTGTGATTTCTGGCTTCCTGCATCCCCTGGGCCAGAATTTTGGCAGCGCTAGCAGGCAAGACTTCTTCAAAATGCTGGTTCAAAAATAAGTCAAACGATGCAATAACACCCGCCTTTCTGTCTGCACGTATGTCTATGACTCGTCCTTCAGCATCCAGCTCAAACAGCACATCCGGCAAGGCATTCAGAGTTGCATGCAAACGGTTCTCAGACCGGTGCAGCAATGTCCATGGCCGTTCGACTGTCTCAAGAAACAAGACCCTGAACAACACCAGATACGCCAGTAATTTATACAGGTGTGCTGCCAGCGCGAAATCGTTATATTGCTGATTGTTTGTGATAAAAAACACTTCACTGATCAGCGTCAGTAATGCCGCCAGGGCCAGCGCGGAATAGTTATACCTTCTATCAGTCCGCGTCCCACTCAGAAAATGCATGCCGGCTAACAGATATACGGTCAGCGTGATGATTTCCACACCTGAAACAATCGATTGCCGGTCTTCGGCCTCAATACCAATAGAATCCCAGTCCGGGCGCACCAGTATCAGAAAAAAAACGATCAGGGCCAATAATAATATCGCTCCCAGATACACAATCCAGGGTGATCCTTTTCTTTGTGATGCCGGTAACATAGCCAGCCCAAGCAATCCGGCACCAGCAAACAGTCTGGCAGCCACCCGGAAATCTTCACTGACCTCCTGCGGGTAGGTGGTTATCAGACTCGACTGTAGGGCCACCGTTAACATGCTTTGATCCACCAGCAAGTGAGCCAGATCCAGTATGGCGACAAGCAGGAATAAGGCGCCAGCCCATTTGACCGCTTTGCTGCCCTTGGCTCCCTGGGTTTGCCATGACACGGTGAATATCATGAAAGAGATGCTAATGGTGACCATCTCCATGCCCGCATGGAGAATTGAATACGCTTGCCTTGGCGCCAATGAGCCCGATTCGGGCTTCAGGAAAGCGATAAAAAAAGCACACAGAAGGGATAACCCAGCAAGTACTGCTGAGCGGATAAGTTCAGGACGATGGCTGTGATGTACGCTATGCCAAGGCATTGCTACTTCCAGCAAACATTTAACTCCATGAATTTAATTGATTTATTATTATTAAATTCAGCCACAAAGCCATATGTCTTACATTGTGCCAGTTTCTTTGCTCAAACCATAGAGGCTAGCAATTCATTTCACCTCACTATTGATCCATTTGTCGAACTTGTCCGTATTACCCTACAAATCACAATTGAAATGTCAGTTAACGGGTAGGCGGGGCGTTAAAAATGGACAGTAATCGCGCAATTCGATTGCCAAAAGCGAATAATGCCATTAGATTCAACAGGATGAGCGATGAACCCTGTAAAATGGAGCTTGCCTCCTGGCTGCAAATGGTTGGTAATGAGCGTGACAAAAGCGCTTTTACAGATCTGTTTAGATATTTTGCGCCCCGTATATACCACATTTCCCTGAGCAAGCTCGGCAGTGAAAACCTGGCAAACGACGTGGTGCAGGACACCATGACCAACATCTGGCGCAAGGCCCATCTGTTTGATGCTGACAAAGGCCAGGCAACAACGTGGGTCTACACCATTATGCGAAACGTGTCTTTCGATATGTTGCGCAGAATCAGTGCTAATAAGGAAGACAGCCTCAGTGAGGACCTCTGGGGCCATATCGATAATCAAATGGATGACCCTTCTTTGGAGCCCTATCGGGACCACCTGGAAGAGCGGGAACTGTTAGAAGGTATCGATAATCTTCCCGACGACCAAAAGCAGGTTGTCGAAAGTATGTTTTACCAGGACCTGAGTCAATCACAAATTGCTGAAAAACTCGGTATACCACTAGGAACGGTTAAGTCCAGATTAAGGCTGGCAATGACAAAGCTGAAGCAACATATCGGAGAGAAGCATGATTAAGTATCACCCTGACAATGCATTTTTGCAGTCCTTTGCGACGGGCGAACTTCCGGCCTCCCTGGCTGCTGCTGCTTCCATACACTGCGAAATGTGCAGCAGCTGCCATCAAAAGGTACTTTCCTACACTCAACAAGCAGCTTCAGCGGATTTTGACATGACAATCGAATCCGCCAGCGGCAATGCGGCTGAAGCCATTTTTGCCAGCGATATGGATACCATCATCGATGCCATTACCCGGGACGAAGAACAGGATATGGCGCCCGTTGCTCAAAGCAAAACGATTCAGGTGAAAGGACAGCAGTTTGAGCTTCCCAAAGCGCTGGTTAATGTTCCTTTGGGCAAGTGGAGTAGTCTGGGCAGATTGTCCCGCAGCCGCCTGGCAATGAATGACGGCGATATTCGCGCCAGCCTGCTGCTGATGGAAGCTGGCGGTGGTGTTCCAGAGCATACACACAAAGGGTTCGAGCTGACCCTGATCCTGGAAGGACATTTTAAAGATGAGTTTGATGACTATGTTCCTGGTGACTTTCTGATGCTGGACAGTAACCACACGCACAATCCCCAAACTGATTCGGGATGTCTGTGCTACACCGTATCCAACGATGCGCAGCACTTCACAACGGGACTTAACCGTTTGGTGAACCCATTGGGTTATTTTATTTACTGATTTCTTTGAGGCCGTGCCAACCTCCCTCTGTCAGGCGGATCAATTTAATTGATTCGCCTTTTTTTTATGGCGCCGAAATTTGCCTCTGGATTGATCCAGCAGGGTTGTGCTCCCGTAATAAAAGGTAAGAAACTGATATGACAGCAGATCCGTCTGCAAACAGGGCGCAATATGTCAGATACGTCAAAACAAGATTACAAAACCATCCTCATTACTGGCGCCACATCCGGGATCGGCAAATCGCTGGTCAAAGAGTGTATGTCCAAGGGAGAGCAGGTAATTGCCTGTGGTCGCACTCAAGAGAAGCTTGACTCTCTGGCACAAGAAATGCCTGGATTGATGACCCTGTGTTTCGATATCACAGACAAGGATGATATTGAAAAATCGATTCCCCGGGACCTCACGATTGACTGGGCGATTCTGAATGCTGGCGACTGTGAATACGTCAAGGATGTTATGGATTTTGACACCGAGTTGTTTGAACGAATTATTACGGTAAACTTGCTCGCCCCCGCCTACCTGACCAAAGCCTTGACTCCCAAAATAAACGCCGGCGGACGATTAGCATTTGTGAGTTCAAGTGTCACAAACCTGCCATTTCCCCAAACAGAAGCTTATGGCGCCTCAAAAGCCGGTCTTGATTACTTTGCCAGGTCTCTGGCAATCGACCTGGCACCTCACAACATTGGTGTCAGCCTGATTCATCCTGGCTTTGTGGATACGCCATTAACAGCAAGCAACACATTTAACATGCCGATGATCATTGATAGCAGTGAAGCGGCAAGAAGAATCCGCAAGGGGCTTGGCCGGGGGCAGTCCATGATTGCCTTTCCCCGGCGTTTTATTTTTATAATCCGCTTACTCCGGCTGTTACCGGAAAAACTATGGCGGTCTTTTTTTAACAAGGATAAAGCATGAAACGGATTGCCATCATTGGCAGCGGTATATCAGGACTCAGTGCTGCATACTTATTATCATTCGATAATGAGGTCACAGTATTTGAAAAGGACAGCCGTCTTGGTGGTCATACTGCAACTGTAGATGTTGAGAATGGCCGTGAAAGCCTTGCAGTGGACACTGGCTTCATTGTTTTCAACAATCGAACCTACCCCCGCTTTATGGCACTCCTGGACAAGATAGGGGTTGGTCGGCAGCCGACTGAAATGAGCTTTTCCGTACAAAACCGGGCCACTGGTCTTGAGTACAATGGTCATAATCTGGACACCCTGTTTGCGCAACGGAAAAACTTGTTGTCGCCCCGCTTCTGGATGCTGGTACGAGATATTCTAAGGTTCAATAAGCGCTGTAAGCAATTGCACACGGAAGCCAACATTCCGGATATCACCCTTGGTGAATTTTTACACAAGGAAAAATTCAGCACTTACTTCAGTGAACATTACATTCTTCCGATGGGCGCTGCCATCTGGTCTTCATCACTTGCTGAAATGGAGAAATTCGGGCTGCCCTTCTTTATCCGCTTTTTTGAAAATCATGGGTTACTCGACATCAAGAATCGCCCCCAGTGGTACGTCATTCCGGGTGGGTCACGCTCTTACATCGAGCCTTTAACCGCGTCATTCAAGGAACGAATCCGGCTGAACACAACGATTGAGAGAATTGAACGCCGTGAACACGGCGTTCAACTCACGCTGGCAGGGGGCGACACAGAATCTTATGATGAACTGGTCATGGCCTGCCATTCTGACCAGGCACTGGCGCTTCTGGGCGAAAATGCCACCGCATCCGAACGCGAGATTCTGGGCGCCATTCCTTACAGTGCCAACAGTGTCGTCCTTCACACAGATACCACCTTGTTACCTCGGCACAGCAAGGCCTGGGCATCCTGGAACTATCAATTACAGCCTGACCGAAACCGCCCGGCAAGCGTCACTTACAACATGAACATTCTGCAAGGTATTGATAGTGAGCAAACCTATTGCGTCACACTCAACCAGGATGAATCCATTAACCCCGACAGCATCCTGAATCGCTTTGTTTATCAACACCCGGTTTTTAACGAGAAGTCTCTTGCTGCTCAGACACGACGTCCGGAGATTTGTGGCCAAAATCATACACATTATGCCGGTGCATACTGGTACAACGGTTTCCACGAAGATGGCGTTCACAGTGCCTGTGATATTGCTGACCGCCTGTCCTCAACAGTCAGGCTCGTCACTGAAAGGGATACTCAGTCATGAGTCATGCAATCTGTACCGGCAGGGTATATCACCGGAGAATGGACCAGGCGAAACATACGTTTAGCTACTCCCTGTATATGTTACTGGTGGACCTGAAAGACTCAACTCTGGAAAAGTGCCCCAGTCATTTCATCAGCACACGTCGTTTCGCACCTATCCAGTTTCGCGAAAGTGATTATCTGCACGGTCAAGCAGGAAGCACTCTGGCACAAAGAGTAAAAAGAAAGCTTCAGGAATTGGGCGCCAGAGAGACGATAGATGACATCCGACTGCTGACCCAGGGCCGGTGCCTGGGGCTTTATTTCAGTCCCGTCAATTTCTATTTCTGTTATACCCGTGATGAGAGCCGGTGCCGTTACCTGCTGGCCGAGGTCAGCAACACGCCATGGAATGAACGTCATTACTACCTGGTGGATATGAACGGGAGCCAGGTTAACGAAAAATCCTTTCATGTCTCTCCCTTTATGGAAATGACGATGGATTATCACTGGCAGATTTCACCACCAGATAGCAGCAACGATGATATTCGGGTACACATCGAAAACCATAGCCCAGACAAAGGCAAGGTGTTCGATGCCACCCTTAGCCTGAAACAAATGGAGCTGACACCAGCCAGTGCCAGGCGCACTTTTTGGCGACACCCAGTGATGACCTTGAAGATTGTCAGCAGTATTTATTTTGAAGCATTGCGCTTGATGTTGAAGCGTGTTCGTTTTGTTCCTTATCAATCGCGCAAGGCAAGGCGCGAAGCTCAGCACTAGTGGAGAGAGTATCAATGGAAGAGCGAATCGAGTTAATCAAATCCATAGAGCCATCCTGGCTGCAGCGGAAGTGCCGGCGTCTGGTACACAACACATTGGATAAACTGACAGGTTGTCAGATCGAGTTACACGAGCCTGGTGGTACGCTTATTTTTGGTGAACAGTCAGATGACCCCGAAAGAGCCCTGGTGGCCAGAATCCAGGTCAATGATATCAGTGCTTACCAGGACTTTGTCCGCCACGGCGATATTGGCGCGGCAGATGCGTTTATCAGCCGGAAATGGGATAGCGACAACCTGACTGATGTTATTCGGGTCTTTGCCCGATCCAAGCAAAACATTGAGAACCTGCAGAATCGTTCAGGGACATTTTCAAGATTTGTGCATCGTTTGAGATATGCCCTGCAACACAACAGCATCAGCGGCTCAAAAAAGAACATTTTATCTCATTACGACCTGGGCAATAACCTGTTCACCCAGTTTCTGGACGAGTCAATGATGTATTCTTCAGCGGTCTTTGAGCACGAGCAGCAGACCCTGGAGGCCGCACAGAAACTCAAATTGACCCGAATCTGCGAACAACTGGACCTGGGGCCCGAAGACCATTTGCTGGAAATCGGCAGTGGCTGGGGTGGCATGGCCATTTTTGCAGCCAAAAATTATGGCTGCCAGGTGACGACGACCACCATTTCTGATGCACAGCACGAGTTCGCACTGCAGCGTATCAAAGAGGCTGGACTTGAATCTCAAATCACCTTGCTGAAAAAGGATTATCGAGAACTCACAGGTCGATACGACAAAATTGTCTCCATCGAAATGATTGAGGCGGTCGGCTATCAATACCTCGACACTTTTTTCCAGCAGTGTGAATCCCGATTAAAACCCGGTGGCAAAATGTTGCTCCAAGCCATTACCATGGCCGATCAGCACATGGATTTCTATCGCAAGCATGTCGATTTTATCCAGCACTACATTTTCCCGGGCGGCTTCCTGCCATCCGTTTCATTACTGACCAGCAAGCTGACCCGGAACACCAGCATGATAACGGAAGGCCTGGTAGATATCGGTCAGGATTATGCGCTAACACTTCAACACTGGCGTCACCGATTTATCTCGGCCTGGCCTGCTTTGTCCACACAGGGCTATGATGATCAGTTCAAACGCTTGTGGCTGTATTACCTGTGCTATTGCGAAGGGGCTTTCATGGAACAAAATATTAGTACCGTGCACTTCCTGGCAAGAAAACCCAGGCACTGACCGTTCCTTTTACTGTTGCCTGCAAAGATTATTCTGCGAACCTCCACCTGACAACAATACGGGCTGCCACTGCACCAGTATGGCAGCCCGAATTATCTGGGCACGTTCTGTGCTACCATTGTCACCTTTAAACTCTCAGTATGGTTTACAACCTTACCATCACCGCTGACGAGCTATTCATTCAGTACAGGTAATCGTAAATGGGTCTTCTTGTTTTTGTCACTCTGCTATGGGCGTTCTCTTTCAGTCTGATCGGAGAATTTTTGAGCGGCCATGTTGATAATGATTTTGCAGTGCTGACCCGCGTGTTGTTGGCAGCCCTGTTATTTGCGCCTGTGACAGCCTGGCGAAACATTCCTTTACCCCTGAAAAGCGGCATCATGCTATGTGGCGCACTGCAGTTTGGTGTGACCTATCTGTTGCTGTATCGCTCATTTGGCATCCTTACAGTGCCAGAAGTGCTGTTGTTTACGGTGTTTACGCCACTTTATGTGACATTGATAGACGATGCATTGAACCGCCAGTTCTCGGCAAGCGCCCTGGTCGCTGCTGCCATCGCAACACTTGGCGCAGCGATTATTCGTTATGACGGCCTTAGCCAGGATTATCTGACTGGCTTTCTGATGCTTCAGGTGGCCAATATCACCTTCGCTGCCGGCCAGGTGGGCTACAAGCATCTGATGGCTGCTTATCCTTTACCTATCCCGGCATGGCGAAGTTTCGGTTACTTTTTCTTCGGTGCCTTGCTCGTTGCATTACCCGCTTTCCTCATTTTTGGCGATTCCGGTATGCTGCCATCGAATGGATTACAATGGGGCATTCTCGCCTGGCTGGGCATTGTCGCCTCGGGGTTGGGCATGTACTGGTGGAATCGCGGTGGTTGTCAGGTGGACGCTGGCACGCTGGCAGTCATGAACAACGCATTGGTGCCAGCCGGGCTGGTCGTGAACCTGACTATCTGGGGCCGTGACGAAGCCATACTGCCACTGCTGATTGGTGGTGCCATCATCGCCAGTTCGCTATATGTGAATAGCTACCTGCGCAAACTCAATCGCCCGTCGCGATCGGCCGATCTGGTTCGGTAATCCATTCGCTCCAGGATCCCGCATAAAGTCTGGGCAGTGGCAATCCGGCCACTGCGGCAGCGAGAATATTATGGCAGGCAGTGACCCCGGAGCCACAATAACAAACCCTGTCGCTCTCCTGCCCCACCGGCCCAATCCTTTCCGCAAGGACGGTACTTTCCAGAAAGTGGCCCTGTTCATCGACATTTTCATTGCAGGGCAAGCAAACTGCGCCGGGAATATGACCCGCCACAGGATCAATAGGTTCGACTTCACCACGAAAACGGGGTTGTGCCCTGGCGTCGATCAGTGTCAAATCGTTGGTACGCAATGAAGCCATCACCTCATCCACAGTGACGATCATGTCCTGCGCAACAGTGGCCTGAAAATTGCCAGCCGGTAGATGATCCGCCTCTCCATGAGCGATGGTTCCACCTTCTGTCTGCCAGGCCTTGAAGCCGCCATCAAGCACAACCACCTTGTCATGCCCTAACCAGCGCAGCAACCACCAGGCTCGGGCGGCGAAAAACCCCGGACCGTCATCATATACCACCACAATGGATGACTCATTGACGCCTTTATCTCGCAATGTGCTGGCCAACGCCTGCGGTTGCGGTAATGGGTGTCTGCCAGTGACACCAGGCTTTACCTGCGAAGAGAGGTCCCGGTCCAGATCAAGAAACTGCGCGCCTGGCAAATGAGACTCCAGGAAAGCAGCCTGGCCCCATTCAGGCTTATCCAATTGAAAGCGGCAATCAAAGACCAGCACTGACTGACCCAAACTGACATCGGTGTCGCCACCTATCAGCTGTTTTAATTCGGATACAGAAATTAACGGGGATTTTGAGAGTGAAGCATCGGCCTTAGTCATCGTACTGTCTCATCCTAATCGTCATCAAATCGTCAATTTATCTACGTCAGTCTGTCACAAAAGCCGGTCAAACTTCAGCCAGTTCCGTTACATGAACAGACACAATAAAACCCCTGACAGGTAGACGGATATGATTAAACTCGCCCTGCGTCAATCATTCAACCCGGCATTGCAAAAACTTGCCGCACTGGATGCTCGACTCTTTCTGGGAATTAACCGGGCTCATCAGCGTTTCAATCTGCGCTCAGCAGTCCGCCTGGTCTCAGCCAGCGGTGATGGCTACCTTTATGCCTTGCTGGCTTTCATCCTATTGATGGTTAATCGTGAAGCGGGCAGCAGTCTGCTATTGGTCGGTTGTGCAGCCTTCCTGATCGAACTACCCTTGTACTGGTTGTTAAAAAACACCTGCAAACGACGCCGACCTTTCCACGTGGTGGCAGCAATGGCACCGTTTCTGAAACCCTCTGATGAATTCAGCTTCCCCTCAGGACACACAACTGCGGCCTTCCTGTTCGCCACCGCTGCCAGTCATTTCTTCCCTGCCCTGACCTTGCCGCTATTCATTTGGGCAGCGCTGATTGGCCTGTCACGTGTCATGCTGCGGGTGCATTTTGTGTCAGACGTATTGGCCGGTATGCTGCTGGGCACACTGATCGCCAATGCCTGCCTACTCTGGCTGAGCTGATTGCCCGGCAGATTTCAGGTGGCGATATTCCATCCACAGCAAGAACTGTAATCCAAAAATAAGCGTTGCGGCCAGCAAATGCACAGGCTGGACAATGGCGGGCATGCCCAGATGCCCCAGTGTCGCCCCGGAAAGAATTGCCAGACCCACCACAGCCAGAATACCCATCATCAGTTTCGTCAGGTAATGCCCAATACCCAGTGATTGATAAAGCATCCAGATCAACCAGAGGTTGGCAAACAACACAACGGCAGAAAACGAACGGTGGACATAGAAGAACCATGGCTGCATCGCAATCCAGCTTGATCGTTCAACCCCTTGAAAGTGATTCAGAAAATCAGTCATTTCACGAACTTGTGTCCCCATCGTGACCTGTATCACCGTCAACACAATGACGGTATAAAGCCAGGGTGCAAACTTTGTCGGCAAGCTTTCAATACTGTACTGACCGGCAACATCACGGCGAGAACGAGCGAGTGCAAACAACAACACTCCCACTATCGCCAAGGCCATCACCATATGCAGGGTAATCATGCCAGGCTGCAGATTGGATGCAACAACCCGGGCACCCAGCCAGCCTTGAAATATCACCATCAGTAAAGCTGCCACAGAGGCGATCGGAATCCAGCGGTCGTAAGACTTCAAACGCAGTGACTTCCAGGCGGTAATGAGGATAAATAGCCCAATGCTGACACCCACCAGGCGATTCACATATTCTGTCCAGGTTTTCACAGGATTAAACCGCGTTTCCGCATAACCTCGATCCGCATAAATTTCCTGATAATTAGCCGGTAACTGTGCCTCACTGACAGGCGGAATCCAGCGACCAAAGCAGGTTGGCCAGTCGGGACACCCCATTCCTGCTCCTGAAGCGCGGACAGTTGCCCCGACCAGAATCAGAAAATAAACAGCAATCAAGGTGATCAATGCAATGCGTCGATAGGAAACTAACGCAGGCGATGTGCCTGCTGATTGGATTTTTTGCGTCATGGGTAATACGGCTCTAGTTCAGGTCAGCAGAGTGGACTATTGCGCCAGATATTGTGTTCTAATTGTGAGGCTATCCAATTTTACTCTTCCCCGTAACGGCTGGCCACTATTCAGGTCGATATTCCCTGGTATACGTCAATCAAAGCCGACCCGGCACAAATTCATGTGGCAATGTTCACTCTGGGCCGCCTTGCTGCCCCTGTTGTCGCCACGCTGAGGGCGTCTGCCCCAATTTTTCTTTGAAAGCTTTGTTAAATGAAGACAGCGAAAGGTAGCCCACATCCAGGGCAATGCTCGAAATCGGGATGTGGGCTTCCTCCGGATCCCTGAGCCTGCGGGCAGCTTCTTCAATCCGGTACTGATTGAGAAACTGGTTGAAATTACGGAAATGTAATGTCTGGTTGATCAATCGACGCAAACGGTATTCCTGCAATGACACTTTTGTGGCCAGATCCCCGATCGTGAGCCCGGACTCAGCGTAAAGCCGATCCTCACGCATGGCCTTCAGTATCCGATCAATATAGCGCTGTTCCTGCTGCGTCACGTTATCGGCTTCCCCAACTTGCTCTGGAGGAGTCGGGACAGGCTGGTCAGAGGCGGTATTTATCAGGTGTGAAGCATCCGCCTTGAGACGAAACATCACCAGGTTGACAAAAGTCATCAACAGAAAAACACCGATGAAATAGACACTGTCAAGTTGTGCGCTGCCCAACCAGAAAAACCCTGACCCGACAATCAGGCCCACGATACTGCCCATGCCAATCGCAAACGGCACGCGAATCTGACGGCGCGGCTCAACCAGGTCATCATCCCGGCCTCGATAGGCCATAAAGATGACATGGCAAGCCAGCAGGAACATGATGAACTGCGGTATATAAAAATAAGTAAAGAAGAACAGGCTAAACTCGGGGCGACTGCCTTCGAAAAACACCAGGCCGACACAGCGGGCTGAAATATTGAATGTAATTAT
>JYMV01033719.1_pt1 | contig 13424 bp, 10 predicted proteins | sample 338911 | NCBI WGS metagenome assembly JYMV01 (sample SAMN03354496, study PRJNA234377) | hydrothermal vent metagenome | biome: Deep sea; feature: Hydrothermal plumes at the Eastern Lau Spreading Center, Western Pacific Ocean; material: Seawater | place: Tonga | collected 2009 | depth 2000 m m | reverse complement strand
GATGAGGACTATTACCTATTACCAGTTCGATTTCGCGATAACAGAGCACCTAATTTTTGTGATAATTTGAGCTCCAATTACCTTCATTGGATTACCATATATACATATATAAATTTTTATCTTCTCTCCTTCTTTTTGCGCCCCCATCGCCCTATCATCAATTTGATCGCTTGGTTGACTACAGGTGTTGAAACGACACGCTATATTAAGCTCTTAGCAAACAAGATTAGCGATCAGACTGGCTGGCGAGTACATAATTCATATATTCGAAGAAATAAAGAGGAGACCACGCTTCATAGGCCGGAGCATAAAACGTGATGGCAAAAAAATTCAGGTCTAAGATAATTCTAATACAGTCAATCTGACGTAACTCTCGCTCTCAATATTGTTGTTTATGGTTGACGCTTTACCTCGCTGAAGATAACCAGACAGTATCCGATCGATTGCTCCCAAAGAATTCAATGCAGTCATTATGGCCGTTGCCTTATTTTTAGATTACGCAAGCTAAAAGATAATGTCCTTGAATCACACGAGCCCGGTTCTGCCAATTTTTCCGTCGCCTCAATTATTTAAAGTCGTTTCATCACTCCCACTCAATCGTTGATGGCGGCTTTGAGGTAATGTCGTAGACTACCCGATTGATTCCCTTCACCTCGTTCACAATTCGAGATGAAATCCTAGACAACAACTCAGCTGGTAAGGGCACCCAGTCCGCTGTCATGCCGTCAAGGCTCTGAACTACTCGGATCGCCACGGTATATTCGTAAGTCCGCTCGTCGCCCATTACCCCAACACTTCGAATCGGCAGGAGCACCGGAAACGACTGCCACACCTTCCGATACCATCCAGCTTCCCTAATCTCTTTCGTAACGATAGCGTCTGCCTCGCGTAACAATCTTAATCGGTCTGGGGTTACCTCGCCGAGTATTCGCACCGCCAAACCGGGACCGGGAAATGGCTGCCTCCACACGAACTCTTCATCAACGCCCAATTCAATTCCAACCTGTCTGACCTCATCCTTAAAAAGCTGCCGAACTGGTTCGATTAAAGAAAATTGCATTTCAGTCGGAAGGCCACCAACGTTATGGTGACTCTTGATTGGAACTGATGGCCCTACAACCGACACGCTTTCGATCACGTCAGGATAGAGCGTACCTTGCGCCAGGAACTCAAACTCTCCGAGTTCGGCAGCTTTCGTTTCAAACACCTCGATGAACGCCCTGCCAATAATCATTCTCTTTTCTTCAGGATCTGTTATGCCCTTGAGCCTTTCCAAAAACAACTGGGATGCATCTTCGAACACAACTGGTAATTCCAATTTGTCCAAAAAGCGCTGGCGGACCTGTGCAGCCTCATTGGCGCGCAACACGCCATTGTCCACAAAAATGCAGGTGAGTCGGTCACCGATGGCACGATGAATCAAGAGGGCCACGACCGTAGAGTCCACTCCCCCACTGAGTGCACACAAGACCCGTGAATCCCCTACCTGCTCTTGAATATGCTTGATGGTTTCCTGGACGAATGAACTCATCGTCCAGTCCCCTACACAACCGCAAATACCTCTAGCAAACCTGCCAAGTAGGTCGCTGCCGTGTTCCGTATGAACGACTTCAGGGTGAAACAGTAAGCCATACAGCCCACGGTCCGTGTGCTCCATGGCGGCAACCGGAGCATTCTTACTCGTCGCTGTAATTGAGAATCCTGGAGGCACCGTTGCCACTAAGTCTCCATGACTAGCCCAGGCTTTAAACGAGGCCGGGAGGTCGCGAAACATGACCTTGTCATTTTCCGGGTTGATGACCGCGCTACCGTATTCTCGCTGCGGAGCAGGAAGCACCGTGCCGCCCAGAGCGTCCGTCATCGCCTGCATCCCATAGCAAATACCCAGGGTCGGTATCGTCATCTTGAACAGTTCCGGATCGCACTTAGGAGCGTCCGGGTCAGAAATCGATCGAGGTCCACCCGACAAGATAATTCCAACTGGATTACGAGCAGCTAACTCCTTTGGGGCTATGTTGAATGGAACAATCTCTGCGTACACGGATAATTCACGCAGCCGACGCGCGATCAACTGTGTGTACTGAGAGCCGAAATCAAGGACGATCACTGTTTGGTGTGTCACGCGATTAGACAACCGACTTGGGGCGCTCTTCGACCGATTAGGGGATATTATAACGGGGTGCATCGGATTTTGTTCAAGCCACTCCACACCCTCAAAAAGTGCTCAATAAGGCACATGCTCTTATTTGCAGTTAGTTCATTCTTGGTGGGTGTAATCGCGACCTCAGCCGCTCCTCAGGTTACCTCTTCAGAAATTATTCCTCCGTCAATTTTTCCTGTAGGCCATAACTGGCACACCACCCTACCTGCAACGCCAAACGGAGACCCTGCCGCTGACGAAACCTACCTCTACGTTCCATTGCGGAATGATCAGCTCGCAGCCGTTTCCCTACTCGATGGAAGCATTCAATGGGTAATCGAACAGTCGGTCGATTTCCGCCCTACTCCTGCCGGCCAAACAGTCTTCATTGTCGATGACAGGCAGGTCCGGGCACTAAGGGCAGCTTCCGGGGCCGAACGGTGGCATATTGACCTTCCAGTCCGAGCCTCTGCGCAGGTCTTATTGCATTCTAAATCACTGATCGTAGGACTTGTTGACGGGATCATCTCGGCTTATGAGAGCCTCAGTGGACGACCAATCTGGAGCCAACAACTTTCGGCAGCAGTTCTGGCTCCCACAATTGATCGGAATCGTCTGTATGTGCCACAGGCTAATGGCAACATTTCTGCTTTAAACCTTGCGACCGGGGCAGTGCTCTGGGAGCGAGAACTCGGGGGTGTGCCCGCATCGATAACCGCCGATTACGATCAACTCTATTTAGGTACAACTGACAATTTTCTGTATGCGATTGATCAGGATGACGGACAAATCCGTTGGCGCTGGAGAACGGGTGGAGACGTCATTGGCGCACCAGTTGTTGACTCGGAGACCATCTACTTCGTTTCGCTGGATAATCAGTTGCGCGCCCTCGCACGAAAATCGGGAGTTCAATTGTGGAAGCAAAATCTTCCAACTAGACCAGTGGGAGGGCTAGTTCAGTTTGGGGATGTATTAATGTTCTCGAGTCGAAGACTTCCACTCTACTTCGTCTATACCGATACTGGCGAATCCGCTGGAGAGTTCTCAACCACTCCCCCGCTGCCACCCCTTCAACCTAGTGAAGCTGCGCTTTTGATAACCAAGGAACCGGACGGAGGCGTTTCCACTGTCGAACTAACTGAAGAAGTGGAGTCCAATGGTTTTGACAACTCGGGCACTGTTGACTCAGCCGCGCCACTTGAAATGATGACCGAGCTTGCCGCGGCTCCAATTGTCATAAGAGCCGAAGGGGCGTCACAAGCAGAGTTTGTGCTTCTCACGGGTGAGGGGGAACTCCATGCTTATACCTCGGCCAAGCCTTTACCCCTTACCGCGCTTCCGCACATATCAGGAGGTGAAACTACGGCCTTGCTTGTAAAATCTTTTCATCAAGCACCTGAATGGTTGTTTGAGTCTAGCGGGGTCGAAACGACCAATTTTATAAGCCTGCCAGGCCAGTTCGAAACCAATAAGAAGCTCGTGGTCCTAGAGGAACCACCCGGACTACGTTTTGTACCACCACTCTCAACTGGTTTGAGCGTTCTCCCAGGGAATGAAGGCCCTGATGAACTCCAACTCGTACCATTCGGCCCATTGCCCGGACTTCTGATACCGGTTGCAGACGTCGCACGAGGCTTGGGGGTTTTTTGGAGTTCCGGATGGATCGTTGTTGGCCTAGTAAACAACGAAGTCCTTCTTACACCACTAAGAGAATTACCCGGTCAGCCGGTAAGCATCTGGAACGAAGTCCCCTAGAGGAACCTTTCAATAGCTCTTAATTGAGGTCGGTATGGTTCGCTGTGCCACCTGACGCAATATCCCTGTCACGATCTACGGACTCGTCTGGAGAAGCTTTCCCGCGCCACTGAACTCGACTGGTTAGCGCTTCAAGCGGTCCTGATGCAAGATAGGCGTATGCCATGCCTGCTAGGACATACGGAGGGTGCGCGTTGATAAGCGCAATGACACCTGCAATTGCGATTAATGGCACGTACGAACGCCTATGACCAAGATTCACCTCTTTGAAGCTACGAAATCTCAAGGTCGTGATCATCAAAAAAGCCGGAATCAGAACTACCAGGAAGATCGGCAATGCCTCAATAGCGCTAACCGAAGGAGTCGGAAAAGCAAACACCGTCGCTGCAAGAACACAAGCAGCTGATGGACTTGGCATTCCAACAAAATAGCGTTTATCTACCGTTCCTCTCTGGATATTAAAACGCGCCAATCGAGTCCCCGCCGCCACAACATACAAAAAGCCTGCAGCCCAGCCTAATTGTCCAAACGGCGTGAGGCCCCAAGCGCACACTAAGATCGCTGGAGCCACACCAAAGGAAACAATGTCTGCCAACGAGTCAAATTCAACGCCAAACGCACTAGTGGCGTTCATTAAACGTGCGATCCGCCCGTCAAGGCTGTCAAGAACAAGCGCGATGCCGATAAACGGAGCAGCCGTACTAAACTCCCCTCTCAAGGTATACACAAGACAGGCATATCCACAGAAGAGATTTGCGACCGTGAGCATGCTAGGAAGCAGGAACATGCCCCGCCGTGCACGCTGCTCACCTTGGAAAGCTCTCAAAACTACCATACCTAGAGACCGCCTTCGGGCTTCTCGTAGCCCGGCAAACGAGCAACTACGCTCTCACCTCCACGCACTCGTTGGCCCGGAACTACCGCGATCGTAGCTGTTCTTGGGATGAACAAATCAATACGCGAACCAAACTTCATAATACCGAATCGATCTCCAGCCTGCACCTCGTGGCCTACGCTGACGCGACACACAATCCTCCTGGCAAGTACCCCGACAATCTGCCTGCACACTATCACCACGTCATTATGCCGAAAAGCTACCTCCGTCCGTTCATTACTAGAACTGGCTTCGCTCCTATATGCAGCAAGAAACTTACCTGATTGACGGTGAACGTGGGTTACCTCGCCCCCAATAGGAACACGGTTGATGTGCACATCAATCGGCGACAGAAAAATACTAACCTGCCACCATGTCCCCTCTGGCGGATCTCCCGAGACAACTTCCCCTGCAACCAGGATCCGGCCATCCGCGGGAGCAAGAACTAGTCCCTTAGCACGTGGTGGGTGTCGTGGCGGGTCGCGAAAAAAGAACAGAAAGACTCCACTAACTATGACAAATGGAACAGCCCACCATAAAAGGTCCAGTACGACTAGAGCAACTGCAGGAATAGCGGCTGCGACAAGAAACGGAACGCCCGATCGGTCGATGGGCACGAGATCTACTCTAAGCTCAGGCCGAGCAGAAACTAACCACTAGCCGTCGATTCGCTGGAATTCTCCAAGCCTTGCACCGTGGGACGACGGCTGCATCTGAGAATATGCTCCATGCGATCCTTAATTTTCAGTTTTCGCTTCTTAAGAGTTGTTTCTTCAACCTGTTCGTTATCGGATAAATAGTGTTGGCTGGCAAGCTTTGCCAAGCGGGTGTCGAGGGTATCGTGGTTGGCGGCCAACTGCTGATATTCCTCATTATTGAGCAGCAGCCGCTCTCTGATTTCGGTTTCTGTCGACATCCTCCCCTCCTTCTCAGAACAAAGACTCCTAGTTGGCGGGACAATAGACGAGCGAACGCTACCATAAGGGCTATAGAGGTTCAAGAGAGTCTAGACTATTGGCCTAAGAGTGGATAAATTCAGTAGTTCTTCAACAAGCTTTTAGATAGAAGCACCGCGTCCTCGACTGGATCTCTATAGTAATCCGACCGCCTCCCTATACAAAGAAAACCCATTTCCTCATACAGCTTCAGAGCAGCTTCGTTGGACTCACGAACCTCCAACCCAATAGAGCTTACCCCGCGACTCGCCGCATCCTGAGCCAAATGTATTAGAAGAAGACGGCCTAGCCCCGTCGACGGTGATCAGGATGAATTGCCAAACTGTTAAGACGTAGCTCCCGCCCGATTAATCGACAAGAGCAATATCCAACCAAGGCGTCTTCGTCGAGGCGAACAACAAAGGCCTGGGAAACATTTACCATCTTTATTTCATCAATAGCATTTGCCGAGTCCAGGGCCTCTCGAAGCTCAACGCCTCCAGTTCGACAAGGCCGTCAATATCGCGCTCCAACCTCGCCCTCTCAACGTTAGCTGCCAATAGTCTTCTCCTCGGAGGAACGACCGAAATTCCGCGCTAACTCGGTATACGGCCTTCGCACATACAATGGGCGTAGAGCATGTGGCGCTGACAATTGGCACTCAGAAGCCATAATTGATAAGCGACCAACGCTTTCTGCAAGTTTTCTTTGAATCGGCAGAACCCGAACCGTAGGTCCCAAGCGGTCCTTGGCTTCACTTTCGTACCGCTCGGCGCCATCACCAACTAAAATCAGGTGTCTTTTCACAATTCTCTTCTGCCAGCAGATTAACATTTCTCCTGGAGAGCCAACGGAATGCGGTTCGATTTCTGAAAATCCCCGGGGCACTGTGATGATCTTTGACAATCCATCATTCCTCGCTCTATTTAATGGACTGCTATTACTTTCTTTGAACCGAGAATATCCAGCACTGAAGACTTGATGCCGTTGGCCGTCGAGCCATGCTCCAACAAGGTCAGCATCACGAACCCCCTCAGCTAGTGATGCGAGTGTTGACACCCCGACAATTGGAACGGACTTAACCAATGACAGTCCTTGTATTGTAGAAATCCCAATCCTAAGGCCAGTAAATGATCCCGGACCCACCGCGACAGCATACCGTTCAACGTCATTGACAGTCAGATCTAGGGTTGCCAGGAGTTTAATTATATCTGTTGGTAATCGCTCGCCATGCGTTCGGTCAGCGGAGCCCGATTTACTAGCAATAATCTTCCCGTGACGGAGCACGGCAATACTGCCCGATCGGGTTGCCGTCTCAAGAGCCAATACCACGCCAGGAAAATCTTTAATTTGCTCCATTAGTAAAACGCTTCTAGTAGAGTGTGCGTTACCCGGAAAGTCAATGTCTTCAATATCTTGACTGCCGATGGACCCCTACCTATACTGTGGCCACCTTGCATCCTTAAAGTACCGGATGCAGTCATTATTCGAGGTCCGTCCTTGCCTTCCCACGCAAATAAATCGGGTGTAACACCCGTCATGCGACAGTACTTAGATGCTAAGCAACAGTATTCAGATGCCGTGCTGTTTTTTCGAATGGGTGATTTTTATGAGATGTTTTACGAAGACGCACTTACGGCTGCGCGGGCCCTTGATCTGACCTTAACCTCTCGCACTAAAGACAGTGATGGAGCGGGCATTCCGATGTGTGGCGTTCCGTTTCATTCCGCGGAAGGTTACATCGCCCGTCTCGTCAATAAGGGGTTTCGGGTTGCCATCTGCGAGCAAATTGATAGCGCAAAGAAGGGCAAAGGTCTTGTTAGGCGAGAAGTTGTGCGCGTTGTCTCTCCTGGGACACTCGTCGACAGAGATAACCTCGACTCAAGAGAACCAGTATTCTTAATGGCATTAGCCCCAAGGGGCGAAACCACTAAGAACGCCAACCCTACGCCCACCCAATATGGCGTCGCCCTCGTAGACCTTTCAACGGGTGAATTTCAAGTAGCTGAATACCATGGTGCCGCCTGTCATCAGCGGGTTCTCGACGAAATCTCTGTGCTTCAACCTCGAGAACTAGTGGTCCCTGATGACATAGAGGACGCTGCGCTCCCTACGAGCATCGGCGAAATACTCATTACCCGCATTGATTCGTGGATTTTTAATTTCGATCGTGCACGCGACACATTATGTACTCAATTAAATGTCCAGGACCTCAAGGGATTTGGACTCGAGGAACGGCTAGCTGCAACAGCTGCTGCTGGAGCCCTCATCGGATATCTCAAAGACACACAAAAGTGCGAACTCACCCACCTTAGGGAAATCAGCCTTCGAGAACACTCTCAATATCTAGCCATTGATCCAACAACCTTCCATCACCTCGAAATCGTTGCTGCTTCCGATGGGACTTCGGACAGATCACTCCTCTCCACGATCGATCAGACTGTAACAGCGATGGGAGGGCGCCAGCTGAGGTCATGGTTGGTTAGTCCACTCTTATCGATTGAACGAATTCAAGACCGCCTTGATGCGGTTGAAGAATTCGCCTTTGATACTGTAACCCGTGGAAAACTTCGAGAGGTATTGAAAGACGTAGCCGATCTTGAACGCCTCGTTGCTCGTGTGTCGTTAGGGACCGCCGGCCCACGTGACCTACTTGCGCTCCAACAATCCGCCGATTTACTTCCAAGGATTCGAGGAATACTGGTAGACCTGCAGGGACCTCTCACCCTAAGCCTACTGGGCGAGCTCGACGACCTCAGCGACTTAAGAGGATTAATCGAACAAACTATTTCTGAGAATGCTCCTGCCCAGGCTCGAGATGGAGGCTGCATTCGGGAAGGAAGCGACTCTAAGCTAGACGAACTTCGCTCGACAAGTGATGGCGGCCGTCGGCTAATCTCAGAAATGGAGGAAGCTGAGCGAACTCGTACTGGAATTACCAGTCTAAGAATTCGATTTAACCAAGTATCTGGCTACTACATAGAGGTTTCTAAGGCACACCTTCAGGCCGTGCCGAATCATTACCATCGAAAACAAACCGTCGCAGGACGCGAGCGTTTCGTTACTCCTAGTCTTAAGGAGTGTGAAGATTCTATTCTTGGCGCTGACGAGCGAATTCTGGAACGTGAGATTCTTTTATTCGAATCCCTTCGCAAACAAATAGTAGATGAAATTCCACGCATCCAGGATACAGCCAGGGCCCTTGCCGGTCTTGATACTCTTTCGGCTCTAGCGGAAGCTGCAGTCACTCACGAATATACCAAGCCACAAATTCACAATGGGGATGAGCTCGAGGCATACGATGTCCGTCATCCCGTTGTCGAACGGTATACGCCAGAAAGTTTTGTACCCAACGACCTTTTACTAAACAGGTCGACTCATCAAGTCATAATCCTAACTGGGCCAAATATGGGTGGTAAGTCAACGTATCTCCGGCAAGCTGCCCTACTCATAATCTTGGCTCAGGCTGGTTCGTTCGTACCCGCCCGCCAGGCGAAACTGCCAATCATTGATCGAGTATTCGCCCGAGTTGGCGCTTCGGACAATATTTCCCGAGGACATTCCACGTTCATGGTTGAGATGGAGGAAACAGCACACATCTTACACACCGCAACCACGCGAAGCTTGGTCCTTTTGGATGAAATCGGTCGCGGAACAGCTACTTTCGATGGTCTCAGCATAGCCTGGGCGGTCGCCGAACACCTGGCAACCAATTCATCAGCGAGGCCACACACTTTATTCGCAACTCATTATCACGAACTTACCGACCTTGCAGAAACTTTACCTAGCGTAGTGAATTTTCATGTCGTCGCTCGGGAACACAACGACAATGTAGTCTTTCTTCGCAAAGTCGTTCCAGGCCGATCAGACCGCAGCTATGGTATCCAGGTGGCTCGCCTTGCGGGATTACCTCGAGAGGTGGTAAGAAGGGCTCGGGAGATTCTGAATGGACTTGAACGGGATGAACTGACTCGCGCTGGTAGGCCCGCGATGAGCGGAGGAAATATGATTAACCAAGGACAACCCGGACTATTTCAAGCCATTACACCAGATGATCACTTTCGCCAGCGTTTGCAAAGACTCGACCTGGATCATCTAACACCATTAAAAGCTCTCGATTGGTTAGCAGAACTCAAAAAGGAAATGTCAGAGGAATAGATACGCTCGACCTATCCGGCCTCAGCGACCTAGAATAAACTCGTATGTCTAACAAGCGGAACTTATTCGGCGCCCCGATCAAACCATTTATGGTTGAGCCTAATCTTAGCGGGGAACAAATACTTGACCGCATGTCCGGAATATCATTTCAAGGTAGAAATTTAGCCACAGCTCACAGAGTGTGGAAAAAAATGTTAGCCGATGACTGCTTAATCTTTCTTGGAATTGCGGGCGCACTCAGCGCTGGGGGCCTGCGATTAATTCTCGCACACCTTATTGCACACCGATATATTGATTGCCTTGTCTCCACAGGGGCAAACCTTTACCATGATTTACATGAATGTCGCGGTCGTCAGCACTTTCAAGGCTCTCCTCAGGCGGATGATCGCGCCCTACAGGCCGCGCACATTGACCGTGTTTACGACACCCTAATGGACGAGGACGAGTTTATTGAGAACGATATTTGGATCGCCACCTTTTCACAGAGCCTAGATAAACGTCCGTATACTAGTAGAGAGTTTCTATACAGACTTGGTGAACACTTATGGAACGAAACGGAGCGGGACGGGATTCTCACGGCTGCCTATCGGGCGAACGTGCCTGTTTTCTGTCCGGCCATTGCTGATTCGTCGATTGGTATGGGTTTGTCGCAAGGCAGACAATCAATGCCTGGGATAGGCCAAATCGACGTGATTGGCGATATCGTCGAATCGGCAAATCTCGTCATTAGAAAACGTCGGACCGCTTCTGTGGTACTCGGCGGGGGAACCCCAAAAAACTTTATTAATCAGGCTACCGTGCAGGCTGAGTTTTACAGCAGCGGAATCGGTGGCCATTCCTATGCTCTTCAGATCGTTGCTGACGTTCCACACTTCGGCGGAGCTTCAGGCTCAACTCTTGATGAAGCTCGTAGCTGGGGCAAGGTAGCCGCTGACGCTGACCATGTTACCGTCAACGCAGATGCGACCCTCGCCTTACCACTCCTTACAACGGCGTTAGTGACAACAATGCCAGACGTTCTAGACCGTCGCCAATTTCCAATTTTTGACTTCAATGAGCAACGAATGTCAGTGGATGGTATTCCTCTTCCTGATAACCGCTTCGAGGAATAGAGGTGAGCTGGCCATTTCAGTACGCCCATGGTGAAACTCTGCCATTCGGCGGTCCAGATTGTCCACAATCGACATTTTCGGACGCTGTTGCGGTAATCCTGCCAGCGCCCTTGGAACGAACGGTCTCCTATATCTCCGGAACTCGATTAGGACCAGGTGAGATTCTTCGCGCTTCAACTCAACTCGAACTATGGGACGAGGAGCTTGGAGTCGATGTACACCCGCAGGGCTTATGCACTCTTCCAGAGATGGCACTGCCCTTCTCTGAGCAAAGCGAGGCTTTAGGCGAAATTCATCGGGTTGCCAGGACAATAATCGGACTCAATAAGTTTTTGGTAACCCTAGGAGGAGAGCATTCAATTACCCCACCGCTGGTTGCCGCCACTGCCACACATTACGATGACCTGTCGATCCTTCAAATTGACGCTCATGCAGATTTGCGAGATTCTTATCTTGGTAATCCAAATAGCCATGCCTGTGCCATTCGCCGTTCCTTAAAGTACGCGCCATGCACTCAGGTCGGCATCCGCAGCCTGTCGACTGAAGAAGCAATGATCGTTGGTTCCCTTCCCACAACGATCTTCTACGACGTCAAAATGCGAACTCGATCTAGTTGGGTTGAAGATATTGTCAGCACACTTCGTCCGAGGGTTTACATCACGATTGATTGCGATGGGCTCGATCCTGCAGTTATGCCTGCGGTTGGGACACCTGAGCCTGGCGGCCTATCTTGGACTGAGTTGATTAAGATTCTAAGGTTAACTTTTCGCAAACGTGAGGTTGTCGCTTGCGATGTCGTGGAGCTGTGCCCTATACCTGGAATAGTGAATCCAAATTTTCTTTGCGCCAAACTTGTCTACAAGCTACTCACCTATAGGCTCGGTAAACCCTAACCTCCTTCGGAGTTTTCAAATCTATCTAACTCGGCCTGGGCAACAAATCCATAACTAGACTCCGGAAACTCATCAACGATGCGCGCAAAACTCTCCTTGGCTTGCATTGACCGATTGGCAAGAAGGTAGGCCCTGCCCAGTTGCATTAGTAAGCCGTCCAAGGGAAGCTGAGAATCAGTTGAGCTTGCCTCCTCCTCGAACAGTATGATTGCTGCCTCTATCTTGCCCGAGTACATTTTCGTCTCAGCCAGACCGAGCCGTGCCATCCGTCCATATATACCCTCCCCCGCTGCATCAACCACTCGCTGATATTGCAGTTCCGCTTCGTCTCGGCGGCCAAAGTCAGCAAGAATACTCGCTGCATGATAACTAGCTGTTATCCCAGCCGGGCTATCGGGATAAGTTTCCGCTGTAAGCATAAACTTCACCAGAGCCGCTTCCGCTCTTCGGTCCTGAGAGGTAAAGCTTCCAGGTTGAAACGCCGGTGCTGGCGGAATCGAGTTAGGGTCAGATGGATCCGGTAGTGGGGGTAGTGAAATTACTGGTGCGGTAGCGGTGGTCAGCGCCTCCGCAAGAAGGTCAGTCCCCTTTGCCTGCTCACTCCGTTGATAGCCAACATAAATACCGCTACCAACGATCAAAAGAATCGCTAATGCCCCAAGGATTGTTATTTCCCGCCGCCACCTTTCAAGGAGTATTTGAGAGCTCACGATCTTCGCTGCTAACGCGTTTTGTTTCAGATGATGTCGTTCGGATCGCTTCATGGTTTATTTTTCCCTCAGGTCAACTCAGATCGCCAGCCCTCCATTATACCTAGGTGACCAACTGATCATCGGCGAGCACCTCAGAAATAATTGGCGCGCGTGCCCGGATTCGAACCGGGGACCTACCGCTTAGGAGGCGGTTGCTCTATCCATCTGAGCTACACGCGCATTCACGTGCCCTGGTCAGTCTAACAGAGACAGATTCGTAACTTTCTTAGAGCATGCAGCCACCGCAATTGACCGGATGACTACTAGGAACCTCACCCTTGGAGAAATACACTTCAGGGGTAACTAATAGGTCAGGATCGTTAGAAGGTCTACGTCGGTCAACTTCTTGCGTCCTTCTAACTCAACCAGCTCAATCAAGAACGCCATTCCCTCAACCTTTCCCCCGGCACTTCTAATTAGGTCACAGGTGGCGCGCGCGGTTCCGCCGGTCGCCAGAAGATCATCAACAATTAGGACTCTCTGTCCAGCCTCAATAGAACCAACGTGTAGCTCAAGGCTGTCGCTGCCATACTCTAAATCATAAGAGACCTGTGTCGTTCTACCTGGCAATTTACCTGGCTTGCGAACTAGAACGAATCCAGCACCCAGTCGATCGGCAACCGCAGCGCCAAGGATAAACCCCCGACTCTCAATCCCTACTACAGCATCCACACCAACGTTCTGATACGGCCACGATAGCCTATCGATTGATTCTCGAAAACCAGCGGGATCACGTAGGAGTGTCGTTACATCATAAAAAAGAATGCCCGGCTTCGGAAAGTCTGGAACGTGACGGATAAGGGCC
>JYMV01028518.1_pt2 | contig 13424 bp, 10 predicted proteins | sample 338911 | NCBI WGS metagenome assembly JYMV01 (sample SAMN03354496, study PRJNA234377) | hydrothermal vent metagenome | biome: Deep sea; feature: Hydrothermal plumes at the Eastern Lau Spreading Center, Western Pacific Ocean; material: Seawater | place: Tonga | collected 2009 | depth 2000 m m | reverse complement strand
TAGAAAAGCTGCAATCCGTCAACCGACGGTAGCAAGATTTGAGAAGCGGCTTAGTGCTGATGCGCAAAATCTGATTTCAGTGTTACACACTCTGTATACAGGTGATCGCGAATTCGAGAGTAATGTGAATCTTGCTATGAGAGCCGCTTTTGGAAGTGATTTTGATAAATTGGTCTTTCCCCCAGCGGCAGATCAGAGAATTCAGCTTCGCGTTCGTTGGAAAACATTGAAGACTGAGCAATCTGCCGCGGACCTTTCTGATGGAACACTGCGTTTTCTATTTCTGCTTGCTGCTCTTGCTAATCCAAATCCATCACCTTTGATTGCTATTGATGAACCGGAGACAGGATTGCATCCATCAATGATGCCAATATTGGCGGAGCACGCAACGGACGCAGCTCGAAGGTCTCAAGTCATTTTCACCACGCACTCCGCTCAGTTGCTTAATTATTTCAGTGAGGCACCCTTCGCCACCACAGTAACAAAGTGGAGCAATGGCGAAACACGACTTGCTGTTTTGGATAGGACCGATTTGGCCAAATGGCTTGAAGAATATTCTTTAGGAAGTCTTTTTGAATCTGGTGAGTTGGAGTTGATGGAATGAGATACATTCTGTTTGTCGAAGGAGAAACCGAGTTTAAAGTACTTCCAAATTTTTTCAAACGATGGCTGGATCGAGAAGTTGGAGCACCAGTAGATGTGTATCCCGTTAAGTTCAAGGGCTGGGCCGAAATGTTAAAGGATGCGCCTAAGAAGGCACGATTACATCTCTCTAGTGCAAAGCAAAAGAAAAATCCTGCGGTGGTCATCGGTCTTACTGATATTCACGGGCCAGTGTTTCCAAAACCAGGTATGGATTTGGAAGACAAAAAAGTATGGCTAAAGAAAAAATTTGAAGACGCAGTGGGACTTCCTGAATATCATCACTATCATGCGGTACATGAACTGGAGGCTTGGTTACTTAGCGATCCATCGATTTTCCCAAGATCCATTCAGGATGCCTTTGGTAAAAATATTGGTGAGCCAGAAAAGGTAAATACAAACCATCCGCCAAAAGCGTATTTGCGTGATCTATACACTCGGAAGATGGGCTCAACCTATAAGGAAGTAGTACATGGCACTGATTTGTTTGCGAAGTTGGACCCACTTATTGCATATCGAAAGTGTCCGTCTCTAAAAACATTACTCGACGAATTGCTCTCATTCGCTAAGGCTGTTTGAAGGTCCTCGCGGTCACTATCGCTCGAAGATGCCAGCCCTTTCCTGTGCGTCTATCTTTTGTTCGTGTTCAAGGCGTTTTTTCGTGAATTCTATGACGTCCCTTGCCCAAGACCTAACCTTTTCGTTTGCATGCGTTTCCAAAGGCGTAAATGCCTCTATGCGTGCAGCGAAAAGTGGCGATAGTGATCCTGACCACACGAAAGAATCCATGTTTCTCAGTATGGTTTTCAGTACTTCGGTGTCATCTCCATTTTGGTCAATTAGTTTCATTAGGAATGGATCCAGTTCTCCCCTTATGTTGGTTCCCTCAGTGACTGTATGAACAACTGTAGGGGTCAAGCGAGCAATTAACTGTGCCGCTTTTGGATTGTCTTTTGCCCAATCCAGGAGAACTTGTAGATCAATTGAAAACAGAATGCCTGGATCCTCACTCGGTCCTTTGAATGGTTCGGCAATGAGGTACTTTAGATTTTCCGACTTGAGCCCTTCTTCTGAGACCAAGAGATTGCTGAGGGTAGGCCAAACGGACTCGAAATACTTAGGACTTATTAGCTCTCTGATTATCTTAACTAGGGAGTGTCGATGGCGGCTCAGGCCGCGGAAATTCAATGATTGGCAAAGACTAGTGATTTCGTTTAGTGCATAGTTAGCGATCTTCGTTGATCCATTCCTAAGGCAAATGGTTGTAGCGCTTTCCCACAGATGAAGCTCTGAGGAAGTCAGTTCCGGTGTGTCCGATAGGGAAATGGATTCAAGTACCCTTTCGAATGCAGAAAGGCAATCTGTCTGCTTCTTATGGTCATTTAAGGAGTACATGTACAAGATAGTTAGAGCGCTCCAACAATTCTGGCGATCGTGCTGAATAAGAGCATTCACAAAGTTGACGAGGTCATTAACTGTTATGTTTGCAAGGGCGCTTCCATAGGAAAGGCGCTCCAACTCTTTGGAAGGGATCTCGCTGAGTTTGCCGATTAGCCTATTCAAGTCGGTAGCCGTTGGAGAAATGAGAGCAGTTATTTGCGCCAAATATCTGCTCGTTTGAGGGCTTTCTGCAAGTTCGTCGAGATACGCATCCACAACTTGTTGTTGCTTCTCTTTCAGTCGTGCCAAAACTCCCGCCAAAAACGTTGGATTTGCCTCATTAGCAGGGATAGATCGCAAAGCTGCAGCACTTTGATCAAATAACTCGCGGTGATCGATACCAGCATCAATTACCAGCCCTCCAAACATGAACGCGTTTCGTTGTTCCCCCTTTAGCAATAGATCAACTTTTGTCTTGAAAGCAGGCCATCCCTCGACAAAGTCCCTAGCTGTATTCTTGATTGCTTCTTCTGCCTCGTTAATTATTTTGCCATTTGAATCAGTTGTGAGGTAATCCCAGGAGGCGTTAGAAATCCACATTGAGAGATTTTCTTCAAGCGTCTTTGGATTCAAATAGGCATACGTTTCTTGAATAATCTCTTGTTCTTCATTTGAAAATTCTGTTTCTGACTTTCTTACAGCAAAATCGAAGCGTTGGAGGATCACAGTCCATAAGTGTTTATTGCAATCGCATAATTCTTGAATTGCACTTTTGAGCTGGGCTAGGAAGTGATGAGTAATGCATGAATAAATGATTCCAATGAACTTCTCCGACGCCTCCTTTGCAATCTCCTGATTTTCGCTGCACGCTAATTTCACGATAATTTCGATACAGTGCTCCCAATATCTATGGATTTCCGCTCCATTTAGCGGGTGATAGTCCTGCTGAGTGGGCCTGCTTCCCTGCTCCTCTACCATACTTGACCTTGAATAGTGGTGAGTTGCAAATGCATGTGCAGCAGCTTTGATCAAAACAGATTGCCGCGTTTCGTCAGCGTCTCTCATTTGTAAGTTGAGAAACTCGGCTCTATCACTCAGGCTTGCCTGTGTACCTGGCAAGAACAGCTGGAAAAGTTGTATAAACTGTCCCGTAGCATTGTTTGACCAGGTTTCATTTTCAGCGCATGCGAATTCCAAAAGAACACTTGTAGCGGCGATAAAAGTAGTTTTCCAAAAGCAAAGCTTCTCTAAAGCCCAAATCAAGTTGCGACGACCAGGGCCAATCTTTAGCAAATCATCTCGCGTGGCCGATCTAAATGCCTTGGTCAGTGCACGAATTGTCTCTTCCGGATTCACTTCTGCAAAACAGCGGAAGAGCAGTGAACCCATTTCTGAATTTAACACCTCCGCCTTACCAAAAGGGCCTTGGTCTCCGCACAGTGATTTTGTCAGTGCTTGTACTTCAGGAAGAAAATCGAGCATTCTGATCTGCTCGCACATAGCCTCCAAAAGTTTCGGAGGTAAGCCATTTTCAATGAGTTGCTTTGCTTTTTCAGGTGAGCAGCGTTTCCACCAGTCTGCCGCAAGCCTCAAGGCTAGTGGCTTCGGTACCACGACTATGAAGTCACCATGTACCTGTATTATTCTTCTTTCTATGAAGTCCTTTGCATGTGAATAGAACTCATCAGAACTTAACTTTGTTAGCTTTGCCGCTACAGTATGTCTTTCTTCAACGGCAGAATCTGTGAAACCAAGCCTTGAGAAAAGAGAACAAACACTAATTACTTCATGTGCTTTTTCATTAGGCTCTCTTCTTCCCCATAGAAGTCTCTGGAGAAGTTCGTCATGATTCAGAGAACCAGCGTCCGATTTCCCCTCAAGACGCGCTTGAGCTATTAGACGCGCCATTAACGGGTACCCTTGCGCAAATTGAACAATCCTTGATAGTTCTTCACTGGGCAAGGTTTTTTGATATACCTGCTCAAGCATCTTCTTTATGACAAACTCTGGGCTTTCCTCCACAAGAATTACCGGGTCCGCTTCGCCGCCAGTTTTTTCGTCAGGGTTAAAGTCAATGGTTAATAGTGAAAGTTGGCTGTCTGATCTCATTACCTCCTTTCGAAGTAAGTGATGTGTGCGGAGATCGCAATTGTCAACGACAACAATTCCGCATGAATCTCTAAGCAATAGATGTCTGAATTTATCTGTTGTCTCGGTACCATAGATTGAAGCATCCAAATACACCACTTGTCGTGTGAGTTCATCAGGTGTAGAGAACGCTTCAAGTATCAGTCTGCTTTTCCCAAGACCTGGCAGACCAATTACACGGGCTACCTTCTTTTGCGCGCAAAAGTAGTCACGAAGTTGCTTGACCTTTTCGTCGACGAAATCAGAAACAAATGAAAACACATTGTGTTCATCGTACCTGCTCCAACTTTCCCAGGTTTGGAAAGATGTGTAGCGGCCGCTTGTACTCCATTGCAAAACTTGGACTATGGCTGGTAGAAACTCATTTACCCAACTTGCAATCAAATTTGCATCGTAGAACTGAATACTTGCAGTTTCTGCGTCGTTTCGCGCTGCATCACGCAAACCTTCTCGAATAGAAGTAATGTTTGCTTGGATCTGTGTCTCAACTTGATGACTCCCATAGACGAAGATGTGACATCCTCCCGCGTCTAGAACTTCGGCGACTTTCGGTTTTAACTCAGGAGAACTTGGAGGTGCGTCTTTCTCTTTCCTTCTTTGTGAAACCAAGATTGCTTTCTTGAAATCGGCATTTGACATATTTTTCTCTGCTTTGATCTGAAAGCTGCAGAATTGGTTGGGAAGCCAGTTAGTGCGAAGCGGCTCACCGTCCCATTTAACTCTGGCATCCTCGCCGCCATCTGGAACAGTAATCTTCAAAGGAACGTTAACCGCCGATGAAGTGATACCACTTTTCTTTGTTTCAAGCAAAAGCAAGATGTAGACGAGTTCGACCAGCTGTTGTGGTGACAGCGCCTCTATGTCGTTGTATCGAATTTGCAGTACATCTGTCATTGCTTCACCTAAGGTCAGATAAGTTCCGGTTTCCATCAGCATCGTATTTGATACCAAAACGAGATGCAGTTAGAACAAACATGCGTACGACTAAGTGAAAAATTCCAAGATAAACAGGACGGCCGCCTTACTCCTAGAATTTTCCAACCTGATATTGATTAACCTTCGCTAAATTTGACGCCAAAAAGGCCATCATTAGACCATCTGGAAACAGCGAAAGTGAAAAGATTAGCCGACAGCGGGATTTGAACCCGCGACCTACGGTTTACGAAACCGTTGCTCTACCCCTGAGCTACGTCGGCGCAGGCTATTCATTATATATGTATGTCCGCAGAACGAGAACTGGCGGGAGCCGGATTTGTAACGCCCGGTTGGCCTGGAAAACGGGCGCAATGCGGGTGCCTTAGATAGAAATATAGGTAGAGAATTCCCTCAGAAAACCGATTCAATCTCTTGGCAACCGGGTATATAGATGGAGCATAATAAGGTTGGAATTTACCGCGAGCGAATGTGAGTGGTAACCGACCGCCTCTAATCCAGAAAGCTGGGGCCGGACTGCGAAGGCTTGCTGATGGGCGAGGGAGCAGATGTAGCGTTAAGTCGTTGCGTCAAGCACTTGTACCCACAGCAAAAAGCAGCAAAGCGGATTGAGATTGTTGTATATGCAATTGATATTGCGTGTATTGCTTTCTTGTCGCGCGTGTCCGACGGACTTCTGAATCCCCTGATAACATCAGTGTTTTCAGAACCTGTGCAGCACTCCAGCGCTTGATTTGGCCGAGCGCACTTCCTAGTCAAGTGCGTGTCCTTCGGCTGGCCATCAGCATCCTACGTGTCTATGCGTAGGATGCTTTGTGGTGTATGTATTTTATCGGCAATGTATATGCAATCGCTAGATCCGCGTGTTGAGCCAGTTTTCATCGCTTGTTCAATCGATCAGATCGATCGCGCGATCGCAGATCTTCAACACCTGCTTAGCACAGCGCCTTCGGAAAACCGCATGATTAAAAGAAAAACGGGGTACTTCACACCGTTGGATGTGCTTGGTATATTGAAAGAGTAAACGGTGAGCGGTTAAGCGAAGTAACCGCTTTGAGCCGAGGGACACTACGGAAACGGCAGATCGGCGCCGATCGGAAACGACAGTAGGTGGTTCGCCCCGAGTGAAGGACTGACTGAATCTCGAGGAAATACTGAGCCCACAGCAATGGGCAGTCAGGCAGTAGCTTAAACACCGCAGCGGAGCAATCCATGCGGTGTTTTTGTTTGCGTTGTTTTTGTTTGCGTTGTTTTTGTAGCTGGCGCATTGCATGCGCCTCTTTCATACGATTTTGATGAGGGCGCGTGCAACGCGCCCCCACGCTTTAACGTCACTCATTGAGTAGCGTGCCGAGTTCAGTCCAGCTGTTCACCACTGTTACCAGCGGCAAATGCTCTTTGTTCTCGGCGACCTCCTCTTCGTTTGGTTTGAACAGGAACAAGTCCTTCATGTGCTTGAGATATCCAAGTATCTCGAGCCGGTCATCAACAAATGCTGTTAGACCTAGCTGCAGGCTGATCTCGGCTTTCTCGTTTCTCTCAAGACAGAAGTGGACCTTGTCCTCAGATATTCCTGTGAGTTCGAAGAAGCGGTTGTGTTTCAACCATTTCTTAGTCTTCGATTGGACCGAAGGTCCGCATTTAGACACGAGGTACACCTTGTCTTCGAATCGTCCTTCGTTCAGCTTCTTCAGCTCAGCGAAAGAGTTTTCAGATGCAGGTGTCGAGAGGTAGTTCTTCGAAAAGAATGATGTGTCGGCGCTGTTGTCGTGATTTTCGATAATCACGCCACCTATGTCTACGCCGAGTTTTTCTATCTTGGTCATATGTTTATTCCTTATAGATAAAAGTAATACAGTTCAGGCTGTGCCGCAATTGCAAGCACGCCTGAGTCAGTGAAACTGTTCGCGGGCGGCAAGAATGTCGCCCCTACAGAGTTTTGTTGCATTGTTTTTGACGCGAGATGTTTTCTGCGTCGTCATCTCAATGCATTTGAAGGTCGCATGCAATGCGACCCTACATTGATGACGTGCAGATCTGTCGATGCCACTGTATGCGGTGGCACCGCTATGACGCGTCAATAATTGACCGGCATATACTTTGGCCGCATCAAGGCTTGTCGAATATTCGAATATATCTAGGTCCGAACTTGCGAATGTTCAAATCTTCCACAAGTTCTATAGATAAACAGTCGAATTCTTTAGACTTTTGCTATTTTGAGCGAGCCCGAAAGTGGCTGCCAGTCAAAGACTTAGTTAATTTCAATAATACGGATGTAAAATCCAAACATGTTTACTCCATTGCCATCAAGGCATACTTTATTTTCCAATTTTTTGTATAGATCGAGTATATGTTCGGATCCTGTCAGTGTCAAGGAACTTGAATGCTGGGATATGGCGATGCGCTCGCCGTGTTTTTCACAGCCAATTCTCATGCACGCGAGCTGGTTTCCTTGTATTTTTTCCATGTGCACACACTACGTGTGAATTATCCAGGACTCAGTTGCTGCGCGTATCTGAGTGATATCTGTTGGGAGTGCAAAGCATGAATGTTACTTTGAAAGTAAAGCGTCTTCCTCACTGCAAAAACTTGCCCGCATACGCGACGAGCGGTTCTGCCGGCATGGATTTGACTGCAGCAATCGTACAGCCGATGACTGTCGAGCCCAACAAACGCGCCCAGATTCCCACTGGCATTCAAGTCGAGATTCCCGAAGGTTTCGAAGGGCAAGTGCGTCCACGCTCCGGATTGGCTCACAAAGCCGGTATTAGCTTGACCAACTGCGTAGGCACAATTGATTCTGACTATCGCGGTGAAGTCTGCGTGCTCATCATCAATCATGGCGAGCAAGCTTACACCTTCCAGCCTGGCGAAAAGATCGCGCAATTGCTCATTACGCCTGTTCCCCGCGTTGAAATTGTCGAAGTGGAAGAACTTGCAACCAGCGCAGAACGCGGCGAGGGCGGCTTCGGCTCCACGGGAAAGATGATTCAAGCAGCAGGCGCTAGGGCTTAAGACGCAGGCTAGGTTTTTGGCGAGGCGAGGGCGCATGCGATGCGCCAGGTAATAAAACCGGGCGATGCATGGCATCACCCCTGCAGAACAGAACCTCGCATGGCGCCATACCTACAGTTTTTGGAAGTAACAAAGGGCTCGGGATAACCGAGTCCTTACTTTATATGGCGGATTTTGGAGGCTTCGGCCAGGTAAAATACCCCTTAACTCGTACTTATTTCTCTCGAAATGCCTGTGATTGGAGGCTTGGTGACGGCGTCAGAATCCTCAAAACCCATCAAAGTGGCGGTCGCCGGTGTCAGCGGACGCATGGGAAAAGCCTTTGTGCAGGCGTTTCTCCATGATCCTGTCATCAAAATCGTCGGTGCCTGGGGGCGCGAAAACGCGGAATATGTCGGACTTGACATAGGACAAGTCGCCGAAGTAGCCGGAGGGGCGAGGACTGGTATACTTGTCAGCAGTGGATTTATCGAGTGTATTGCCGCCTGCTCGCCGGATGTCATTCTGGACGTAACCCAGGCGGAAGCTGCCTGGAGAACGGCAACGTCCGCCATCGGCAAAGGCATTCGCCCGGTCGTCGGTACATCCGGACTGAGCCAAACGCACCTCAAGGAGCTGGCTAGCTTGGCTGAGAAGAACAATGTCGGAGCGATGGTTGTGCCGAATTTTTCAGTCGGCGCTGTTCTGATGATGGAATTCGCGCGTCAGGCTGGGCGTTTCATTCCCAACGTTGAAGTCGTTGAGATGCATCACACGCAGAAGATTGACGCGCCATCAGGCACGGCGATGCATACGGCAAACAAACTTGCCGACAGCCGCAGCCACTATAACGCCAAGCGCGTCGAAGAGAAAGAATTGATGCCGGGCGCGAGAGGCGCTGTTCATCCAAGCGGTGTACGAGTGCACTCCTTGCGACTGCCGGGCATGATTTCGCATCAGGAAGTTCTATTCGGTTCGGAAGGCGAGCTGCTCTCGATCCGGCACGACAGCTTCAATACGAAGTGTTTTATTGAAGGTGAGCGCATGGCGATTCGACACGTCATGACACAAAACAAGCTCGTCGTCGGGCTTGACCAGATTCTATTTGCTACAGGGTAAACATCGTAGGGGCGCATTGCATGCGCCCTGCATCGCCCGCTGGAAGTAAAACACCAGCAGGAATCAAACAACAAAGGTTCAGGCTGAACCGAGCAATCGGTTCGACAAGACCAAACAGACGGAGGATAGACGAGAAATGGCAGCAGGGAATTCGAAGCGACCAGTGAACGTTGCGATTCTAGGAGCTACCGGACGCGTTGGTTCGGAGCTACTTAAGGTTTTGGCAGAACGCAAATTTCCAGTCGGCGAGCTGAAACTTCTTGCCAGCGCCCGTTCTAAAGACATGACCATCGAGTTTTGCGGCAAGCAGTACCCGATTATCGAGCCTTCCGCCGAAGCATTCAAAGACGTGGACATTGTTCTCGCTTCCGCCGGCGCCGATCGCAGTCTGGAATTCGCACCGCTGGCAGTGCAAGCAGGTGCCATCGTTATCGACAACACAAGCGCTTATCGCATGGACAAAGATGTTCCGCTGGTAGTGCCTGAGGTCAACGGCGAAGCCATTAAGCAACACAAAGGCATCATTGCCAATCCGAATTGCTCGACTGCACAACTCGTTCCTGTACTCAAAGTTCTCCACGAACTCGGTGGCTTGAAGCGCGTGATTGTTTCCACCTACCAGTCCGTCAGCGGCGCCGGTAAGGAAGCTATGGACGAGCTGGAGCAGCAAACCAAGGCAATCGTCAACGACCAGGAGTATCCGCCGCAAGTTCTGCAAAAGCAGATTGCGTTCAACCTGATTCCTCACATCGATAAATTCCTCGACAACGGATATACAAAGGAAGAATGGAAGGTTATTGAAGAGACGCGCAAGATTTTGAGCTTACCCGATCTGCCTGTCACTTGCACAGCCGTGCGCGTGCCGGTCGTCATCAGCCACAGCGAAGCAGTCACTGCCGACCTCGAAAGAGAAGTCAGCCCTGCTCAAGCTCGTGAAGCATTGGCGAACGATCCGATAATCGAAGTTTGGGATGACCCTTCGAAGAACATCTACCCGACGCCTCTCGAGGCCGCCGGACAAGATCCTGTCTATGTCGGTCGTATCCGACGCGATGCGTCGACGGAAAAGGGGCTCAGCCTCTGGGTCGTCGCAGACAACCTGCGCATCGGCGCCGCGCTCAACGCGGTTCGCATCGCAGAATACCTGGTCGAGCACAAGCTGCTCAAGCAACCGGTCGCGAGCTAAGTCATCAGAAGCGTAGGGGCGATGCCATGCATCGCCCGGTCCCAAAAGGAATTACGAGAGCGAGAAGGAAAAGCAGGAGGGAAAAGTGATAGGCACAGACGCACCACTGTTCGGTAGGGTCATCACGGCGATGATTACACCCTTTGACGATTCGGACAAAATCGACTTCAAAGCAGTGGAGAAGTTGGTCAATCACCTTATCCAAACCGGCACCAGCGCAATCGTCGTGTCAGGCACGACGGGCGAAAGTCCGACGCTCGACTCGAACGAGAAGAAGGATTTGCTCAAGGCTGTTCTCGAAGTCACCGGCAACCGCGCCAAGATCATTATGGGCACCGGCTCGAATGACACGCGCAAGTCGGTTGAAGCATCGAAAGAGGCTGAGAAGTTGGGCGCTCACGGATTGCTCGTGGTGGCACCCTATTACAACAAGCCTAGCCAAGCCGGGCTGCTAGCTCACTTCGGTGAAATTGCCAACAACACCAGCTTGCCGATTCTCGTCTACAACATTCCAGGTCGGACTGGTATCAACATAACCAGCGAGACGACGATCAAACTGACGGAAAAACACAAGAACATCCACGCATTGAAAGACTCTACCGGCAGTGTCGATCAATCTGGCGAAATCGCAGGCGCCGCGCGGAAAGACTTCCGTATTTACTCCGGCGATGACTACCTGACTTTGCCCTTCTTGTCAGTTGGTTCCGCAGGCGTGGTGAGTGTTGCCAGCCACGTGGTCGGAGCACCAATCAAAGAAATGTGCGATTCATTTTTCGAGGGCAAGCTCGATAAAGCGCGAGAGCTGCACTATAAGTCCCTGCCTCTCTTCAAAGGTTTGTTCGCCGCACCGAACCCGACGTGCGTCAAGTATGCGCTCAGTAAGATGGGCATTTGCAAGGAAAACTTGCGCTTGCCGCTGATTCCGCTCGATGCTCAGCAGAAAGCGGCGCTCGACAAAGTCCTGGAACAGTTGGCGCCATCCGCGTCCGCTGTGTAGTAGTTCTCGTTGGTTAGCCCACTGTTTGATTTGTCAGATTCTCAGACCGAGCCCCCACAAAGGTATTAATTCGATGGCAAAACCGAGCGATTCGTACGACGAAATTGATGCGCCGAAGTCGAGCAAATCGAAGCTGGATACCAGCTCAAACACGATCAAGATCATTCCGCTCGGCGGGCTTGGAGAGATTGGCAAGAACACCATGGCAATCATGTGCGGCAACGACATCATGCTTGTCGACGCTGGTCTCGCATTCCCGACTGAAGAACAGTTGGGAGTGGATCTGGTTTTGCCGGACATTACATTTTTGCGCGAGAATCAAGACAAGATTCGCGGACTTGCGATTACGCACGGGCACGAAGATCACATCGGCGGTATTCCGTTCATTCTGCGGGACGTGACTATTCCTGTTATCTACGGACCGGCTCTGGCTCTCGGATTGCTGGAAGGAAAACTCAAGGAAAATGGTTTGGAAGAAACCACTGTTTTGCGCAAAGTAAAGCCGCGACAACAGGTAAAAATCGGATGCTTCCAAGTTGAATTCATACGTTGTACGCACTCGATTGCTGATTCGTTTAGTTTGATCATCAGAACACCTGTTGGGACGCTGGTTCACACCGGCGACTTCAAGTTCGATTTCACACCTGTGGATGGCGAACAGTTTGATATCGCAAGTCTCTCGCGTGCTGGTGATGAGGGCGTACTCCTTTTGATGTCCGACAGCACCAATACAGAACGCGACGGTTACAGCCCGTCTGAGCGAACCGTGTGGGCGAAAATCAACGAGGTCTTCTCGACTGCACCGCACCGCATCATCGTCACAACATTTGCAAGTAACGTGCACCGCATTCGGCAGGTGTTGCAAGCGGCGATTAAGTACGAACGCAAGGTCGCAATTCTCGGACGTTCGATGCTCAATCTTGCAGGCATTGCGCGCGAACTCGGCTACATGACTTTCCCTGATGGATTGCTCGTCCCTGTCGATCAACTGAAACAGTTGCCGCTGGATCAAGTCGTCATTCTCACAACCGGCAGTCAGGGCGAACCACTCTCTGCTCTAAGTCGTATAGCGAATAACGAACACAAGCAGATCAAGATCATTCCTGGTGACACAGTTGTTGTTTCTGCAACTCCGATTCCAGGTAACGAACGCTCGGTTGCAAACACCATCAACGCGCTCTTCTTGCGCGGCGCCAACGTTGTGTATGGGCGCGACGCCGGTATTCACGTGAGCGGTCACGCCTGTCGTGAAGAACAGAAGCTGATGATCAATTTGTGCAAACCGAAATTCTTCATGCCGCTGCATGGGGAATTTCGTATGCTTGTGCGTCACGCAGAACTTGCAGTTGAATGCAATGTCGATCCGGAGAACACCTTTGTTTTGGAAAACGGCGAAGTGCTCGAAGTTTCTAAAGACAAAGCAACTGTTACAGGCAGAGTCGACTCCGGTGTTATTCTGATCGACTCATCACGCGCTTTCGAAATCGATGAGAGCATCGTAGATCAGCGCCGTCACATTGCAGAAGATGGATTGGTAATGGTGGCTATGTCTGTCGATCAAACGTATAAGTTGGTCGCTGGACCGGATGTTTCCTTGCGCGGTTTGATTCTGCCCAAAGGTGTTCCCGCTGAAGAGTTTGTGCTCAAGGTCCAAGCCGAAGCGAAGAGACTTCTCGAAGAACTCGTCTCCAATCAACAGATCCCGAAAGAAGCGATGAAGAGCCAATTAGCGATGGGACTCTCCGACTACTTCGAAGAGAACGTGAAAGCCAGTCCCTTGGTGCAGATCGTTTTGAACGAAGTTTCCAACTCCAAGTCGCGCTCAAGACAGTCTACGACCACCCGAGCCGACAGCTCCACGTAAGTTAAGAACGTGGGGGCGCATTGCATGCGCCCGTTTTCATGTTGGTCGCATGCAATGCGACCCCACAAAGACTAATTCCAATTTTTGGTCGCATGCAATGCGACCCCACAAAGACTAATTCCAATTTTTGGTCGCATGCAATGCGACCCCACAAAGACTAA
>JYMV01017728.1_pt2 | contig 13424 bp, 11 predicted proteins | sample 338911 | NCBI WGS metagenome assembly JYMV01 (sample SAMN03354496, study PRJNA234377) | hydrothermal vent metagenome | biome: Deep sea; feature: Hydrothermal plumes at the Eastern Lau Spreading Center, Western Pacific Ocean; material: Seawater | place: Tonga | collected 2009 | depth 2000 m m | reverse complement strand
CAGATAATATTCTAAATAATAATTATGTAGACCAAAGCGCAATTCAATTTGCTGTCGATGACTCAGATATTGAAGATAGTCCATTTTATGGGATGGGAGAAAAAGGAAAGATAGTTAACATCTGGCATTGGAAAGCCGATGTTCGCCAGAAGGTAATAAAAAGTGGCAAATCAAAACAAAAGCAAATAGCAAAAAATGCCAAATCGCTTGCTGGGATGTTTGTGAATCCATTCACAGAATCTTCTGTGGAAGAAATGAACTCAAGGGGGATTGGTGCGTTAACTGTTCAACCGCTTGAGGATCAAACATTAGAGGGAAGAGGGTATTGGTATGATGGGCATTGGAACGTAGTTTTCATTAGAAATTTAGAGGCTACAAGCAAGTGGGATATTGATTTTAGTGATAAGGATCAAGTTGTTCTAGCTTTTGCTTTGTGGGATGGAAGTAAAAAAGAGATGAATTCAAATAAAATGGTTAGCTTTTGGCAGACTTTGAATTTTCGGTAGCGCAGCTTCAAAGCATTTTATTGGGTTATGAGAAAAACGAAAAAATTCTTTTTGGTTTTTTTTGTATATTTTTTACTCCAAGGTCATCAGGCTAATTCTTTGCAGATACATGAGAATACTTCCCTGATCCCAGCGGGAGAATTTTTAATGGGCACAGAAGAAGGGACAGAAGTCGAACGCCCTGTCCATAAAGTCTATTTAGGGGAATTTAGAATTAGCCGGTTCGAAGTGAGCAACCTCGAATTTGAAATATTTCAGCCGAGCCATACACGAAGTGTGAGTTCTCCTTGCGATCAATGTCCTGTAACAATGATCAACTGGTTTGAGGCCAGTTCTTACTGCAAGAACAAAAATGGACGCTTGCCATCCGAAGCAGAATGGGAAAAGGCAGCAAGAGGACCTGCTGGGTACCGTTATTCCTTCGGAGAAAACCCAGATCAGTCTAAAAGTAATTTTGGATATGAGTTTCAAGTTGGGGTAAAAGCTGTAAATTCATTTCAACCTAATGGATTTGGTTTATACAATATGAGCGGGAATGTTTGGGAATGGGTTGACGATTGGTTTTCGTTCTATGCTAAAGCCAAAAGGGAAACACGGAGCGAAATGATGGTGTTTAACGAAAAGATACTTCGTGGCGGAAGCTGGTATAATACCGCTTATTATGTAAACGTGGGCATGCGTTTCAAACTCAACCCAGATATTAAATTAAATTCTATTGGCTTTCGTTGTGCATGGGATATTCAATAATAAATGAGGAGTTAGGTTCGTTATTCTAACTATTAAGACTAGGGTTTTGAAATGTTCGGAATTAAAATTTCCCCAGACTGGGATATTTCAGAAAATGATGCTACACCTGAAGAAATATATTTAAATCGTAGAAAATTTCTTGAGAGTGTCGGGAAACTAGGAGTTAATATTTTGGCGCTTAGCACACTCTCGAATCTTTTGATCCCCAAAAGAGTTTTTGCCGCAAACTCATCTTTCAGTGAACCGATATCACAGAATAAAAATAACCTTTTTGATTTACAAGATAAAGTAACTTCAGAGGTTCTTACTTCCCGTTACAACAATTTTTATGAATTTGGAACTAATAAAAGTGATATATCCTTTCTCGCGAAAAAATTACCAGTGGAAAATTGGAAGGTTAAGATAGAAGGGTTGGTTCATCAACCACGGATATTGGATGTTGATAAAATTATTCAGGCAATGCCTCTGGAACAACGGGTGTATCGGTTGAGGTGTGTAGAAACTTGGTCAGCAATTATTCCCTGGTCAGGTTTTTCATTGCGGGAGTTAATCAAAATGTTGAATCCTTTATCAACGGCACGGTATATCAAGTTCAAGACATTTGTCGATCCAAACATAGCACCCGGGCAAAAAAACCGTTTTTGGGAGCCGTGGCCCTATGTTGAAGGCTTGAGTATGTCTGAAGCTATGCATAATCTAGCGTTCGTAGCAGTTGGCATGTACGGACATCAATTGAATCCACAAAATGGCGCACCGATACGCCTAGTTGTTCCGTGGAAATATGGTTTCAAAAGTATTAAATCTATCGATGTTATTGAATTCGTCAAGGATCGACCAAACACTTTCTGGCAAACAGTTTCTCCATTAGAGTATGACTTCTGGGCAAATGTGGAACCCGATGTTCCATATGCGAAATGGGATCAACGCTTTGAAGTGCTTCTGGGAAAAACAAAAAAAGAAAAGACTATGCTCTATAACGGTTACGCTGCGCAAGTCGCAAAATTATATTCTTGAAATAGACTTTTTAGACAAATCTCCACTTGTATTAAGAGTGAATTTATAGAAAACAGAAAATGACTAGCAATGTTAGTCTGGGGTGCGTTTGGTTATAGGAGGCTTGCAAAAACTTTTTATTTCCTGAGGCATTGTTTTGACAACTCGTACTTCCCACTTTACGGCAACTCGATTCATCTTTATCCAAGAGTCAGCTAGTCGTCCCATGTCCCAATTTGAAATACGTAGTGGACCCCAAAAATTTTTTAGTCCCTCGAAGAGCTGATCATTATAGAAATTGATCATTGTTTTCTTTTTCACAATTCCATCTAAAAGAGGGTAGAAATCGCGTCCGTGAATGGCAAGGCCCCTTTTCTTAACTAAATTTAAAATATTCAGACCGGAGCCGGCAGTTACCTTAAGGCGTAATGCTCCGTTTTTTGTAAAACTTTTAACCGGCCATTTTTCATCAGGAAAAGGGGGTACGACATCATAGTTACCTTCTGGTGCTCCTCCACTTGATATTAACCTTAAGAAATCCTTGTCTATTTTTCCTTTCGCATCGACTCCGAGAAAACAAACTTTTCTAAGTTTAATGGTTTCGCTAAGAACTGACAAATCTCCAGGATAATTTATATCTTCAGACAGTCGGATTATGATTTCTGAACCTTGGCATATGCTCGGGGCTATTAAAAATATTTGGATGGTAAATACCAGCAAACCTGGAATGCGATAAATCCATAAAACTGTAAATACTTTAGTTGAGAAAAAGCAGGCCAAAGTACGATTGATTACCATTATGGAAGGCTCTATTTAAAAATTTCCAAAACAACAAAATTATTAATGGCTTCGCTAGAAACACTTTTTATATTTACTCCAGAATTCAAGTCTGAGCTAGTCACAACACCTTTATTTTGATTTTTTTTATCAGTCGATATGGGAATGATTCGTTTAAGATAAGAAGATTTAATGGCAAAATTCACGTGTTCAGGTGCATCCTTTAAATAAGTAAATGATTTTTGAGCCATAGATTTTCCCAATATCAATCCAATTACATTCCCGAGTTCATTAAATAGAGGGCCTCCGTCTTGGCCCTCTTTAACCGCAAGGTCCAGTTGGACTATCTTGTTGCTATTCTCAAGAGCATTTTCTTTAAGAATTTTTCCTTTTGACATAGAAGGGTTGAGGGAATGTAGTTTTGAAAAATCCATTGCATAAACAGTTTCACCTTCTTCGAAATGAGGGTTGTTTTCAAATTCTAATGAATTAAGTAAGTATTTTTCAGGATTAGATAGTTGTAAAACCGCAATTTTATATACAATAAATTCCCGAATTAATATCACAGGTTCTGTTTGATCATCCGGGAATCTCACTCGAATTTTATCAGCCCCCGCTATCGATGAAGCGGTGGTCAATAAGTTCCCTTGTTTTCCAATGAAAAAACCAACGCCCGAAGATTTCCATCCACGTTCAACCGGTATTAACACATCAGTTCTAAAATCTTCTGGATTTAGCCCAAGTTTTTCATAGGCCATTTCGAGATTATTTCTAATTACATCCAAATTAAACTTTGAATTTTTGTCTTTACGATTTTTATAGAATGACTCAGCTTGTTTGAAATGGTTGATTGCTTTAGCACCACTGCCAATTTGAAAATAAAGCACGCCCAAATAATGGTGAGTTTCTGCGGAATCAGGTTTGAGTTTTAGGGCCTGGAGGTAAGTTTGGATTGCTTTATTTATTTTTCCTTCAATGAAAAAATTAAATGCCTTATCGTGAAAACCCTGTTGTTGACTCGCTTCATTGGTACTGTGAAAAAAAATACCCGTTAATAGTATTGTGGTGTATAAAAATATTTTCAGGTCAACTTGTTTCACAATTAAATTTAAATGGAGCAATGCATAAAGATAGTTTCTGCTATAGTTTAGGCTTCTGGTCTCAGACACTCAAATATGTTTTTAGGTTAGGTAAATATTTGAGATAAAGGGGAAATGCTGATGTTTATTTTGATTTCCCGTTTCCAGTTCTATTGCTTGTTTGAGTTTTCCTGAGGCGACAAGATTTTTTACTTTAATTATGGCTTTGGAGTTGAAGTCCTTAATTTGATAAAGATTACCCTTATTTTTTAGTTTTCCGTTTACCGCTAAATTAGTATTGGTATCTTTTATAGCTTCAATCATAAGTTTGGTTCCTAAAATAATTGGCTTGGTCATTAAAACGAATTCAGAATCATTTTTGTCTAGAGCAATTGTGTTTTGAATCACAATGTTGCCGTCATCAATTCCTTTCCCTAAAAAGTGCACAGTTGCCCCTAAGAATTGAGGTTTCAAATCATAGATGGGCCAGAAATTACAGGAAGAACCTCGATAATATTGTGATAAGCCAACATGAAGGTTCAAAATTCGATCTGGGTATAATTTTAGGTATTTTGAACCCAGTAGACTGGTTCCAAAAATGATTATTTTGGTTGGGTTGAGTTTTTGAATAAGCTGTAAGGTTTTGTCGCTATTTAGACAGCCTTTTTTAATGTTAAATATTTTCGGATTTTTTTGAAAAAGATTATTTTCATAAACTTGCAACAAGGATTTTTCGGTTTTATGACGAATTAAGAAAAACTCATCCCACGTTTTTCTTTCTTCGTCTGAGTTGAAAGATGGGTCTGGATATTGAACATTTTCAATAAAAACTGCAGACAATTCAAACTGAGAACCCAATTGGTTTAGAAAATACTTATGCGTCAACTGGTTTCCTGTTATCACTAATAACTTTTGAGAGGTCATGGGGTTTAGATATGCTTAAAAAAAAATAAAAAAACTTCGGGCAGGCTATAACTTAAGATCCACCTGTAAAGTTGAATTTATTAGAAATTCTAGTTAGTGAATGGTGCATGGTTAGTTTGATTTTAAAACCTTAAAGTTTCTAAACCTCGAATAATTTTAATCGAAAAAATAGGAGAGTGGTATTAAACTTGGTTTTTATTTATCGAGGTATAGAATTTTATAGGCCGCCATGGCTTTGTAAACACCGCTTTTTATGGCTCTTACGGATAAGGTTGCTCCGCTAATCGAGAGAATCTCATTCGAGTTAGAAGAGGTATCTTTCCCATAAAACTGGCTACGAAAAGATTTGTATCTGACTTCCCACCCTTGGGGTTCTCTGTAGACCATGATTTCTACATCGCGAACCGTTCCATCTGTATTGAGAACTGTCATGAAAGTAATGGGGAATGATTTCCCAATAATGTTATCAATTAACATGGATCCCATAGATTTCCCATTTTTTATTCCGGTATAAAAGGTGAATCGCGTTTCATAGATTTTATACATATAAATTTCTTCGATCGCACGAATTTCCTCTTTAGTTAGCCAGAGTCTTTCTTTTTTTATTTTGTCTGCTCCAGGGAAAGCTATTTCAAATGCCTGTTTTTTGGTAAGGTATACTTGAAGTTGAAATTTCTTTTCTTCTTCGGCGAAGGCAAAAGTAGATAAAAATACAAAGGAAACCAGACTAAAGGAAAATGTCAGGTAAAAGTTACGGGACCGGAAAGGGATAAACATATTGTTCAATAGGTTGACCATCAAATTTATGGCTTAGTTTTTAAAATTAAGGGGAAATTAAATATTGTATGTTTATGTGTCGATTAATTTTCTAGATTTTTGTTTCGATTGTCCGAATGACTTGTCTTAGTAGGAAAAGGCTGATTCGATGCGATGTCTTGTGACATTGTAGAAAAATTCTTTATTTGTTCTGCTAGAAGTTGGATTTTTGTATCAAGCATTGAGATATGTTTGTCGATTTTACTGGTGTCGTCTTTTGTTTTTGGGTTTTTGTACATAGTTTTACATTTTTCAAGATGTATATTTATATGATTGACCATGTCATTGATATCTTCATTATCAAATGATTCTGACATATCGATTATCCGATCAATTTCTGTTTCTTCATCTAAAGTTCTATTTTTAGAAAGTTTAGTTTTTTTAATTTTTTTGCGATAAGAAATAATCATTAATCCAGAAATAGCTAAGCCGATCATTCCAATAGTAGCTATGTCTACCAACCAGTAAAAGTATGTTCCAAAAAATCTTCCCGTATGAATTTCGGTAACTAACTTACCAAGATCCATTTTAAAATCTTTTTTTGGCACTGTATTGCCTGATTCTCCTAAATTGACAAAGCTCCAAAGAGCTCCATTGTTTTTTGAGATAAATAACCCTGTCTCCGACCCGGCAAGGAGAAGCGAAGCCTGGTTATTGGAAGCAGTAATAGATAAAATTTTATTAATTTGACTTATTTCTAATTTGCCTTGTTTCGCTAGGTTTTTTTTGTGTGGTGTGATTTTCAACCACGTATCGCCGCTGTTATTTGAATAAAATAGTCCTTTAGTAGAAGTTAGAAAGATACCAGTGTTGTCCTTTGTGTCTATAGCTAGAGAAAAAATATTTTTTGTGTTTTTATTTTTATCCTTGATCCAATTTCGTCCTCCATTGAATGATTTGTAAAAACCATTTTTCGTCCCAACAAAAATAAACTCTGGATCTGTATTAAGGGTTATGACGCTAGATATGTTATTAGGGAGTTCGGTCCATTTTTTTTCCCACTCTCCACCATCATTGTTGCTTCTAAAAACACTATTTTTTGTGCTTATTATGAGTTGATCTGGGTGGGCGGCAGAAAATTGAACAGTTTGAATATTTTTATTTTTTAGAGTTCCATTACCTGCAAGTTCCCAAAGATCCCCTCCTTCATGTGAGACGAATAGACCACCTTGGGTGGCAGCGTAAATAGTTTCCGCTTGGTTGGGGTCAATCAGAAGATCGTTAATAAAGACACTTGTTAAACCACTGGCTTGGTCGAACCACTCATTCCAGTTTTCACCTTGATCTTCTGATTTAAAAATGCCTTTAGGAGTGCCCGCATATATTTGCTGGGGCTCTTTTGGATCTACTGCTAGCGCACGAATATCCTGACTGAATAATCCTTGTTTTGATTCTGTCCAGTTTTCACCTGAGTCAATAGAACGAAATAAGCCATGATCTGTTCCTGCAAAAAGTACGGGTTGTTTCTCATTAGGAATATAAGTAAGAGATTGAATAGACCGATTTATTCCAGCTATATGAAAATATTTTTCGGGAAGAAATTGGCCTCCTACCATTCGTTTGCTGAGTTCTAATGAATCTGTATGCATCAACAGGATGCCGGAGACGGACAGAACAATCACAAAAAGAAAACAGGCCAAACCCAACCACTTGTGGAGAGTTCGGGTTGGTTTAAAATAGAAGGTGCTCAAGGAGATTCTTGTCCTTTTTTCTTCGGCATAATCGCGAAGCCCAATCGTTCATATCCATCAATTAGTTTTTCCTCTAGAGAACGAACGTGATCCGATAATTCATGAACTTGCGTATCTATTTCCTTTAGGTGACCAGAAAGTTCTTTCAGGTCTTTATCTTTTGTATCTTTAAGAAATGTTTCACAGCGTTGCGCGTGATCGGAAATATGCTCTGCTAAATCATGAACAAAACCAATATCATTTTGAATATGGTTGGTTTCTTCTAACAGATCTTTGGAGTCGACTTCAGGTTTGATTACGAAAGTATAAAGAACCCCGGCAACAAATATTACTAAAAGAATAGCCTGCCCAATAAATGTTTCCCATGTGGGGTACATTCCCAACCAGGGAATCTCAGGAGCAAACTCTGCTGCCGTCAAGGAAAGTGCCTCCCCCATTTGTAGTTCATGGAGGCCTTTACCCATAAAGGTAAATGCCATGAAATAAAGTAAGACACTGGTAAATCCAAAAAACCATTTAATGGGGACTTTAACCCCGATTTTGTTGATTAAGAAAAACATAATTGTTAGAAAGACACAACCCACTAAAAAACCAGGAACGATGCCGTTACTAACTTCTCCTGAATATAAATATAGAGCTTTATAGAACAAAACGGTTTCAAACCCTTCACGATAGACTGCAAGAAAGGCAACCATACCTAAGGCAAAAACGTTTCCCGTTGTTATGGCTTGAGTCATCTTCCCAGTGATATAACTTTGCCATTTTTGGGTTTCGATTTTTGTAAGTAACCAATAACTGACCCAGAATAAGACGACCACAGCAACAAGCATGATCCAACCCTCCAGAAGTTCTTGTTTGGCCATGCTAATATTAAGAACCTCATGGATGATATAGGCGGTAAGAAAACTCGCACCAATTCCAATAATCACTCCTTGGTAAATTATTTTAACCTTTTCTTTGTTTTTCGATTTAACAAGAAAAGCAATTAATGCAGCAACTATTAATATTGCCTCAAAGCCTTCGCGAACAATTATTGAAAAAGATTGCAAAAATAAGCCCGTAAACCCGACTTTTTGCTCGAGAATGGTTTGAGCTTCTTGCAAATCACTTTGAATATTCTGATTAATTTTTTCTACATGGCTTAAATCGGCACCTCTTTTGATTTCAGCACGCAAACGACCAAAAGAAGACTCGAGCCGGAGCCCTAATTCTTTATTCTTTGTTACTAAGGCTGTCTCAATGCCTTCATAGTTTAGATAAGCATCGAATGCCAGTTCAGCTGATTGTTCAACCTCACCCGCTTTAAAGGCTTTTATACTCTGATTTAAAACCATAATTATGTCAGCGATCGCTTGTTTTGTAGAACCTGAAGCTTCAGATGTGTCTATAGCTGTTGCTACAATTGGAAGCTCCAAATTTTTATTTGAAAATGTTCGAATGTAGTAGGTAACGTCCCACAAGTCTTCTTCTGGAAGAATTTCTGACCAAGCCATCATTAAAGTATTAGCTATTCCTACAGAAATTACTTGAAAGTTGTCATGTGCAGTACTCTGGTCATTACCTGTTATTTCAGGGTTAGAAAGAACGGCTGGTGCTGGCTCGATCTTAGAGGCAAGAGGTCCATCTCCATCTCCCGTCAAACCATGACATACAGCACAATTAGCCTTAAAAATCGTTTTACCATTCTGAATATTGATTGGTCGTGTGGGAGATTTACTTATTTCAATATCTAATTCCTTCAATAATTGAGAGCTGATTGCGTTAGCAGATATTTTTATTTCGCTTGGGTCATTCTTATTTTCTATATTTGCCCGAAGGTCTGTAAACTTTGTTCTTAGCGCCTCAGCATTTTTTGAATTTGGCATATAGCCAATAATGGTTTGATATCTCTCAAAAGATTGTTTCAGAAATATTCGGCTTTCTTCATATTCTGCAGCATTAATAACCGTTCCATTTTTAATGGCGATTTCGTATTCTTTTGGCAAAATATCAAGCATCATGACAACTTTCTTGACTTTATTGACTACTACTTCGGGGATTGTTTTAGCTATTACCGATGAAGGTAAGGTGGTTAGAAAAAATAAGAATAAAAGAAAAAATATAAAGGTTTGTTTGATTAAATCTAACCTTAAGAAACTGGTTTTGGTTTTCATGTTAAGTTTATTTAGTTTGTTAGAAGGTTGCTAGGTCAACATTGTTTGAAGCATTAGCAGGGTAATATTCTGGATAAAATAATTGTGTTTCATATGAGTCAGAGTTTAACTCCAACAAAAACTCTATAAAAACCGCACTAAGAGCCGTTTATCAATGAACTTTGACAGTTTAGGTGATTTTTTTTTGGGGGTTTCAGCACACTTTGATCAATCATGAACTGGGCAACAACTTCTTCCAAAAACTTCCGTTATTGTTTTTTGATTTTGATACAGATTGTTCAAATTTTTTTTGGTGTTTATTTTGATCAATGAACAGTTGAATGAGAATATGACATGAACCACAATTCCCTCCAGCCTCACAAGCTGAAGTTATATCCTTTACTTGGGTTACGTTATTTTTAGCAATGTGAGATCGAATCGTATTTTCCGTAATGTGAAAACACCTACAGATAATCTCATCCTCTTCCATATCAACCGAGGGGGTGTTTCTCATTTTCAAGCCATCTAAAATGGGTGTACATTCATCCTTTAATGATATTGATAATAATACTCATTATCTAAATATTGTCAAGTTTAACAATCTCTATTAAGGTGTAACTATCAATAAATAAAGGATTATTAGTTGGTTTGTTGATTGATTCGAATATAAATTGAGCTCCAAGCTAGTGTCAATTCTTAAGATTAACGATTCGTTTATTGTGGGTAATAGTAGGATGTTTTATTCTTGGTTTTATTCCGTTTAGTTGGAAGGCCCCGTGTTGGTGTTGAATACTGGGGAGTTTAATTGATGAAGATTGAACTAATCTTTGGAGGAAGGGGTCACTTTGTAGAGGGTGTTTACTTCTATGGTGAGTCTATCATGGAGATATAAGTAGAACCAACGCTTACAACCTTCCCCGGTTAGAGTAAAAGCGAAATCTTTAAAAAGGAGTGCGGGGTGTTTTTTTTGTATTACCTTAAATAACAATAATGAATATTTAAAGATGTATCCGAGTTTATGTTTCCTAACCCAAGATAATACTTGGTTGTTCGTTAAAAAATTCGCAGCATCTTTAGTTATCAATACGTGCGAAACTCGAAGGTCAAGAATTTTGTTTACAAAAGGGTAGGTTTGAATGGAAGCAATTTGCCCAGACAAATATAGTCCGCTTGCTAGTAGCTCAGAAAGTTTTACTTCGTAAATCGGTTGCTCTGAGTTTGGATGATATTCATGCGCAATGTTATTTATAAGGTTGATGTATATTCCTTTTACCTTTCCCCATTCAACACTCCAAGTATGGTAAAGAATTTCATCGCGCGAAACCTCTGAGATTAGCTTAATTTTTTTTGGAAGGGCATCCTTTGATTGGTTTCCAGGCTCTGGTATTGAGTCAAGGTCATCAAGAATCGATTCGATTGGTATTTCAGGATTTTCAACCTTATCGCTGTATACTTGAACAGCTAATTCCCCTACAACAAGATACCATTTCACCAAAAACATTTTGAGTACGATATCCTGAAGTATATAAGTGGTCATTTTCAATATCCAAAATGTCAAATCAAGACAACGAATAATAAAGAAAAGCCACCTAAATAAAGGATAAAGTCCGTGATTATTTAAAAAAACAAAGAATTTCCATTGTTTCCATGATTCCTTGGCTTTCCATGCGCGAGATAAAATAAGAACATGTCGTATGCGAAACTGGGTAATGGCGTGAATTCCTTTGTAGGTTGTTAGTGCAAGGAGATGGTTTCTTAATTCCATGAAGGCATTTAATATACACCGGATTCTAGCTTCCTCCATTGGGGATTCGGAATTGGGGTGGTAAGCGTAAGCAATTTTTTGTATCAACTGGTATGTGTTGCTTGAGAAATGAAGGTCAGATTCACTGAGTAACCACCTTGAATTTAAACTCTTACAATGGTCTATGATGATCGTCAGGGCTTCTTTTTTTTTAGGGTTATCGGTTTCTTGTATCGATTGCTGGAGTTTGTAAAGCCACGTGAAATTGAGATAGCGTAGTTTTATTACCCCAAGACCTTTGATCAAGATAAGAATCAATATGCCAAGGGCGACTCCTGAAATGAAAAGTTCTAGCGTGCTATTGTTAAGCATTGAGTAATCACGTCACTTTTTTAGGAAAATCTAAATCAGGCTATAAATCGAAAGAGCTTAAACCGTGGACGAAAGAAAAATCGGTTTGATTCTCTTAGTTAAAAATCGAGAGCAATCAAATTTTCAAAGGTAATTCGACCTGTTATCCCGTTAAGAATTTTTAAGGTAGATTAGGGCGCGCAGAAAAAACTGCTTAAAACAGTAGTTTTCTGTGAAAAATAATGGCGGGTGCTATTTTTTCAGTATACTGGACATGTCTTCCATTGCGGATTCAGCATCTTCTTTTTTTCTCCACACCCAGACTTTAAGAGTCGACCCTAAATAATAAGCTTGATCCAGAAGAGATTCTCCTTCAACGGCTCCCCAACTGCCATCTTCTCTTTCCGTTAGGTATTCGTAAATTGGATTTTCCGCGGAGGTATAAAATAGTTCAATATTGTCTTTGCTGATTTCTTTGTTTTGCAGAAAATCTATGGAGGCATCGTCAATGTCATGTTTTTCCTTAACTGTTTGTAGTGCTTCCTCAAACAAATTTCCAGCGTCGACTTCTTTGGTAATACTTTCCTCGATAGCTTTGTTTCTTTTTGCAAAAGGATATTGCGAACCTTCCAAGCTTTTTCCTACATGAAAATCTAAATCAGGGAAAAAAAGGTGGGCCCAATCATCAAAATCAACTTCTACTCCATTAGAAATTTTGTACTCCTCGGCTTTCTCCGAATTTTTTTGGATGGTTGTATTGTAAAAAGCGGTAAAAAACTTTATGCAATCATAAGTCAATGCATGGTAATAAGCGTTCATCCTATACCAATTATTAGATGAGTTGTGTCCGTTAATAAGCTTACGAAGCATAAAGATGATTTTGTCGGCACTTTTTAGAGGTTTGTAGGAGATAGGGAAGTTATTTTTTAGATAATCTTCCAGTTTTCCCTGTTCGGTTTGAAGTTCGGTCATGCTATTTTGCAGCTCTGTTTTCGAATAATCCAGAGCATGATAGATAAGTCGTTCGTGATCCAAGGCTCTTTGGTAGTCCATGTATTCCTTCAATTCTGAGTTTTTACCTTCCTCGGGGTGGTTTAGTTCCTTTATATTGATATCTTTGGCAAAAGCTAGCATTGTTCCCTCTAATTTATGTTTGGATTGCTCATTCTGGCTTGAATGAAGCCTAATTTCAACCTTATTTATGGGCACTAAGTTTAAACAATTTTTAGAATTTAGCCTAATTTTAGCATTAATTACCATGTTATGCGCGAAATCCTTTATTATTAAGAGGGCGCACAATCCTAGTTCTAAAGAAATCAGATTTGTCAGATAAAGGCGGTTCTTTATCTTTTGTTTAATTATTTATACTTTGAGATTGGACGCGGTTAACTTTTTTCGGTCAAAAAATAGTATTTGAAAGATAGATGTTATGAACATTATTTTAAACAGCTATTGCAATTTAAAATGCAACTACTGCTTTGCCGATGAATATATGGAAGAGACAGTCAAAACCCCTGGCAAGTCTATGGATTTTGATTTTTTTACAGCTGATGTTTTACCACGGGTCAAGACGGCGTCTCTAATAAATTTTATGGGTGGAGAGCCTACCCTTCATCCACGTTTCAACGACATACTTTCCAGCGCTCTTGAGAATATGCAGCCCT
>JYMV01044703.1_pt1 | contig 13425 bp, 13 predicted proteins | sample 338911 | NCBI WGS metagenome assembly JYMV01 (sample SAMN03354496, study PRJNA234377) | hydrothermal vent metagenome | biome: Deep sea; feature: Hydrothermal plumes at the Eastern Lau Spreading Center, Western Pacific Ocean; material: Seawater | place: Tonga | collected 2009 | depth 2000 m m | reverse complement strand
TAGTACCGAAGGCGGGAATCGAACCCGCAAGCCTTGTGAGCAATGGATTTTGAATCCATCGTGTCTACCAATTCCACCACTTCGGCATACTGTTTTTTCCTTCTCAAATCTGGATTTTGAATCCAGCGCGTCTACCAGTTCCGCCACTTGAGCAATTAGGTCGCGCAAAATTATAAAATAAAATTAAACTTCAGTAAAAATAAGTAAGAATATTACTTTCCTGCTGAAAATAAATTTATAAATTTGCAGCTCATTTTAAAAAATCGTAAACCTTTCGTTTACACAACTTTATTTTGATATGGCTCCAGCAATGACAGATGCAAAACTTTTCGCTTGTTCTCAAAGTACAGAACTTGCCAATAGTATAGCGTCTTATTACGGTATTCCTCTAGGTAATGTAATAACATCTACCTATAGCGATGGTGAATTTCAACCTTCGTTTGAAGAATCTGTACGTGGAGCGCGTGTTTTTATTATTGGTTCTACTCATCCGGGTAGCGATCATTTAATGGAAATGCTATTAATGCTTGATGCTGCAAAACGAGCTTCTGCAAGACATATTACTGCAGTAATGCCTTATTTTGGTTGGGCACGTCAAGATAGAAAAGATAAACCAAGAGTTCCTATTGCTGCGAAGCTTATTGCGAAAATGCTAGAAACAGCAGGAGCGACTCGTATTATCACGATGGATTTACACGCCGATCAAATTCAAGGTTTTTTTGAGCGTCCTGTAGATCATTTATTTGCTTCAACAGTATTTTTACCACATTTAAGAGCTTTAAAATTAACTAACTTAACGGTCGCATCTCCAGATATGGGAGGTTCTAAACGAGCGTATGCTTATTCAAAAGCCTTAGAGAGCGATGTGGTAATCTGTTATAAGCAAAGAGCTAAAGCTAATGTAATTTCTCATATGGAATTAATTGGTGATGTAACCGGTAAAAACGTAGTGTTGGTAGACGATATGGTCGATACTGCAGGAACGCTTACTAAAGCTGCCGATGTGATGATGGAGCGTGGGGCTTTAAGTGTGAGAGCAATTTGTACACATCCTGTTTTATCTGGTAATGCTTATGAGCGTATCGAAAACTCTAAGTTAGAAGAGTTGATCGTTACAGACTCAATACCTTTAAGACAACACTGCGAGAAAATAAAAGTTGTATCGTGTGCAGAGTTATTTGCCGATGTGATGAAGAGCGTACACGAAAATAAGTCGATAAGCTCAAAATTTTTAATGTAAATTTTTTTATTAATTATATATATATTTAAATGAAGTCAATTACGATCAACGGATCTAAAAGAGAAAGCGTAGGCAAGAAAGCAACAAAAGCCTTACGTAATGCTGGAGAGGTTCCTTGCGTATTATACGGAGGAGAGCAACCAATTCACTTTTCAGCACCAGATGTGTCTTTCAACAGTCTTATTTACACACCAGACGTTCACACTGTAGTGTTAGAATTTGATGGCGTTAAACATAATGCTGTTCTTCAAGACATTCAATTTCACCCGGTAACAGACGAGATCTTACATATGGATTTCTATGAGTTTGGTGAAGATCAAGAAATCTCTATGGAAATTCCTGTACATGCAGAAGGAGTGCCAAGAGGTGTTAAAAATGGTGGTGTTTTACGTTTTAACTTGCGTAGAATGAAAGTAAGAGGTCTTGCGGCTAAATTACCAGATTATATCGTTGCAGATGTAACTCCGCTTAAAATTGGTAACAAATTATATGTTACTGCTGTAGAGAGTGAAGATTATACAATCCTTCACCCGGATAACACTGTAATCTGTCAAGTGAAAACGTCTCGTAACGTGGTTGCTTCAGACGATGATGATGAAGATGAAGTGGCTCCAGGAGATGTTCCTTCAACAGAAACTAGCGACGAAGGTGCAGCAGCAGCTTCTAACGACGCTTAGTAAATAAAAACTTATATTTATAAAAGCATCTTGATTAATATGTCAAGATGCTTTTTTATTTTTACTGAAAAGAAAATATGCTGTCCTATTTCGGTAGAATTTTATCTCAAAAAAAGAAAGAAAATATAGACCCTATGAAGAAGTTTTTAATCGTTGGTTTAGGTAATATTGGCCCTAAATATGAAGAAACACGCCATAACATAGGTTTTAAAATTTTAGATCAATTAGCCGAAGAAGAAGAAGTTACTTTTGAAACAGTTAAATTGGGCGATCGTGCAGAGTTTAAATTTAAAGGGAGAACTTTTGTGCTATTAAAGCCTTCAACCTTTATGAATTTAAGCGGAAAGGCCGTAAATTATTGGATGCAAAAAGAGAAAGTTTCTTTAGAAAACATAATGATCGTGACCGATGATCTTAATCTGCCTTTTGGTACTATTCGTATAAAAACCAAAGGGAGTGATGGAGGTCATAACGGACTTAAAGATGTGCAAGCGCAATTAAATACCTCGAAATATACGCGGTTTAGATTTGGGATAAGCGATAAATTCTCTAAAGGAAATCAAATTGATTATGTGTTGGGCGAATGGAATAATGATGAAATTGCAGAATTACCGGAACGCCTAAAAACTTCAGCTGCAGCAATTCGTTCGTTCGGTACCGCAGGAATTAACAATACCATGAACGAATTTAACGGAAAATAGAAGTAATCTTAAAGACTACTTGTATTTTTGTAATAAATGATAGTATTTCTCTGTGAATATTTCTGAAAACAATCCACCAAAAGTAATCACCATCGGCACCTTCGATGGAGTTCATATTGGTCATCGAAAAATAATTAAACGTATAGTAGAAACTGCTGCAAATTCAGCATTAGAATCTGCAGTGCTAACTTTCTTCCCGCACCCCAGAATGGTGTTGCAAAAAGAAGTAGGTATTCAGCTTATAAATACCATTGAAGAGAGAAAGAAAATTCTATTAAATACGGGTATAGATCACCTTTTTGTTTATCCGTTTACACAAGAATTTTCAAGATTAACCGCTCAAGAATATATCGAGCAGATCTTAGTAAAAAAGCTTAATGCAAAAAAAGTAATTATTGGTTACGATCACCGTTTTGGTCGAAATCGAAATGCAGATATCGAAGATCTCAAACAATATGGTAAAAAATATGGTTTTAAGGTAGAAGAAATATCTAAGCAAGAAGTAGACGAGATCGCGGTAAGTTCAACAAAAATTAGAGCAGCGTTAGAAGAAGGAGAAATAGAGAAAGCTAATACGTATCTAGGTAGCGAATTCTTACTTTCAGGGAGTATCGTTAAAGGTAAAGGCTTAGGGAAAGGTTTAGGTTTTCCGACGGCAAATTTAAAGGTCGAAGAAGATTATAAGCTTATTCCGCAAACCGGAGTTTACGTCGTAAGATCTATAATAGATTCAGAAGAAGTTTTTGGGATGATGAATATCGGTTACAACCCAACTGTTGGAGGTTCAGAAAAAACTATTGAAACTTACTTTTTTAACTTAGATAAAAACCTTTACGGTAAAAATATTCAAATAGAAATGCTTAAACGCATTCGCGAAGAAAAGAAATTCAGCAGCGTTGAACAATTAGTAGAAGCGATGAAAGAAGATCAAGAATTTTCTTTAAATTTCATCAACCAATTATAAAAACGTCTTTGTGCTAAATAAATTACTTTTTCAAAAAGTCGATAACAGCTCTTTAATCGTATTTAGGGTAATGTTCGGTTTTTTGATCACCTTAGAAGCTTGGGGAGCTATTTTTACCGGTTGGATCAAACGTACCTTGATCGAGCCTCAATTTACCTTTAATTTTATAGGTTTAGATTTTATACAACCACTACCTGGTAACGGAATGTATTTTTACTATGCGTTAATGGGGTTTTTTGGGGTATTGGTAATGATCGGCTATAAGTATAAATGGAGTATGTCTGCTTTTACACTTATGTGGACGTGCACTTACCTTATGCAAAAGTCAAGTTACAATAATCACTACTACTTGCTTATTCTCATTTGCTTGTTTATGTTGATGGTTCCTGCAAATAGATATGCTTCTGTAGATGTAAAAATTAATCCGAGTTTTAAGAAAATCGCAATGCCACGTTGGGTTTTATTATTTATTATTCTACAATTATGGATCGTTTACACTTACGCTTCTGTGGCTAAATTATATCCCGATTGGCTCGATGGCACCGTTCCGGAGCTTTTAATGAAACGAAAAAAAGATTATTGGCTAGTGGGAGAAATTCTTCAACAAAAATGGACGCATACCTGCATTCTATATTTCGGTATTTTGTTCGATTTGTTAGTCGTGCCTTTAATGCTATACCGCAAAACCAGATTGCCTGTTTTTATTGCAGCAATATTTTTTCATTTGTTCAATAGTTATGTATTTAGGATCGGTATTTTCCCTTATTTATCATTAGCTTTTTGTTTGTTTTTCTTTTCTGCGGAATTAATTCATCGCAGATTCCTTTGGAATAAACCTTTTTACGATCTAAAAGAAATCGAAACCCCTAAATACGCTAATTTTCTTAAAGGCTTTTTTTTTGTGTGGTTTGTATTACAAATTTCTCTTCCTCTTCGTCACTGGCTAATTAAAGGCGATGTTTTATGGACAGAAGAAGGCCACCGAATGAGTTGGCGAATGATGCTAAGAAGTAAATCTGGTATTGCCTCTTACAAAATCGTAAATAAAACAACCGGAGAGGTAAGTTTTGTAAAAAAGAGAGATTACCTTACCAAAAAGCAGTTAGGTCCGGCTGCCACCAAACCCGATGTAATTTGGCAATTTTCACAGCGTTTAAAAGAAATTTATGCTGAAAAAGGCGAAGAAATTGAAATCTACGTTAACGCTCGTGTAAGTGTAAACTACAAAGAGCGAAAACAACTTATCGACCCAAAAGTAAATATGGCAGAAGCCGAGTGGGATTATTTCTTTCATAACGATTGGATTTTACTTCACGAAGATGAAGATTAGTTACGCCGAAATAATTAACTTTGAGCCTTTAATTAAACAGAAAAATTCAACCCAATGTTACAAGTAGCTCACATTAGAGAAAACAAAGAGGTTTATGTACAAGCTTTAAAAAAGAGAAATTTTGAAGCAGAAAGTATTTTAGAGCAAGTAATTTCGTTAGACGAAGAACGTCGTTCAACTCAAACCGAGTTAGACAATACGTTAGCAGAATCTAACAAACTTTCCAAAGAAATTGGGTTGTTGTTTAAATCGGGAGAGCACGAAAAAGCCAATAAGGTAAAAGAGCAAACCGGCGATTTAAAAGAAAAATCGAAAGAATTAAGCGAAAAGCTGAATACGGTTTCAGAAGAATTAAATCAGCTTTTATACACCATTCCTAATATTCCGCACGAATCTGTTCCTGCCGGGAAAGATGAAGAAGATAATGAAGAAGTTTATAAAGAAGGAGACGTTCCTGTTTTAGCAGAAGGAAGTCTGCCGCATTGGGAATTGGCAAAAAAATATGACCTGATCGATTTTGAATTAGGTAACAAAATTACTGGAGCCGGTTTTCCTGTGTATAAAGGAAAAGGAGCTAGACTACAACGCGCTTTAATCACTTACTTTTTAGATAAAAATATTGAAGCCGGTTATACCGAATATCAAGTGCCTTTAGTGGTAAATGAAGAGTCAGGTTACGGTACGGGGCAATTACCAGATAAAGAAGGACAAATGTATCACGTTCAAAACGATGATCTGTATTTGATCCCGACTTCAGAAGTGCCGCTTACCAATATGTTTAGAGGCGATTTATTAGAAGAAAAGCAATTACCCATTAGTTGTACAGCTTTTACGCCTTGTTTTCGTAGAGAAGCAGGTTCTTACGGCGCGCACGTTCGTGGTTTAAACCGTTTACATCAATTTGATAAAGTAGAATTGGTAAACTTGGTAAAACCGGAAGATTCTTACGCCACTTTAGATAAAATGGTTGAGCACGTAAAAGAGATTTTAAAAGAATTAAAACTCCCTTATCGCGTGTTGAGACTTTGTGGTGGCGATCTAGGATTCACTTCAGCCTTAACTTTCGATTTTGAAGTATTTTCTACCGCGCAAGATCGTTGGTTAGAAATTTCTTCAGTTTCAAATTTTGAAACCTTTCAGTCTAACCGACTAAAAGTACGTTACAAAAACAAAGAAGGGAAAAAAGAATTAGTGCACACCTTAAACGGAAGCTCGTTAGCTTTACCTCGTGTAATGGCAGGTATTTTAGAAAATTACCAAACTGAAGACGGAATCAAAGTTCCTGAAGTTTTAGTGCCTTACACTGGTTTCGACATCATCAATTAGAACTTTTTCAAAAGTTCCTTCCCTTGCTAATGGAAGTTGCCGAAGGCGGAAGGGTTTCAACTTTAAAAAAGATAATTCCTTTTAAAAACAATAGATCAAAAACGCATTTTGCTTATCTTAGCAAGATGCGTTTTTTAATTACCCTACTTTTTATATTCGGCTTAAGCTTTTCAGCGTTTTCGCAATCAGAGAAAATCGCTCAAAACTATTTTGATCAAGGAGAGTTTGAAAAAGCCAAATCGGTTTACGAAAAGTTGTACCAAAAAAGCAATGGTAGCTTGAACTTTTTGCAAGGATTGGTAAAAAGTTTGCAAGAACTAGAACAATACGAAGAAGCCGAAAAATACCTGATCGATTTCAGCAAAAGAAATACGATCTATCCCAATTTGTTGGTCGAGATCGGTTATAATTATCAGCTCCAAGATCAACAAGAGAAAGCCGAAGAATATTACCAACAGGCTATCGATAAAATCGATAAAATTCCCAATTACGCTTATACCGTTGGGCGCGCATTTCAGAATTATAATTTATTAGATGAAGCGGCAATTACTTACGAGAAAGGCTTAGAAAAACAACCCAATCCTAACTTTATCATTCAGCTGGCAAGAATTTATGGCGAACAAGGAAAGTTGGAAGAAATGTTTGGGACGTACCTCGACCTTATCAAGCAAAAACCCGAATATTTCTACGCTGTAAACAGAAATTTTTCAGAATATATTACGGAAGATTCAGCAAACGAAGCTAATCAAGTTCTACGAAAATTACTGCTGAAACGTATTCAGCAAGAACCCGATTTATTTTACAATCAGATGCTTAGTTGGTTGTTTACGCAACAGCAAGAATGTAAAAAAGCATTTATTCAGGAGAAAGCCATTTACCAACGTTCACCCGATAAAAACCTGCGTAAAATTACCGAATTGGCAGAAATCGCCAACGATAATGGCGAGCCGGAAACTGCCAAAGAAATTTTAAACTACACCATCGAGACCGCCGCTGTTGAAAGTCAGCGTTTAAAAGCATATGAGTTATTGTTTGAAATTCAGATCGAGCATAGTGTAACTTCAGAAGAAAAAGAAGCGATCGATGCCCGTTTTCAAGAAGTGTTTCAGCAATACGGGAAACAACGAAATACGCTCGGTTTACAATTGCAGTACGCTAAATTTTTAGCTTTTGAAAAAAATGAAAATGAAGCTGCAAAAACCATTTTAAGAAACGCGCTCGAAGAACGAATTAACCGATTTGAAGAAGCGAGAACCAAAATGGTATTAGCCGATATTTTGGTGTTAGAAGAGCAATTTAATCAGGCATTAATTTACTACAGTCAGGTGCAAAACTTGGTTCAAAATAACGAATTGGCGCAAGAAGCCACCTTCAAAGTTGCCAAAACCAGTTATTATAAAGGCGATTTTAAATGGGCGCAAACGCAACTAAAAGTTTTAAAAAGTGCCACCAGCCAATTAATTGCGAACGATGCGCTTCAACTTAATTTATTAATTTCAGATAATTCCTTAGAAGATTCAACTCAAACGGCATTAAAATATTTTGCACGTGCCGATTTATATACTTTTCAGAATAAAAATGAAAAAGCCTTAGCGATGTTAGATACGATTTTACTTCAGCATAAAGGAGAAAAAATTGAAGACGAAGCGCTGCTGAGAAAAGCACAACTTTTTGAAGAATTGGGTGAATATGAAAAAGCCGAAGAGAACTACCGGCAAATTATTCAGTATTACGCACAAGATATTTTAGCAGACGATGCTTATTATTATTTAGCAGAACTTTACCGAACAAAGCTCGACCAACCCGAAAAAGCCAAAGAAAACTACGAGCAGATCATTTTTAATTTTGCCGATAGTATTTTCTTTGTCGAATCCCGAAAAAAATACCGCATATTACGTGGCGATCAACTAGAATAATGCAATTTTGCAGCTTTAAAACTTTGAAGCGATGATTATTTACAACGTTACCATAAATGTAAGTGAAGAGGTTCACGATGAGTGGCTTACTTGGATGAAGCAAGAACACATCCCGCAAATGCTCGATACCGGAAAATTTTTAAACGCTATGATGACCAAAGTTTTGGTGCAAGAACCTATGGGCGGCGTTACCTATTCGGTACAATACAAAGCAGAAAGCAAAGCGATGTTAGAACGCTACTATCAAGAAGATGCTGAAAATCTTCGAGCGCAATCGCAACGTTTTAAAGACAAAACCGTGTTTTTTAGAACCGAGTTAGAAGTAATTTCTGAACAGTAATTTTTATTTAAAATTGCTCGGTTGAATTTAATTGACTGAAATGTTCCGTCACCCTGAACTTGATTCAGGGTCGCATCTAATATTTCAAGCATTTTTATTTGAAAAATGTTTCCGAATCAAACTCGGAATGAAGATGATTTATAAAACACCTTCTAAAAAATGAAAAAAAAATACTCCCATAAAAAACAAAAATCTTCTAAAAAGCAATATGCTCCAGATCCTGTAAAGGCAAAAAAACATTTGGGGCAACACTTTTTAAAAGATGAAGAAGTTGCCGAGCGAATTGGCGACACGCTAACCCTAAACGGTTACGAGAACGTGTTAGAAATTGGTCCGGGAACGGGAGTACTCACTAAATACATTCTTCAAAAAGGTAAAAATGTGATCGCCGCAGATCTAGATACCGAATCGATCGAGTATCTAAATCAATCGTTCGCGTTAGATCATCCTTCAATTTCTACCAAGAATTTTCAGGTGATCGAAGCCGATTTTTTAAAGATGAATTTAGAAAATCTGTTTAACGGAGAACCATTTGCCATTACCGGCAATTTCCCTTACAATATTTCTTCTCAAATCGTTTTTAAGGCGATAGAAAATAAAGAATTAGTGCCGGAGTTTACCGGGATGTTCCAAAAAGAAGTAGCGCAACGTATTTGCGAAAAAGAAGGTAGCAAAACCTACGGAATTCTCTCGGTACTTACGCAAGCCTATTTCGATGCCGAATATTTATTTACCGTTCCGCCGAGTGTTTTTAATCCGCCGCCAAAAGTAGATAGTGGTGTTTTACGCTTAATTAGAAAAACAGATTACAGCCTTCCTGTTGAAGAAAAATTATTCTTTAGAGTGGTGAAAACCGCATTTCAACAACGAAGAAAAACGTTAAGAAACAGTTTAAAAAGCTTCGACCTTAGTCCACAATTAAAAGAAGATAGTATCTTTGGCCAGCGACCTGAACAATTATCGGTCGACCAATTTTTAGAACTCACCCAAAAGATACAACACGATGCAGTTTCAGATTAGTCGGGAGTTTATAGAAAAAATAGAAAACCTTGTTGAAGATAAAAACAACAAGGAGCTATTGGTGCAATTTGAAAATATGCACCACGCCGATATTGCTGAAACTTTAGAAGAACTCTCCCTCGACGATGCTACATATGTCATCAAATTGCTAGAAAGCGATAAGACGGCAGAAGTCTTAATGGAGCTCGATGAAGAAGATCGAGAAAAAGTCCTCAATAATCTTTCTGCCAAAGAAATTGCAGAAGAGATCGAAGAGATGGATACCGATGATGCTGCCGATATTGTTGGTGAACTTTCTCCGGAAATTAAAGAAATGGTCATCGCCAATATCGAAGACGAACAACACGCCGACGATATTGTAGATCTTTTGCGTTATGACGAGAATTCTGCCGGAGGTTTAATGGCAAAAGAGCTCGTAAAAGTTAACGAGAATTGGAGTGTTACCGGTTGTATGAGCGAAATGCGCGATCAGGCAGAAAATGTGACGCGCGTACATTCCATTTACGTGGTCGATAATAAAAACCGATTAAAAGGCAGACTTTCGCTAAAAGATTTAATTACCGCACCAAGCACCGCGCAGATCAGCGATGTCTATATCAATAAAGTAGATTACGTTTCCGTTGATACCAAAGGCGAAGAAGTGGCGCGTATTATGCAAAAATACGATCTAGAAGCAATTCCTGTGGTGAACGAAATGGGCAAATTAGTTGGTCGAATTACCATCGATGATATTGTCGATTTTATCCGTGAAGAAGCTGAAAAAGATTACCAAATGGCGGCCGGTATTTCTGAAGATGTCGAAGCAGATAGTAGCATTTGGCAACTCACCCGAGCGCGTTTACCTTGGTTAATTCTCGCACTTTTAGGAGGTTTTATAAGTGTAAATGTTTTAGAAACCTTCGATGGCGCAATGGAAAAACACGGAGCTTTATTCTTTTTTGTTCCTTTAATTGCTGCAATGGCAGGGAATGTAGGCGTGCAATCGTCTGCGATCGTGTTGCAAGGTTTGGCCAATAATTCGTTGCGAGGTTCATTGCTTAATCGTCTGATAAAAGAGGTTTTACTCAGTTTGCTCAATGGTTTTGTGTTGGCGTTGTTGTTAGTTTTAGGCGGAGTTTTCTTGCTCAATTTAGATTTCGATTTCGGCTTGACCGTTGCCATTTCCCTGATTTCAGTAATTATTACCGCTTCGCTTATCGGTACGTTTGTGCCAATTATTCTAGACAAACAAGGCATCGATCCTGCGATGGCTACCGGACCCTTTATTACGACGAGTAACGATATTTGCGGAATTCTTATTTACTTCAGTATTGCCAAACTCATTCTTGGTTTTTAGATAATTCATTTGGGCGTGACCCTATCGGGTCGGGCTATTCGTTATATCTTTTTTGCTTGTCACTTCGAGCGGAGTCGAGAAGTAGTTTTATGATGCAAAAAAGGATGTCACTACTATCCCTCACGCAAAAGAAATCGACTGTTTTATGAGATGAAAATAGTTTTTGCATCGTTACGATGATCTTGTTTCAGCATCTCATTTTTAAGATAGGATACGATCAAAAAGTTCCTTCCCTTTCGAATGGAAGGTGCCGAAGGCTGAAGAGTTTATTATTCAAAATATTCCTACATTTGAAGAAAAGCAAAAGAAGAATGACACCCATCCTGTTTCAATACGAAATTGAAGTACAACCCGAACATATCGACGATTTAAAACACGTAAACAATGTTACCTATTTGCAATGGGTGCAAGACGTAGGAGAAAAACATTGGAACTTAAAAACTTCAGAAGAGTTAAGAGAAAAATACGGTTGGGTAGTACTTAACCATTTTATTGAATATAAAAGTCCGGCATTTTTAAACGAAAAACTCATTTTAAAAACCTGGATCCAAAGTCACGAAGGTGTAAAAAGTGAACGCCGCGTTGAGGTGATTCGAAAAAAAGACAATAAAATTATCGCGCAAGCCAAAACCTTGTGGTGTTTAATCGAGAAGCAAAGTCATCGTCCCGCACGCATCACTCCAGAGATCACCGAACCTTTCTTTGAAGATTAAGTAAATTCTAATGTCACCTTGAGCGGAGTCGAAAGTTTTTTTTACTAATCTCGACTCCGCTCGATTTGACAAATTAAATATAGAGTTAAATCCGACATATCGATAAATATATTGAAAATCAAGGAAGCAGTTTGGCGAGAAGATGAAAAGCTGTTTGAAACCGACCGATAGGAAGGTTGAGTTCTTTTCATCTATGGAGGAGGGTTCCGTAGTATTTTCTTATAAATTTATCGTAAGTCTAGACTTTTTTGTTACTTTTTTTGGCGATGAAAAAAAGTAAAGAACTATTAAAATAAAATTAAACATGAAAGTCCTTCACCTCGATAAAAACCATCCTTTAATCTTAGAACAATTACAAGAATTAGGTTTTAGAAACGAAGAAGATTATACTTCTTCCAAAGAAGAAATTCTACAGAAAATCGATGCTTACGATGGGATCATCATTCGTAGTCGCTTTAAACTCGATCAAGCCTTTCTTTCCGCAGCGAAAAACTTAAAATTTATTGGTCGCTTAGGCGCAGGACTAGAAAATATCGATACCGAATTTGCTTCAGCGCAAGGCATCAAACTATTTTCAGCACCCGAAGGTAACCGGAATGCGGTTGGAGAACACGCTTTAGGAATGTTACTTTCACTATTCAATAAACTGAATAAAGCCGATCGAGAAGTAAGAAACGGTAAATGGCTGCGAGAAGAAAATCGCGGAGTAGAACTCGAAGGCAAAACCGTTGGAATTATTGGCTACGGGAATATGGGAAAATCATTTGCTAAAAAGTTGCAAGGTTTCGATGTTAAAGTGTTATGTTACGATATTCAAGAAAATGTAGGTGATCAATTTGCCAAACAAGTGAGTTTAGAAGAATTTCAGCAAAAAGTAGAAGTACTTAGTTTACATACGCCGCTAACAGAAAAGACCAATAAGATGATTGATGCCAAATTCATCAATTCATTTAAAAATAAATTTTGGATCATCAATACCGGGCGCGGGCAAAGTGTGGTAACTTCAGATTTGGTAGAAGCTCTAAAGTCGGGCAAAGTCTTAGGCGCCGGGCTCGATGTGTTAGAATACGAAAAAACCTCCTTTGAAAATTTATTTACTTCCGCAGCTCAAATGCCGGAGGCTTTTCAATATTTGATAAATGCTGAAAACGTTTTGCTTTCTCCGCACGTAGCAGGTTGGACGATCGAAAGCAAACGAAAATTGGCGCAGGTAATTGTCGATAAAATCAAAGCAGAATTCATTTCAAAATCTTAAGCTTCAGTAGTTGTAAACTTTAGCAATCATTCACTAAGTTTGTAAGAATCCTTCAACTTAATTCTTGAAAATATGCAGATCAAAGCAGATTCCGTAGAAGAGTATTTAGCCAATGTTCCCGAAGAACGTAAAGAAGCATTTGCCAAGTTGCGAAAAACGATCGTTGAAAATCTACCTTCCGGTTTTCAAGAATGTTTAAGTTATGGGATGGTCGGTTATGTGATTCCTAAAAGTATTTATCCCGACGGTTATCATTGCGATCCTAGTTTACCGTTACCGTTTATGAGTATTGCTAGTCAGAAAAATTTTGTGGCGCTTTACCATAGTGGTATTTATGCCGATCCTGAATTATCAAAATGGTGGCAGCAAGAATATCCTAAGCACTTAAAAACCAAGTTAGATATGGGCAAAAGCTGCGTTCGCTTTAAAAATATAAAACATATTCCGTACGAGTTAATTGCAGAACTCTGCCAAAAAATGACTCCGGAAGATTTTATCAATATTTATGAAACTAATCTCCAGAAAAAATGAAAAAAAGAGTTATTGGCTTAGGAGGATTTTTCTTTAAATCTGAAAATCCCGATGCAGCAAAAAATTTGTACAAAGA
>JYMV01024977.1_pt1 | contig 13425 bp, 5 predicted proteins | sample 338911 | NCBI WGS metagenome assembly JYMV01 (sample SAMN03354496, study PRJNA234377) | hydrothermal vent metagenome | biome: Deep sea; feature: Hydrothermal plumes at the Eastern Lau Spreading Center, Western Pacific Ocean; material: Seawater | place: Tonga | collected 2009 | depth 2000 m m | reverse complement strand
CACATGGAGTGCATGATATGCAAGCCTTAGTTCTGGTGAATAAAGGTGGGGCTACGGGTAAAGAGATTTGGCAGTTAGCCAATGACGTGAGGGACAGCGTAGAGAATAGGTTTGGTATTAAGTTAGAGACAGAAGTTAATCAGATAACTTAGTATTGTACACAAGGGTGGTATGAAGGGGGGCCATCTTTTTTGTTGACATCCCACATGTATTTTAGGGAAATTTCGTGTGATCCGCCCGATGTAGCGATTCCTAACTTACTTAGAGTCAGGTCGTAGCTGTAACCCATTCGCCATAATTTATTTCCGAAACCGAAAATAACACTGACGGCATCAATATCTAACGACCCGTCGGCAGCTTGCTGTAATACGGGAATTCCACGGTACCAAAGTCCGATAGTCATAACGTTGAGGTCGTAGTATGTACCGATATCTAATTGGTCGAACAATCCTTGATTCGTATAGTTAAAAGCAAGTACTATATCTCTGTCGTTTCGCGATTTAGGACCTACTGACAATGGAACACGTCCACCACCATGAGCCGAGAATCGAACAGCTAATTTTTCTGCATAATCATGACTTAAACTAGAGTTGGGTGTATTTATATGATCTGCAGATGCACCAAACCAAAATTCACGACTGACTAATAATACGCCAGTTCCGAGATCTAAATATTGCTTTCCAGTTCCTAGTCCTTGTTCTAATGAAGTAGCAGCATCGTTTCGGAGTAGTTGGTCCATAAATGTTAATCCGTTAAGATTAACGGCGCGACTAACGACTCCAGCTTGCAATGCTGGTCTTACGAAAGTGCGAGGTCCAAGTTGAAATTCATAAGCATATTGTAATGCAACACGAGAAGAGCGAAGAGCACCTGCTCCCGCTTCCTCGTGACTGATTAGAACGCCAATTCCGCCATTATGGTCGAAAGTAGGTCTGTCATATGCAAAATGAAATCCTGTATAAGCTTGTGGAAGACTTGCCCATTGAGCTCTGTAGAGCGTAACAGCTCTAGCTTGCCCCGTAGCCCCAGCATAACCGGGGTTAATCGAAGTCGGCGCAGCATTGTACTGAGTAAAATGCATGTCTTGAGCGGATACGGGTGAAGTAAACCAAGCAAGGGCTAGCAAAGTAAAAGTAGCAATGATTGTACGTAGAGGATCTATGTTTAAGGACAAATTCATATCCTCTTTTACGCCTAGAAGTAAGCAAAGGTTACCTTTTAAGTAAGGTATTTTTGCAGATTATTTTGCCATCAAAGTGATGGTGCCAGCGCGTTGGAGTTTTCTTCCGTCGCTTAGGACAGCAACTGCTTTGTAAGCGTAAACGTCTTGAGGAGCGAGGTTGCCGCCCACGTATCCGTCCCAACCGATATTTACATCTGACGAGTAAAAGATCTGCTCACCGTTCTTGTTGAAAACGAACAGTTCGTAATCGATAATCCCAGCGTGCATAGGTCTGAAGACATTATTATCGTAAGACTGAGGATCATAGCCCCCTCCGTTACCTCCGCCTGTGAGAGGAGTGAAAGCGGTAGGAAACGTCATCATTCCTCCTGGCTTTGCAATAACAGCTTCCGCCAATGTAAAGGTGGTAGAACATCCCCATTCGTTGTCTGCTGTGAGTGACACGGAGTAAATTCCGGCTGCTGTGTATTCGTGGATAGGGTGTTCGCTATTTGAGGTATTTCCGTCTCCAAAAGACCAAACAAAATCCGAAGCATCCGCCGATAAATTCATGTAGTAAATAGGCTCGCCTGGAGCGAAAACCTCAGTCGGAGTTAATGTAAAGGCAGCTTGTGCGCGAGGGTATACTACTACCGTTGCGTAGTGAACTTCATTAAGCGTCGTCCCTTCATATCCATACACCTCGAGCTGAATATCATACGTGCCGGGCTGAGTAAAAGTATGTGATGGGTGCTCTGCTGCGTGAGTAGTTCCGTCGCCGAAATCCCAACGATATTCCTCAACATACTGAGAGAAATTAGTAAAGTCTACTGTGAGAGGGGCGCATCCTTCTCCACCTCCCATAAAACTAATTTCAGGAGAGGGAGCGAGGATTTGTACGGTTTGGGATGAATTGTCGGAACAATAACCGTTACTAACGTCGAGAGCAACCGTGAAAGTGCCCCAAGTGTCAAATGTGTGGCTTCCAGGATTTTCATCCGTACTAATGTTTCCGTCTCCGAAATTCCAAATGCTTGTACTCGAAGTACCAGCAAGAGTTGTGTTTTCAAGCATGACGGTTGCGTTCGGGTAGGTCTGTAAAATCGGAGTTGCCGAGAATCCAGTTATCGGAGCGGCAAAAACTTCGATATTCGTGCGGATTGTGTCAGTACATCCGAAAGCAGAAGTCACTGTGAGAGAGATAGTGAAAGTTGCGTCTTCGTCTAATGATGGTGTAACGAAAGTGTGAGATGGCTCGAACGACGTGTTCTCATATCCATCTCCGAAATTCCACTCGAAAGAATTAGCTCCAGAGCTATTATTTAAGAACATGACTTCAAATGGGGAACATCCCTGTTGTGGGACCTCGAATGAAGCTTCAATTTCGGGAAGTACTTCGATGAAGACTTGGTCTTGAGAAGTACATCCGCTATTAGTTGATGCGGTTAAAGTAGCCGTGTAAGTTACTGGTTCGTTAGATGGATTGAAGTAATTGAACGTGTGAACTGATGCAGTTTCGTTAGAGACTTCTCCTGTTCCATAGTACCAATCCAAATTATCCGCTCCTTGAGAATTGTTATTGAAAGTTACCTCTAATGGATAGCAACCTATCAAACTTGCGATCTCTATGTCAGCAATTGGAGTTGCAAGCACTTCGACATCGATAGAAGTAGATCCAGTACATCCATAAACACTTGCGCCGTCGAGAGTAACGGTATAAGTTGTGTCTGAATATCCAGGATTAACGAATACGTGTGTGGGCTGGTCAGCAGGTGATTCCGGAGATCCATCACCGAAATTCCAAACGAATCCAGCGTTAGAGTTAAGGCTTTGGTTTACAAAGACAACATTTAAAGGAGAACATGAAGCTGCTGGGATAAGGAAGTTAGGCACTACTTCAGGGTAGAGTTCCACCGCAACTACTTCGGTGTCAAGACAGCCGCCTTCACCTTCTACTACTAGCGTGACTTCTCTGATGACAGAGCCCATTCCTTGATGTTCGAATATGTATTCGTGAGTTGAGTTAACTGTTCCGGATTCTTGACCACCATCGCCATACGTCCAGCTAAGGCTTATAGCTCTTTCGCTATTGTCAGTGAAATTGACAGCTAAAGGAGCACACCCCACTTGTATGTCGGCTGTGAATTGAGCAATAGGCTGAGGGTTTACATTTATTTCTGTGCTGAATTGTCCTTCACAACCAAACCCGGAAGTCCCTACAACAGATAATGTGTGAGTCTCTACAAACTCTGTGGTATTTATGTATAGGTGAGTTGACATTGGTACAGTTGAGTTAGGAGAACCATCTCCGAAACTCCAAGTAATGTCCCCGGCACCTCCTAAAGAAGGCATTTGGACTGCAAAAGGTGAGCAACCCTCATTTTCAGGAAGGATGAAGTCAAAAATCGCTTCTGGATAAACAGATACACCTACAATGGTAGTGTCGTGGCAACCGTTATCAGCAAATGCAATTAGCTGCACTGGGAAAGTCTTTAAGAAACCGGTAATGTTCTCAAATATGTGGGAAGGAGCGGAGTCTAAACTAGTAGTGCCATCAGTGAAGTCCCAAGCATAGGACGCTGCATCAGCAGAATTGTTTGTGAAAGTGGCAGACATAGGAGCACAACTCGGCTCGGAAGCGATGAAAGATGCTTGTGCTCCGGGTAAAGTTGCAATAAAAATGGTGTCACGAGCGATACAGCCGAATGGACTTATCGCGCTTACCACCGCTTCGAACGTAGTGCCAGCAATGCTTTCACTTAAATATGTGTGGGAGATATTTGCGGTTTCTGAGCCTAATCCGTCTCCGAAAGACCAAATAACATTTGCATCTAAATCACTCAACGACTCAAAATTTACTAAAAGCGGAGTACATCCGTCTACCACATCAGACGTTGCAGAAATAGATGGAGCTGGCTCTACATTAATGATGTTAGTCAGTGAGGTACTACAGTTTGCGGATGCGACAGTTAGTGTTGCATCGAAATCTCCAGGATTAGTGTATTGATGAGTTGGATGTTGTTCTGTAGAAGAGATCCCGTCTCCGAAAGTCCAATCCCAGTTTATTATAGAATCCCCTCCAGACGCCATAGACAAATCGGTAAAGGATGTCGGATTTCCTTCGCAAACAATACCGCTAATAAAATCTACTACGGGACTCTCAAAAACTTCTGGAATTACATTTACTGTCCTAATACAGCCATTCGCGCCAGTAACAGCCAGTCCCACAACGTACGTTCCAGGAGCGTCAAAGAAAAGCTCAGGTGTTGTCGTTCCGTTAAACGTTCCGGGAGCGACATTAAAAGTCCAATCATAATTTACTCCCTCCCCACTTGTCTCTTGAGCGATTGCGGAAAACGAGTCGCAGCCTACGGTTTGAGACAGTTCTATCAAAGCTGTAGGCGATGGCTTAACGACAATTTCAAACCTCGCCGTATCGTTACATGAATTCGCCTGACCGGCCAGTCCGACCACTCCTAGAACGGAATAGTTCCCTGGATTATTAAACGTCCAAGTCATCGAATTCGACCCACCAGGATACCATTGCCCCACCCCATTGTTGAAATTCCAATAAAACGCCGTTGCCTCCATTTCATCATGAACGAAAGAGGCAGGAAGGCCTTCACAAACTTCGTTTGGTCCTGAAAGATTAGTGGCAAGAGGAGCACGAACGATCAATTCAATTTGAGTAGAGTCAATGCCGCAATAGCTAGAATCGTATAGCATTACGATATACGTTCCGATGCCAGGTAGATCTAAATCGAATGGGGCAGAAGAAGTCCAAGGCCTCCAGTCAATAATCTCATCTACGCCATCACTATCCAAATCTCCGAAGTTCCATTTTTCGAATCTTTGGTTCGTGTTTCCATTTGCGGTACAGTTCATTTCGGTAATATTCGAAAGCTGTACGGTAGTGTCAGGGTAACAAAGTTGAGTCGATGACGCTCCAATAACGGCATTATCTAAATCCCAAATATTGATATAGTCAATTGTCACGCTAGCTCCAGTTCCAAATTCCTTGTTTCTGCAAGCGTTAGTAGCGTATAGAGTAACAGGTCTATTGCAACCAGTACTTCCTGCGAAATAGTCGTGAGTAACTGTTGCTCCTGCATTAGTCGCGTCGTAATCTACAGTTGCTCCGTCATCAAATCCCCATGTGAATGTTGTGGTCGAACTCACGTTTGTGGATGAGTTAAGGAAGCTTAAAGTTGCTGGCGCACATGCGTCGGTGTCCCATCCTTGTGGTATGGTTATAGACGGATTTACTGGCTCCTCCTTGATTAATTCTCCTATGACTTCACATCCGCTGTCGCTTGTAAATGTCAATGTGTATACAGACCAAGCATCAGGATAGCTATGCGCCAATGCATTTCCAGCTACCCAAGATCCAAATACTTCTGGAGTAGAACCGTCGCCCCAGTCGACAGTTAAACCAGCCCAATCGCTAGAAGTTTGAATGAAAATATCGAAAACGCCAGGATTGCAGTTAAACCAAGTCGGTGTGTTTGTTGCATTATCAAATGCATCAATAAGGTCGGGGCATTGGGCGTTAACGTTCATTCCTACTAGGGTTAGGAGAGTAAACGTGGCCGCAATGCGGAGTTGTTTAGGGCAATACATGCTAATTTATACGCTTTTAATCCACTATAGGTTACAAAAACCGATGCCTAAGTGAATGCCTAAAATTAACTAGTGAGGATCGTGAAAATCGGGGTTCTGTGTAAATGTTGTATCGGTCAGAGCGTGTAAAAAGTCGAGGATAGCTTCTTTTTGCTGTGGAGCTAATTCTAGACCCCCCGTTGTGTACTTCATGAACGTATCGATAGTCGAAGAACTCACGCCACCGCTATTGTAATGTTCGATCACGTCTTCGAGGGTCGAGAATCGTCCGTCGTGCATAAACGGAGCGCTTAAAGCGACATTTCGAAGGGTCGGTGTTTTGAAGAGTCCGGAATCTAAGGGAGAGCCCGTGACGTTCACCCTTCCAGGGTCCATCTCGAATGAAGGATCGAGTCCATTATTGTGGAATAAATAATCCGAAAATTGAAGTCCGGCTTCTCCGTGACAGTGAAAACAGTCCGCACCGAATTCCCCTCCGGGATTTACTTCTGGATCGCCTCCCTCTCTCAAAAACAACTGGTAACCGAGATATTCAGATTCAGTGAGCTCGACTTCACCACGTCGCCATTTGTCGATTTTACTGTCTGAACTAATCATGGTTCGAACAAACTGGGCTATCGCTTTTACAGATAGATCTTCAGTAATCACATCCGATCCGAATGCGTCAAAAAATAATTGGGGGTAATCTAGATCGGCAAAGTCATTGTTTTGTAATCTAGCCTCTACTTCTTCCCAAGCGACATTCATTTCGAGGGGATGCTCTACAGGGTCACGGATTTGGTCTTCAAGAGTCATAGCTCTACCGTCCCAGAAAAATGAAGTGGACCAACCAAGATTAATGATAACGCTAGCATTTCTATCACCTAAAGTGCCATTTACGCCAGAACTGAACTGCTCAGGATCCGAGAAATTCGAAGAAGGGGCGTGACAACTACCGCAAGAAATAGAATGATCTAGCGATAAGGCCTTTTCCCAAAAAAGCAGACGGCCAAGTTTAATCCCTTCGACAGTCATAGGGTTGTCAGCCGGAATATCCATGGGCGGGAAGAAAGCCGGAATCACGATAGTATAAGGAGTTGCTTCCCAAGCAGGATTTTTCCCGCAATTACATCCAGAAGCTACAAGAGAGAGAATGAACCCCGAAACGAGTAATATCTGTGATATTGAAGGAGTTTTCATTTTTTACGCATAAATTATTTAAGCGTCCAAGCATCGGTGATGTTATCTACGAACATAATGGCGATAGGCACTTCACCCATTGAATGCCCTACTTCAGAAAGGTCTATGTCTCCGAAAGTTCCTTCAATTGCAGAACCTAAGTCAAGTTCTAAAAACACCTCTTCAATTTCTTCTGAGTGGATAATTATGTTCTGGGATAATTCAAATGTGATTTCCCGATAAAGTGCATCAGTTGCTGGATGCAACGCAAATGGAATTTCAATTACACCACCAGTTTCAGCAGCAAGTTTACCTTCATGTTTCACAAAGAAATAGCTATTATCCATATCCCATCGCATGCCAGCTGAACCACTTACGCTAAGTGGGTGACTGTTCGGGTATGAGGCCGGATCCACACCCTGATTCATCTCTGAGGGAACACCTAAACCAAACTTAATCGCATCAAATTCATGGTGTTTCTTCAAGACGTCACAATTGATTTCGCCTAGAGCTGAAGCGGTTGAAACCGTGAAGTCTAATCGAGAAATAGAAGATGTGTTGATCCACTCTCCGTCTAGATCTCTTAAGGATATATCGCTGATATAGCAGTACAATTTTTCTGGTCGAACCGGCCGGTTTTGCTTGTCAAACACCGTGTCTCCCATAACCATCTCAATCCCATGCCAATTAAGCGATGTGTTGAGTTTTATCCATCCAGGATCTTTATCTCTACATCCTGTTACACTAAACAGAGTAATAACTCCAAATATTGGTAGGATTGATTTTAACAAAACAGATTTCTTCATTGTAATAACAAAAGTGCATAATGTTATTTTAAAGATAGAGGTTTAGCTCATTAATTGTTGTAATATTTGGAATAATATGACTAACCCAAATGGAAATTTCGAAGTTGTAAGAGCATCAGCAGGCTCAGGGAAGACGTATAGGCTAGTACTTAGGTACTTAGAGTGCGCTTTGAAATATGATGATCCACGTTCCTTTAGACGAATATTAGCTCTGACTTTCACAAATAAAGCTGCGGCTGAGATGAAGGAAAGAATCTTACAAGATTTAAAGAAAATATCCGAGGGCGTAGGTGATAAGAAGGAAGAGCTGTCGAAAATATTGCATATCAGTGAAGGTTCGCTAATTCAAAAAGCGAAAGTGCTTCATATGGAAATGCTGCATCGTTATAGTGACATCGCAGTAATGACAATAGATAGTTTCGTGAATAGGCTTGTGAGGAGTTTCGCTAGAGATCTTGCGCTTGAACAGGATTTCAGAATAGAACTAGATTCGGATAAAGTAATTGAAGAAGCTGTTTCTCAACTGTTGAACAAGGTGGGGGGTAGCGGCAACAAAGCCATAACTGGATTATTAGAGGGCTTTTCAGATTCGCAAGTGGAAGAAGATAAAGATGCAAGGGTGAGACAACCACTGAACGATTTAGGAAAGTCGGTGGTTAACGAAAATATGAGGGAAGTTGTTGATTCGCTTTCTGAAATCCCATTAGTAAAGTTCAAATCATTAAGTATCGAGCTTAGAAAAACCACTAAAAAATCAGAGAATAAATTAAGCGAAGTTTCGAAAATAGCACTTCAAGCTATTGCTGACTTAGGGATGGAGGAAAAGGACTTTTCTCGTGGTACTGTTCCGAAAAATCTCAAGAAATTTAAGACAGGAAGAATAAAAGAGTTAACTAAAACGATTAGAGAAAATCTTCAAGAACCAGAGACGATGTTGCGAAAAACAGCGTCGGATGATTTAATGGTTAAAGCCCTTGCTTTAGGGGAGTATTTACTTCCAGTTTATGAAGCGGCTGTAAATATGTTGCCCGAGACTGATGCGGGGAAGAAGTATATTTTGGCACAGAAGCTGGCGAAGAGGATGGATTTAATGGGGACTCTCTCCGAGCTTCATAAGGAGATTGAAAAAGTCCAAACGGATAATAATATCCGAACCTTAGGTGCCATGCATGAGATGATTTCTCGAATCGTGAGAAATAATCCCGCACCTTTTATTTTCGAACGACTCGGCAGTAGATTTTCCCACATTTTTATTGATGAGTTTCAGGACACCTCTATTACTCAGTGGCAAAACCTTGTCGTTTTATACGACCATGCTTTGAGTACGAATAATAAAACGCTGGTAGTTGGAGACGGCAAGCAGGCGATTTACAGATGGAGAAATGGCGATTACAAGCAATTAATGACTCTTCCTAAGCTTTTAGGGGATGACTTAGGAATGGCGTTAGAGGATGCCGAGCGAACTTTAGATCGAGAGATAAACAATGATGGGTTGGGTGAGAATTGGAGATCAGGTATAGAGATTGTTAGGTGGAATAATACATTATTCGAAGAACTTAAGAATCATCTACCGGAAGAATTAAAGAAGGTTTATGACGGGCTTTCTCAAAAGCCGATGAAAGAATTTAATGGCGGAGTCCACCTGGAAACGATAGTTGAGGACACGGTTAGTGAAAGAGAGTCTATGCGAGCGGAACGTGTTATAAATCGTATTTATGAGTATGATAAGCAGGGTTTTGAAAGGGGAGATATTACTATTTTAGTTAGGACTAACAGGGAGGGCGCGCTACTTGCTCAAGAGCTATTAAAAGAAGGGATTAAGCCTATGACTGAGGAGTCGCTTCATTTGGGGAGGCATCCTGGTCCTTTAGCGGTGGTATCGTTAATGAGATGGTTGTTGAGGCCTGATGACCATAGACAAGGGGCAACGATTTTACAATGCGCAGTAGCATTAAGGGAGGGGGCGATAAAATTAATTGAAAATAATACTATAGAATCGGATGTCCCACTTGAGTCACTTGACGAAGCGTCGTGCCTAGATAAGTATGTGAATATTATCGAGAAAGAACCTCGAGAAGAGGGCGGAAATAAAAGGTCTTATGGCTCGTTTAAGACAGAGAAGATGTTGAAAGACCTCTTCCCTGATTTGGATGCTGTTGCAAGATCTTCGGAGCCCTTAGTGGGATTTGTAGGGCATTGCTGTATGAGTTTGGGGATTACACAATTCTACCCGGCCTATGCTGAAGGTATGATGGAGCTCGCACGAGAAATTTCAGGGTCAGACGAAAGTGGATTGCATGGATTTTTACGACAATGGGACGGAAAAGGGAAGGATAGAAGTGTGGTAACGGGTGAGTCTGATGATGCGGTCTCAATAATGACTGTGCATAAGGCGAAGGGTTTGGCCTTTAAGGTTACCATAGTCATTCTGACGGCTAAGGATTTCACTAAATTTAGAGGTGTTATACCTGTGAAATTAGATGATGAGAGTGAAATGCCGGTTAGTGCGGCGATGCTTGGGAATTATGATATGCGTGATACATACGTGGAGGATCAGCGTGTGGCTGAGGTAAACAGGGTTATTTTAGATCAAGTAAATGTGGCTTATGTGGCTTTTACCAGAGCCATTGAAAGGTTAGATATCATTTTAGAGCTGGAGAGTGATGATTTCGATAGAGATGAGTTTAAGACTGTAGGAGAATTGATTGTGAAGTCTTTAGAAGTAATTAGTGATGGAAAACCCGTGTTAGAAGGCGGTGATTTAACCATGAATCAAGGTGTTGCGCTTGTAGATGCAAAACCACATGATAACATCATTGAGATGCAAAATATTCTCACGGGAGAATCTGTGAAACACCTCGTAACAATTCCGCAAGATGAAATATCGAACGCAGTCCATGATGGATTGAACGCCCGTGAGCTCGGCACCCAGGTTCACAGTGCTCTTGAAAAAATCAAGTGTATTGACGATTGGGAATCTGTAAAGACGAACTTATCGACGGGTCTAAAAATGGGAGTAAAGGATAGAGATGAAGTCGTGAAAAGGGTAGAGGGCGTTCTCGCTCTTGACGATGCAACGAGGTTTTTTAGAAAGGGAATTCATGTAGAAGCGGAAAGGGACTTTGTAAACACTGAAGGCAAAGTCGTTAGGCCAGATAGAATAGTGAGGGAGGGAGGTGTTTGGCATGTAATAGACTATAAATCAAGTGAAAGCGGAAACAAAAAACACGTAAGACAGGTTGAGGACTATGTTTCAATGCTCGAAGAAATAGAAGGTCAAGAGGTTAAGGGCTGGATTATTTACACAGATCCTATTAAACTCGTGCCCGTACTGTGATTGGTGCTTATCTTCACGGATTCAAGAATATTTATATGACACATTCTTCTACGATTTTCAAGACATACTTAAGTTTAGGCATCTCGTTTGTAACCTTGTTTTTATGTTCGATTAATATTCAAGCTCAAACCAGAATTACACACCAAAAAGGTCTTCCCATCCCAGTAAACGAAGACATAATCCAAGCCCGTGTTTTTGCTGCAGCATGTGCGCCAGCTACGGCATTGAGGGATTTGGAGTGGAATAATGTAAGGGCGTTAATTGAAAATGGTGGAACTCTTTGGTACGATAGAGCGATTGATAAGGGAGCTCATATGGTTCCGAAGGACGAAGGAGTATCAGTAGTTTATGGTGGGGCTTTATGGTTAGGCGGAATTTCTCCTGACCAACAGTTAAAGTTAGCCGCAGTTAAATACAGAAATTCGGGAAATGATTTTTGGCCTGGACCACTAACTAATACAGGTGAGGCAGAGGTTTCAGAATCAACATGTCAGCAATATGACCACTTTACAGTGAGTTACAGATCTGATGCAATGCGCCATAGACAATACCACGATGCGGTCGCTGCAGGAACTGACGAGGAGGATTTTCCAGAAGGATACATCATGCCTCCGTATTTCTCTGACTATCCAGCCCATGGCTCGCCTGCTTTAGAGCAGGATTTTTACCTCGCGCCATTTCTTGATTACAATGGAAATGGAGAATACGATCCTAATAATGGCGATTATCCTTGGTATGATTTTCTCCAACAAATTGATTGTAAAGAACGTCGTAGAGAAGATATAGTACCACTCTATGGTGACCAAAATTATTACTGGATCTTTAACGATAAAGGAAATATTCACTCGGAATCACAAGGTGAGCCCATAGGGATGGAGATTCGAGCTCAAGCATTCGTTTTCTCAACGAATGACGAGATTAATAACATGACGTTTTATAATTACGTCCTAATAAATCAAGGCACTCAGACTTTAACAGAGACTTATTTTGCACAGTGGGTAGACTCTGATTTGGGCGGTCACGTAGACGATTACGTGGGCTGTGATGTTCGTCGCGGTCTTGGATATTCGTACAACGGCGACCAGTTCGACGAAGCGACATCGTACTCTCTAGGATATGGCTTGCACCCACCTGCTATGGGAGTTGATTTCTTTGAAGGTCCTTACCAAGATGCAGATGGATATGACAATCCATTAACGACTAATTTTTCTGATGCAGTAGATTCTCTCGGTATTCCGTATGAAGGAATAGGCATTGGCTACGGCGATGGAATAATAGATAACGAACGTTATGGAATGCGTAAATTCTTATACTATAACTGGAATTACGGAGTTAATGGCCAGCCCACTATCTCGTCGCATTACTATAACTACATGAGGGGGTTTTGGAAAAACAACCAACGAATGGCATATGGTGGTGACGGAATAAATGTATCGACAGGGGCTGATCTAGATATAGCCGCCGATTACATGTTCCCTGGCGATACAGACCCACATCGTTGGGGCACAAACGGAATTAATGTTGACGATTGGTCTGAGTTCGAAACCGGAAACCCATCAGGGGACAGACTATTCTTACAATCAGCTGGACCCTTTACTCTTGAGCCGGGCGATTATAATAACATCACAGTAGGTATGCTGTACGCAAGGGCTACTGGAGGAGAACCCTTTGAAAGTGTTAAACTTCTTCGTCTTGCAGACGATAAAGCCCAAGCCCTTTTCGATAACTGCTTCGAAATAGTTAGTGGCCCAGACGCCCCTGATGTATCTATTCAAGAATTAGAAAACGAAGTAATTATTTATCTCACTAACGAGAATCCGATTTCGAATAACGTACACGAGACCTACACAGCTATAGATCCATCTATTCCTAAGGAATTTGAAGATGGAACTTTACTCAACGAGTTAGATAGGTCTTATGTTTTTGAAGGATACCAAATCTATCAGCTTTCTGATGGCGCCGTTTCTCCATCTGACCTTGGAAATATTGAAAAAGCCCGCCTAATTTTTCAGTGTGACTTAGAAAATGACATTAGTAACGTTATTAATTACACGTTTAACTTAGAAATGAACGCTTCTGTTCCTGTGTTAATGGCAAGTGGAGCTAACGAGGGCATTCAACATAGTTTCAGAGTTACTAAAGATGCGTTCGCCCAAGGAAATAACATCTTAGTAAATCATCGCACTTACTATTTCATGGCGCTTGCCTATGGGTACAATAATTACAGAACATTTACTCCTATGAATGGGATAGGCCAAGACGTCCAGTACAAAGCTTCACGTAAAGGCGCTGTCGGTTCTATCCGTGTTTATTCAGGTACTCCCCACCTCCCATCTCCGGAG
>JYMV01010296.1_pt3 | contig 13428 bp, 15 predicted proteins | sample 338911 | NCBI WGS metagenome assembly JYMV01 (sample SAMN03354496, study PRJNA234377) | hydrothermal vent metagenome | biome: Deep sea; feature: Hydrothermal plumes at the Eastern Lau Spreading Center, Western Pacific Ocean; material: Seawater | place: Tonga | collected 2009 | depth 2000 m m | reverse complement strand
GGATTCCAGAACAGCTACATTGAAGATTACCTCAATGAAGAACAACCTACCAGATTGCCCCCGGAACCATTGGCCTCTATTGGTGCTACTGCTTACCTCAATTGGCAGGAATGGCGTGCAGGACTGGAAAAGTAGAGATCCTCCTTCACTCAATCCAAGGACTAAGAAACGGGCCTACGGGTAGAGGTATATAAAGCAGTTTGTAGAAAATGGTATAGGAAAAAACAATCCAACTAAGTGAAGTCGCGACAATGGCAAGCCGTTTTCGAAATCCCAGATAGAGCATTGAGACCACAAGGAAAATAAAAGTACTTAAAAAATAACCTGCACTTTCAATCACCAGCAAATAAAATATAATGAATGCTACATAGATAAACAAAGTACGCAGCTGCCCTGGTTCTGGATCTGGGTCCCCACTTTTTCTTACTGCTTGAAAAACAAGGAAGATACAAAAAACAACTATAATTATCATCCACAGATATGGAACCACTTCCGGGCCTACATCTTCAAGTTCTGGAAAATCCAAAGTCTGCGTGTAGAACACTCCGCACATCAATAAAATGCTCAGCGGGAGGAGTACATTCCCTGTATATCTTGGTGTTTGTTCTGTTGACTGATTCATGGTAAAGACAATAGCAGGCCGGGTTAGCACTGCGTAACCCGGCCAACAGTTTAACTTTGTTGAAAATAGCCCTGACTTTACTTCAGAATTCCCGCATTCTTTAGCCAGCGCGTGACATCCGCCTTATCGTTCATAACTATTTTATAGAACTTGTCATGCTTGTAATAGACAGGATCCACTCCTTTTTTGCTGACATATTCGATCCATTCAGAATCCTTCATCAGTTTTGTGAACAAATCATCATAGAATTCCCGCGCATCTGCCGGAATGCCTTTTTTGATGGCAAAACCACGCCACATGATTTCATTGTCCATCCCCTTAACTCCAAGCTCCTTGAATGTTGGGGCATCAGGAAATTGTGACAACCGTGTGGATCGTGAAAGTGCTGCGACTTTCAATTTGGGTTGCCCAAGAATATCCTGAGCATTTCCCACATAGACCACACCTCGCTTGCCCAACAGTTCGATCATGGCTTTTTTGCCTCCCTTGAACGGGATATACTTGGCCTTTATTCCGGCGGCTTTCCAAGTTTTCATGGCCATCACATGATCCAGACCACCTGCGGCAGGCCCAACCCAGATTTGCCGTTTGCCCTGCTTTTCCAATGCTTTTGCATCAGCAACGACCTGCTCCCAGGTATTCACAGCTTGTTCACGATGGGTGATGATGGCTTCCGGATCCGACATACTCATTGCCAGCCACTCGAAGTCACCGAGGTTGATGTCACTCTTTGCCGAAACAGTTTTGTAGACAGGTGACTTAGTGGTACCGAACAGAGTATATCCGTCAGCGGGTTGTGATAGGATGTACTTCATTGCGACTATACCGCCTGCTCCCGGCTTATTTTTCACCACAAATTTGTGGCCAGTCAACCTTTCGCCGATGATGGCCAACTTGCGGGAATCCCTGTCGATGCCCCCACCTGGTTTAACGTACACCATTATGGTGATTGGTTTTTTCGGAAATTTAGCTACCAAAACTGATGGGAGCATAGCACCCAGCACGATGCCGAATGTTACTATTCCGCCAATCAAATACTTGCTTCTCATTTGGTTCTCCTTCTTGCTAGAGAGTTCAGACTACCAAAAAGTAGTTCTGAAAGTTAAACCACAGATCTTTAGGCTGTAGCATCCGGACAGAAACCGGAAATTCCGGTGCTGTTCGCAAAATCTAAATCATTAATAATCTGTGGTAGTTTAACACCTTCCGGAAATTAACAAATTTAACCTACCAGTTGGTGTATGGGTTCGCAATCAGATTAGAATTAAAATAGCGAGGATCACCGCTCACCTCTTCCCCAACCCATGGAGGAAAATCGATGTTTTGATCTTCACTTTCCAATTCAACCTCAGCAACAATCAGACCCTGATTGACACCGGCGAACTCATCAATTTCCCATGTCAAACCGGTATGGGGAATTTTAAATCTGGTTTTTTCAATGATTGGTTTTTCACATAATTCATCCAGCATCTCATTTGCATCCTCAGTTGGAATTTCGTACTCATATTCCCTGCGAGTTGCGCCAATTGTGATGCCTTTGATGGTCAAAAAACCTTTATCATCAATGGTTCTTACCCGTACCGTCCTTTCTTTCACAGTTGATAAATATCCTTGACGGTAAGTTGTACCGGAGGCACATTCACGCCAAGAATCGTCCTTAATCAAATATTTGCGTTCAATTTCTTTTCCCATGACTTTCCTTATTAAAGTTTAAACATTCCCGGAAACGGTTCCATGCCGATAACACGCTTGATCGACCTGAGGTAATTAAGATTTTCATAGTCGTTGAGCCCAAGCATTTCCTTTGCTTTTAGAATTGCTTCTAAGTCAACCGACTCAACTGCTACTGTTTGTTGGGTTGCACCGTTGAATTGAATTTCTCCTAATTCGGTGATGCAATCGTTAATCGTAAAAGCAAACCGGCGTTTGAAAACCTGTACCGGAATAAGTTGAGAATGAGGATAAATAATGTCACGCAGAAACGAGTCTAATGAGTATTCATTCTCAGTCAGTTCCTGCATTTCAACACCAAACGCAGGAAAAACTTCATCCTTGAGCATTGTTGCACTCATCGGAAATTCACCTTTCATGAGTGGATCCCATTGCTCCAGCCCTTTTTTTTCTTGAACAAAAACTTTTATGTCCATCAACTTATCGCGGATTTTTGTATTATTTTCGCTGTTTCCAGCAGAGATTATATAAATTTCTTTGCTCTCGCGAATCATTTCGCATTTTGAGAGGGCATAGAGTTTTTCTTCGACTTTGCCAAAATTCTTGGCCCAGGTCCTGAACTCAAAACGTGGTTTTATTCCTTCCATTTGATCTCCTTATTTGGATAGTGAAATGACACGTCAGATCGTGTCCGGTTAAAAATAATTAAGCCTTTGATTTATACTTTCTATAAATTGGCAGAGCAAACAGCAATGCTGCCACTGTCAACATGGTCAGGCTGAGCGGTTCAGTGAAAAAAACCATCGGTCCGTCCATCATCACTGCCCTGCGGAAATTTTCTTCGAGCAGATTCCCGAGTACAATACCTAGTACTACCGGTGCCACAGGATAATTATAGCGTTTGAAAATCCACCCGACCAGTCCAAATCCAATACAGGATCCAACATCAAAAAAAGAATTCTGGACGGCAAAACTGCCGATCAGGGCGATGGCGAGGATCATTGGATAGAGAATACTGGTCGGCACTTCAACGACCTTTGCAAAGAGACGAACTCCGTAAAAACCAAGAAAGAGCATAACTGCATTGGCAATGAGCAGACTGGAAAAGATTCCGTAAACAATTTCCGGATTAGATTCAAACAATAATGGTCCAGGAGTAATATCGTGCAACTGCAACGCGCCAATCAGTACTGCATCAGTAGCACTACCGGGAATGCCAAGCGCAAGCAGCGGTATGAGCGCTCCGCCAACCGAACTGCTATTTGCCGCCTCCGATGCTACCACTCCTTCAACGGCACCTGAACCGAAAGTTTCAGGTTCTTTGCTGGATCGCTGTGCTAGATTGTAGCTGATAAACGAAGCAATCGTTGCACCTGCTCCTGGAAAAACTCCTATGATTGTACCTAACACTGAAGAGCGCATAATGGTATATTTTAATTTCCACGTTTCCGGAAGCGTAGGGAATTTCCCTGAGACTTTTTCAACCACCCGACTACCGAGTTTACCTTCTTCAAGTGCTGTAAATACCACACTCAAGGCAAACAAACCAATTAGTGCTGGAATGAGGCTGAATCCGTCATAAAGTTGATCTATTCCGAAAGTGAACCGAGAAACTCCGGAAATTGGATCAATTCCTACTGTGTTTATCAGCAATCCGAACAGAACCGCAACCATCGCCTTGGCAACATTGCCTTTGCCCAGGGAACCAACCGTAGTCAATCCAAAGACAGCAAGAGCAAAATAATCTGCCGGATGAAAACCAATTGCTAATTTAGCCAATGGAACCGCAAATAAAATCAAAATAATAACGCCGAAAATCCCCCCGATTGTTGAAGCAATCAATGAAAAGCCCAGACCTTTGCCTGCTTCTCCTTTCAAAGTCAAGGGATAGCCGTCCAGAGCAGTCGCGGCGGCGGCGGGGGTACCGGGAGTGTTGATCAATACCGCTGTTATTGATCCACCATAATTTGAGGAAATATAAATGGAAACTAGCAGAATAACTGCAAGTGCAGGAGACATGGTGTAGCTGAATGGCACCAAAAGCGCTACGCCTGTGGAAGGAGATAATCCCGGCATAGCTCCGACCATGATACCGACAATGACTCCAGTAATTATCACAAGAATCGGCTTCCATCCGATAAGTGTGCTGAAACCGAAAATCAGGCTATCTAGAAGATCCATAAAATCTTTACAGGTTATTCTTAAAATGGATTGAGTTCAAAGTACTATAACCATTTGAGCATACTTAAACAAGCACCAACCTCTGGCGAAATTAAAAACCTAATAAACTTCAGAAAAAACTCTTCCTCTTAAAGGAGTAACTCAGTACCTGCTGACCAAAGAGAACTTATTATTCAAGCCGAGTGCTTGGTGGCCAGAATAAGTACTGTATCCGCAACGTCTTCTGCAAGATTGGTAACTGCACCCAACTGTTTTAAAATGCCTTTCAGTTGGTACTGCCTTGCCAGATCAAATTTTTCATTCTCAAAAACCTCTCTCAGCAGTTTATACTCTACCTTATCGACCTCACTCTCCTGACGACCTACCTCTTCCACATGCTGTCGGACAGCCCTCAAATCTGTAAATAGTGAATCTGTGGCATGAGCCAGAGCTTTTACCGCATCATGGGTGTGAGCCAGCATTTTTTTCAGTGGATCCTGAAAGTCTTGAGGGATCTCAGGTTTTTCTATAGCTATAGCGCCCAGTGAATGCTTGAAGCTACTGGGGACTTTATCCAGCTTGGTCAAAAACCAGAGTAGGTCATCCCTGGAATCCGGCATCAAAGATTCTCGCATCAGTGTCATTTGAATCTGAAGTCCCAGATCGTCCATTTCTTTTTCAATTTTGTTGAGATCTTCATTGCGTTGAGCAAAATCGTCATAGTTTCCATCCAGATATGCCTCATAAGCTCCACGATAAAGTTGCCCCATATCTTCCAGGTAACGCAAAAGTCGCTGTATTTTTTCTTCTACTGCATACTGTTTTTTAAAAAACAAACTCAAAGGATTCATCTTTCTCTCCGTTAAAAATTTCGATATAAATAAGCTAATTTTTGTTTAATTTTGCGGTCATGCAGTTTGTTCTTCAGCCCACCTCCGCGGACCTCCCATTCTGGACTGATTCCCGCCAGAGAATCTCCTAATTGCCAGGGGAAATTAAAGGTTTGACCCTGCAGTTGGTTCAAGGCATCCAGTTGAATTGAAGAGAGACCTTTTTTATCCATGGAAGCAATTTTTTCCTGAGTGATGAGCAGACTTTTCTGTAACGAAAACTCTACCACTTTAAGGCCCTGCTGACTGGACAAAGGTACTATAGAACTTACTGCCCTTACCAGTTCAGCAGAACTACTGAATGTTGAATCTGACAGTTGATTCAAACCGGTTGTCTCAATTCCTTCTTTTTGAAATTTTTCTAGAACACGAGTTGACAGCAAATAGTTTGATTCACGCTGTACTTCTTGTTGGAAAACGTTTTGCAGAAAATACAATCCGACAAAACAAAGTAAACAGGAAATCACAGGCGTGATGGCCCAGCCTCTGACTATACCGTAAATTCGCGGCCACTGAATTTCTCTTCCACCCTGCAGCATTCCAATTCCAATCACCGCTCCAACCACTGCTTGGGAACTTGAAACAGGAACCAGTGGAATGGTAGGTAGCGACATGTTTGCCAGCAGTTGTTCCAGGCGCTCAGAAGCAAAAAGGAAGAGGACAATCGAGTGTGACATTACTGCTACCCAGGCTGCCAGTGGAGTGAGCGTCATCAGTTCTGAGCCGACTGTCATCATAACCCGCTTGGAATATGTGAAGACGCCTACCGCAATAGCCAGACCCCCCACTAAAAATAGTTGCTGTGCGGAAGAAACACTAAAATCTTGACCAAACTGCAAATCGGGAAACGGAGCCACAGGCACAAAAACTCCCATCACGTTGGCAATGTTATTTGCTCCCAGACTGTAGGCACCAAAAGCTCCGGCAAGGATCAAAGCTAGCCGGGTATAGCCATCCATACGGATCAGCCCAACACCAATTTTTCGTACAAAAATCTTTGCCAATGTAAACAAAAGAGCAGCAATGACTGCGGAAAGCAAAGGACAAATGATCCAGGTCGAGAGAATCTTCAGTAAAGAAGAAATATCTGTGTAAGAATCACTGAACAAGTTCCAGCCGATTATTGAACCAATGATGGCCTGGCTGGTTGAGACAGGGAGTCCGAGTTTTGTCATCCAAAGAACTGTCAATCCTGCAGCCAACGCAGCCATGAATGAGCCCCCAAGCGCATTTACCGCCCCAAGTTTACCTAATGTCAGCGCTGCACCAGTTCCGCTGAAAAAGGCACCCAGAACAACAAATACACCGCAAATCAGTGCCGCAGTTGTAAATCGAACCATACGGCTGCCAACCGCAGTGCCGAACACGTTGGCTGCATCGTTTGCACCAAGTGACCAGCCCAGGAAAAGGCCGCTGCTTAAAAATATTAGGACTGTAGGATCAAGCAAAACTATACTTTTTGAAAATTATTTTTAAAATATCAGGGTGTTATTAGATCACTCTTCGAAGGCAACTGCAAGGTCTATCTGGACCCCAGCCAGTCCAAGAAGGTCGATCAAAAACAAAATTTTGCGAAAGCAGCCGCAAAAAATCAGCCTCAGAATTATTGTGAATGTACGGATGACCTGCTCAGAAAATAAAGGAGGATGATGGATTGTATCTGAAGATGTCCTAGGTTTTTTTACGGCAAAGCATAAAATTCACTGATTTAAAGCTCATGACAACTTCCTGCTGCTGATTGATGGCCTCAATAAATGTGCGGACAATTCCTCTGTCGGGCTTTGACCTTGAAAGTTTTGTTTCGATAATGGTGGCTCGGACCATGAGTTTGTCTCCCGGACGCACCGGTAAAATCCAGCGCAGTTCATCGATCCCCGGAGAGCCCAGACTGGAAACCGGTGAGAAGTAATGCTCAACCAACTCCCGCATTACATAGGCACAGGTCTGCCAGCCACTCGCGATCAGTCCTTTGTAAGGACTTTTTTTTGCGGCTTCAGGGTCTATGTGAAAAGGTTGGGGATCATAGCGTCTAGCGAATTTGAGTACCTCTTCTTCTTCTACCTCAACAGGTCCAAATTCAAAAACTGCGTCTCGTTTATAATTCTCAAAAAACCACTCCTCCTTTGAAGCTGGCAACTTGGTCTTAGACATCAAACTCCTAAATGTGATAATAATCAAAAAGCCGTCCGCATTCCCAGTGCAAACTGCATTTCCAGTTTCCGGTCATGTGGAAGATTCAGTGTCGCAATATCCAGTCCCATAAGCCACACCGTAATAATGGGAGTCCCTGAGATCCAACTCCATCCCATGTGAAGAATGTCAGAAGTTGCTTCCCCTGTATCAGTGTCTCCCTGACGAACCTTGGGCCACTGGATTTTCCGCAAAGATAAGGTTGCCCCTTTCCCGGATGGAGACACCCATTGATCATGTACCCCAATTTCAAAACCGGTCCCGTTTTCACTCAAAAAGAGATCTCCAACCCTGCTTTTCCAGGCAGCAGTTTTTGCGGGAATGCTTAAAGCCAGCAAGTGCAGATAGCGTCCGGGACCGGTAGGTTCATCATAAAGATGAAGTGACAGTCCTAGTGCTCCGGTGCTGTAATTGCTTCCTCTACTTCCAACAGTATGATAGACTTGAACCTCCGGAAGTACTGGGAATGATGCCCCAAAAACCTGGGTGCTGCCAGAAATGAAAAAAAAGAGCAAAAATATTTGTTTTGGGAATGACATCGTTCAATTGACTTGGAGATTTGCTAACCAATACGAAAAACCACTGTCATTCATCCGAAATGAATGGTGACAGAAAACCGTTTCAGAAGTACAAACATACAACAAAATAATGCGTTATTCAAGTACACGTGGGCAAGACAAAAACCTTCTTTTTGAGGAGGCAGTAATGATGGGGCTTGCAGACGACGGCGGTTTGCTGGTTCCGGATGAATTTCCGCAAGTAAAGAGCAAATTCCACGAATGGAGAGCATTAAGTTTTAGTGAATTGAGTCTGGAAATTATGCTGCTCTTTACCAGTGGGCGAATTCCACGGGAAGAATTCGCACCTTTGGTGCAGAGAAGCTATACCAACTTTCGCCACCCTAAAATAACTCCGGTTAAATCAGTTGGAAAGATTCATATTTTAGAATTGTTTCATGGACCGACCTTTGCGTTCAAAGACGTGGCCCTGCAGTTTTTAGGCAACCTTTTTGAGTGTTTCCTGGCAAAGCGTGACCATCCTTTGAGAATTATAGGGGCCACCTCAGGAGACACCGGAAGTGCCGCCATCCACGGAATGCGTGGGAAAAAAGGCGTGGATGTATTCATGCTTCATCCAAAAGGACGGGTCAGCCCAATTCAGGAATTGCAAATGACAACAGTTCTTGACTCAAACATCCACAATCTGGCCATCGAAGGTTCATTTGATGACGCGCAGGCGATTGTGAAAGCACTTTTTAATGATCAGGAATTCAAGCACAGTTATCATTTGGGTTCAGTCAACTCCATCAACTGGGCTCGAATTCTGGCACAAATTGTATATTATTTTTACGCCTGGTTTCAAGTGACCAGAGATAATTCCGAGTTTGTTAGTTTTGCAGTACCAACTGGAAATTTTGGCAATGTGCTGGCCGGATATTATGCCAGGCGCATGGGCCTGCCAATCGATAAGCTTGTTGTAGGAACAAATGAAAATGACATTCTGCACCGCTTTTTCTGCAATGGTGAATACAAACAAACTGAAGTTAAGGAAACATTAAGTCCCTCAATGGACATTCAAATTTCCAGCAATTTTGAACGTTATCTTTTCGAGCTTGCAGGAAGATCCTCTGAACAACTGCAGTCCTGGATGGATGATTTTGAAAGTAACGGTAAATTGGCGTTTGGGAACGATCTCCTCAAAAAAGCTCAAAACGACTTTGTATCTGCACTTGTAAACGACGAGGAAATTTTGGAAATGGTGAGCCGGTTTAATCAGGAAAATGGATATTTACTGGACCCACATTCTGCAGTTGGTGTTCGTGCGGCAGAAAAAAATGATATCCAGACGCCCGTCATTTGTTTAGCCTGCGCACATCCTGCCAAGTTTGGAGACGCAATCCGGAAGGCCCTGGGTTCCGAACCGGAATTACCGGATGAATTATCTCAACTTACAAACCTGGAAACGCGCATTAAAACGGTTGCGGCTGATCCGGAAACGATAAAGCAAGTGGTGCTCGAAACGCTCGAAGCCCGGAGTTAACAGCCTTAGCCATGATAACTGTAACAGACAGACGATAGCTAAATTTTGAGTTCTGACAGTCTAGAAACAGAATCTAAAATCCTTGAGCCGACATACGATGAATTTAAAAAAAATCGTCCGGCTTGGACAACTTCGCTGAGACGTGGAGTTGAGTACGCAGTGTTCCGTTTTGGATTGTATTTGGGGAGAAGACTGTCTCTAAAACAATTACAAAAATTGGGACGTGTAATCGGAAGTTTAGCTTTTATGGTGCTCAGAAAAGATCGGGGAATTGTCGAAAAACAGCTTGAACTGATTTTTCCGGAAATAGACGCGGCTCAGCGTAGACAATGGACGAAGGAGTGTTTTGGTCAATTTGGACAAATGCTTTTCGAATTCTTGAGCTTACCGCAGATTTTACACGATGAAGCTAATTTGCTTCAGGTTGAAAATGAGGAAGCGCTGACAAATGCAATTCACGCGGAAAAAGGTGTTATTCTATTGGCCATGCACACAGGGAACTGGGAATTGATTTCTGCATATGCACGACGCACGGGCCTGAAGATGAAAGCCGCAACAACGAATTTTCCTGATCCGCGAATTAACAAACTTATTGAGAGCCAGCGTGAAAATGGAAATATGGAAATTCTACGTCGTGGAACATCGGCCGCAATCAGAAAACTACTAGGCTGCCTCCGGAACAAAGAAGTGCTGGTTTTAGCCATTGACCAGGATACAAATGTACTAAGTACATGGGTTCCGTTTTTTGGGATTCCGGCAAAAACTCCTGTTGGTGCTGCAGTCTTTGCCCTGAAAACCGGTGCAGTTGTTGTGAGTTATAATGTAATTCGCCAGACAGATGGAACTTTCAAAATGAGATTTGAAACACTGGGCACTTTTGTCCGTCAACATCATGAAATGGAACAGGATGTGTATGCAGTTACGAGAAAAATGAATCTGCATCTGGAACAGCGTATACGTGAAAATCCGCAGCAATGGGCTTGGTTCCACCGCCGATGGAGACATCGTCCTTCTGAAGACGAACGGCAGAAAATGGAAGAATTAGAGCAAAACGAAATACAGTTCCTGGAGAGACTTGACTCAGGGAAACACATTAAAGCCTGAAACTTAAAACCTGAATAATTTAGCTGAAATATGTCAATTGTTGTTTCAAATAAACAAAAGATTCATTATGAACTTGCTGGAGATAAAGGTCCTTGGATGTTGCTGCATCCGCCTCATTTGATCCCCATGAGTGCCTGGAAGGAAGAAGGATATGTGAGGCAGTTGGAAAAGGATTTTCGGCTGGTAATGATTGAACCTCTCGGGCAAGGTTTAAGCGATGCCCCCGAGGATTCTTCGCACTACACCATTTCTTCCAGGATCAGGCACATACTGGACATTATGCGTGAAGTACAGGCCGATTTTGCATTTTTTTTTGGTGTCGGTTTGGGTGCTCAGGTTGGATTTCAAATGTCCAAAGAATTTCCCCGACGAATTCGTACCAGGAACTGGAAGAAGCAAAATATCTGGCAGAAAAACTGGATAAACTGCGCTCAGGGAATGTGAGTGCCTATCTTCAGCAATGGCACTCTTTAGATCATTTATCTGAAGAACAGGAAAAGCTTATTCTGGAAGGCAATTCGGAAGCTTACGCACTCGGTCTGGAAGCATCCATTAACTGGGAAGGTTTGGGTGATGATTTGAAATCACTGGGAACCACTACTTTACTTTTTACCGCCAAGGCAGAACCACGATTTTTATCTGTACGGGATGCCGGTAAGCGTTTGCGCAACGGACGTTATGTGATCCTTCCAAAAGTTACACATAGCCACGGACTGTGGAGTTCCGATTTAATTATAAAACCTCTGCTGGAATTCACCCGTCGGGAACGCTCAAACTGAATCTTCGCAATAACATGCAATCCATCCGCCGGTGTGTTTTAACGATCAGTTTTTTCCTGCTGAGCAGTACCGTTCCGGTTCTTTCTCCGGCAAAAACTGTTCCGGCTTTAGCTGTACTTTCCCGGATAAAATCTAAAGTGAAAGCCGGGTACTCCAAAAAAATGACTGAGGGTTTCAACGGACAAATGTTGCTGCGCCGTTACAGGGTCCGGACAGAAAAAAAAGGAAGGGCAACTATATTTTTTAATGATGGTTCCGAAGTCCGATTGTTTGGTGAGACAGAACTAACGATCGGCGCAAAAAAAAGCCGGAACTACCGTTGGGTGCGTTATCGACTGTTCTTGCATACAGGTAGTTTTTGGGGACATTTCGTGCGCGGAAAAAATCCTGTAGAAATCGGCGGTGGAGGTATGCGGTTGCAGCTTTCAGATGCCTCTCTGAGATTTTCAAGGGAAAAAACCGGAATTGACATTGCTGTACCCTCCGGAATGGCCAAGGTTTCTAACAAGAGTTCCTCCGTTAAATTACTTGCAGGTCAACGACTCTATCAAATCCGGAAAAACGACTTTTTACCACAAAAAATTAGTCTGATTCCGAATCAGCTGAAACTCTGGATTGAACCTTCAGCACCGGTTTTTAAGGGAAAGGAATCCCTAAAACTAAATCTGCATTTTCAGATAGTCCGATACGGCACAGATCGTCCTGTAGATCGTCCCGGTTCGGTATATTTAAAAAGTAACTACTACAATTTGAAGATACCTGATTCCATCCGGCTCAACAAGGACGGCAAGGCAAAGACCACCATTGAAGTTGCACCGCCCCGTTCAAACGACCGTACATTTGAGGGTACTGTTACCTTACATTCAATAATGGATCAAAGCGGCTATAATGATGTTCAGGATGGATTGCTTAAAGTAAGATTCACAAGCCACTGAATAATGATGGCAACAGAGAGTACTTTAATTAAGTCCGTGCCTGACGGAAATACCCAACGATTCCTCAGTTTCATAAATTGCTAAAACTAAAACCATAATCCTTAATGCAGGAAATAACCAACCTTGCCGGAGGCGCAATCATTGGATTTGGATTAGCCTGGATGCTTGAACGCTGGGTGATGAGTTTTGTCCGGAGGTTATCCGTAGCTGAACCGGAGGAACTTTTGCAGGAAAATGCCGAAAATTTTTCAAAACTTTTTTCGCACTGGGGAATTTATATTGGAATGACGATTACGGCCGCGGCCCTCAGTGAATGGAGGCAGTGGAGCCCTGAACTTCTAAATGATCTTATTTTAATCACAGCACTTGTTGGAATTGCCTGGATTGACAGAAAAACTCTATTGATAGAAGGACGGCTGATAGCTTTGGCAATGGGACTGCGTTTGTTATGGCTTTCATTTTTTGCGCCTCAAGAAATGCTGAATTCCCTGACCGGATTGCTGATTGGAGCCGGAATTCTTTATTTCATTGGTTTTTTGTATGAAACTTTCCGCCACCGTCAGGGACTGGGTGAAGGTGATGCTGCAGTGCTTGGTTTGATTGGTTTGTGGGTTGGCTGGCAGGGACTGGGAACGGTCCTGCTGATTGCAGCTTTGAGCGGAATCATTATTGGCGGAATTTCATTGCTCAGACAAAGAAAGGTAAATCAGAACATTCCGGATCTGCTGCAAACCCAAATTCCCTTTGCACCGTTTCTTTGTCTTGGTGGATTGATTGTCTATTTTCTTCAGGAAACTGGATTTATTATAACGGGCTTTGGATTTTAATCATTCGGCATTCAGCCCTTTTTCTGTATTTCTTCACGAATCAAGTCCTGAATCATCGGACTGTATAATTTCCACAAATTATCTCCCAGTTCTGTAAGATTGTATCCTTTTCCGGTGCAACCCGGACAGGACTGGCGGAGGTTAGTCTGGATGCTTCCCCATTCATCGAATCCTGCCTGAAATCCGCTGCCGTCACATTCAGTGCATGGT
>JYMV01043727.1_pt1 | contig 13429 bp, 9 predicted proteins | sample 338911 | NCBI WGS metagenome assembly JYMV01 (sample SAMN03354496, study PRJNA234377) | hydrothermal vent metagenome | biome: Deep sea; feature: Hydrothermal plumes at the Eastern Lau Spreading Center, Western Pacific Ocean; material: Seawater | place: Tonga | collected 2009 | depth 2000 m m | reverse complement strand
GGGTCCTTCGGACCGATGGCGATCCGCTCCCTGCAACTCGTCCGATGGTTGAGGGAGAGGATCGATTTTCCCGTTCAACTCTGGGATGAACGCCTGACTTCTGCGCAGGCAAAGGCACTCGGTGGCAGCAAGCAACTCGATGAAAGGGCGGCAGCGATCCTGCTCCAGTCCTTTCTCGACGCTGGAGCGCCCGATTCGCCGGATCCTCCTGGGTTGCTGGAGGCTGCGGATGGGGCGAATTGAGCCTCAAGCGGCCACTTTTGCGACTCCGGGACTGACATTGGCTTGCCCTTCAAGGGCCTCACCTTATCATCCCACTCTGGTCTGGTTGGGCCGCGACGGTGGAGGCTGTTCTTCATCGGCATGTGGGCGTAACTGTTACCATGACATCGACAGACAGGGTTTCATCGGAACATGAGCATCACCGCAGAACGCAAGACCGCCTTGATCGAGGAATTTCGTACCTCGGAGAACGACAAGGGATCGGTTCAGGTACAGGTTGCTATCCTGACCGAGAGAATCCGAAATATCACGGAGCATCTTCGAGTCAAGAAGAAGGACTTTGCCGGCCGTCGTGGTTTGCTGGTCCTGGTCGGTAAGCGGACTCGCCTGCTGCAATACCTGCAGGGCAGGGATCGTCCCGAATACCTCCGTTTGATCGAAGTCCTCGGGCTGCGGCGCTAATCCACCAGAATAGTTGCTGCAATTGCGCACCAGCTCGTTGAAGAGGCTGCATTCGATGTTCGGTAACTCTGTAACTCAGCCTCGTGGCGGAGTCCCACCTACCAGAGTGACACCAAATCAGAAGTAATTAATTTAGAGTCGAGAGAAAACAGAAGAAGGCGCATGGGCGTCAAGACAGCAGTGGCTGTCAGGAGGATCGATGAAACATATTGTTACCCGGGAGATCGGGGGGCGAACCCTCAGTATCGAAACCGGGTTGATTGCAAAGCAAGCTGCAGGAGCGACCATCGTTCGCTGCGGCGACTGCGCTGTTTTTTGCGCAGTGACATGGGGTGAACCCCGCTGGGGAGGTGACTTCTTCCCCCTGACCGTTGATTATCGTGAGAATAACTATGCTGCGGGCAAGATCCCCGGTGGATTTTTCAAGCGAGAAGGTCGCCCCACGACCAAGGAAATCCTGACCGCCAGGATGATCGACCGCCCGGTGCGTCCTCTGTTCCCCGATGGATACATGAAGGACGTGATGGTGACGGTGGCGGTTCTTTCCGCAGATCGTGAGAACGATACTGATATCCTGGCGATGATCGCCGCATCCTCGGCACTCTCCATCTCCGAGTTGCCCTTCCAGGGGCCCATCGGAGCGGTTCGTATCGGACGAGTGGATGGAGAACTGATCATCAACCCGACACACGAACAGCGTGATCAGGGAGATATCGACCTGGTGGTCGCAGGTACCGATGAAGCGATCGTGATGGTCGAGGCTGGAGCCAAGGAAGTGGCGGAAGCCGATATCATCGATGCTCTGGAAAAAGCCCACGAAGTCTCCACCGAGGTGGTTTCGATGGTGAAGGAGTTTGCCAAGTTGGCTGGTAAGCCGAAGATCGAGTTCGTGCCTCCCGAGGTGAACGAGGAGTTGAAGGCCAAGGTCTTCTCGATGGCCTATGACGGCGTTCGCTCCGTGATACGCACCGATGGAAAGTTCGCCCGCTCCAACGCGATGAGTGCCGTTTGCGATGAGGTCTTCGAGCAGCTCTGCCCGGAGGATCAGCTGGAAGCGGACACCTGTGAAAACGACCCGAAAGAGGTCAAGAAGTTCCTCTCCTCGGTCAAGAAAAAGGTCGAGCGCGACATCATCATCGAGGATAAGAAGCGCAGTGATGGCCGTTCATTCACCGACATTCGCAATATCGATACGGATCTGCAACTGCTGCCGAGAACTCATGGTTCGGCGTTGTTCACCCGAGGTGAGACTCAGGCGATCGTCACTGCTACTCTCGGTACATCCTTTGACGAGCAGAGAATCGATGGACTGATCGACGAGAAGCGCGATCACTTCATGCTGCACTACAACTTCCCTGGATACTGTGTCGGAGAATCGTGGCCCAATCGTGGACCCAAGCGCCGGGAGATCGGCCATGGAGCCCTGGCAGAACGTTCCATCCGCCACATCCTTCCCGATCACGACGACTTCCCTTACACGATTCGTATCGTCAGTGACATCACCGAATCCAATGGATCCTCGTCGATGGCGAGTGTCTGCGGAGGAACCCTGGCGCTGATGGATGCAGGAGTGCCGCTCAAGCGGCCTGTTGCAGGAATCGCCATGGGGATGATCGAAGATGGAAGCGACCACTACATCCTCTCCGACATCCTCGGCAGTGAGGATCACAACGGGGACATGGACTTCAAGGTGGCTGGCTCGCAGAAAGGGATCACCGCACTCCAGATGGACGTGAAGATCTCCGGACTCAGCCGTGAACTGATGGCTCGTGCTCTCGAGCAGGCCCGTGAGGGACGATTGCACATTCTCCGCGAGATGCTGAAGAAACTGGATCGACCCAGAGATGAGGTCTCACCGCTGGCTCCCAAGATCATGAGAATCACCATCGATCCGGAAAAAATCGGACTGGTGATCGGCCCCGGCGGCAAGGTGATCAAGGGTATTCAGGAAGAAACCGGAGCCACCATTGAAATCGTCGATTCCGGAGTCATCACCATCTGGGGCAAGGGCTTTGATAGCGCCAATGCTGCCCGCGAGCAGATCGAGATGATCACTCAGGATGTCGAGGTCGGAAGGATCTACGACGGAAAGGTCGTATCGATCAAGGACTTCGGTTGTTTCGTCGAGGTGCTGCCTGGCCAGGAGGGTCTCGTCCATGTCTCTGAACTCTCCGGTGACTATGTCGATGATGTTTCCTCGGTGGTAAAACGGGGTGACGCACTGCGGGTCAAGGTACTCGAGAGTGATCCTCAAGGCCGACTTCGCCTCTCCCACAAGGCTGTCCTCATCGAAGAGGGCAAACTGGAGGCGACGGTTCCATCGGACGAATCTGGCCGAGGAGGTCGACCCGATCGTGGCGGCCGAGGCGGCGGAGATCGTGATCGCCGTGGCGGCCGTGGAGGCGACCGCGGAGGTCGTCGCTGATCAGCCAACAGCAGGGGGGGCGATCCGGATGGATCGCCCCCCCTTTTTCATGCACTCTGGAGGTCTGAGTGAGCGCCTGGCTACTTCGAGGCGTCCGGAGGTATCCCGGAGACTCAGGGGAGCGCCACGATCTCCGTATCGATGATGGTGTCATCAGCAGCTGGTCTGATGCAGGGCGTGGTGATGCCACAGGGGCGACCGTCATCGATCTCGATGGAAACTGGATACTGCCAGCTTTTGCTGATAGCCATCTGCATCTGCTCTATTCCATCGAGCATTCACGCCAGCATGACCTCGCTGGACTTTCATTGGAGGAGATCGATGGATTGCTGGCCGATGCCAGCGATGGGACTGACAGCATTTCATTTGTCGGCCACGGCTGGAAAGATCCGTTGCCCGCACAGATGCAGCCAGACCCACGTCGCCATCTCGATGGCTCGATTCGTGATGTCCCGGTGTTTCTGTGGAACGCCGACCACCACAGGGCTCTTGTATCCAGTGCTGCGCTTCAGTGTGCGGAAATCGATCCATCTGGGCATCCTGGAATTGTTGTGGAAGAGGCTGCCGAGCGTGTCTGGTCCAGTTTGCCGAGGAGTGCTCGATCAGATGCTGCTGGAGCCGCCAGCTGGTTGCTCAAGCAGGGGATCACGGCAGCAACTACATTTGACAGGGGAGATTCGATAGACATCCTGCGCCAGGAAAATAGCGCGGGCCAGTTGGGGATTCGTATTCGACATGGTATGCCCGAGGAGTTGTTCCTGGAGCGGACTGAATCGGCAGGCGATTGCATTCCAGAGGGCGAACCGAGTTCCCCCTTTGCCGTTCGCTGGATCAAGATATTCATCGATGGAACTCTCGGCTCACGTACTGCGTGGATGAAGTCGGCATACTGTGACGACCCTGGAAACCTCGGTATTTCTCGAAGATCCGGAGAACTCCTCGACACCACTGCACGTCTGGCAGCGGCCAGGGGCTGGGCACTGGCCATCCATGCCATCGGGGACGCCGCCGTTTGTGAAGCCAATCGGGTCATCGCGCTGATCCGGTCGCTTCGACGCGAAGCGCTGCCCGACCGGATCGAGCATTTTCAGTGCTTTGACCCGTCAGATCTGGATTCAATTCGTGCGACAGGAAGCATCGCTTCGATGCAGCCGTGCCACCTGTATCAAGATCGACAGATCTTGACGCAGAGGTGGGGTGAACGAACTGCCCACGCCCTGGCGTTGCGGACCATCGACGATGCAGGAATCCCATTGATTCTCGGCTCTGACGCTCCCATTGAAAGCGCGGATCCCTGGCGCGACATCGATGCAGCGGTGCGGAGGTTGCCGCCCGATGGTCAGGGAGAGAGCTTCCATCCGCATGAGTGTGTCTCATTTGACTCTGCGTTTCGCTGGAGGACTGCAGCCGCTGCCACTGCTAACTGGCTGCCGGCGGGGTGGGGTACACTTGCCGTGGGAGCAGAGGCAGATCTTCAACTGATCGGTGCAGACGATCCTCGCCAGGTGCGAGATCAGGAACAGGCGAAGTTGATCGATGTCTTCAGCCTCGGGCGTTGGCGCCTGGGTGAGATGGGGGCCGATGAGGGCTGATCTTCATGTCGATACCCTGTGGAGACTTGAGGAAATGGGTGGGGGTCTGTTTCCCCAGCGTGAACAGCTTCACATCGATGCCAGTAGGTGCAGGGAAGCGGCGGTAAGACTGCTCTGCAGCGCAGTTTTTACCGAAGACGCCAGGCCAGACCCCTGGAGTCATTGCAATCGTCTGCTCGATGTCCGTGACAGGTTGCATTCCGACGCTCGGGAACCGTTCGAGATGGTAGTGGACCCGGTGCAACTGGAAGCTCTCGGAGAGTCGAAGACCGGAATGCTCGGAACCATCGAAAACGGCAGCTGTCTTGAAGGGGATCTATCACGACTTGAACTGCTCCACGATCGAGGAATCAGGATCCTTGGAGTCACATGGAATGGGGCCAACGAACTGGGTCAGGGAGTGCTTGAGGACGATCACGAGGGGCTGACATCCTTCGGCAAGGATGCGATACGGCTCGCTTCAGAACTGGGGTGGGCCATCGATGTGACTCATCTGAACCGGGAAGGGGTGATCGATGTCTGTGATTCAGGGGCTCCGGTTGTGGCGACCCACTCCAATGCCCGCTCGCTTCATGAGCACCCCCGCAATCTGTCGGATGAACTGCTTCAATTGATCTCGGACCGGGGAGGGATGGTGGGTGTCAACGTCTATCCGCCATTCCTGGCACCCAGTACTGAAGCGGTCAATCTCGATACAGTGGCGAGGCATGTCCTGCACCTGATGGAGTTTCTGGGGCAGGAACGGGTGGGCCTTGGAACCGACCTGGATGGAATCTCGACACTACCCGAAGACTTTCGAGACCATCGTGATCTGGATCGTCTCGCTCGTGCTCTGTTGCAAGCCGGAGTGCCCTCGGGGGGCGTCGACTCGGTGCTCGGCGACGGATTTGTTGATTGGTGGAAGAACTGGAGCGTCAGCGGACGATCATGATGCGTCGCTCGCCGGTCTGCCTGGTTCTGAATCAGGGATCGATCGGTTCACTCGCTCGATGAAGGCTCGGGCCTTCACATCGCCCAGCAATATCCAGCGAGACCGTGCAATTCGCGTCTGAATTGATTCTGAACTGTAGATGGCACTGGTGATATGGCGACCGGTCGCGGTGAAGATGTGAATCCTACCCTGGGGTCCCCTGAGTACGATGGTTGACTCCTTACGATCCTGAAATAGATCTGCTTCGGAACAGGCAAGCAGGTCAGGAATCGCTGCGGAGGTGGGCCTGTTGGGGTCCTCTGAGCGTTCCTGTGCATGCTTCGTTCGCCGTTGTGATCTTCGACGAAGAGTTTCGAGGTGCGATCTGGAATCGATGAGGAGGTCGACCACTCGCTCACGACATGACTTCAGGGAGTCACGCTGACCGCGAGATGCCTCGACCACCAGTTCTTCCTGGAACCGGTGCAACGCCGATTTCAGTGATCCGATCCATCCCGACAGGATGGAGCGGTTGTTTTGGCCGAGGAGGGTGGCGAGGTGGTGTGGGGCTGGAGTCGTGGAGAGCAGATTGAGGGAATATCTGGGCACGATCCTCCCGGCCCTGGATTCCACGACCAGCGCAGTGACGCTGAGATTGTCGTGGGAATGCCCCGGCAGGGGGAAGCCTCCCGCCAGTAGTGCCCCGACAGGACGGGCAAAGAGAGAATCGGAGAGGTATTCTGGCAAGATCTCGCCGAGCAGTTCGCCCTCCCCACGCCAGCAGATGACAGGGCCTGGATCCTCGCCGTAGAGCAGGTCGATTTGCTCATCGCCAGTCTCGATGAGAAGCGAAGCGATGTCTCGCCAGAGTGGAATCCCTGTCGCCGACCAGCCGACGAGAACAGATCTCTGGTCGCCCGGCATCGAGTGTTCGCAGACTGGAGCGTCGCACCAGTAGCAGGGGGCATGGCCAAACCTGTGTCCCAATGCTTCGGTTTCTCCCTGAATCCTGAGAGACTCCACCTGCGCGAGCAGGGCATGTGAAAATTGGATGGAATCAGCGTGATGATCGCGCTTCAGGTGCATCGGAATCCGCAGATTCAACTCGATGGCTTCTGGAAGGCCGGAGAGAGACTCGTCGCCATCACGGGTCAGAAGAGCCTTCACGAGTCCCCGGATTCGCCGGTGGATCGCCTCAGCGGCTCGAGAGCGTAATTTGCCTGGCTGTTTGTCCATGCCGGATTCTCCTGCCTGATCCTAGTGGTATCGGCAAGCGGAGTCAGCCTTGTAGATCCCTGCAAACGGGTCTAGGCTTCCCGTCATCGACGGAGGGATGGATGCAGAGATTGCGAAACCACACGATCAAGCCTGCCACGGACTGGCGTGCGTCCGGTCAGTGGTTGTTGTTGCTGGCCCTGTTGCTGTTGCTGTCTCCGGCAGTACTCGCAGATTCAGGGTTGACCGCAACTATCCTGGCAGAGGCAAAGAAACTGGGTCTCAAGTCTGAAGAAGTTTCATTTTCGCTTCGTTTACCCGACGGGGACGTGATCGAGCATCGGGGCACCGAGGCGCGGGCCCCCGCTTCTTGCATGAAACTGGTCGTCGCTGCAGCGACACTGGATCTGCTCGGTCCTGAACACCAACTCAAGACGGAACTGATGCGACTGGGACAGATCGAGGACGGCGTGCTCAGGGGGGACCTGCTGGTGATCGGAGGCGGTGACCCGGCGATCTGTGGCCGCGAAAACCGCACCGATCCGTTGTGGGAGTTGCGGCCCTGGATGGCAAAACTCGAGACAGCAGGCATCGACAGGATCGAGGGGCGAGTTCTCGCCGATGTACGTTATTTTTCCGGCGGAGGGGTGCATCCGGACTGGCCCAGGGCTCAACTCCATCGGTGGTACTGTGCGCCATCGGGCGCGTTGAATCTCAACGACAACTGCATCGATGTGTTGATCGGTCCGGTTACCGATGGCGAGGTATCAGTACAGCTAAAACCGATGCATCCGTTGGTTTCTCTGCGAAACAAGCTGGTGGTCACCAGCAACAAGAAGGACCACCTCTATCACATCTCGCGAGATGCAGCTGGCTGGGAGGTGACGGTATCAGGGAAGTTCCTCAGCACCTCGGGGCAGAGGACTGAATGGATCACGGTTCCCGATCCAGCAGATGGGTTCGTGAGTATTCTGTTGCAGATGATCCGGGATTCAGGGATCTCGGTCGAGGGAAAGATACTGCCTCCAGCTTCCCGAGCGCTTCCTGTCGCCCGCACCAGCCATACGCTGGCTTCACGACTCCCCGTCATGCTCAAGAATAGCCAGAACCTCTATGCCGATTCTCTGGCCAGGGTGCTGGGGCGTGAGCGAGGTGGCGATGGTTCTTTCGAGTCCGCCGCAACTCGGTTATCGGCATGGATCGATGGCAGTTTTCCTGGGCATGAAGGCGTCGTGGTGCGCGACGGGTCTGGACTTTCGCGACAAAATCGACTCGACGCGAGGCTGTTGCGACAGATCATCGAGATGGCCCTGAAGAGTCGCTGGGGATCGATCCTGCTCGACGCGTTACCCGTCGCAGCGGTCGATGGAACCCTGGATGGACGATTTCAATCGACCTCCCTTGCGGGAAAATTGAGGGCCAAGACCGGCACCATTCGTGGCGTCATCTCACTCGCCGGAATGTTCGAGACCTCGGCGGGGCCGGTCACCTTTTGCCTCATCTACGAGGGCCGCCACGGATTCGCCTCCCGCGCCAGGGACTGGCAGGATCGGTCGCTTCTGAGGGTTGAAACCGCTCTCAGGGGTCGTTCAGCGGGTCAAGGATAACGGGCACCCCCCTGTAAAATCCTCTTTACATCTGATCTGGGCATGCGAACATCGAGCAGCCCCAGGACCCACTGCCCGAGCTCGAGACGGAGCCACTCAATTGGACGCGCCAGAGCGTGCACGACGAGAGAATCAGCCGAAATCATCGGCGATTCCTTCTGAACTTGTCATCCGTGATATGGCGGGGGAACGCCGTATTGCGATCAATGGCGACTCCCTTGCGATCGGTCGTTCTCGAGAGAATGACGTCGAGATCGGGGACATCTCATCCTCTCGCATGCACTGTCAGATGACGAAGATCCAGGGTCGCTGGCACATCGAGGACCTCCGTAGTCGCAACGGCACACTGGTCAACGGAATCCTCATTCGGCGACAGCCATTGGTGCCCGGCGATCTGATCGAGATCGGCAAGACCCAGATCTTTTTCGGTGAGATTCCAGAGGTACACCAGCGCAACTCACCTGCGGGTGAAACTCTGGTGTTGAGTACCGAGTACTTCCTCGAGCCCATCGTGGTCGAGGAGCCTGCCGATGATCCGATTCGATTTCAAAAGGAGAGGGAGATCTTTCTCAGGCTATTGGAGCTGACGCGCGATCTTGGAGCGATCCTGGTCACGGAAGAACTCTTCGATGTCATCCTTCAGAATGTCATCGAGATTTCCGGTGCTGAGCGAGGTTTCTTGATCATCGAAGATTCGGGAGAACTGAGGGTCGCTTCGTCGAGAAACATCGATCGGGATGTTGTGCGTCGAGCACACCTTCAGGTCAGTCAATCACTGACTCGACGCGTCATCGATTCGGGAGAACCGGTACTCACTGGCGACGCCAGGAGCGATCCTCGCTTCCACGAAAGTGCCTCCATCGCCAATCTCAGACTTGAATCGGTGCTGTGCGTTCCTCTGCGTTTACGCGGAAAAGTACTGGGCTCGGTTTACGTCGATAATCGATTTGAAAAGCACTCATTTCATCAAGGGACCCTTCGTTTTGTCCAGTTCCTGGCCGATCAGGCTTCCATCTACATCGAAAATGCTCGCCTCTTCGAGGAACTGCAGAGAAAACAGGCAGCGATCCAGGCCTCCAAGGACCAGGTCGAGGATCTGAATCGCGAATTGCAGGCGATGTTGATCTCCAGGGATGTTGAGCCCGAGGAGGTCAGAGAACTACTGAAGCGTGGTGCTCGCCCTGACCTGAAGCACTCCTTTGACCGTATCGTTACCCGATCTCCAGGAATGTTGCGCGTCTTCGAGTTGCTCGATCGCGTGATCAACACGGATATGCCGGTGCTCGTTCTCGGAGAAAGTGGCACGGGCAAGGAACTGGTGGCGCAGGCTGTGCATGTGGGTTCTGATCGCCAGCAGCAACCATTCGTATCGCAGAACTGCGCTGCCATCCCAGAAAATTTGCTGGAGAGCGAATTCTTTGGACATTCCAAGGGAGCCTTCACCGGAGCTCACCGCGACAAGAAGGGGCTCTTCGAACTCGCCGATGGCGGCACACTGTTCCTCGACGAGATCGGGGACATGAGTCCTGATCTGCAGGCCAAACTTCTGCGCGTGCTCGAGGACGGTGAGTTCCGGCCAGTGGGCGCCAGGGATACGATCCGGGTGGATGTCAGGATCATCTCCGCCACCAACCAGATCCTGGATGAACTGGTGAGAACGGGGAAATTCCGGGAGGATCTCTACTACCGCCTCAATGTACTCACCGTCCAGTTGCCGGCACTTCGTGATCGTCGTGAGGACATTCCATTGCTGGTCGATCATTTCATCGATCAGGTTTGTTCCAGACAGGACCGTGTGCGCCCGAAGATGGATCCCAGGACCCTCTATGCCCTCTATCACAGCCCCTGGCCCGGCAATGTTCGTCAGCTTGAAAATGAGATCGAGCGTCTCGTCGCGCTTTCCGAGGGCGTCATCCTTCCAGAGACGATCTCTCCATCGGTGCTGGCCCACGGACCAGGAGTGGGAACAGGCGATAGCGAGCCGATGCGAGGCACCTTGCGTGAACTCGTGGCGGAGGCTACCGAAGGGCTCGAGAGACAGGTTCTCGATGCCACGCTCGAGGAAAATGGCTGGAACAAGAGCCAGACTGCTCGACAACTTGGAGTGTCCAGGCCAACGCTGGACCAGAAAATCGACAAATATGGCCTCAAGAAGAAGTCTGATACCGATGGGGAGAAGCGTTCATGATGGGCAGGATTCGAGTCGAAGAGTGTGGTCGTCAGACCCTCGTCGAGATTTCCAGCGAACCGATCACCATCGGAAGGGATCCTGTATCCCGCATCGTGATAGAAGACCGACTGGCCTCTCGCCAGCATGGCAGGTTTTTCTGGGATGAAGACTCTCTCGTCTACGAGGATCTGTCCTCATCAAATGGAAGCATGTTCGATGGTGAAAAAGTCGAAAGGATGGTTATTTCGAACGGCGCTAGCATCTGCATCGGAGATGCGAAATTGACCGTCGAACTGGCCGAGTCTGTTGGTCATCCAGAAGAAACAACCCAGATGCCGGTACCCGAGGCCGGCGATGCCATCGCGGAAGATGAGCCAGCGGGACCACGATTGTGTTTTCTTCGCGATGGGAAGAAACGATGGATCGCTGCACGCCGTACCATCGTCCTGGGGCGCGGGCAAGATGCCGATGCCATCATCGAGGATCCGAGAATCTCCGGAAAGCACGCAACCCTGACGCAACAGGGTGGTCATTGGTTCATGGTAGACCTCGGGTCAGGAAACGGAGTGGTGGTCGAGAAGCAAAAGGTGGCGAAACTCGCCCTCCATGATGGTGTCGTATTTCGACTTGGAACTATCGAGTTCGAGGCCATCGGATTTGGCAAATCTGTTGCGCCTCCAGCAGCGGAGGGATCCCTCAACAGGCCAAGACAGGTCGCGGCAACGGGATCCTCGGGCGACTTCTCTGTGGGCAGAAGTACTCGCGTGGATGTGGGTTCTCAGGGGTCACAAGGACTGTTCACTGTTGCGTTCATCCTGTTGCTCGGTGTGGTTCTTTATTCAGGCTACGGCCTGTTGCAGGATCTGGCGACCAACCCGGACCTGGCGGTTTCCGAAGGTGACCGGCTGTCCGGTGCGGGGAACTTCGAACTGGCCCCCGTCGGCCCGATGACAGCGGGTCAGTGGGTTCTGGCCAGCCCCGGCGACTCGCTAGAGATCCTCAGCGGTGAATCCGCACCGCAAGGTCAAAAGTGGCTTCAAGCGCAGGGTGCGGTCGATCAGGCGGGTGTTTTCCGTGTCGAGTTCTCGCAGTTGCTCGAGGTGGGGCAATCACAGGGGCTTCGAATCACCGCTCGCCTCAAGAGGTCTGGATTCGACAGGGTCGGGATCTGCGTCCGCTGGATCGACCCTCGTGCCGATGGTGACCTGGTCATCGCCGAGGATTTCTCATCTCTGAAGCAAGCCACGCAATGGAGTGGTCATGCTGCAGAATTCACTCCTCCAGTGGCGGGAAAGGGAGGCTCTGCAAGAGTTTCTCTGGTGGCACTGGGCTCTGGCAACGGTCAGTTGTCGGCGGACCAGGTGGTGGTTCGCGGAGTAGAACTGACAAGACCTTCACCTGCAACGATCACGGCAGGTGAAGCGGAACAGAAGATCGTATTTTCCATCGACGAGACCGGAGTCGGCCGCTTGATTCGGGGGCGAGGTGAGTTGATTTCCGATCTACGGATCGCGATCGGGCCTCCCCGCTTGATGCCATGGGGACAATTGCTCCCGACCCGGAAAGAGCAGATCGTCATCGGGGATGATGGATCGCTCAGGCTTGGCTTCGAACTCCAGGAAGAGGGTGAACAGGTCGTCATTCAGCAATTCGCGAGACCGATCGGATGGAGAATCGCAGCGAGCTGGGCTCCGCAACGCCCCGTTCCTCTGTTACTCGTTGGGAGAGTTTCTGCGCGTCGACTGGATGCCCCGGTGCAGGTTTTCAGCGGCGACAAATCAGGTACAAGCAGCGAACGCCTTGGCGATCTCGTGCCCTGTGTGGGAACGGAGATTTCCGTTGGAAAAGGCAGTGATCAGCTGGTGATTTCGTTTCGGTCGGAGATGCAGTTCTCATTGGTTCCTGACGTTTCTGGACGTGGTGGATTACTCATCGCAGATGCCGGCATCGTTGTTCCTGGAGATACGGTCGATATTTCAATATCAGCCAGTAGTGAACGCGAACAGGCACGCGTGATGGCAGCGATCGCAGATGTCAATTCGTCGATTGAATCGAGAAAAGAGGGGCATGCCTTCAGGTTGGCCAAGGAGGCGAGGGCTGCATTCCCATGGCGAGCTGACCTCGGCCGTAAATTGGATCTCATCGAGCAGCGAATCCAGATCGAGGTGGACACTGCGATGGCTCAGATCGACGCAGTGCTTGACGATTCCAGACGTTACCCGGGTTCTCCGACGGATGACTATCTGGAGCGCATCTGTCGCGAAGCCATCGTCAGATTTGTCGATCTGGATCCAGCAATTCGATCTCAGGAGATTCTGACCTCTCGCGAACAGGTGGCCACCAGCGAGCAACAACTGCTTGCCGAGGGGCGAATCGACCTGCTCCTGGCCCGTGGTCGCGAGTCACTGGGGAAAGCCCGCTTCGAGATTGCCAGATTCTACTTCCAGTGGGTTGTCGATCATCATCCAGAGACTCCAGGAGCTGCGAATGCCCAGCAGGAACTGAAACTCATCGACGCAAGGGGGAACTGATGTCCTACCGCGGACAGGCCACCGTTATCGAGTTGAAACCAGATCGCTGGCGTGCAGTTCATGTTCGCGGTGAGGGCCACTCGGTAGATGTTGTTGCAGTGGAAGAGTCGGTGGCCACAGGAGACGAAGCGCTAGCGAGCTGGATCAAGGAACTTGCAGCGGCAGGTTTTCCCGTGACCAACACAGTGCTGATTCTCGACGCTGAGAACTCATCGCTTCGCTATCATAGCGTCCCACCGGTTCCCTCATGGCGCCTGGATCTGATCCTCCATTACGAGATCGAGGAGATCGCCGA
>JYMV01027385.1_pt1 | contig 13430 bp, 15 predicted proteins | sample 338911 | NCBI WGS metagenome assembly JYMV01 (sample SAMN03354496, study PRJNA234377) | hydrothermal vent metagenome | biome: Deep sea; feature: Hydrothermal plumes at the Eastern Lau Spreading Center, Western Pacific Ocean; material: Seawater | place: Tonga | collected 2009 | depth 2000 m m | reverse complement strand
GAAGACCATAGCGAATTATAGAGAAACCTGATTGCAGAGGAAATTGAAAGAAGCGTTACCTCAGCATGACAAAAGCCAAAAATAAGCTTTCTAGAACCATTTAAGTTTGAGCACGGCAAAACTAAGTTTGTCTATTACCGAAATCCACTGTTTATGAAAAATCCTTTGATTTTAAGCCTTGTCCAGTTGACTCGCCCCGACGGTCGTACGCTGGTGGTTGCTGCTGTGTTATGGAGTTTGGTCGGCTTTATCGCTTTGTGGTCCGGAGTCACTTGGTTGATAAATTATTTCGATCCATTTTCTAGCAGCTGGAGCAGCGTTCTTTTTGGGTGGCTCAGCAGCGTTATCAGTTTGGTTTTTACGATACTGCTTTTCCCCGCTTTAATGTTCATGGCAATCGGGTTGTTTCAAGAACGAGCTGCCGGGATCGTTGAGGCCGAGCATTACCCCAATCTTGGTTCACCGCGGCAAAGCTCCATCGTAGAGCAGGCGCGGTTGGGGGTCCGCTTTCTAGTTTGGACGATTTTGGTGAACGGGCTAGCCTTTCCACTTTATTTTCTGCCCTTTGCGAACGTCTTTATTCTGCTGTTCGTAAATGGATTCGTAATAGGTAGGGAGTATTTCGAGGTAGCAGCGATACGGCGGATGTCTGCAGATTCTGTCCGGAAATTGCGTCGGACACATCGAGTAAAAATTTGGATGACAGGGGCGACAATTGCGATTCTATTCTGGATTCCCTTTGTTAATCTTGTTGCCCCCCTTATAGGGGTAATGGTTATGACCCACTTATTTCATCGGTACCGGATGTCGGATGTCGATTGAAAATTTGTCGATCATGGTTCTGTCCTCAACTATTTTCACCGGCCTCCAAGCGTATTTGCAAAGACTGAAAAGGCCTTTTGGCACTGGTTTTTTACCATCCGAGATCCGCGCGAAGTTTCACAAACATGTCTAGATGTTGCTCATGATCTCCGGCGAAACGAAGAACTAAATGACTTGCGCCAGCCTCAACATACCCTTGCAGCCATTGGGCGGCTTCATCCAAAGGTCCGGCAAAACACGCCTGCGTTGTTTTCATCAACTCGGCTGGAACTCCGTAGTACCTTTGGAGATATTCATCGAGTCGTTGTTGTGCATTATCCAAGTTGTCGCCGATCGATACCGTCAGATAGGCTGCGCAGGTCAGTTCCTCTGGGCTACGATCAGCGTTGCGTGCAATCGCTTGAACTTCCCGCCAATACGTTCCAATTGTTTCCGCGTCTGGTCCGACTGGAAACCATCCGTCCAAATGACGTCCGGCACGTTCCAGGCTTCCCCGGGCCGATCCACCTCCCCAAATTGGCGGCCCACCCAGTCGATTTGGTACTATTCCCAAAGTGTCGCAGTCCACGTTCCATCTACCATTCCATTTAACTGCCTGACCACTCCAAAGGGCTTGGCACAGGCGAATGCCTTCCATCATTCGGCCTACGCGTTTTTCAAAAGGGACTCCGGCGGCCTCAAATTCGGCACGGACGTTTGGTAAATCGGAGGCAATGCCAACGCCGAGTATAAGTCTGCCTTCGCTTAATTGGTCGACTGTCGCTGCAAGATGTGCCAGCACGACGGGATTACGGAGTGCAGGAAGCAGCACCGCTGTGCCAAGCTCGATTGTTTTTGTCCTTGCCGCAATTGCTGCAAGCATTGTCAGGGGTTCATGCCGGGGTCGGGCAAGGAGGCTGTCACCTACCCAGACTGAATCGTAGCCCTTTTCCTCGGCTTTCTCTGCAAGGGTGAGTAACGGCACCGCTTCTGATTGGCCACCCATGATCCGCTCTCGAGTGGGTAGCAGATATCCAAATTTCGGTTTCATATTTCCCCCCGACTAAGTCCGACACTTTCACAGGACATGCTTTAGATACAAAACTATTTGGTCATTTGACAGATATTACGGTGGTACTATCTTGACATCGGTGGATTTTAGGCTGTGGCCAGGTGTAAGAGCATGTTGAATGTGCGGCCCTAGAAAAATAATTTGGGGGTGTTACACAGTCGACTGATTTATGAAACAGTTTAACCCTTGTTGGGCCTGAAATTTGCAATGACATCGAAGAAAGAAGTCGGACAAGAAAAGGGGTTCGTATTTAGTTCTGACCGGCCTTTTCGCCTTTTCTATCACCCAGCCAGCAGCGCTTCCTTACGGGTTGTGCTGTATTTACGTTGCCGCGGCGTACCACCTTCCCTTGTCAAGCTAACGAGCACCGAACTTACCACGGACAATCGTGGGATGCTTGTGTTCACCATGCCTGAGGGTGATCCCGAAACGAAAAAGATTGGGACAAAAAATTTGTTGGCCTTTAATCCGGAGGGTCGGGTTCCAATATTGCTGATCTCGAATGGTCGCAAGATGACCCAATCTGGCCCGATCATTGACTATATCGAGGACTGTCTACCGACAGGAGCGGATAAAACAATGCTGCCAGAGGATCCTTGGATGCGTGCAGAAGTGCGTCGCATCATGTGGATTGTGGCGGCGGACATCCAGCCATATCAAAATATTCCTTTTATTATTCAGGCGATGGGGGAGTGGGGGATGATTAAAGCTCCACCACTAACTCACCCACTTCGTCTTCATTTCGTTCGGCGTGAGTTTGGAGCTGTGGAGAAAATCATGTGTCAATGTGCGGGCAAATTCTCCGTTGGCGACGAAATTACCTTGGCAGATTGTTTTCTCGTCCCGCAAATCCGAAATGCATTGTTGGCAGAAATTGATTTGGCTGGTGAATTTCCAACCATGTCTCGTGTCTGGGAAAATTTACTAGAAGTAGAAGTGATTTCGGGTGTGCTTGAAGAGTTTGGAGGAATTGTTCAGCCTCTTGCCTTTGACGCTGATAAATTTGAAGTTTATGCGAGACGACTCGGTTCAGGATGACTTGCACTTCTGTCTGCCACTAAGTTTGCGCTAGGGCCTGACTGAGTCCTTCCCAGCGAGCCATCGTCTCAGACCACCTTCGACCGGCAATCATTCCACCGTCGACCAGGATGTCGGTGCCAGTGACGAATTCAGAATCGTCGCTTGCCAAGAAAAGCGCGGCTCGTGCGATGTCTTCGGCGATACCTGCACGTGGGTATGGTTGTGCGCCATTAAATCGGTCTAGTAAATCGTCTGTTGCTCCATCGGCGTCAGCCTGTGCATCGTCTAGACCGAAAGCTTTCCCGAAAATTCCCGTGACAATTGCTCCGGGTGACAAGCTGTTCACCCGTATTTTATGCTCCGCGAGTTCCATCGCTACACATTTGCTGGCATGAATTACGGCTGCTTTTGCTAGGCTATACACCAATGAAACGCCGTAGCCAGCCCGTTGCCCGGCGATGCTTCCGGTATTGATGATGGTGCCGCTGCCTTGACGTTTCATAATTGGGGCCACGTGTTTCATGCCGTACAGTACGCCGTTGATGAGAACGGCTAGTTCGGAATTAATCTGGCCGCCTTCCAGGTTTTCTACGCCCCCCGCTTTGCCTGGAATGCCGGCGTTGTTAAACAAACAATCGATACGCCCAAACTTGTCCATAGCAGTCTGGATGAGATTCTCGACTTGCTCATCTTCAGCAACGTCGGCGCTGACATAAAGAGCTTGGGGGCCAAGGGAACTTGCTAGAGCTTGGCCTTCGACCTGCCGCCGGCCTGACACGACGACGTAGGCTCCCTCTTTCGCAAATAGCTCTGCTGTGCGCCGACCGATTCCGCTGGTTGCGCCGGTGATCACCGCCACTTTATCATCCAGTCTCCCCATAATTCCTCCATGTTCCAATTATCATTTAATCAGATCGCCCTTTCACCATGGCCCGTTTCCGGTATCCGGAGAGCTAATGAGCGCTGGACCTTACTAGTATTGATCCGATCGGAGTAGGAGGAAATTGTGTGCTAAATTCCCGTTCGATGGGACAGTTATGCAAACCTATGTTCTAGATCTGACGGCTGCTGCTAACGACCCATTTGCGTAGGGGTAGGGTAGAAATATGGCACTAAAACTGGGCTTGATGGCGGGCTACTGGGGCACAAAGCCCCCGAAGGATTTGGTTGGGGCAGCCAAACGAGCAGAGGCGCTTGGATATTGGGGCTTCTTCACTGCAGAAGCGTACGGTTCGGATGCGTTTACGCCACTCGCTTGGATCGGCGCGCATACAAACTCTATAAAACTTGGCACGGCGATTATACAAATTTCGGCGAGAACGCCTACGTCGGCAGCGATGCATGCGCTCACTTTGGATCATCTTTCCAAGGGCCGTTTGATCCTTGGTTTGGGGGTGTCTGGGCCACAGGTAGTGGAGGGGTGGTATGGTCGTCCTTTTTCGAAACCGCTGGCGCGCACGCGTGAATATATTTCAATAATACGTCAGGTCATGGCGCGTGAGGGGCCAGTGATGAATAGTGGTCCGCATTATCCTATTCCGTATCCGGCGGATGCACCGGGTTCCTGGGGGCTTGGCAAAGCTCTTAAGCCGATAACACACCCGCTCCGCTCGAATGTCCCCATTTTTCTCGGTGCTGAAGGTCCAAAGAATGTGGCATTGGCAGCCGAAGTTTGCGATGGCTGGTATCCACTTTTTTATTCTCCGTTTCGAGAAGAGGTTTACAGGGATTCCATTGCCGGTCGACCAGAAGGATTTGAAATCCTCTGTCCTGTCCATATTCATGTTACCGATGATCTTGAGGCGGGCCGGCTGGAGGTTAAACAAAACATAGCACTCTATGTTGGGGGTATGGGCTCACGAGACCGAAATTTTCACAATAAGCTAATATCACGCATGGGATTTGGAGATGCTGCCAAGCGCATTCAGGACCTTTATCTTGATAGGCAAAAGACCGCGGCGGTGGCTGCAGTGCCGGATGATTTGGTTGATGAGGTAAGCTTGGTAGGTCCTAAGGAAATGATTCGACAGCGTCTTGCTGCGTGGGAAGATAGTGCTGTTACCGGTTTACTTGTTTGGCCGAAAACCACGGACGATATCGCGACGTTTGCAGAACTGGTGTTGAATTGAATCGCAGGTCTGGCATGATTTGGTCCAACTTTTCCTGTTTAGCGACTCTTTGACTACTTTTGCGCAAGTGGCAAGGCATGAAGATGGTTCGTAAACCAGTTATTGGAGCGGTCTCGATAGCTTGTGTACCGCCGAAAGTTGATCGAGATTTATCCTAGGTGAACGATACCGGTTTCTCCAAGCCGTCTGACTTCTTCTCCTGAATATCCAATTTCCTCAAGAATTTCACTGGTCTGGGCGCCAAGAGGCTGGGGTGGGAGGCGAACGCCAGGTCGCTCGCCATCGTATTTTGCCGGATGTGCGAGAAGGGTGATGGGTGTCTGCGCCGCACTTTTGACATCCAGAAAAGAACCGTTGTGTTGAACTTGCGGATCTCGGAGTACAGCCGAGTAGTCGTTGACACGGGCGTACCATAACTTCTCCTTGTCAAGCTTTCCCTCTAATTCCGTCGTATTAAAATCTTTCACCGCTGATTGAATTAGCGCCGCTATCTCTTTTTTGCATTCAAATACTTCATCAGAAGTGAACTCTTCGAGTACAGGGAGCGAAATCGCATTGGCAAGAGATTCCATTGAGCCAAGAGAGATAGCCACATACCCGTCTTGCACCGCATAGATTCCATAAGGGGCAGGGAAATACCACCCAGCGATATTTTTTGGTGGCCGTTGACTCTGTGTTGCCCCATTTGCATAGCAGACTAATGATTCATTTTGTAAATCTAAGGCGGCCGAAAGGAGGTCCACGTCAACCCGGCTTCCTTTTCCAGTTCGTTCTCGGTGAAATAGCGCTGCTAAAATAGACATCGCAAGAATTTGGGCGCCATGATGGTCAACAGCTGATACGCCCACCGGGGTCGGTGGTTGGTTTTCGCTGCCGTTAATGTTTGCAAGGCCAGAAAGTGCCTGAATAACAAGATCCTGGCCCGGGCGTTTGGAGTAAGGACCGTCCTGTCCGTAACCGGACGCTGCAGCGTAAATGATTTTGGGATTGATTTTACGAACTGCTTCGTATCCGAAACCTAATTTATCCATGACACCGGGTCTAAAATTCTCACTCAATACGTCTGTTGTTAGGATAAGTTTTTCAATTACCGTGGAGCCTTCGGGTGATTTTATATCAACAGCTAGGCTTCGTTTGTTCCGATTCCCGCAGAGGTGGAGCATAGTCTCGCCGTCTACTTTGTGGTTTGCTCCACCCCAATGCCTTTGGAAAGCGCCAGAAATTGGCTCGACGCAAATCACATCTGCTCCAAGATCGGCAAGGACCTGTGTCCCCATGGGACCCAAAAGGAAATGGTTGAAACTGAGGACGCGGATGCCTTCAAGAATATCCATGACGCGAGCCTATTCGTTGTTTAACCCTGGGTGGAGCACCCTTTGCGAGGGTAATGGGGTTTTACGAAGAAGAATAGGAGTTGCCCATAGTGTAAATAGATGGATTGGCGCTAAGTGCCTGTAAATTTTGGGTCCCGTTTTTCAATGAAGGCATTAACCGCTTCTTTGTGATCGTAGGTCTGGGCGCTAGCGATTAGGCGTTCGGCCTCGCCATCGAGTGCGGAAAGGAATGGTTCGACCAGGGCGTCGTCTAAATTATCCTTCATGTGTTCAAGCGCGACCGTTGGACCGTTTGCTAGACGGATTGCTAACGCAAACGCTTCTTCTTGCAATTTGGCGTCGGACGTAACGCGATTGATCAGGCCAATCCGCTCGCACTCTTTTGCATCCACGCGGTCAGCTGTAAACATCAGTTCTCGTGCGCGGGCGGTTCCGACAAGCTGTGTCAGCATCCAGGTTATACCGTAATCTCCGGAAAGACCTACTTTCGCATAGCCCGTGCTTATAAAAGCGGATTGGGCTGCAATCCGGATGTCGCAGGCGAGGGCAATCGCAAGTCCAGCTCCTGCCGCGGGCCCTGGCATCGCAGCGATGGTTGGTTTGCGGAGTTGCCGGAGAGCGCCCGTGAGGGTCCGTTGACGTTCTCTGAGTTGAGCAACCTTTTGTTCAAAGGTCGTTTCAGTCTTTGGCGAACTAGTCGCCATCCCTTTGATGTCACCCCCTGCGCAGAAGGCTGTTCCGGAGCCGGTTAACAGTAGTGCACCAACATCAGAATCCTGTCCTCTATCTCGGATCATGCGACGAAGGGCAGGAGTGATTGTATCGCCGAGCGCGTTCCGTACCTCGGGTCGATTCAGCGTGATAACCGCAACGCTGTCTTTCACCTCACACAGTAACTGGTCCGTGCCGGTATCGATGATTTTTGTGACCATTTGCTATGGGACCGTATTTTTGAAATTCTGCCGTTCGCTCATCTGGGAGAGGTAATCTCTAATCGGAATGCTATTACGGATTGCTTCCTCTCCCTCAGGCCACATGTTTGTGGCGGTTAGAATTGGCGCAACAAAGCAGTCCACCATGCTAAACGAATTGATGCCAAAATAACCATTCGAGACCGCGGTTTCGATCATTTCAAACATTTTTAGAAAACGTCGTAAGGCTTTATCGATTTTGGTGCGGACAACATTCCCGTCTTCGTCTTTGTGAAATGCGTACTCAACCACATAGTTACGAATCAAAAATTGATCGATTTCTGGTGCAGCAATAGAGACCTACTGTCCGACTCTGGCTGCTTTGTCGGCATTTTCCGAGATCAACACTGGACTGTCGAAACTTGTATCGATGTAGCGCGATCACTTGCGACTCTGATAGTTCGAAGGCTCCATCCGGCATTCCTGGCACTTTTCCTGTTGGGTTAATGGCTTTGATGTTGTCCGCATGTGGCATTGTAGGGATGAGTTCATGGTCGACATCTTTTTCCTCAGCGACCATGCGAACAGCTCGCACAAAGGTGGGTTGGGGGATTCCAATAATCTATAATGTCATTCTTTTGTCTTCCCTATCAATTACTTGTGGGTGTCCATTGGCATAGAGATAGCGCTAGCCGAGTCGTTAACCCAGTGTTTCTGTTTTGTATTGTAAACAATGTATGAAGTTTAGGGTGAGCCAAAGGGCGATGTCCGAAATGGTGGTGGCAAAAACTCCTATCTGTACTAGGAAATTTGCAACGAAATGACTCGAAGAAGTTTAGTTTGTTGTCGCGATCCAATCAGGATCGTCCTGTGCACGTCGTTCAAAGTTTAGGAAGTCATAATAACCACAGCGGCCTTCGCCTGGAAATTCTCGGCAGATTTTAGGCCGAGCATTGTAGATGGTGCAGTTACGTGTTTCCGTGTCGAGAAAACGACAGATTGTTACGAAATGCTCGTCCGCTTGGTGTCGAAGAATGCGTTCACTGGATTTTTCTCCCTGCTTTGTGAAGCGTTTTATGGCGGTATCAAAATCGACGGAGAAGTGACGAGCAAGCCTCTTAATATCTGCCTTTGTAACAACAGTACGGCCGTAAGAGCAGCAATAAGCTGGGCATTTGTCACAGTTATAAAGACGCGCCATGGGTTTCACTCTCACAAAAAATGGAAATGCACCTTCAAGTGGTTTGCAGATGTACCCAGAAAAATAGGATGTTTAGTGTGTGTTAGGCAGGAAGTTCGATCATAAGCTTACCAAAGTTGTCACCTCGGAAAAGGCGTAATAGGGTTTCCGGAAAGATATCAACATCGCCTTGGGCGATGTCGTGCTCTGTTTTAATTGCTCCCGAGGCACGCCACTCAGCCAAATCCTTCTGCATTGCTGGCCATTTGTCTCTGTAATCAAAATAAATAAATCCCTGCATTCGACTGCGGCGGCCCAGTAAATTAATATATGCGGGTGGTCCAGAGGGAATCTCTGTCGCATTGTATTGTGAAATTGCGCCACAAATTACGACACGAGCGCCAACATTAATCCGTGCCAACGCCGCGTTCAGCGTATCGCCTCCGACATTATCGAAGTAGATGTCAATTCCATCCGGGCATGTACGTTTGAGGCCTTCCGACAGATTTTCGTGTTTGTAGTCGATCGCAGCGTCAAAACCGAACTGGTCAATAAGGTGCGCGCACTTTTTGGAACCGCCAGCAATGCCCACTGTTCGGCAACCTTTTACCTTTGCGATTTGTCCGACATGAGAGCCGACGGATCCAGCGGCACCTGAAACCAACACGGTATCTCCGTCTTTTGGTTCGCCTACTTCGAGTAAGCCGCAATACGCGGTAAGTCCTGCAATCCCCAACGTGTCCAACCAGACGGGATACGGGGCCAGTGTCAGGTCGACTTTCTGAAGATCCTTCCCATCTCCTAGTGCAAATGTCTGTATGCCGCCAAGCCCTGCAACAGCCTCTCCTGGGGCGAATTCTGAGTTCTTACTGGAAATGACTTCGCCAACGGTTAGCGCTCGCATGACAGCATCGATTGGTAATGGAGGGACATAAGATTTACGGTCATTCATCCAACCGCGCATGGCTGGGTCCACCGAAAGAAAACGGTTTCTTACAACCACCTGTCCTGGCCCCGGTGTTGGAACGGTGTCTTCAACCAAATTCCAGTCACTATTTTTAGGTAGCCCCACTGGCCTTGCCGCAAGCCGGATTTGGCGGTTCACGTCTTCCGTCATTTTGTTGTCCTTTACGTTTTGGCGCGTCCATGGGTTGCAAGCAGAGCCGCGTTCAGCCAAATATAATTTCTTTGTTACGAGGGACGTTCCGGTGACCCGTTCATCTTGCAAATCATGAGGAACTGTCGGACCGGTTTCACCATGAATCCGATTTTGTTTTTGTTCTTTCTATGCTCTTTGGGGTTCCAGATGTGGTGGTTGCAACGAATTTGTCAGGGTTTCGTCCTGCATTATCACGGCCTCCTGGTCTTCTGGCACGTAAAAATAGGATCCCGGACGAAATTCATAACCTAAATCCCCAAGTAAACGCCGTTGGCGAGGTGTGCATTTATCTAGAATTTCTTCTAGCACAACAGCCCCGTAGTCATACCAACGCACGAACATTTGGGAATAATTGTACAGTATCGTTTTTCGCCCAATGTCCATTTGATTCGGTGCCGGTCCGTGCCATAGAGCGTGTGGAAAAAGATAACAGTCTCCCGCCTTTCCCATTAGTTGTACTGCGCCAGGTGCGTGCGGATTTGGTGTGCGCTCCTTGGTGGTGGGAAAAGACCGCATGTGACTTCCAGGGAATACCGTGAAATTGCCACTGTCCACATCGTTTACGTCTGTGAGCAAATACATGGCTTTCATTGCAATCGGAGCACTGGTTTCTGTCACCCGGATCAGCCTCTGTCCCTCGCCGCCGTCGGTATGCGTATAGCCTGGGAAGCCATCTTTTCCGCCACGCACAATGGCCTGCGACATCGAAAACTGCAGATAAGGCCCCATGATATCCACGATCAAGTCGAACACATTTGGGTGGTCGATTAGATCAATGAAAGCTTGGTGGTAGGGAAGGAGATCGCGACGGTCCATGAAGGATCCCATGTCGGGATTGGCATGGTCCACCCAGTCATAGTGGCCGAGTGGCCTTGTTTCCCGTGAAGGCTCATAGCCCGGAAGCATCCGTATGCGATCAATTTGATCACTAAAAAATTTGACTTCTTCAGGGCTCAGCGCGCCTTCCATTTGAAGAAAGCCATCTACTGCCCACTGCTCTCGCTGAAGGTCGGTCAGCGTCGACATGGCATTTTGCTTCATGATTTGCAAACATCATCCCTTTTGTACCTGTTAACAGGCGGTATTTTACGCGTCTCTAGCCGAAGTGTCACTCGCTGTCGCTTTCGTTACATCTCATTGTTACCAGAAGTAGTGTCATTAGTTGAGGGGTTTAGTGACGCTCAAATACCTCAAGTCGGGTCTGGTTCCACTTTCCTTGGTAATGGCGTCGGTATCTGATCTTCACCAAAGGCCAGAGCAAGAACCATGGTGACGAAGTACCGTGGAACCAAGAACAGTTCGGTGTCACCGTCCAGAAGTGTGTAATAAGTGTATCGGCTTGGCAACATGTCGCCGACATACAGGGTTTCCAGAGGCTCTAAAGAATCAGGCTTGTCTGTTTCGTGCGGATAGAAGGGAAAAATAATCTCTGGGTTTTGCAATCCGTAGGCATCGAGGTTACTGCCCGTTATGAACATAGCGGCATAACTTCTGTCGCAAACCGTTCAATACGCTCTAGCGACTGGTTTAAATCGTGGCTTTCGAAGCCAATCACGAGGTGATTGAGACCGGCCTCGCCATAGCCTTGCGCATCTTGGGCGATTTGCTCCGCATTTCCAGTGAACGGGCGTCTATCACCATCCCGGCCAGGGATGGGTTTTCCCAGTTGATACCATGGGGCATACAACGCCGTATCAAGTGCATCCGGGGGGCGTCCGGCACGTTGCACAAGACCTTTTACTTGGGACAACATAGTCCCATACAGGCTCGGAGAATCTAAAAGATGTCGGGGATTGGCAATCACGGGATACCAGCCGTCCGCCAATCGGCCTGTTCGATCTAGGGCTGGCTTGCTTTCGCCACCCATCCAAATAGGTGGGTGTGGCTTCTGTTCCGGCTTTGGATCGAACAGGATGTTCTCGAAGTCTACCAGGTCCCCATGAAACGAGGATGTCTGCTGGGTCCAGAGATTGCGAAAGGCGGAGATGTATTCTTCGGCTCCGGCCGCGCGTTTTGAAAAAGGCATGGCGCCGAGGACGCCAATCTCCTCCGCCATCCATCCAATGCCAACGCCTACCGTGAGGCGGCCTTTGGACAAAACATCGGCAGTGGCCAGCATCTTTGCTGCAAGCACTGGTGCGCGATGAGGGAGCACCATGACCGAGGTGAGGAGGCGAATGTTTTTGGTTACTGCAGCAACGTAGGCAATTGTCATCAGTTGTTCCAGGCAGGTGCCTGTATCTTGCGCTGGCCATAGTCCCTCTTTGTTGTAGGGGTACTTGGAGTCGACGGCGCCCGGGATTACCACGTGGTCGGGAAAACCGAGGTAGGAGAAACCTACTTCCTCTGTTTTTTTGGCTATAGCTTGCAGCCCATCCGGTTTTGCCCCGACCCCTCGTGTGCCGACGTGCAATCCAAAATCCATCGTTTCGCTCCCCTCTATTTGATTCTGGTGGCGCCAGCCATCGATGTCTGTGCCTGTATATACTTAAATAACTCGTCTCAAAACGTGGCGGCGATTTGTGGTGTAGGGACGGACCTCCGAGCTCCAGCGCCCTCGTTCGACCGCCTCCGTCCATGCGTCACTTACCAGAATTTCCGGGTCGGTAATCTCGTAGATGGCGGTGTACTTCGGTTCATCCTCCAGGACGATATTTAGCTGTTTCCCTCCGAGGTTCATGGTCAGCTGGTCCTTCTCCAGTCTCGTGACAGAGATCACCCCAGGCACCTCAGTGAGATATGGGACGTGTTCGTCATCGTAAACCTCGTTAAAGAGATCTTCCTTTTCCGCCTCCACGTCCATGCTAACGATGAAAAAGTACTTTCCCGCTTTTGGCATAACCGCGTCCTTTCCATTGAAACGTTACCGACGCAGAAAGTTTGCGGTTCTATCGGGACAGGAGCAAGTGGAAAGAACCGGCCTCGCCGCGATCCTTGCAATTGGAACAGGGCGGGTCAGGGTTTCAACCGTTAACCCACTGCAGCCACATTTAGTTATTGCTAAAAAGCGTTTCTTGTTTGGGAAAATATCGAGAGTGTTGACTGTCTTGGTAAGAGGCCAGCGCTTGCAATTCAGTTCATTCCAGACGGAGACTATTGCCCCAGCATCGAGAGAACGTTTTTGGATATGTGCGGCGCTAAAAAAGTAAATCCTGCAAAAATTCCCAGGTACCCGACGACGGAGATCAGCAAATAGCCCCAGTCCTTCTCGTCCAACTCTGATCGGTAGTGCGCCATGATTTATTCCCGCTTAGTGCAGGGGTCATCAGAGCAGCATTTATTGTCTGCACTGTGGTCGAACTGTGGCATTTTTAGGGCAGCGTGTGGTTGGGCTTTGGTTCTCCGCCAGTCCGTTATTCTTTGCCCGATCTTTGACATAGATCGCCCTGAAATTGCCTTTTTGTAGTCCAAATCTGGCCATTTCGAGGAGGCTCAATGAGTGTGGTTTTGTTGGCACTTCCGGACCCGACCAAGCCAACAACACTTGCAACAGGGCGGATCCCTGTTTGTCACAAATGTGGCCCGTCGATGATGGAGGTTGACCGATGCCAGTAACGCAAGCCATGGAGTACAAGCCAAATTTTACCAGACACGCACAGAAGAGACTGACGGCAAGGGGAATTAAGGGCAATGTCGTGGAGTTGATCACGATCTACGGCGACCGGGAGGCGCGGGTAGGCGAGAGGTTGATCGCTCTTTCGCTTTCAGCCGACAAAATTCGTGAACTGATTGCTGAAAACATTGTGAAACCCCAACAGGTAAGCTCTTTATCGAAGACTGTTGTTCTTCTCAATGAAGACAGGTTTCAGGTTGTCACCGCTTTC
>JYMV01014008.1_pt1 | contig 13432 bp, 11 predicted proteins | sample 338911 | NCBI WGS metagenome assembly JYMV01 (sample SAMN03354496, study PRJNA234377) | hydrothermal vent metagenome | biome: Deep sea; feature: Hydrothermal plumes at the Eastern Lau Spreading Center, Western Pacific Ocean; material: Seawater | place: Tonga | collected 2009 | depth 2000 m m | reverse complement strand
ATTTTTTGATCCTAAGATAACCGGCACACGGTCATGAATATCTTGAGGTTCTACGTCCATAATACACTGATGACCAGTAGAGGAGAGACCACCAGCCTGCTCAACGATCATAGACATCGGGTTACCTTCGTACATAAGACGAAGCTTACCAGCTTTCGTTGGATCGCGACTATCATAAGGGTACATAAAAATACCACCTCGGATGAGAATACGGTGAACCTCTGCAACCATAGAAGCAACCCAACGCATGTTATAACGCTTACCTAGAGGACCCTCTTCACCTTGCAGACAATGATCAATATACTGTTGCATCTCTGGCTCCCAGAAACGTTGGTTGGACATGTTAATTGCGAATTCAGCAGTATCTTCAGTGATTTTTAACTGTTCTTTAGTTAGAACAAATTCACCAATGTTAGTGTCTAGTGTGAATAAGTTAACACCCTTACCTGTTGTCATTACAAGCAATGAGGAAGGGCCGTAAAGAACATAACCAGCAGCAACTTGTTTACTGCCAGGTTGTAAGAAAATATTTTGATCGTCACCACTGCGATTGTCATCAGGAGCTTCTAGAATAGAGAAGATCGTTCCAACAGAAAGATTAACATCGATATTTGAAGATCCGTCCAATGGGTCAAAGGTTACTAAATATTTACCATCAGCATGGCCAGCAATCGTAAAGTCCTCTTCTTCAGAACCCACACCCTTAACATAAGGGTTAGCGCAAAGGATATCTTTTAAAAGATCGTTAGAGATAACGTCCAACATCTTTTGAGTTTCCCCTTGAATATTTTCATCTTCAGTTGCACCTAAAATACCTGCTAATTCACCTTGGCCTAATTTATATGCAATATCCTTACACGCAACCATAATGTCTTTAATAACAAGCTCTAATTCTGCTGACACGCCGTCATTTGCTAATACTTGATCTAATCTTTTCATCGATAACCTCTCTGCTTTTTTATTGAAATAATATGCGTAATTTTAACATGTTATCCCTAATGAGATATATTGCAATACCACCATAGAATAACATCCCAAAAAACAGCTATTGGTATAATTTTGTGTTTTGAATTTATAAAGGAATGACGATGAAGAACGCTTTCTATGCTCAATCTGGTGGTGTAACCGCTGTAATTAACGCTTCTGCTTGTGGTGTGATTGAAACAGCACGCAAACACTCAGACAAAATTGGTACGGTTTATGCTGGTCAAAACGGTATTATCGGTGCACTCACTGAAAATTTAATTGACACTTCTAAAGAGTCTGATGCTGATATTTCAGCACTAAAGCATACTCCTTCTGGTGGTTTTGGTTCATGTCGTTATAAGATGAAGTCTTTAGAGGCTAACAAGGCTGAATACGAAAGATTGATCGAAGTATTTAAAGCGCACGATATTGGTTATTTCTTTTACAACGGTGGTGGCGACTCGGCTGACACGTGTTTAAAGGTATCGCAGTTATCTGAATCTATGGGTTACCCAATCCAAGCAATTCACGTACCTAAGACAGTTGATAACGACTTACCAATTACAGACAACTGCCCAGGCTTCGGTTCAGTGGCTAAATACATTGCTGTTTCTACCATGGAAGCAAGTTTTGACGTAGCGTCAATGTGTGCCACTTCTACTAAGATTTTCGTACTTGAAGTTATGGGTAGACATGCAGGTTGGATTGCAGCAGCTGGTGGTTTGGTTGATGATTCAATTCCTGTGGTAATACTATTCCCAGAAGTTGATTTTGATGAAGAAAAATTCCTAGCTAAAGTTGACAAGAATGTTAAAGAATTTGGATATTGTACAATCGTTGTATCTGAAGGTACAAAATGGCCGGATGGTCGTTTCCTAGCAGAACAAGGCACTCGTGATGACTTTGGTCATGCACAACTCGGCGGTGCTGCACCAGTCGTTGCCAACTTAATTAAAGACGCACTAGGTTATAAATACCACTGGGCGGTTGCAGACTACTTACAACGTGCTGCACGTCACTTAGCATCAGAGTCTGATGTTGAGCAAGCGTATGCATTGGGTGAAGCCGCAGTTAACATGGCGTTAGAAGGCAAAAACTCAGTCATGCCTGCCATTATTCGCACATCAAATAATCCATACACTTGGGAAATTGGCTCAGGCGAGTTAAAAGACGTCGCTAACGTTGAGAAGATGATGCCAATGAACTACATCTCTGATGATGGCTTTGGTATTACCGATGCTTGTCGTGAGTATCTACAACCGCTCATCGAAGGTGAAAACTATCCTCCATATAAGAATGGCTTGCCAGATTATGTGGTTATGAAAAAAGAGATGGCAGAGAAAAAATTACCATCATTTGAAATTTAATTTTTACAGGGGATCTTGATTGTATTCATCCAGGATACAATCAAGATCTTTTATTTTATAAGGAAGAAAAAGTAATGAACATTATTCTATTAGGCCCTCCGGGCGCAGGCAAAGGCACACAAGCAACTAACATTTGCAAGAAATACTCTATCCCACAAATTTCAACTGGCGATATGCTACGTGCTGCTGTTAAAGCAGGCACCCCTTTAGGTGTTGAAGCTAAAAAAGTGATGGATGCAGGTGGTTTAGTATCTGACGATATAATTATTGGTTTGGTTAAAGAAAGAATTAAGGAAGATGACTGTGCAAACGGTTTCTTATTTGACGGTTTTCCACGTACGATTGCTCAAGCAGATGCATTGAAAACTGACGGCGTTAAGGTTGATTACGTTGTTGAAATTCAGGTGCCTGATGAAGACATCGTTGCCCGTATGTCGGGTCGTCGTGCTCACTTAGCTTCAGGTCGTACTTACCACATCGTATACAATCCACCTAAAGTGGAAGGTATTGATGACGTTACTGGTGAAGAACTAGTGCAACGCGCAGATGATAACGAAGAGACAGTACGTTCACGCCTTGATGTTTATCATGAGCAGACTCAACCATTGGTTGACTACTACAGCTCTTGGATGAACGAAGATGATAACGCACCTAAGTATGGTGCAGCTGATGGTGTTGGTGCACTAGACGACGTTAGAGATCGTATCTATGCCAAACTAGGCTAAAACCTTATTCTCTGATGACTAAACCTGGTCCAAGAGAAATAAATGTTCCTTTCCGTCCCATCCCCTTAGATGTGCCGGAAGGAATGAAACCCAGTGAGTTTTTCAACTCACCTGAAAACCTTAAAGATTTAACAGATAATAACGGCCTATTAACCAATGATGAAGACCTACTTCTTTATCGCAAAGCCTTAGGTCACTCAAACGAATTTGACTGCTCTGTTATTTACAACACCTCGCAAAGCGTTTTAAACCCTCTGGGTCGGCCTGTGCGTCGCACACAATTACCAAGCAATGTACGAAAAGTTTGGAATCGTATGAACCAAATTATTATTGGTTTCATGTTAGAGCAATATCCAGATCCAACTAAACACTTGATTCTTGCTGGTGAAGCATCATTGGATGCTACCTGGCCCATTACTTCTACTGGTGTACCTACTATTAGAATGCTACATAATCACTTTATCGTTTTTGATAAGGACGAACTTGAAAATGCAAAATTAGCTGATATTAATAATCCAAATCTGACTGATGGTGGGCAGCACTCTTTATTTGCATCCTATATGCAGGATGTATATTCTGAATTTTTATCAACTCTAGATTTAGAAATTCTTAAACCCGTTACTGGAGAAGTGTCAAGTTTAGCGCTTACAGGTTATCCGCAAGGACTGCCTAGCTGGGAAGTACAAGGTGGAATTGACAGTTTGAAGAATATCGATTTCTGGAAAGAGTACGATCAAATACTAAAGGGTTTTTTAGATTTCTACCGTACTTTTTTTGCGCAAGTCTCTAGTCGAAATTCTGGCGTTCCAGATAATGCGTATTTCCCCAAAGAAATAGAGAGAACTCTGCTTTTCAATAACTGCTTTTTATCAGCAGCAAAGAAGGTACGCGACAAATGTATTGAAGATGCTAAATATTCTTCCTCAATACGTTGGCAGCCGGCCTTTAAACAACTCATCTATCGTAATGATGAAGGCAAATTAATTGTCACTATTTCTCAAAATTCAATTGGTAATGCTATCACTGAGCTGCTTGGTATTGTGGTTAACCGAACACCAGATGCGGATGCCTATGAAAAAGCTGAACCTGCATTGATTGAAAAATTACTCAAACTTAGATCGCGTTTGGTAGAAGCTGACCTTGGTCACAGTATCCAGACCAAATATTGGGGTACAGAATAACAATCTTTAGTCGTTTTTTGGTCTCAACCCACCCTCTTTTTGTTGTTAAGAAAATATTTAGAGAATTATTATATTATTATCTTATTCATAGTTAATAATTAGCTATAATCGCTGGTGAACAAAATTTAATATAATAATAAAGGAGGGAAGGAAATAATGGATACAATACTTGTACTAGCTATGGCGGCATCTATTATCGCTGTCTTATACGGCATGATATCAATCACCTGGATTAATAGTCAATCACCAGGTTCAGACAAAATGAAAGAAATCTCAGATGCGATTGCAGAGGGTGCAAAAGCTTATCTAAATCGTCAATATCAAACCATTGGCATGGTTGGTTTTGTCTTATTTGTTATTATTACTTACTTCCTTGGTGGCCCTGTTGGTCTTGGATTCCTGGTTGGTGCTGTATTATCAGGTGCAACAGGCTATATTGGTATGAACGTATCGGTTAAATCTAACTCACGCACAGCCGAAGCTGCAAAAAATGGTTTGAATGCAGCCTTCCAGGTTGCTTTCCGTGGTGGTGCAGTTACCGGCATGTTAGTAGTTGGCTTAGCTCTACTTGGTGTGTCCGGCTATTACGCTGGCCTGCTTACATTTGGTGTTGAGCAAAAAGAAGCACTTCATGCATTGATTGGTCTTGCTTTTGGTGGTTCACTTATTTCTATCTTCGCTCGATTGGGTGGTGGTATCTTTACTAAAGGTGCTGACGTTGGTGCAGATATCGTTGGTAAAGTTGAGGCAGGCATTCCAGAAGATGATCCACGTAACCCAGCGGTAATTGCTGATAACGTGGGTGATAATGTTGGTGACTGCGCAGGTATGGCAGCTGACTTGTTCGAGACTTACGCAGTAACGATTGTAGCAACAATGATGTTAGCTGGCGTATTAGGCTTAGGAGAAACTGCAATTCTTTATCCATTGGCACTTGGTGCAGTTTCAATTATTGCCTCTATCATTGGCACATTCTTTGTAAAGGTATCTGACGGTGGTTCTATCATGGGCGCACTTTACAAAGGACTATTCGTTTCTGCGGTATTAGCAGCGGTTGCGTTTTACTTTATTACTATTGAAATGAGCATGGGTATGAATTTATTCTACGCATCATTAATTGGTTTAGCGCTGACTGCATGGATGGTTCTAGTTACTGAATACTATACTTCAACTGAACGCAAGCCTGTACAACGCGTGGCAGAAGCTTCACTAACAGGTGATGGTACTAACGTCATTGCTGGCCTAGGATTATCAATGAAATCTACTGCACTTCCAGTATTGGCAGTATGTGCCAGTATTTGGGGTTCTTATGAATTAAGTGGTCTATATGGTATTGCAATCGCAGCAACGGCTATGTTATCTATGACGGGCTTAATTGTAGCACTTGATGCTTATGGTCCAATTACTGATAATGCCGGTGGTATTGCTGAGATGGCTGAGCTTCCTGAAGAGATTCGTAATATTACTGATCCTCTAGATGCGGTTGGTAATACAACTAAAGCAGTAACTAAGGGTTATGCGATTGGTTCTGCTGGTCTAGCGGCATTGGTATTATTTGCTGACTTCACGCATTCATTAGGCGGTGACAGCAAGACTTTATTCGACTTATCTGACCACAGAGTTATTATTGGCTTGTTCTTAGGCGGCTTGGTACCTTACTTATTTGGTGCGATGGCGATGGAAGCGGTTGGTCGTGCTGCTGGTGATATCGTAAACGAAGTGCGTCGTCAGTTTAAAGAAATGCCAGGTATTATGGATTACACACAAAAGCCTGATTACTCTAAAGCAGTTGACATGCTAACTAAGTCTGCAATTAGAGAAATGATTGTACCTTCTTTGTTGCCAATCTTATTCCCAGTTATAGTGGGTCTATGGTTAGGTGCTGAAGCACTAGGTGGCTTATTAATCGGCTCTATTACGACGGGTATCTTTGTTGCTATTTCCATGACTACTGGTGGTGGTGCATGGGATAACGCCAAGAAGTATATCGAAGATGGTAATTTTGGCGGTAAAGGTTCAGATGCTCATAAGGCTGCTGTAACTGGAGATACCGTAGGTGATCCGTACAAAGATACGGCTGGTCCTGCGATCAACCCACTGATCAAAATTATGAACATCGTTGCTATTTTGATTATTCCTCTTTTGTAATAATCTTTTGATCAATAAAAAAGGAGTGCACTTGCACTCCTTTTTTTTATCGTGTAATTTAGTTAAAATACCTTGATATAATCTTTGTAGTTTTTTTGAGGAGAGTAAATTATGGTATTACCTATTTTGGGTGAGATAGGCGAAATTGAAGCTTTATTTTTAGCTATTTTTTTAGTTTCTATTTTCTTCGGCGCCGTTGCGCGTAAAACTGATTTTTGCCCCTTAGGCGGCATTGCTGATGTCGTACATAGTGGTAACACGGGCCGACTGTCCATGTACTTCTTTGCTATCGCCATTGCTATCTTGGGTGTGACTGTATCCGAAGCGTTAGAGGTTTTTAGTGCTGATGGAACCCGACCACCTTATCGAATGAGTCAATTTCGATGGCCAGCTTATTTGGTAGGTGGCGCCTTCTTTGGCATTGGTATGACGCTATGCCGAGGTTGTGGCATGAAGAATATTCTCAACTTAGGTGGTGGTAATCTCAAGGCTATTGTCGCTATCTTGGGTATGGGTGGTGCAGCGGTATTGATGTTGTATGTTGAAGGCTTCTTTAATGATTACTTTTTGTCATGGGTATTGCCAGCCTCTCCTAATCTTGATGATTATGGTTTAGCACATCAAGATCTAGGCACCATTATTGGTAGTTTCCTAGGTATTGAAGTTTCAACCATGCGTATTATTATTGGCTTGTTGTTGTCATTAGCTATTATGAGTTTAGTTTTTAGAAGTAAAGACTTCATGGCACGAAGAGACAATTGGGTAGGTGGTTTTATCATCGGCGCTTTAATTGTAAGTGCGTATATACTTTCCGGTGGCCCGCTAGGTGAGCTAGCTAATGAAGCTTCTGATTTTAGTGATATGCCGCAGAATGGCATGGGTACGCAGTCTTATACTTTTATACGCCCAATGGGTGACTTGCTTTATATAGCATCTAATCCTGAGTGGTATGTGCTTACTTTTGGACTGGTGGCATTCCTAGGTGTAGGCGCAGGATCAGTGTTGATTTCTATTGCGATCGGTCGATTTAAAATCGTCTGGTTTGATTCTATTGGTGAAGCATTACGCTACGCCGTTGGCGGTGTAATGGTTGGTATTGGTGGAATTTTAGGCATGGGCTGTACTTTAGGCCAAGGCATTGCCGGTACCTCAACTTTATCACTTGGATCATTCGTAGATTTAATTGCCTTAATGCTCGGTGCATACATTGGTATCCGTATGCAAAAGCAATTCATGAGGGATCATGAGGTTCCTATAGCCGATTGATTTGTCTTAAAAATGTTTATTCATAAAAAAAGGAGCGCACTAGCGTTCCTTTTTTATGTTTTAGTGAGGATACAAATACTACTTTTTGGTATCTACTTTTAAGCCTTTCGTGGTCTTAGCAAGAGAAAATTCTGCTTGGCACTTCATAATAGCATCAACACACTCATCAAGATCATTGTATACATCAACACCCGCATCAAATCGCTTATCACGCAAAAAATAAAACAAGCTCTTGTAGTTAAATGCACCCATCTTAATGATAACAAAGGTGTAATGCTTGTGTTCCCAAACAGCAGCTGGTTGCTCTTTACCATCTACTTCAATATCACCTAGATGCACGCCGTGATCTTTTTCTCTCCAACGATTATCTACGTGTTTTTGAATAATCTCAATTTCTGATTGTATAAAGTCCATAACTATTATTAATGTATTGATTGTGTATTCTTGATATTAGGGCCTGTAACAATAGGACCGCCTTCTGCTGCTTCCTCATCCGTAGGCTCTCGCACAGTGATAACTTCAAGTATAAAGGTTACATCCCTTCCGCAAAGAGGATTGTTTCCATCAACCGTCACTGTATTTTCATCAACTCGAGTGACAATAAAATCTTTTGGCTCACCTTTATCATTTTCCATAGTAATAGTTGTGCCAACTTTTCGATAATCTTCAGGCACATTATCTATATGATCAGTAAATACTAAAGATTCATCCCGAGGGCCGTATATTTGATCAACATCGAGTGGTAATTCAATTACATCACCCTGAGATTGACCAACCAATCCAGCCGTTACTTCAGGTGATAAAATCTCACTTATACCCTGTATATAGCCAAGTGGGAACTCAACCTCAGACAACACATCATTAGTCTTCTTGTCAATTACTTTATAGATAAGTTCAACAAACTTACCATCTTCTATTATCAAATTTTTCACTTGTATCCTCTTAGTGTAATTATTTAAAAAATAGTTGCACCGAAAATTTTTATTTCACCGTCTTCATAACCAAGTACCAAACGACCTAACCACTCACCTGGTTTTTTCTTGTGTTTTTGTTTAAACAAAGCAGTCACGTGTTCACCACGGCGAATCGTTCCAAGAAACTCAACATCTTCTGCCAGATTTTTTGTTAATTCGCTTCTAGCAAATTGCTTACCCATTTCAATTTCATTTGCACCGCGAAGCATTTCTTCAGAAAATTTTCTAGTGAATGCACCGTAATTTGAGTTGTTAGAAAACTTAACAAGATCGTCCCACATTGGACGGGCGATTGCTAATATCTCTTTATCGGATTTTTCAAGAATGTCCATATAATATTTTCCATTAAATTTTAACTTTGATAGAAGTTAAAAAACCAACATAAAATATGTTGGTTTTTTAAGTTTTTTAACAAGAGCTTATTAATAAGCTCTTGTTAAGCAAGATTTTTACTTCTCGTCTGCTACGTCAACTAAGTGATACAATGGCTGTTTCTCCAATTTGTATTCACCTGTGTTACGATCACGCTGAGATGTTGTCAAAACATGCCAGTTTTCATCATCTAGCTTCATGCAATCACCACGGTAGTAGTAACCAGGCCAACGAGTTTCCTCACGGAATAATGTATGCTGAACAACACACTCAGAAGTACGGTGACGGTGCTTAAGCTCCCATGCACGTAGTAACTGGTGAATATCTTCTGCACCAACTTTCTCTAAATCTTCTTCTAGAATCTTCAGCTTATGTAGACCCATATTTAGAAGTTTGTCGTTAGTCATGTACTGCACTGTTACACCACCTGCGTACTCATCCATCAACTTCTGAAGGCGTTGTAGACCAGGGAATGGTAGGATGTAGCTTGGAGACACAGTACCACCAACGATTTCGTTACGGCCAACTGTATAAGTCTCTAAAGGTCTATAGATTTCTTCTTTACGATCAGCAATTTGCTTATCAGAAACATTAATACCTTCCGCTTTACCATCATCAATATATTTACAAGCAGCTTTCGCAGATAAACGACCTTCAGTAAATGAACCTGATGAGAATGCGTGTGGTGTACCACCAACAGCATCACCTGCACCAAATAAACCATCAACTGTCATCATACGGTTGTAACCCCAGTAGTACTCAGGAATGTCACCTGAAATATCTTTAGGACCTGAACACCATGCACCACAACCTGTTGCGTGTGAACCCATTACATATGGCTCAGACGTTGTCAACTCAGGGTTGATGTACTTAGGATCGACGTCTGTTGCAGCCCATAATACCGCTTGACCAACAGTCATACCTAGGAAGTTTTCCCACCCTACTTCTTCTAAATGAGGGTCTTGGAATGCTTCAACTGTAACCATGTGAATTGGGCCACGACCAGCAGCTACTTCAGAAATGAATGCGTGGTTACGTAAACAAGTCGGAATAGGTTTGTGAGAGAAATGCTGGTTTTCTGTATCAAGATACGCTTTACCAACCATTTCTGTTAGTGCTGGGAACCACTTAGATTCGTACTCATCACCATACGCATTTTGAGTGTATGTATGAAGATGTAGGAAGTATGCGCCAACTGGACCATAACCGTCTTTGAATCGTGCAAGAACGATACGGTTTTCCATTTGTGTCATCTTAGCACCTGCTTCAATCATTAATGCATATGCAGAACCTGAAGACCATGGAGCGTACCATACACGACCTGCACCTTCACCTACTGAACGTGGCTTAAAGATGTTAGATGCACCACCTGCACCACAAATTACTGTTTTTGATTTAAATACGTGGTAGTTACCTGTACGTACGTTAAAACCAACAGCGCCTGCAATACGGTTATCTTGTGCATCGTCCATTAATAGGTGTGTAACCATAATACGGTTAAACGTTTTATCAGCATTAACTTTAGCAGCTTCTGCAACGATAGGCTTGTAAGATTCACCATGAATCATAATCTGCCAACGACCTTCACGCATATATGCGCCTTTACCAATATCACCTTCAGGTAAATCTGCTCTCTTAGGATCCTTCATTAATGGAAGACCCCATTCTTCAAACTTGTGTACTGCAGAGTCAACGTGACGAGCCATATCAAATGCCAAGTCTTCACGAACCATACCCATCAAGTCCATACGTGCATAACGTACGTGATCTTCAGGATTGTTCTCGCCCCAACGTGTACCCATGTAACAGTTAATTGCGTATAGACCTTGAGCAACCGCACCAGAACGATCGATGTTTGCTTTCTCAGCAATTACAACCTTCTTATCACGACCCCAGTATCTCGCTTCATAAGCAGCACCTGTACCACCTAAACCTGCACCAACAACTAAAATATCAATGTTGTCTTCAATAATTGTCTTGTAACCCATTAGTAGTACACTCCTTCTTTAAGTTTCAAACCGTTAGACTCTAACGTATGTAAGCCACCATCATCTAAACGAATTGACTCTGGTTCATGTGATAATAATTCACTGTCACGGTCTTCTTGGCTAGGCTCTGGTTCATTTCTGAAGTCAGGAATTGCTGAACCCCATGGTTTAGTAGTGATCGGTGACAAGAAGTTCTTCTCACGACCATCTCTAAATTTAACTTTCCATGCGATCGTGCCTTTTTCTTCATCACGAAGTACACGAACACTATGGCCTAGTGGTGCAAAGTCTGCATAACCACGTACGTCAATTGCGTTTTGTGGACATGCTTTCACACAAGAGTAGCACTCCCAGCACATGTTAGGTTCAATATTTAAAGCACGACGATATTTCTTATCGATGTGCATAATGTCAGATGGGCAGATATCTACACAATGTCCACAACCATCACAACGAGTCATATATACAAAAGTTGGCATATTATTTTCCTCTCTCTTAAGTTAATTAGTTAAATAAATTAGTAATGGCTAGGCGGTTCACGCTTGATACCAAGACCCATGTCCATTGGAGCATCTACAAGTAATTCCATAGAATGTCTTTTCTGTTGCTCTGGATCATCTCTAGTAATTGTCGGTAAGTTCATGTAAGAACCATCAGCTTTAGTTGTACGCTTATCGTATGCTGCAAATGGTTTGAAGAACATATGAGAAAACTTAGACCACAATACGCCAGCAAATAATGAAACAGCAGATAAGATGAACAAGAAGAATGTTGCACCTGTACCGCCACCAACGTATGACCAGATTAGAGCAAATGTAGAAGTTGCAATCAATGAGATACTGAACATATCCATCTGGGAAATGTTGTACCATTTGTTAGCTTCAGCTCTAACGTCAACTCTGATGAATAACCAGAACCACCAGCCGCCGACCGCAAGCATGATTGCACCAAGGTGCCATAATTGAGAATACAAAGCATTTGCAGCAGCTTCAGCACCACCAAAGATGATGATAGCAGTCATTGCATTAAATAAAACGAATCCGTACATTGTAAGGAGGTGTGCAAGTCTACGCTTGAAATTACAGAATTCACCTGATAACACAACATCTTCTACAACTGTTGATACTGCGATTCCAGCTTTGTCACCAGCGCTCAACTCTTTAGTTGCGTTTGCTTTTCCTTTGGCAGCATTCTCATAGAAAAATTTCGCACTTTTCTTATGAACCATGTCGATAACCGTCATAACGATTACAAATGCAATCATTAGAACTACGAACATCTGCATTGTTTCGTATGAAATAGAAATTGCTGCTGTTGGTAGGTCAGCAATTGGTGTTTTAGTGATATCTATCATCTTTCCTCCTTAGGGTAATTAATCACAAACTATAACCATTAACAACTTTGTTAATGGTTAGGTAGTACTTTTGATTTTGAGCACATTTGCGTGTGCTAAAAATCCAATTATTATACTTATAAATAAATTTCTTTACAATAAAAAAAGTCAAATAACTTTCTATTTAGCTGAGTGGCCACTCAACTTAATTTCGACCTTGTCTTCTTCCTTAATACCGGCATAGTATGCTTGCAATACCTTAGCAACTTCTGGACGACTAAATTCTTCAGGAAGGTCTTTTCCCTCTGAAAGCATCTTGCGAACTTTGGTACCAGAAAGTAAAACACGATCTTTCGCTTCATGCGGACAAGTCTTCATTGAAGACATGCCACCACACTCATGACACCAGAAAGTCCAGTCAATCTTAAGTGGTTGCGTAACCAGTGCATCGTCAGCAATCTCATCAAAGATGTTATGTGCGTCAAATGGACCATAATAGTCATCAACACCTGCGTGGTCGCGACCAACAATTAGATGCGAACAGCCATAGTTCTGTCTAAACAATGCATGTAGAAGTGCTTCACGAGGCCCTGCATAACGCATATCTAATGGGTAGCCAGATTGCAACACTGTGTTATCTACAAAATAGTTTTCAATGAGTGTTGAAATTGCTTCTGAACGAACATCAGCAGGAATATCACCAGCCTTAAGGCCGCCTAATACCGAGTGAATCATTACGCCATCACAAATCTCTACTGCAATCTTTGCTAAGTACTCATGTGAACGGTGCATTGGGTTACGTGTTTGGAATGCTGCGATCGTCTTCCAACCTTTGTCATCAAAGTAGGTACGAGTCTCCATTGGAGTCATGTATAAATCACCAAACTTCTCAGGGAAGCCACCATCTGATAATACTTTAATAGGACCTGCAAGATTGTATTTGCCTTGCGCCTGAACCATAGCAACACCAGGGTGTGCATCTTCAGTTGTTTTATAAACTGTTTCACACTCGTGATCTTTGTCAATCGTGTATTTTTCAGTCACTGTCATTGTTGCAAGAATATCGCCAGTCTTGCTACTGATTAATGCAACTTCATCACCTTCAGAAACAT